>WNGA01025326.1_pt1 | contig 16058 bp, 14 predicted proteins | sample 5400061 | NCBI WGS metagenome assembly WNGA01 (sample SAMN13153366, study PRJNA577476) | soil metagenome | isolation source: 100 cm soil or saprolite under grassland replicate 2 | place: USA:California | collected 2016-06-15 | reverse complement strand
GATCGGCAGGCCGGCCCGGCGCACGAGCACCGCGCAGATGAGCCCGCTGATCAGCGGCAGCGCGCCGCTCAGCGCGATCACCGCGCTGAGATCGGCCCCGGCCAGGATCAGCGTGACCATCATCGTCAGGTTGGTCGCGACCGCGACGATCTCGGCGCCTGCCGCCGTCGTGAACATGCGCTCGGCACGGAGGCGGTCGAGGTAAACGCTCGCCGCGATCCCGACCGCCGTGAGGGCGCCGAGGCCGAGGCCGCCGATGCGCGCGTCGTCCGCGAGCCCGCCACTCAGGACGAGACCCGCGATCGCGAGCGCCACCGCCGCTATCAGCACCCCGGTGGCGAGCCCCACGACCGCGTAGAGCGCGGCGGCCGCGGCGAAGATCCGGGTGCGCTCCTCGCCCTCGGCCGCGCCGGCCATGGCGCGCACGGCGGAGCTGGCCACGCTGTTGCGCAGAACGAGCAGGTAGCCGGACAGCGACGCCACGAGGCCGTAGGCGCCCAGCTCGGCGACGCTGCTCAGGCGGCGCGCCAGGAGCGTCACGATCACGAGCAGGGCGAGCAGGCCGGAGGCCTGCGCGAGCTGCTGCAGGAGCGCGCCGGACGCGAGCAGCCGCGCCTCGCCTGGGCCACGCATGCGCGCCACCTTACGCACCGCACCGGAGGGCGGGCGCCGGGGTTACACTTCCCGACCGCCCGATGATCCCCCCCCAGCCGCAGCCACGAGCGGCAGCGCACGCAAACGCGGTCGCCCCTCGAATCCCGACGCGGGAGATCCTCGGCGTTCCGGTCGCCATGACCGACTACGCCGGCGCGATCGAGTCGATGGACGCGATGGTCGAGAGCCGCGAGCGCGGCTACGTCTGCGCGGTGGCCGTGCACGCCCTCACCGTCGGCCTCGACGACCCCGAGATGGCCGCGGCCCTGCGCGGCGCGTCGCTCGTTCTCCCAGACGGGATGCCCGTCGTCTGGGCCGCGAACATGCTCGGCGCGACGCTGAAGGACCGCGTCTACGGCCCTGAGCTGATGCTCCGCTACAGCGACCGCTGCGCGGAGCGCGGCCATCGCGTCTGGCTCTACGGCGGCCGCGACCAGGGCTCGCTCGTCCAGCTCGCGCTGAATCTGCGCCGGCGCCACCCGGGGATCAACATCGTGGGCGGCTACTCGCCCCCGTTCCGGCCGATGACCGAGGAGGAGGAGGACGCGCTCGTCGACCAGATCAACGACGCGCGCCCGGACGTCCTCTGGGTGGGCATCGGCGTGCCGAAGCAGGAGAAGTGGATGGCGCGCATGCGCGAGCGGCTCGAGGTGCCGGTGATGTGCGCGGTGGGGGCCGCCTTCGACTTCCACGCGGGCCGCATCTCGCAGGCGCCCTCCTGGATGCAGCAGCGCGGGCTCGAGTGGATCTACCGGATCGCCCAGGAGCCGCGCCGGCTGCTCCCCCGCTACCTCTACTTCAACCCGCGCTTCGTGCTGGCGTTTGCCCGCCAGTACCTCAGGCGGCGCACGTAGACTGCCTCGGATGGAAGCGAGCGTCGCCGTCATCGGCCTCGGCCGGGTCGGCCTGCCCCTCGCGCTGTCGTTCGCCGAGCGCGGCCTGACCACGATCGGGGTCGAGCGCCAGCAGACGGTGCTCGACCAGCTCTCCGCGGGCCAGATGCCGTTCTCCGAGACGGGCACGCAGGAGCTGCTCGAGCGCGTCATGGACGCCGGCTCCCTCGAGCTGACGCGCGCGGTCCAGGACGCGGGGCGCGCCGACCACATCGTGCTGACGCTCCATACGCCGTCGCACGTGCACATCGAGATCGACATCTCGCACGTGCGCGGCGTGATCGACGACCTGCTGCCGGTGCTGCGCGAGGGCCATTCGCTGATCCTCCGCTCGACGGTCGCTCCGGGCACCACGGAGTGGGTGGCCGGCTACATCGAGCAGCGGCGCGGCTTCCGGGTGGGCGAGGACCTGTTCGTCTCGCACGTGCCGGAGCGGATCGCGGAGAACCACTTCCTCGAGGAGATCGCGACGCTGCCCTGCGTCGTCGGCGGCGTGGGCGAGAGCTCCGGGACGAAGGCGGCCGAGCTGTTCGACGCCTTCGGGACCGCGATCGTCCAGACCACACCCGTCCAAGCCGAGCTGGCCAAGATCTGGACGAACATCCTCCGCTACACGCAGTTCGCTCTCCCCAACCTCCTGATGATGGAGTGCGAGCAGTACGGGGCGAACGTGTTCGATGTCATCGAGCTGATCAACCACGATTACCCGCGCGGGGGGATGGCCCCGCCCGGGCTCACCGCGGGCGCCTGCCTGCGCAAGGACTTCACCTTCTCCGAGGAGCGCTCGAGCGCGCCGGGGATGCTGCTGGCGGTGTCGCGCGTGCACGAGACCGTGCCGCTCTTCATCGTCAAGGGGCTGAAGTCGCGGCTCGGCGGCTCGCTGCGCGACCTCAAGGTGGCCGTGCTCGGCCTCACGTTCAAGCGCGACTCCGACGACGTGCGCGACTCGCTTGCCTACAAGCTCGTCCGGATGCTGGAGCGTGAGCTCGCGCACGTAGCACGCCACGACCCGCACGTCCCCGCGGACTCCGAGCCGCTCGACGCGGTGCTCGAGGGCGCGGACGCCGTCGTGGTGGCGACCAACCACTCCGCCTTCGAGGGGCTGCTCGAGCGCCTGCCCGAGGGCGCCCTGATCGTGGACCCGTGGAACGTCACGGGCGTGGGCTCGGTCTTCGACACCGTGCACGCCCGCGTCCCGGCGGAGTGAGCCGCGTTCTCGTCACGGGAGGCGCCGGCACGATCGGCGCCGCCGTCGTGAGGCGCCTGCTGCGCGACGGCGACTGGGACGTGCGCGTGTCGGACCAGCGCGAGGCGCCCGGCTGGATGGGCGAGAGCTGCGAGCTGCACCGCGGCGACCTGAGGGTGGCGGGCGAGGCGCGCGCCGCGATGGACGGCTGCTCGCACCTGATCCACCTTGCGGCCATCGTCGGCGGGATCGCCAACTTCCACAAGCTCCCGCACACGCTCATCGAGGTGAACCACGCCCTCTACAACGCGGTCTTCCGGGCGGCGCTCGAGCAGCGGGTGGAGCGCCTCCTGTACGTGTCGTCCTCGATGGTGTTCGAGAACGCGACAATCTTCCCCACGCCGGAGGAGCACGTGCGCGACTGCCCGGCGCCGCGCTCCGCCTACGGCTTCTCGAAGCTGGCCGGCGAGGTCTACTGCCGGGCGCTGCACGACGAGTACGGCCTTCGGTACACGATCTGCCGCCCGTTCAACGCCTACGGCCCGGGCGAGCTGCCGGACGCGGAGCCCGGGATCGCGCACGCGGTGCCGGACCTGATCCGCAAGGCGCTGTCGGGGCAGCAGCCGCTCGAGATCTTCGGATCCGGCGAGCAGACCCGTACGCTCACGCACGTGGACGACATCGCGAACGGAATCGTCACGGCGCTGGGGCATCCCGCGGCGGTGAACGAGGACTTCAACATCTCGGCCTCCGACGAGCGGTCGATCGCGGAGATCGCCCGGGTCGTCTGGGAGGCGTGCGGGCGCGAGCCCGCCGACTTCGAGCTCCGGCACCTCCCCAGCTTCGAGGTGGACGTGCGGCGGCGCTGGCCGTCCGTCGAGAAGGCCGAGCGGCTGCTCGGCTGGAGGGCGCAGATCGACCTGGAGACGGGGATCGCCGGCACCGTCGCGTGGCTGCGGGAGCAGCAGGAGGCCGTTCGCTGATGGCGGCGCGCCGGGCTCTCATCACCGGCATCACCGGCCAGGACGGGTCCTACCTGGCCGAGTTCCTCCTCGAGAAGGGCTACGAGGTGCACGGGATGGTCAGGCGCTCGTCGACCGAGACCTTCCAGCGGCTCGCGGGCTGCCGCGACGACGTGGTCCTCCACACCGGCGACCTGCTGGACCAGCGCTCGCTCGTCGACGTGCTGCGCGACGCCGAGCCCGACGAGATCTACAACCTCGCGGCGATGTCGTTCGTGGCGGCCTCCTGGTCGCAGCCGGTGCTCACCGCCGAGTTCACGGCGGTCGGCGTCACGCGGATCCTCGAGGCGATGCGCGAGGTGGTCCCGGCAGCCCGCTTCTACCAGGCCTCGTCCTCCGAGATGTTCGGACAGGTGCGCGAGGTCCCGCAGACGGAGACGACCCCCTTCTACCCACGCTCCCCGTACGGCGTCGCGAAGTGCTACGGCCACTTCATCACCGTCAACTACCGGGAGAGCTACGGCCTGTTCGCGGCGTCGGGAATACTTTTTAACCACGAATGTTTGCACGCGCAACTACCTTTGATGGTCAGGGAGAACGGGATTCATGCGGTTCGAACGCCCGGCGACCTCGTCCCGCTCCGCGACAAGGGCCCCAGCGTGCAGACGTTTGAGCACGATGGCCTGCTGGAGGTCTGGGACGGCGACGACTGGACGCCCGTGCGCGCGATCACCGCGACCCGTCGCCGGGCGTCCGACCCGGATCACCGGCTTCTGTCGATCGAAGCTCGCGCAGGTGTGGTCGAGGTGACAGCCCACCACCGGATGCTCGATGCGGACCGCGAGGAGCTGCGCGCCGATGCGCTCGAGGAGAGCGACCGCCTGGCGCTGTGCGACGAGCTCCCGGAGCCCCCGCTGTGGACGGTACTGAGCGACGAGATGGCCGAGTTCTTCGGGTTGATGGTCGCGGACGGATACGTGGACCGTGACGAGCGTGGGCTCTGCTTCACGAACAACGATTCCGAGCTACGCCGGTGGGTGGCCCAGCTCTGGGGGCGGCTGTTCGTGGGGACTTCGCACGAGTGGGAGGCCCGCTCCGGGTTCAACCCTGACGTTGCGGTCGGCAAGCTCAACCTGACCGGGGCGCGCGGCGCCCGTGCCTGGCTGCGCGAGCAGCTCTATACGAAGACTGGCCACAAGCAGGTACCGCCGCTCGTCCTGAACGCCTCGACAGAGACCTGGGAGGCGTTTCTCCGCGGGTACTACGCGGGTGACGGCCTCAAGCGCGGCAATGGCATGTCAGTGAAGACCAACAGCCCCGTCCTTGCCCAGGGGCTGTGCTGGATGTATCACTGGCTCGACCAGCCGGCGTCCGTCTACGTGGAGCGGCGCGGCGGCCGGGCGTACTACACGCTCAACCTGGCGTCGGCGGTGCGGGTGGGCGCGAAGGGCCAGCATCTCCGGAAGGACCCGGCCGAGATCCGCCGCATCGTCGAATCGGTGGAGGACAGCGAGTTCGTTTTTGATCTCGAGACCGAGAGCGGCCATCTCGCCGCCGGAATCGGCCGCGTGGTCGTCCACAACTCCGAGCGCCGCGGGCTCGAGTTCGTCACCCGCAAGGTCACGCACGGCGCCGCCGCGATCAAGCTCGGGTTGCAGCAGGAGCTCGCGCTCGGGAACCTCGACGCCGAGCGCGACTGGGGCTATGCGAAGGACTACGTCGAGGCGATGTGGCTGATGCTCCAGCAGGACAAGCCCGAGGACTTCGTGATCGCGACCGGGGAGGTTCACAGCGTGCGGGAGCTCGTGGACGTCGCGTTCGCGCATGCGGCGGTCGACCCGGCGGACCACGTCCGGACCGACCAGCGCTACATGCGACCGGCGGAGGTGGAGCACCTTGTGGGCGACGCCTCGAAGGCCCGCGAGCAGCTCGGGTGGGTGCCGCGGACGGGCTTCGAAGAGATGATCCAGCGCATGGTCGACGTGGACCTGGAGCTGCTCGGGCGGGGCGTGCCGCAGAAGCAAGCCGGCTGACGGTGTCGGCGGGTGGCGCGTTCGTCACGGGCGGAAGCGGCTTCGTCGGCCGGCACCTTGTGGCGCTGCTCGACGGCGCGACCGCTCCGGCGCACCAGGAGCTCGACCTGCTCGACGGCGAGGCGGTGCGGCGAGCCGTCAGGGCGGCGGCGCCGGAGCGCGTCTTCCACCTGGCGGCGCTCGCCTCGGTGGGACGCTCCTGGAAGGACCCGCACGCGGTCCTGCGCGACAACCTCGATATGACGCTGAACGTGCTGGACGCCGTTCGCGACGAGGCGCCGGACGCCGCCGTCGTCGTCGCGAGCTCGGGCGAGATCTACGGTCCGCCGGAGCGGCTGCCGGTAACCGAGTCGGATCCGCTCCGCCCACAGAACCCATACGCGGTGTCGAAGGCGGCGTGCGACCTCCTGGCCGGCCAGTACGCGGACGCGCACGGGCTTCGCGTAATGCGCGTGCGCGCCTTCAATCAGAGAGTCGGCACGCGACTTCACGGACGTGCGCGACACGGCTCGCGCGTACGTCGCCGCGAGCGACCTGCCGGCGGGGGTCTACAACGTCTGCAGCGGCCGGGCGACCCGCGTGAGCACGCTCGTGGAGCTGGCCGCGAGCGCCGCGCGCGTGGACGTGCAGCACGAGGTCGATTCAGACCGCGTTCGTCCCCATGACGTGCCCGAGGTGCGCGGGTCCGCGGAGCGGCTCGCCGAGGCGAGCGGCTGGCGGCCCGAGATTCCGCTCGAGCAGACGATCGCCGACGCGATCGACTACTGGCGCGAGCGCCCATAGACGTCGAGCAGCCGCTCGACGTAGGCCTGCTCGGCGTGGCTCGCGCGGGCCCGCTCGATGAGCGCGTCGCCCTCGCTCCGCCGAAGCTCCGGCTCGCGCCACAGCTTCCGCATTCTTGCCGCGACCGCGTGCGGGTCGCCTGCCGGTACGCAGCGCTCCTCGCCCACGAGCTCCGGCAGGGCCCCCAGGTTCGAGGCGATCACGGGCACTCCGGCGGCCATCGCCTCGAGCGCCGAGTAGCCCGCGAACTCGTGATAGCGGGAGGGCATCAGGAGCATCGCGGCGCCCGCGAGCTCGCGCTCGAGCCCGGCGCGATCCAGGCGGCCGACGAACTCCACGTGGCCGCCGACCAGGTTCGCGAGCTCGACGAGCGCGCTCGCGGCGGGGCCCTCCCCCGCCACGCGCAGGGGCACGTCGGCGAGCGCCGCCGCCTTGACGGCCACATCGATGCCCTTCTCGGGAGCGAGGCGGGCGGCCACCAGCGCGTACTCGCCGTCGCCCGCGCGACTGCGCTCGGCGAACGCATCCTCGGGGACGTAGTGCGGGAGGACCTCGATCCGCTCGGCGGGCACGCCGAGACGGGCGCACTGGCCGGCCGCGTATTCGCTCGGGGTGACGAAGGTGTCGACGCTGCCGATCACCGACGGCTGATGGCGCGCGAGCGCGGCGGCGTAGACGAGGGCCTCCGGGAGCGACTCGCGGCAGTTGAGGACGAGCCCGGGAAGCGTGTTGCGGTGATGGCAGCGAAAGCAGGGCCCGCCGTCGCGGGCGGCGACCCCGATGGCGCAGAAGAGGCGCAAGTTGTGGAGATGGAGGACGACGCGTGCGCCGCTCGCCCGTGCCGCCTCGAGCGAGCGCGGGCCGAAGAGCGGCAGCATGTTGTGGACGCCGACGACGTCGGCCGCGAGCTCGCTGACGGCGGCGGCCACGGCGGCCGCGTCGCGGCCGCCGTGCAGCAGGGCGAACGCGGCGCGTGGGCGCGAGACCTCTCCCGAGCTCCGGTCGAGGAGGGCGTGCGGGACATCCGCTCTGCGGAGGGCCGCGAGCTCCAGCTCCACGGAGCGCTCCTCCCCTCCCTGGAAGCGGTAGCGGTTATGGACGACGAGGACGCGCATGCGCCGGGGCTACGCTATCCAGCCGATGAACCCGCCGGCCATACGCGGTCGCGGCGCCGCGGGCACGGCCCGCGGCCCCGTCGTGACGGTCGTGGTCCCCACGCGCGGCCGCGCGGCGTATCTCGAGGTGACGCTCGACTCGCTGCGCCGCCAGCGCACGCGGACCCCATACGAGCTCCTCGTCGTCGACGACGGAGCGGCCGACTCGACCCCAGAGGTGGCCGAGCGCTTCGGTGCGCGGCTGATCCGGCACGGCGAGCGGCGCAGCCTCAACGCGGCGCGCAACACGGGCCTGCGCGAGGCCGGCGCCGACCTGATCGCGTTCGTGGACGACGACGTGCTGGTGCCGCCGGGGTGGCTCGACGGGCTGGTGGAGGGCGCGGCTCGGCATCCGGACGCCGAGGCGTTCGGCGGGCCGATCAGGGCGCGCTTCGAGGGACGCGCGCCGCGCGGCTGCGGGCGCGAGGATCCGCCGATCACGACGCTCGACCTGGGCCCGCGCGACGTTGAGGCGCCGATGGTCTGGGGGGCGAACTTCGCGGTGCGGCGCTCGGCGGTGGAGCGGATCGGCTACTTCGACGAGACACTCGACCGCGGCCACGGCGACGAGGAGGACTGGCTGCTGCGGCTCCAAGCGGCGGGCGGGCGGATCGTGTACCTCGCGGACGCCGGCCTGGACCACCGCCGCAGCGCCGCCGACTCGGGCCTCAGCTCGCTCGCGCGGGCGGCATACCACCGCGGACGCGGAGCGCGCTCCAGCGACCTGCGCCGCGGCGACGCGCCCGCGCTCGCGCGCGAGCTGCGCGTGCTGGCCGGCTGCGGCTGGCACACGCTGCGCCGGGCATGCCCTCAGGGAGTGATCATGGGGGCCCACGCGGCGGGCAGGGTGGTGGAGACCGTTTCCGGCGGGCGCCGCTCGAGATGAACTCGCGGCTTCCCGACCCCGCCTCCTTCCTGTCGGGCGACGCGGGTGACGTCACCGGCCCGTGGCGGCGCGCCAAGCGCACCGCCGGCGAGCTCGCCTACAACGCGGTCGACACGCTGGCCGGCACCCGCCGCCGCGCGGCGCGCCTCGCCCGGACGACGCGCGCGCCCCTCGACATCCTCGTGATCGGCGTGTACCGCCCGGGCTCCCTCTTCGCCGACGCGTTACACCCGCTTCACTCAGACCGTCACGACGTGCGCATCGCCCTCGGCTCGACCGGCGAGGCAGACCCCCGGATGCGCGAGCAAACCGTCGCCGAGCGCCTCACAGGCGGCAAGTTCGAGAACCTGAACCGGGTGCTGGAGGGGGCCGCAGCACCCGCCGCGCCTGCGGCCGCCCCGACCGCCCGCCCTGACTGGGTCCTCGTCGTCGACGACGATGTGCGTCTTCCGCGCGCGTTTGTTGACCGGTTTGTTGCGGTTTGTGAGGTGTTTGGCCTTGACTTGGCGCAGCCGGCGCAGACGCTTCGCAGCCACTCCGCCTGGAAGGTCACCCGCAGGCGCCCCGCTTCGCTCGCGCGCGAGACGCGCTTCGTCGAGATCGGCCCCGTCACCGCCTTCAGCCGCCGGGCCGCCGCCGAGCTTCTCCCGTTCCCCGAGCTCCGCTACGGCTGGGGTCTCGACCTCCACTGGGCGGCGATCGCGAGCCGGCGCGGATGGCGGCTCGGCGTCGTGGACGCCCTTCCGGTTCGCCACGAGTCCGGCCTCGTCGCCGCGACGTACCCGCGCGAGGACGCGGAGTCCGAGGCGGCCCGCTTCCTCGCCGACCGCCCCTACCTCCCGAGCGCACGCGCTGGCGAGGTGATCGCGGTGCACCGGACCGCGCGCGGCCGCGATGGCCGGCGCGCCGTCGTCGCGGGGCGCAGAGGCTGACGGTGCGCCTCCTCTTCGTCTGCCCCGACATGGGCATCGGGGGTGCCGAGCGGCACTGGGCCACCCTGATTCCCGCGCTCGCGGACCGCGGGGCAGACGTGAAGCTGCTCGCGCTCGCCGGAAGGGGCCCGTTCTTCGAGGAGGTGGTGGCGCGCGGCGTGCCGGCCGAGTGCCTCGACCTTCGCCGCCGCACGGATCCCGGCGGCCTCCGCCGCGCCCTCGCCGTGTCCGCCGCCTTCGGTCCCGACGCCGTCGTGACGCGCGGCGTGAGCGGGCAACTGGTGGGCGAGGCAATCGCGCGGCGCGCGCGGGCCGCCCACATCTACAACGAGCACACGCCGCTCACGCCGGCCGGGCGGCTCGTTCCGCCGCGACCGCATCAGCGCGCGCTCACCCGTTTGGTGGCGCGCACCATCGACGACGTCGTCGCGGTGACCGAGCGGCAGGTGTCGCCGCTCGAGGCGCTCGGGTATCCGCGCGGGCGGATCAAGGTCGTTCCGAATGGCGTGTTCGCGCAGGAGGTCGAGGGGGTCCGGCCCTCGGACGAGCTGCCCGGTGACGGCTTCGCGGTCCTCTGCGTATCCGGCCTGCGGCCCGAGAAGCGCGTGGACCTGTTCATCGACGCGGTCGGCGCCGCGCGGGGCAGCAACCCCGCGATCCGAGGCTACGTCGCCGGCGGGGGCCGCGAGCGCGATCGGCTCGAGCCGCGGGCCGCCGCCCACCAGGTCACGCTGCTCGGCGCGCGGCGCGACGTGCTCGAGCTCGTGGCCGCCGCGAGCGCCGTCTGCCTGCCGAGCGAAGCAGAGGCGATGCCGCTGAGCATCCTCGAGGCGATGGCGCTCGCGCGGCCGGTCGTGGCCACGGACGTGGGCGGCACGAGCGAGCAGGTGGTTCAGGACGAGACCGGCTACCTCGTGTCGCCCGGCGACGGAGGCGCGATCGAACGCGCGCTCGTCGAGCTCGCGGCCGACCGCTCGAGGGCGGAGGCGATGGGCGCCGCGGGCCGCCGGCGGCAGCGCGAGCGCTTCAGCGGCGAGCGCATGGTGGACGGCTACGAGAGCGCGTTCGAGAGGGCGGCCGGCCGTGGCGAGGCCTGACGTCCTGCTCGTCTCGCTCGGCACGACGCTCGGCTGGCGCGTCGCCGACGAGCTCCTGCTCGCCCAGCTGGAGCGAGCCGGGGCGTCGACGCAGGCGGTCGCGGTCGGGCGGGGCGCGGCCGACAGGCTTCGGCGTGGGTACCCGGCGAACGACCTGGTCGAGATGCACGCCGCCCGGCGGGCGGCTCGAACCGCGGTCGAGCGCCACGAGCCGCGCGCGCTGATCGTGTCGTCGACCACGGCGGCGATGCTGCTGCCCTCCCTGCCCGTGCCGTACGCCGTCCGGTTCGACGCTCCGGCGCGCCTCAATCGCCCGGGCGCCCGCAATGCGTTGCCCAGAGCGCTCGAGCGGCGAGCGATGCGACGCGCGCGCCTGACGATCCCGTTCAGCGTGGCGGGCGCCGAGGCGCTGCCCGAGGGGGCGGCCCGGCCGGTGGTGGTGTCGCCGCCGATCGATCCCTCCGCGCCACAACTTTCGGAGAAGCGCGAACGGCTCGCCGTGGCATACGTGCCCGACCCGAAGGCGAAGGGCCTCGAAGTGGTCGTGGGCGGATGGGCGGCGGCGGCGGTCGACGGCGCCCGCCTCGAGGTCTACGGGCTCGACCCCGACTGGGCGCGCTCGCATCTCCGCCGGACCGGCGTCGCCGAGCCGGACTCGCTCGACCTCCACGGGACGATCCCCGCCGGCGACTTCCGCGCGCGCCTGCGCCGGGCGCGGGTGTTCATCCACGGCGCGCGCTGGGAGGACTGGGGCCAGGCCCCGCTGGAGGCGCTCGCGGACGGCGCGCTGCTCGCGACCGTACCGGCGGGCGGCCCCTACGAGGGGCTCAGGCTGGCGCGCCGGCTCGACGCCGCGCTCGTGGCCCACCGCCTCGAGGGCGCCGCGCTCGGCCCAGCCATCAGGGCCGCCTTCGAGCTTCCCGACGAGGACGCACACGCATACCGCGAACGCGCCGCGGAGCTGCTGAGGCCGTACCGCTCGGACGAGGTGCAGGAGACGGTCGCGCGCGAGCTGCTGCCGGCGCTGCTCGGCGCGCCGAAGGGGTCAGACCCCTTAAGTCGATGACACTCAAGGGGTCAGACCCCTTAAGTCGATGAGACTCAAGGGGTCTGACCCCTTAGTCGGTCGCCGCGCGGAGCACGGCCCGCTCCCAGGCCTCCACGTCGGCCTCCGGCGGGTGCCGCTCGGTGACCGCTCGGCTCCCGCCCGCCAGGCGCTCGCGCAGCTCCGGCTCGCGGACCAGCCGCCGGAGCGCCGCCGCGATCTGTCCGCGGTCGTCCGGGTCGATCACGATCGCGTTCTCGCCCTCCACGGCGACGTCGCCCACGGCGCCCGCCCGGCGCGACGCGATCAGCGGCAGCCCCGCGGCGGCGCCCTCGCGGAGGGTCACGCCGAAGGGCTCGTACGTGCTCACGAGCGCGAGCGCGTGGGCCGCCGCGTACACGGGGCCGAGCTCGCCGGGCGGGGCCGGGCCGGGAAACCGCACCGGCAGCCCGAGCCCCTCCGCCCGGGCGCGCAGCTCGGCCTCGAGCGGCCCCGTGCCGCGGATCTCGAGCTCGGCCTCGCCCTCGCCGAACCCCGCCTCGCCGAACGCAGAGATCAGCGCGTCGAGGTTCTTGTCCGCGACCAGCCGCCCCACCGTGAGGATGCGGACAGGCCCGTCCGGCCGCCCGCCGCCCGGACTGACCGACGCCCGGTCGATGCTCTGCAGCGCGATCTCAACCCGCCCGGATTCGATCCCGAGCGAGCGCAGCCGCTCCGCGCCCTGCGACGACGCCACGATGAATCCCGCGACACGAGGCGCGAGCAGCCGGTGCACCCGCCGCTGAAGAGAGGACAGGCCATCGTCGCTCCACGGGGTGAGCTCGCTGAACATCAGGAGCGGCACGCCCCGCCGGCGCGTCCACGCCAGCGCCCGCAGCGTCGCGGGCCCGTACTCCCAGCTCACCACGCAGTCCGGCCGAGCGTGCGTGAGGGCCCCCCCGAGGCCGCGCGCCACGCTCACCGGGGCGCGTCCCCCCCGCGCCCGCTGCCATGCCGACAGGATCTCGCTACCGTAGCCCTCGGCCTCGGAGAACCACTCGTTGGGCTGGTCCCAGCCGGGCTGGGTCGCGGACAGGTAGATCACGTGCGGAGTCACGTGGCCGCGTTCGGCGAGCGCCCGGAAGAGCGGCTCGCGGTAGGGAACCGGGACCGGAGGCAGGATCGCGACGCGCGCTTGCCGTGCTTACGCTGCCCGCACCCGCGTTCGCGAGTGCCGATCAGGTGATCCGCGACTGTGCGCGCGACGGACAGCTCGACCACCACTACTCGAACTCCGAGCTCCGGCGTGCCCGCAACAACCTCCCGGCCGACCTCGACGAGTACTCCGACTGCCGCGACGTGATCGCGTCCGCGATCAAGGGCGGCTCCGACCGGGGACTCGGCGCCGGAAGCCCCGGCGTGGGCGCCACCGACCCCGCCGGCGAGGCCGCTGCGCAGGCCAAGGATCAGGGCAAGCTCGCCGCGATAGCGAGCGGCGATACCAAGAAGCCGTCCATCGACGTCGGCGGCACGAAGCTGGAGCCGGACAGCAGCGGCTTCTTCAACCTCGGCGGAGCGGCCAACGACGTGCCGCTGCCGCTCCTGCTCGCACTGCTCCTTCTCTCCCTGCTCGCGCTGGCGAGCGGCATTGGAGCGCTTCGCGAGCGCGTACCGGCGCTCGCGCGCGTGCCGCTCCTGTCGAAGATCCCGAGCTGGCGTGTCCCGTTCATCGGCCGTCGCGGCTAGAGCGCTTCCGCTGATACTCGGCGGCGCCATCGCGGGCGTCGCATTCGGAGCCCAGGGGGGCACCGAGCTCACGCGCACGACAGTGACCGAGATCGCGATGGTCGCCGCGGGCGCGGGCGTGATGGCGGCGGCGTTCCTGTGGAGCCGCTCCGGAGCGATCCACGGGGTCACGACCGTGCTCCTGTTCGCGCTCCTGGCGCTGCTCACGGCGGTGTCGGTGCTCTGGTCGATCTCGCCTGAGCTGACCTACATCGAGACCGGGCGCACGATCGCCTATCTGGCCGTGTTCGCGGCTGCCGTGGCTGGGGCGCGGCTCGCTCCTCGCGCCGCGCCGGAGCTGCTCGAGGGCCTCCTGATCGCGGCGGTCGTCCCGATCGGGTACGCACTCGCCTCGCGCATCTGGCCGGGCGCGCTCGCTGAGAACGAGGTCTCGAACCGGCTGGGACAGCCCTTCGACTACTGGAACGCCGTCGGGTGCGTGGCCGCAATGGCCGTCCCGATCACCCTCTGGCTAGGCTCGCGGCGGAGCGGCAGCCCGACGCTCCGGATGCTCGCCTACCCGGTCATGGGGGCAAGCATCCTCGCGATCGTCCTGACCCAGTCGCGCGGCGCCGCCGCGGCGGCCGTGGCCGGCGCGCTCGGCTGGTTCGTGCTCGTGCCGCTGCGCCTGCGGAGCCTGCCGGTGCTCCTGCTTTTTTTGGCCGGATCCCTTGCCGTCGGCGCCTGGGCGCTCTCCAAGGACCCGTTCACGAAGACGCTCCAGCCGCTGTCGGCGAAGGAGGCCGTGGCCGGCGACTTCGGCGCGCTCGTGCTCCTGATGATCGTGTTGCTGCTGCTGGCCGGCGCAGCGGTCGAGGCCGGCTCGGCGCGGAGGGTGCCCTCGGCGCGCGCCCGCCGCCGCATCGGGATCGTGGCCGTCGCGCTCGCGTGCCTGGTGCCGCTCGCGGCGTTCACGTCGGTGGCGTTCTCGGATCGCGGGATCGGCGACCGCATCGATGAGCTGACAAGTGAGACGAAGGTGTCGCCGGGAGAGAGCGGCGGCCGCGTGTTCGCGGCGTCCTCCTCGCGCGGGAAGTACTGGCGCGAGGCCTACAAGGTGTTCAAAGCGCGGCCGCTGAAGGGCGCCGGCGCCGGCGCCTTCGCGGTCGGGCGGCTGCGCTTCCGAAACGACGCCTCCGTGACTCGCCACGCCCACGGCTGGATCCCCCAGACGATGGCCGACCTCGGCCTGCTCGGGCTCGTCCTCACGACGCTGCTCTTCCTCAGCTGGGCGGTCACCGCGCTCAGCGCCACCGGACTGCTGCCGCGCCGCCTGGTCCGCGGCACGGGCGACGACGCTCCGCTGCGGCGCGACTGGGACGCCGGCCGGATCGCGCTCGTCACCGTCCTGCTCGTGCCGCTCGCCTTCGGTGTGCAGTCGCTGCTCGACTGGACCTGGTTCATTCCCGCGCCCGCCGCGATGGCGCTGATCGCGGGCGGCTATCTCGCCGGATCCGTGCCGCTGGGCGGCGCCGAGCCCGTGCCCCCGCCGGCCTTCAGCCGGCGGCCGGCGCGGAAGCGGATCGTCGCGGCCGTCGCGACGGTCGCGACGGCGGCGCTGCTCGCGTGGACGATCTGGCAGCCGGAGGCCTCGGACCGCGCGACGAACGAGGCGCTCGCGCTCGCCGACGAGCACAAGTTCGACGAGGCGATCGCCAAGACCAAGGACGCCGAGGACCTCAACCCCCTGACGCCGGACCCGCTGCTCGTGCGCGCCTCGGTCGACACGAAGGCAAACCGCGAGGACGACGCGCGCGAGAGCCTCGAGCGCGCCGTGGTCCGCTTCCCGGGCGACCCGCAGACCTGGTACCGGCTCGCCGCATTCGAGCTCGGCACGCTCGACGCGCCCCAGGACGCGCTCGAGACGATCCGCGGCGCGCTCTACCTCGACCCGCACTCCAAGCCGGCCAGCGCCCTCTTCCTCACCGCCCGCGCGCGGCTGCGCGAGAAGACCGGGACGGCCCAGCCCGACGTCAGCGGGTAGCGCGGGCGAGGAGCGTCCCGGCGCGGCGCTCGAGCGAGCGCACGTCGAAGCCGAGCTGGTCGAGCAGCCCCCCGAGCGAGCGCCGCGTGAGGAAGCGCAGGTGCGGCGACAGCGGGTCGGGCGGCCGCATCAGCGCACGGCGCGCGGGCGTCGTGAGCGCGAGCGAGCCCCCCGGGCGAAGCACGCGCCGCGCCTCCGAGAGCAGCAGCTGCACGTCGCGCACGTGCTCGACCGTCTCCGCGCAGAGGACGAGCTCGAACGCGCCGTCCTCGAAGGGCAGCGGAGCGTCGGGCTCGAGCTCCGCGATCTGAGCGTCCGGCAGCCGGCGCCGCGCTCGGCCGAGCGCCACCCGCGACACGTCGGCTGCCGTGAGCTCCGCGGCGTCGAGCTCGGCCGTGAGCCGGCCGTCGCCGCAGCCGAGGTCGAGCGCGCGCCCGGTGCGGCCCAGGGAGCGGACGAACGCGCGCAGGTGCTCCGGCGGCGGACCGGGCTCCTCGGGAACGAGCTCCCAGAGCTCGTCGTCGTAGCGGCTAGCCACGGGCGATCATCATCAGCGTGTGGCCGAATGGTGCGAGCTGCGGCCGCGATCCCGCTCCGTCGAGCGCGTGCAGCGCGCGCTGCGCAGACGCCGGAAGCCGCCGCCACCCGTACGTGACCGCGTGGAGCTCGGGCTCGAGGCCCGCCG
>WNGA01017389.1_pt1 | contig 16058 bp, 19 predicted proteins | sample 5400061 | NCBI WGS metagenome assembly WNGA01 (sample SAMN13153366, study PRJNA577476) | soil metagenome | isolation source: 100 cm soil or saprolite under grassland replicate 2 | place: USA:California | collected 2016-06-15 | reverse complement strand
GACCGGTCCGGCGCGTCCGGACGCGTGCGGGCGGTGTCCCCGTTCGGGCAGAACACCTGGTCCCGCTGGGCCACGACCCGGCCGGCGGCGTTGGTCACCGTGAAGTGCAGGAACCGGGACAGCCCGGCGAAGCTCGTGACCAGCCCCGCCGGCAGCGCGGTCTCCTTGCCGTCCGCGACGCGGCTCGCGACGATCGGTTTCGTGTAGTTCGGCCGCTTGGCGCGGATCTCGAACGGCTTGTCACCCGCGACCACGTGCGTACCGAGGTCGAGCGTGACCTGGCCGTCGTAACTGTCCAGCGTGACCGCCGAGGTGGCGGCCGCCAGACGCAGCGACGGCTGCGGTTGGCCGGCCGCGGCCGTGGTGGCCGGCGCGGCTGCGGCTACCAGAGCCGCCGTCGTACCGGCCACGACGACCGTCGTGCCGATGATGCGTGAACGCTTCGTGCTGATGATGGCGTTCCCCTCCCGTCCAGGGTCCGCGCTCGTCGCGGACCACCTGCCCTGGGAGACGCCCTGCTGCCGCCGCAAGATTGCGAGACCGCGTTGCGGCTGCGTTGCAGGTCGATGTCGGCACATTGCGGTCAGGGCGCGTTCACCAGCTGGTGTCACTCCTCGACGGCCACGACGCGGCGGAAGTCGCCGCAGCCGGAGTCGCACCAGACGCGATCGCCGCTGTGCGCGAGCCGGTCGCGCTGCACGTGACCGCACTCCAGCCGGACGCGGCGCATGGCGTGGCCGGGCCGCACCGGCACCCCGGTCCTGTTGGTAGGTACTCGTCTCGATGATCTGGCAGCCATGGCTGCGTCCTCCTTTCTCGGTGTGTGTGTTGAGGTGCGGGAGGCGAGGGGCGGGGTCGAACCGCCACGTCCCTTGCGGGACCGACTGTTTTCGGGACAGCGGCCGACGCCATCTCTCGGCTGGCCTCGCCTTCGCTGCCAGGGCAGGGCTCGAACCTGCGGGGCCTCGGGTCAGAACCGAGGGTGGGACGCCGTCGCCCACCTGGCATGGGGTGTCCGGCGGGGCTCGAACCCGCTTCCTCCGGGGTCACGTCCCGGTGCCTCGATCGCTTCGGCTTCGGACACAGAGCGAACGGCCGGGCTCGAACCGGCGACCTCCACCATGGCAAGGTGGCGCGCTGACCTGCTGCGCTACGTTCGCGAGACTTGCGCACCCTCGGCAGGAATCGAACCCGCACTCTCCTGGTTCGTAGCCAGGCGTCTTCTCCTTTGGACCACGAGGGCAAGACACATCTCGATATCGCTGTTCAGTTCTCAAGGTGCAGATAGGTGCCGGGGACAACGAAAAGAGCCGCCCTGGTCGGTGTCCCGACGGGCGGCTCCGGTGCTGACGTGTACGTCGTCAGGTCTCGGGTCCGCCGCGAGCCAGGCCACTGCCCAGGTAGAAGTGCGAGCGTGACGACAGGGCGAGGCGCTCGCTGCGCTCCGCCTGCTGCTCGTACCGCATCCGGGCCACTGGTCTGCTCTCCATACGTCAAGGGTGTCTGTCAGGGACAACGCCAACGATGACGCCCCGATTCCCCACCGTCAAAGGGATTTCGCCCGCCAACCCGTCGTACGACGATCGCCGGGGTGGATCTCGCTGTCCACAACTTCGTCGTACGGCGTCCGGATGGTCGGTGGCGGGTCGTAGAGTCGCGGGGTGGCACTGCAGACCTCACCGGAAGCGCCGGCGGCCGTTCGCACGATCGCGAACGGCATCGCGAGCTGGATCAACCAGCTCGGCGCGGTCTGGGTCGAGGGGCAGCTGACCGACATCTCGGCGAACCGCGGCACCACCACGGTGTTCGGGACGCTGCGCGACACCGACGCGGACGTGTCGATCCGGTTCACCTGCAACCGGCGGCTGTTCGAGTCGGTGGACCCGCCGGTCACCGACGGCGCGCGCGTGGTGGTGTACGCGAAGACGAACTTCTTCCCGCGCCGCGGCACCGTCGCGCTGGCGCTGAGCGAGATCCGGCACGTCGGGATCGGCGAGCTGCTGGCCCGGATCGAGCGGCTCAAGCAGCTGCTCGCCGCCGAGGGCCTGTTCGCGCCGCACCGCAAGCGGCCGCTGCCGTTCCTGCCGCACACCATCGGCCTGGTCTGCGGCCGTGACTCTGCCGCCGAGCGCGACGTGCTCGAGAACGCGAAGCGCCGCTGGCCCGCCGTCGCCTTCCGGATCGAGTACGCCGCGGTGCAGGGCCCGTCCGCCGCCGCCGAGGTGATGACCGCGCTCCGCCGGCTGGACTCCGACGACGCCGTCGACGTGATCGTGATCGCGCGCGGCGGCGGCTCGCTGGAGGATCTGCTGCCGTTCTCCGACGAGGGGCTGATCCGTGCCGTGTCGGCCTGCCGTACGCCGGTGGTGAGCGCGATCGGGCACGAGCCGGATTCGCCCCTGCTGGACCTGGTCGCGGACCTGCGCGCGTCCACTCCGACGGATGCCGCGAAGCGCGTCGTACCGGATGTTCGCGAGGAGCTGGAGGGTGTCAGGCAGCTCCGCGAGCGCGGCGGTCGTGCGGTGCGGGCCTGGCTGGACCGCGAGGCGCACGCGCTGGCCGCGGTCCGCAGCCGGCCGGCGCTGGCCGCGCCGACCGACGGCCTGCGCCGGCGCTCCGACGAGATCACCGCGCTGGTGGACCGCAGCCGGCGCACGCTGACGCACCGGCTCGACCGGGCCTCCGACGACCTGGCGCACCGGCTGGCCAGCGTGCGGGCGCTGTCACCCAAGGCGACGCTCGAGCGGGGGTACGCGGTGCTCCAGCGCGACGACGGCTCGGCCGTCCGCGAGGTCGCCCAGGTCAGCGCCGGTGACGTGCTGCACGCCCGGGTCAGCGACGGCCGGTTCGACGTCGAGGTGCGAGAGTCCACGGGGAAGGAGAAGCAGTGAGCGAGAAGGCGCCGGAGGTCAGCTACGAGCAGGCCCGGGAGGAGCTCGTCGAGGTGGTCCGCAAGCTCGAGGCCGGTGGCACCACGCTCGAGGAGTCGCTGACGCTGTGGGAACGCGGCGAGGAGCTGGCCGCGATCTGCCAGCAGTGGCTCGACGGCGCCCGCAAGCGGCTCGACGCGGCCATGAAGAACGACTCCGCGGAATCGTCCGGGGAGTAGTCGATGCCGACCGACGAGCTCCGCCGTTTCCTGACCGCACTCGGCGCGGACCGGATCCCGCACGCGGGCGGCTCCCTGCTGGACCACCTGACCCGGACCAGCGAACGCCTCGCCAGCTGGGGCGCGGGCGACGACGTGCAGACCATCGCGATGGCGCACGCGTGCTACGGCACCGACGGCTTCGCCGACCACCTGCTCACCCTCGACCAGCGCGATGACCTTCGCGCGGTGGTCGGCCCGGAGGTCGAGGCCGAGGTGTACCGCTACGCGAGCTGCGGCCGCACGCGCACCTACCCGCACCTGTCCGACCGCCCGGACATCGTGTTCCACGACCGCTTCGCCGACACCGAGACCGCGATCCCGGCGCACGACCTTCGCCCCTTCGCCGCGCTCACCGTGGCCAACGAGCTCGACGTCTACCTGCACCTGGACGATCCCGGCGAGACCTTCCGCACCTGGCTCCTCGACCTCGCAGGACAGCTCCGGGACCTCCTCCCCACCCTCGCCTGGCCCGACTGCACCACCGCCCTCGGGACACCCTCGCCCTGCAGCCCGGCCCCGCACGACGCCCCGACCCCGGTCTTGCGCAGCCCAGAGGGGGTGCACCCGCGAGTCACGTGAGGACGGCGGTGGCGAGGGTCTGGAGGCCGGACTTGAGGCGGTCTTTGGAGTAGTGCTCGGCGCGGAGGGCGTCGTACAGGTCGGCGGCCAGGGGGGCGAGCAGGGCGTGCGCGGTGAGCGGGGCGTCCAGGTCGGGGCGGGCCTGCTCGATCAGGACGACGAGGTGGCGGTGCCAGAACCGGTACGCGCCGATCCGGTAGCGGGCGCCGAGCGCGGCGTTCTCGCTGTCCAGCAGCAGGTCGGCGTGTGTGTCCAGGAGGTCGACGTACGCGTCGAGGAAGGCGAGCACGCGCTCGGCCGGCGACGCGCCGGGGCCTAGCGGCGGCGGGCCGGACAGCATCCGCTCCTGGAGTTCGCGCTCGCGCTCGTCGAGCAGGGCGACCGCGAGTCCGGCGCGGTCGCCGAAGCGGCGGAACACCGTGCCCTTGCCGACACCCGCGGCTACCGCGATCGCGTCCAACGAGACGTTGCGGACGCCGTGCTCGGCGAACAGCCGCTCGGCCGCGGCCAGCACCTTCAGCCGGTTCCGCCGCGCGTCGGCGCGCTCGGGCCGGGCTCCCCTGTCGGCAAGAGGAAGATCGTGTTGTGAATCGGACTGCGGTCCGTTACTCTCGCTCACAAGACGGACTCTAGTCCGATTATGACCCGAGAGGAACTTTCATGGCGCACATCGCCATCGCGTACCACTCCGGCTACGGCCACACCGGACGCCAAGCCGCGGCCGTTGCCCGCGGCGCCGCGTCGGTCGCCGGCGCGACGTCGGAGCTGATCAGCCTCGACGAGCTCACCGACGAGACCTGGCAGAAGCTGAACGACGCGGACGCGATCGTGTTCGGCGCGCCGACGTACATGGGCAGCCCGAGCGCGGTCTTCAAGGCGTTCGCCGAGGCCAGTGTCGGCCCGGTGTGGGCGAAGGACCTGGCCTGGCGGGACAAGATCGCCGCCGGCTTCACCAACTCGAAGGCGATGTCCGGAGACAAGCTGAACAGCCTCGTCGACATGGCCGTGTTCGCCGCGCAGCACGGGATGATCTGGGTCGGGCTGGACCTCTACCCGGGCTGGGCCGACAGCACCGCGAGCATCGAGGACCTGAACCGGCTCGGCTCCTGGCTCGGCGCGATGGCCCAGTCCGACGCCGACCTGTCGGCCGAGAAGGCGCCGCCGGAGACCGACCTGCGCACCGCGCACACGCTCGGCGCCCGCGTCGCGAAGGTCACCCTGCGGCACCTGCGCGGCGCCGCCGAGGCCGCCTGACTGTGGCACTGTCGGGGTGTGGACCTGGCCGGGCTTGCGGAACACGTCGGTGCGGAGCGGTTCCGGCGCGCCTGCCGGACCGCCTGGGAGACGGCGTCCACGACCGGCCGGCGGCGCGGCGGCTTCGCCGACCACGACCCCGCCTTCTGGGACCAGCTCGTCCGGCTGCTGGACGAACCGGACGACCGGCTCGCCAACCCGGTGCTCGACACCACCGCCGCCTGCCGCATCCTCGACCGGCTGCCGGCAGGATCGCGTACGACGGACCTGCGCGACCGGTTCGCCGAGTTCGACGCCATCCCGGCGCGGGTCCGCAGGGACGCGTCGGGATGAGGCTCGCGGGAGCGGACTGCCGCCGGCACGTCGCCGGCGCCCGGGTCGCGCGGCTGGCGACCACCGATCACGCCGGGCGGCCGCACCTCGTGCCGATCACGTTCGCGCTCACCGCGGAGCTGGCCGGCGAGGGCTCCCCCGCCGACCTGATCGTCACCGCGGTCGACCAGAAGCCGAAGTCGACGACCGACCTCGCGCGGTTGCGCAACATCCGAGCAAACCCCGCCGTCGCGGTGCTGTGCGACCACTACTCCGACGACTGGACGCGGCTGTGGTGGGTCCGCGCCGACGGCACCGGCGCGATCCTTGCTGACGGCAACGAACGCGACGAGGCACTGTCGGCCCTGGCCGCGAAGTACCCGCAGTACCAGGCGGATCCACCCCGCGGCCCGGTCGTCGCGATCACCGTCACCCGCTGGTCCGGCTGGTCCGCCGCACCCCCTCGCTGACGTTCGGGCGGGCTCAGTGGAGGGTGGCGGCGAAGGTTTCGAGGGTGGCGTAGTCGACGGTGCCGGTGACGACGGTGGTCACGCCGGAGCCGGTGTGGACGATCGCGCGCTCGTCCTTGCGGTCGGTGAGCCGCTTGCGCTGCCAGGTGAGGCCCGCCACCGTCGTCGTACCGTCGTCGCTGACGGCACCGAGCTTCTCGCCGACAACCGACGGGGCGCTGGACTGCTCCAGGCCGACGTAGCGCTTGTCGGGGGTGACCACACCGAGGTGCCAGGTGACGGGCTCGCCGGGCTCGGCGCCGACCCGGGCGCTCGTGGCCTGCCAGCCGTCCGGCATCGGCGACGGCGCGAGCACGTCGTACGGCGCGACCCGGCGGGCCTCGGTGAGCTCGGCGCTGTAGTCGACGGCCCGCACGGTCTCGCTGTGCGGGCGCCAGGCGAGGGCGGCGAGCGCGAACACCAGGACCAGGCAGGCCAGCAGGCCCCACACCATGTTCGACATCGTGCGGTACCGCGCGCGGTCCGTGGTCCGCATGTCCTGCTGCTCACCGGCCATGGGGCAAGTCTCGCTGTTCGTTACGATCGCGCTATGAGCGACCCCACCACACCACCCGCCCACCTCGAGGTCGACGAGCACGCGCCGGACCGCAACCTGGCGCTGGAACTGGTCCGGGTGACCGAGGCCGCGGCGATGGCGGCCGGCCGCTGGGTCGGCCGCGGCGACAAGAACGGCGCCGACGGCGCGGCGGTGAACGCGATGCGCACGCTGATCGGCACCGTCGGGATGCGCGGTGTGGTGGTGATCGGCGAGGGCGAGAAGGACAACGCCCCGATGCTGTACAACGGCGAGCACGTCGGGTCCGGCGACGGCCCGGAGTGCGACGTCGCGGTCGACCCGGTCGACGGCACCACCCTGGTGGCGAAGGGGATGAACAACGGGATCGCGGTGATGGCGGTCGCGCCGCGCGGATCCATGTACGACCCGTCCGCGGTGTTCTACATGGAGAAGCTGGCCGTCGGTCCGGAGGCCGCCGACGTGGTCGACATCCGGCTGCCGGTGGCGGAGAACATCAAGCGGGTCGCGAAGGCGAAGGGCTCCAGCGTCGACGACGTCACCGTCGTCCTGCTGGACCGGCCGCGGCACGACCACCTGGCGCGCGAGATCCGCGACACCGGGGCCCGGATCAAGTTCATCTCCGACGGCGATGTGGCCGGCGCGGTCGAGGCGGCCCGCCCGGACACCGGCCTCGACATGCTGGTCGGCATCGGCGGCACCCCGGAGGGCATCATCGCCGCCTGCGCGATGAAGTGCATGGGCGGCCTGATCCAGGGCCGGCTCTGGCCGCGCGACGACGAGGAGCGCCAGAAGGCGATCGACGCGGGCCACGACCTGGACCGGGTGCTCAGTACCGACGACCTGGTCAGCGGCGACGACTGCTTCTTCGTCGCCACCGGCATCACCGACGGCGAGTTGCTCCGCGGCGTGCGGTACCGCGGCTCGATCGCCCGCACGCACTCGCTGGTGATGCGTTCGCGCAGCGGAACGATCCGCAGCATCGAGAGCGAGCACCGGCTCTCGAAGCTGCGCGCGTACTCCGCCATCGACTTCGAACACGCCCGATGACCAGCCCCGTCCTCGTCATCGGCGAGGCCATCGTCGACGTCGTCGAGGGACACGCCACCCCCGGCGGCTCGCCGGCCAACGTCGCCGTCGGCCTCGCCCGCCTCGACGTCCCGGTCGAGCTCGCGACCCGGATCGGCACCGACGTGTACGGCGTGCTGATGGCGAAACACCTTGCGAACAACGGCGTCCGGCTCGCTCCCGGCACCGTCGACCCGGCGGCACGCACCGCGTCCGCGACCGCGACGCTGGATGCCGCCGGCGTGGCGTCGTACGAGTTCGACATCGACTGGCGCCCGGCGCAGCCGCGGCTTCCGGACGGCGCCGTCGCGGTGCACACCGGCTCGATCGCGACCGTGCTGCTGCCCGGCGCTGCGCAGGTCACCGACTTCGTCCGGTCGCTTGCCAGCGCCCCGGTAACGGTGTTCCTCGACCCGAACGCGCGGCCGACGATCACCCCGGACGCCGCGCAGGCGTGGGCGGCGGTGACCGGGCTCGCGGGCTACGCCGACCTGGTGAAGCTGAGCGACGAGGACTGCGCCTTCCTGCGCCCGGGGTTGTCCCCCGAGGACGTCGCCGCCGCGCTGCTCTCGGACCGCACCCGCTGCGTGGTGATCACGCTCGGCGGCGACGGCGCGCTCGGCGTCACCGCGGCCGGCACGGTCCGGGTGCCCGCGCCCGTCGTCGAGGTCGTCGACACCGTCGGCGCCGGCGACTCCTTCATGTCCGCCCTGATCGCCGGGCTCCACACCCGGGACCTGCTCGGCCCGGTGCGCCTGGACGGCATCCAGGCCCACCTTTCCGAGGTGCTGGCGACGGCGACCCGCGCGGCCGCGATCACCTGCACCAGGCCGGGCGCGAACCCACCGACCCTCGCCGAGCTCGCACAGGGCCCGTCGGACACCCCCTAAGCTCGCGGCATGCGGATCCTCGTCATCGGTGGCACCAGGTTCGTCGGGCGGCACATCGTCGCGGAGGCGCTCGGCCGGGGGCATGAGCTGACGGTGCTGCACCGCGGTCAGACCGGCCCGGACCTGTTCGCCGGCGTCGAGCACCTGATCGCGGACCGGGACGACGAGGCGCTCGCGAAGGTGCTCGCGGGCCGCTCGTTCGACGCCACCGTCGACGTCTGCGCCTACGTGCCGCGCCAGGTCCGCACCCTCGCCACCGCACTCGGCGAACGCGTCGGGCACCACGTCTTCATCTCCACCGTCTCGGTGTACGACGAGCCGGGCGCGCCTGGTGCGGACGAGTCGAGCACGTTGCTGGAGCTCGACGAGATCGTGCGGCCGACGTACGTGGTCGGTCCGTACGACCCGACCGGGCGGTTCACCCGCTGGGTGGACCGGATCGGCCGCGGCGGCGACGTGCTCGCTCCGGGGCCGAGGCAGGCGCCGTTCCAGCTGATCGACGCGCGCGACCAGGCGGTGCTGGTGGTCGGCCTCGCCGAGCGCGGCCAGGCCGGGGCGTTCAACTCGATCGGCACACCCGTGGGCTATACGTTCGGCGACCTGCTCGACGAGATCGTGCGGACGGTCGGGCCGGACGGGACCCGGCTGGTCTGGGTGGACGCGGCGTGGCTGAAGGACAAGGGCGCGCGGCCGCAGCCGGGCGGCGAGCTGCAACTGCCGCTGTGGGCCGAGGGCGAGATCGAGTACGTGATGGCGATGTCGAACACCGCCGCGCTCGCGGCCGGCATGCCGGTGCGGCCGGTCGCGGACACGGTCCGGGACACCGCGGAATGGCTGCGCGAGCTGGCGGCGGCCGGTGGGACGCCGTACCGGATCCCGCCGCTCAGCGACGAGGCCGAGGCCGAGCTGCTGGCGGCGTGGAGGTCAGTGGCCGAGTAGACGCTTGGCGGCGCTCGGGCCGCGCTTGACCTTGACCTCGGCCAGCACGGCCTTCACGCGGATGTGGAACACGCGCGAGTCGGCGGTCGCGGGCTGGACGGCGTGCTTGCGGCTGCCGTGCTCCGTGATCGAGCCGAGAATCGGGTGGCCTTCGAGGTCGACGATCGCGTCCGCCGGGACGCGGATCGTGACGTCGGCAAACACCGCGGTCACGTCGATGTCGATCTCGCGGTACGGGATCTGCGCCTCGGTGTAGTCCAGCACCACCTCGCCCAGGACAGCCGACACGTCCAGCTGCTGCGGCGACACCCACGGCCCGGTGCGCTTGGATTCCGACAGCAGCACCTTCACCGTCTTCGGCGCCGGCAGGTGCGTGACGGAGGCGCTGGACTCGACGAACCCGTTCGGCAGGTCGGCGGTGACCTGCACGAGCTCGCCGTACGTCTTGGCGCCGTAGGCCTGCCCGAGCCGGTCCTCCAGCTCGAGGTAGGACAGCCGGCCCTCGCCGGCGGCGTCGCGGAGCCGCTCGGCGGCGTCCTCGCGCTCGAGGTCCGACACCCGGCGTCGCAGGGTCAGGTCGTCCGGTTCGGTCCGGTCCGGCAGTGCGTCGTCCACGCTCGCAACTCTAGGTCGTCGTACGGTCGCGGACACCCGGCTCTACCCTGGTGGCACCCTGATCACCCGTCACTGGAGGTATGCCGGTGTCCGCCGGATCCCCTGAGTTCGCGTACTCCGACCTGCTGCCGCTCGGTGCCGACGAGACGTCGTACCGGCTCGTGACCACGGACGGGGTGAGCACGTTCGAGGCCGGCGGGGAGACGTTCCTCCGGGTCGAGCCGTCGGCGCTGCGGGCGCTTACCGCGGAGGCGATGCACGACATCTCGCACTACCTCAGGCCTGGGCACCTGGCCCAGTTGCGCCGGATCGTCGAGGACCCCGAGGCATCCCCCAACGACCGGTTCGTTGCTCTAGACCTCCTCAAGAACAGCAACATCTCGGCCGGCGGCGTGCTCCCGATGTGCCAGGACACCGGTACGGCGATCGTGATGGGCAAGAAGTCCGAGCGGGTGCTGACCGGGGCGGACGACGCGGAGTGGATCAGCCGGGGCGTGTACGACGCGTACACGAAGCTGAACCTGCGCTACTCGCAGCTGGCGCCGCTGACCATGTGGGACGAGAAGAACACCGGCACCAACCTGCCCGCGCAGATCGAGCTCTACTCGACACCCGCTGCTGGCGACCCGTCGTACAAGCTGCTCTTCATGGCCAAGGGCGGCGGGTCGGCGAACAAGTCGTTCCTGTTCCAGGAGACCAAGGCGGTCCTCAACCCGGACCGGATGCTGGAGTTCCTGGACGAGAAGATCCGCTCCCTGGGTACGGCGGCCTGCCCGCCGTACCACCTGGCGATCGTCATCGGCGGCACGTCGGCCGAGTTCGCGCTGAAGACGGCGAAGTACGCGTCGGCGAGGTATCTGGATGGGTTGCCGACGTCCGGCTCGCCGGTCGGGCACGGGTTCCGGGACACCGACCTGGAGAAGCAGGTCTTCGAGCTGACGCAGCAGTTCGGGATCGGCGCGCAGTTCGGCGGCAAGTACTTCTGCCACGACGTCCGGGTGATCCGGCTACCGCGGCACGGCGCGTCCTGCCCGGTGGCGATCGCCGTGTCGTGCTCCGCGGACCGGCAGGCGCTGGCCAAGATCACCGCCGAGGGTGTGTTCCTGGAGGAGTTGGAGCGGGAGCCCGCGCGGTTCCTGCCCGACACCACGGCCGCGCACCTGTCCGAGGCGGGCGACGTGGTCCGGATCGACCTGAACCGGCCGATGGCGGAGATCCGCGCGGAGTTGTCCCGGCTGCCCGTCAAGACCCGCCTGTCGCTGTCCGGCCCGCTGGTGGTGGCGCGCGATATCGCGCACGCCAAGATCAAGGAACGCCTCGACGCCGGCGAGGGCATGCCGTCGTACCTGAAGGACCACGCGGTCTACTACGCCGGTCCGGCGAAGACGCCCTCGGGTTATGCGTCAGGCTCGTTCGGGCCGACCACGGCCGGCCGGATGGACGCGTACGTCGACCAGTTCCAGGCCGCCGGCGGCTCGATGGTGATGCTTGCCAAGGGCAACCGATCGGCGAAGGTGACCGCGGCGTGCAAGGAGCACGGCGGGTTCTACCTCGGCTCGATCGGCGGCCCCGCGGCCCGGCTCGCGCAGGACTGCATCAAGTCGGTCGAGGTGCTGGAGTACCCCGAGCTCGGCATGGAAGCCGTCTGGAAGATCCAGGTCGAGGACTTCCCCGCGTTCGTCGTGGTCGACGACAAGGGCAACGACTTCTTCGCCGAGACCAGCCGGCCGGTCGCCCTCACGGTGCGCCGGCGCAGCTGACAGCCCCGGATGTGGCGGCGGCGCGCGTCTGCCGCCGCCGGTTCGAGGTCAGCCGGTCGGCGTCGCCATCGGATCGGGCAGACGTGCGAGGAGGGACTTCGCGGCGCGCAGGACGTCGGCCTGGTCGTGCCCGAATCCATCGAGGTACGACCGCAGGGCGTGGCGCACCAGCCGCAGTTCGTGGTCATCCAGCTCGATCGTGTTCATGTCTCCAGAGTAGGTCCGGACATGGACATTTTGGGGCGACATTCTTCATCCAAGTTCGAAACGGGGTGAGCGGTGCGGCAGGGTGTGGACGTGACGACGACGATCGCGCAGGCGAGCTCCGAACGCGGTGAGCTCACGCTGCGCCGCCGCGACGACGGAGCGCTCGAGCTGCGCGTGAACGGCGTGTTCGTGATGGACGACCGCGAGACCCGCAGCGAGGAGCTGCTCGGACACGCCGCGCTCGACGCGCAGGACCGCCCCGAGCGGCTGCTGGTCGGCGGTCTCGGCCTCGGCTACACGGTGCGTGCCCTGCTCCGCGACACCCGGGTGCGCCTGGTGACGGTCGCCGAGATCGAGCCCGCCCTGGTCACCTGGATGCGCACCGGCGTGATCCCGTCGGTACTCGACGACAACCGCGTGCAGGTCCGCGTCGGCGATGTCCGCGAGACGGTCCGCACCTGCCCCGACACGTCGTTTGACGGAATCCTGCTGGATGTGGACAACGGGCCGGACTTCCTCGTGTACGACGCCAACTCGGCCGTGTACCAGGAGGAGTTCCTCACCGAGTGCCGGCGGGTCCTCCACCCCGGCGGCGTGCTCACCGTGTGGTCCTCCAGCCGGTCGGCTCCGCTCGCGGACGTGCTGACAGCCGTCTTCGGCTCGTGCGCCCGCCTGGGTGAACTCTCTGGCGTGCGGGCTCCACCGGACGGCTTCGACGTACGCTGCCAGCATGGACGACTTCCGTATCGAGCACGACACGATGGGCGAGGTACGAGTTCCGCGGTCCGCACTGTGGCGGGCGCAGACACAACGGGCGGTGGAGAACTTCCCGATCTCCGGGCGGCCGCTGGATCCGGCACTGATCCACGCGCTCGCCCGGATCAAGGCGTCGGCGGCGGTGGTGAACGCCGAGCTGGGCGTCGTGGACCCGGTGATCGCCGACGCGATCGTGGCCGCCGCCGAGCAGGTCGCGGCCGGTGAGTACGACGACCAGTTCCCGATCGACGTGTTCCAGACCGGTTCGGGCACGTCGACGAACATGAACGTCAACGAGGTGCTCGCCAGCCTCGCGACCGATGCCCTCGGCAACAACGTGCACCCGAACGACCACGTCAACGCCAGCCAGTCCAGCAACGACACGTTCCCCTCCGCGATCCACGTGGCCGCCACCGCCGGTGTCGTCGAGGACCTGCTGCCGGCCCTGGACCATCTCGCGGAATCCCTTCGGAACAAGGCGAACGAGTTCGCCGAGGTGGTCAAGTCCGGCCGTACCCACCTGATGCACGCGACGCCGGTGACGCTCGGCCAGGAGTTCGGCGGTTACGCGGCGCAGATCCGTCGCGGCTCCCAGCGCCTGGACGCCGTACTCCCCCGGGTCGCCGAGCTGCCACTCGGCGGTACGGCGGTGGGCACCGGCATCAACACCCCGGCGGGCTTCGCCGCGAAGGTGATCGTCGAGCTGAACCGTCGTACCGGCCTGTCGTTGACCGAGGCAACGGACCACTTCGAGGCGCAGGGCGCGCGGGACGGGCTGGTGGAGCTGTCCGGCCAGCTGAAGACGATCGCGGTCAGCCTGACGAAGATCTGCAACGACCTGCGCTGGATGGGTTCCGGGCCGCGCGCCGGGCTCGGCGAGATCGCGCTGCCCGACCTGCAGCCGGGTTCGAGCATCATGCCGGGCAAGGTGAACCCGGTGATCTGCGAGGCCGTGCTGATGGTCGCCGCGCAGGTGATCGGCAACGACGCGGCGATCACCGCCGGCGGCGCGGCGGGCAACTTCGAGCTCAACGTGATGCTGCCGATGATCGCGCGCAACGTGCTCGAGTCGATCCGGCTGCTCGCCAACGCGTCCCGGCTGCTCGCCGACCGGTGCGTCGACGGGGTCACCGCGAACGTCGACCACTGCCGCACGCTCGCCGAGTCGTCGCCGTCGATCGTGACGCCGCTGAACCGCTACATCGGGTACGAGAACGCCGCCGCCGTCGCGAAATCCGCTTTGAAACAAGGCAAGACGATCCGTCAGGTCGTGATCGAGGACGGCTACGTCGACCGCGGCGACCTCACCGAAGCCCAGCTGGACGCCGCCCTCGACGTCCTGGACATGACCAGACCCCCGACCTCGTAAAGGGCCGATGTCCCGGTCGAACCTCAGTGGATGGCAGGATCGCGCGGGTGACGACGCACTACTGGAGCCCCGGCACCCAGATCAACTGGATCTACGAGAGCCCGCGGCACGGCATCGACAACAACCGCCCGATGACCGTCGTCCGGCACGACGAGGCCGGGCTGGTCGCCTGGCTCGCCGCCGGCACCCCGCTGGTCAAGCCGGTGCTCACCGACGGCCGGGACGTGCGCAACGCCGGGCTGGCGGAGATGTTCACCGGCCCGCGGGCCGCGAAGCTCGCCACCTGGCGCGGCGCCGGCATCCTCAAGGTCGCCCCGGCCGGCAAGCCCTGGTCGATCTGGCACTTCTGGCACGCCGACGGCACCTTCAGCGGCTGGTACGTCAACCTGGAGGATCCGCACGAGCGCGACCTGGAGCGTCGTACGACGAGGACCCGGGACTGCGTGCTGGACCTGTGGGTGACGCCGGACCGGATCGTGCACCGCAAGGACGAGGACGAGCTGGAGATGGCGCTCCAGGTCGGCAAGTTCGACGCCGCCCGGGTCGCCGAGATCGAGTCCTGGGCCGACGAGGCCGAGAAGGAGATCGCCGCCTGGGGACCGCCGTACGACGAGAACTGGCGCGACTGGTTACCGGACCCTGTCTGGCGACTGCCCCCGGCACCGACCGGCTACCAGGTGAGCTTCGTCGACGACGAGCTGAGGTAGCTCAGTACCAGCCGGTGGCCTGGGAGTGCGCCCAGGCTTTGCAGGGGCTGCCGTACGCGTCCTCGATGTAGTCCAGGCCCCACTTGATCTGGGTGACCGGGTTGTCGCGCCAGTCCGACCCGTACTCGGCCATCCGGCGGCCGGGGAGCGCCTGCGGGATGCCGTACGCGCTGGACGTCGGGTTGTCGGCGTGCACCCGCCAGCCGGACTCGCGGGTCCACAGCTTGTCGAGGCAGTAGAACTGGCTGTCGGCCCAGCCGTGGTCGGCGAGCAGCCTGCGCGCGACCTCCTTCGGCGTGCCCTCGTACTTCTTCCGCTCCGCCTCCAGCTTGGCCCGCAGGGCGTCCCGGCTGGCCCGCTCCTGGCGCGACAGCACACCGGCCTGGCCGAGTGCGTGCGCGCGGGCGAGGGCCGCGTTGCGCGCCAGGCGACGCGCGTGCGCGAGGTCCTGCATGGCGATCTTGGCCTTGGCGATCTGGTCGATCTGGTCGCGGAGCCTGAGCACCTCGAGCGCCTCTTCCTCGGCGGTCGGCACGTGCTGCTGCTTGGCCTTGGCACTGCGCACCGCGAGGTTGGCCTTGCCGGAGATGGGGTCGCTGGCGATCGTCGAACCGCCGTTCTGCAAGAACACCGAACCCGCCACGATGACCGCCAGCGCCGAGCCGCACGAACCGGCAAGGGCGAAGGTGCTCTTCGCTTTCATTCCGTCCTTCCAGGCCCTTCCCAGGGCAGAGACCGAGCGGATGCACCCCCGCAGTGCAGTGTCGGGGACTAACTGTGGTGCAAAAACTTTCGGATCACAAGTGGGTCACGGGGTATGGCCCGGTTCCAACCGAACACGGCCATACCCCGTCCCGCCAGTCCACTCAGCCGACTGGTTTCACAGCTGCACGTCCTCCAGCATCTCGGTCACCAGCGCCGCGATCGGCGAGCGCTCGGACCGGGTCAGGGTGACGTGCGCGAAGAGCGGGTGGCCCTTCAGCTTCTCCACCACCGCGACGACACCGTCGTGCCGTCCGACCCGCAGGTTGTCCCGCTGCGCGACGTCGTGCGTGAGTACGACGCGCGAGTTCGCGCCGACCCGGGACAGCACCGTGAGCAGCACGTTGCGCTCCAGCGACTGGGCCTCGTCGACGATGACGAACGCGTCGTGCAGCGACCGGCCGCGGATGTGGGTCAGCGGCAACACCTCGAGCATGCCGCGGTCCAGCACCTCGTCGATCACGTCGCCGCCGGCCAGCGCGCCGAGGGTGTCGAACACCGCCTGCGCCCAGGGCTGCATCTTCTCCGACTCCGAGCCCGGCAGGTACCCGAGCTCCTGGCCGCCGACCGCGAACAGCGGCCGGAACACCACCACCTTCTTGTGCTGCCGGCGCTCCATCACCGACTCCAGCCCCGCGCACAGCG
>WNGA01021740.1_pt1 | contig 16060 bp, 18 predicted proteins | sample 5400061 | NCBI WGS metagenome assembly WNGA01 (sample SAMN13153366, study PRJNA577476) | soil metagenome | isolation source: 100 cm soil or saprolite under grassland replicate 2 | place: USA:California | collected 2016-06-15 | reverse complement strand
TGGTGGACTACGACGGCATGTGGGTGCCGGCGTTACGCGGCCGCCACGCCACGGAAATCGGCCACCGTGCCTACCAACATCCCGAACGGAGCGAGCAAGACTACGGCCAAGAGATTGATCGTTTTTCAGCTCTCGTCATTTATCTGTCGCTGGCGGCGCTGGAGCTGGATGTCACCCTCTGGGAACGTTTTCATACCGGCGACAATCTGATCTTCGTGCGCGAAGATTTCCAGCAGTCGGGGCGATCGGCGATTTGGCAGCAATTACGTCGCATCGGATCGCGGGGCGTCGATCACCTCGCCGCGGCCGTGGCGGCCATGGTGCAGCAGCATCCGATGAAGGTCGGCAATCTCGATAGCGTTCTCCAACATCCGGCGAGCTATCCGGCGAGCTCCAAAGTCCCTCCCTCGATTCCGGCGTCGCCTCCGGCCCAGCGAGTCGCTCCCAAGCCGGCGCGCGTGCCGACGCCGCCAGTGCCGAGCTGGATGAAAAAGCGCGGCTATCGTGATCCTTCGGATGATTGAGGATCATCGGCGGTATTGCTCGTCGCTCGAGCCTGCCCCCACGACCGTGCACTATTGGGGCGAGTATTGATCGGCCAGAAATTCGGCCACGAAACGACAGTGCCAGGCCCCGATCACGAGCGGCCTGGCACTGACTTTTAGTGATCGGGACGGCGGGATTTGAATGCAACGGCCCCCATGCGGGGCCGTTGTTTTATGCTCAAGTATCTGCACCTAGTAACCACATCCGACACCACTTGCAGCCACTCACCGGCACACTTGCGGCACACAGGCCCGAGCGCACATTCCGCGCGCGATTGCTAAATCAGGACGGGGGCCGTTGCTACACCGGAACGTACCCGAAGGATGAGAGCAAACGAACCGTGGAATTGGGGCTCAACTCGCGCGTCGCTTCGGCCCATTCGTCGTGCCAAAGCGCCACGGGCGGGAGGAGGAAATACCCTTCATGGTCGCCAGTGCAACCGATGGCCGAATAGCGGCCCAGCAGAAAAAGCGCGCCTTGAATCGCTGCGACAAGCCCCCCGATCTCCTCGTGAAAGCGTGATGGATGCGCAGCGAGACGCTTCACTTCGCCTTCCAAGGCGGAGTCGAGTGTCACGCTGCCGAGAAGTTCGTCGAGACGGAAGCGCAGGTCCCCTGCGAACAGTCTGGGGAACAGGAAGTCGTCGATCTGCTTTCCTGGTTCTCGCTGTCGCATCGTGGCAGGGTCTACCAACAGCCCGTGGAATAGCTTCGGAATGACTTCGACTATTCCACGCACACTCAAGGACGTGAGATCATCGAACGGCACATACTTGAGCGTGGGGTCAATGGTGCCGAGCACGGTCACCAGGTCCATGCCCGCACAGTACAGAGGCCATCCCTGCTTCGGGACAGAAATCGACGAGGCGTGCAGACCACTTTTCGTCGCACTGAATCGGCCTTTCGCGAACCACTTGTCCACTGAGCGACCGGATGGCGGGCGCGCGGCCAAACGCTGCGGAGTCAGCGGAGCGTCAACACTCACGATCATGGGAATCCCGACACGCGTGAACAGATTGGTGAGTGAAGCAGTGGCATTCGGTAAAGCAAATCGCTCGGCAGGCGCTGCCAGCTCAATCGTGTTGGTCAGGGGGTTGACCTTCAGTAAGTAGGCACAGCATGTCTCTCTTGTCGTTGAGAACCCGACATCGAGCCCCAGTACGCGTGCGCCACTAGATGGCAGACGCGGTTCAGTGAGCGGACTGCCCGGCCACACCACCGACGCAACCTCAATGTGGTGTCTATCGCCCAGGCGCTCGACTGCTCGCACGTCGGAGCCCCACCGCTTGGCCACAACCTCACAGATACCGAGCGCCCAGTTGCCCGCCAGTGTGGCAATCATTCGAGTGTCCCTGAGGTCGAACATGTCCCTCATAACGAGATCGCCGTTCTGCCGTTCCGTAATGTGGAAGACGGCAAGCGTCCCGTGAGCGTCCCAAGAGAGTTCCTTGTAGTGGGCGACGTACTCCGTTTCGAGGCCGACCTGCTTCGCGATCTCCCGGAAGGATCGCCCGGACCATTTCATCGCTGATCGCTCGTCAAGTGTCGGTGAGGATACCTTGGCGATGTCTTCCCTGATACGATTGAGCTGCTTCGACACAGCCGCGACGACCTCAGCGTGAGCGCCGCCATCCTTCAGAGCACGCAGCGCCTCGCTGTCCGACACCTCCTGGTCGCGCAGGCTACTGTAGAGCAACTGACGAGCAAGCGGAGTTGCAGATTCCTTCTCCATGTAGGTCGCGGCGACCAGCAGCTCAAAGAGGGTTCGGGTAACGATCCGCGCCGGATGGGTGAGCCCGCGTTCCAGAAGGGCGATGACGCCCTCAAGCAGAACAATCGTGTGGCGGAGAGTCCCAACAAAATAGACTTCGGTGTAGAAGCCATCGCCACCGCCGGGCGGAACCAGCACTCCATCCTTCCCGCGCTCAAGCAACAGAATCTGGCCGAGCGTTGATATCTTGCGAAGTCCCTTGAGGAGCGACCTGAACCTGAGCTGGATGATCCGGTGGGCATTATCGTATTCGAGGAGACGGCTTCGCTCATTCATGGTCGTGCTCGGAAACCTTGGACCACCGCGAAGGGAGCAATCGGTCGGCCTCTCGCAGAAATGTTGCCCGGTAGTCCGGCCGACTGAACTTGAACGTTGCCTGGTAGTTCGCCTCGCGCCATTCCTTCTCGCCCGTTCCGGCCCAAGCCTTGTTTTTGTCGCTGCCCTCCCGTTGGCAATAATGGACCAGGCCCCGCAGTGCGTGGAGGACGGCGAGGTCGTCCGTTCGGACGGTAAGGCTATAGTTGTAAGCAATCATGCGACATCACATATGTGACGATTTGTTTCAAGGGCGCCACGGACCACCGCCTAGACGAAAAGCGCCAGTACCTGAAGCACAAAGCTTGCGAATAGGCCTATGCACCCGAGGCGCACCCTCCGCCGCCAAGACGCCGCACCGGCTGTCACGTCTTGCCCGAGTTGGGAAATGGCGTTCATGTCTGGACCTCGACCGACCGAAACGACGGTAGGGCTTGACGCCTTTGCCAAGACATTCAACAGGCGGTCTGCACTAAAGAGCAGGATCAGCGCGCTCCCGAATCCCAGGCAGAGCCCCAGCAGATTCACGAGTGTGGCAGCCGCCATACGTTCTCCTCGCCTTCGGGTTCCTCGAAAGACACTCCCACGGCTCTTGCTTCACTTCATCACGCCACGTTTCTTCTAGTCAGCAGTCCTCACACAGTTGCGTCCCTCATGCTTGGCCCGATAGAGCCTCGCGTCAGCCTTCTTGACCAACTCTTCGGCCCTGTTTCCGTCGCTGGGTGCGACCGCCACACCGACACTCACGGTGACCTTGAGAGCGGGGTTGTCAAAGGAGAGCTTCCCCACGTCCGCTCGAACTGACTCTGCAAACTGGGCGGCGCTTTGCGCGTCAGCTCCTGGGATGATAACAGCCAGTTCTTCACCGCCGTAGCGGTAGGGCACAGCGTTGGGTGGGGAGCGATTCACGAGGACTTGGGCTACCGCACGCAACACAGCGTCTCCTGCCTGGTGCCCGTACGTGTCGTTGACTTGCTTGAAATGATCTATGTCGGCCATCGCGAGGGCGACGCGCGGCTTCGCATTGCTAAGAGCGTGGCTCAAGTCCGCGTCGAAGCTTCCACGGTCGGAAATACCGAGTAGGCCGTCGGCGCGTCGGGCGACCAGTCGATCTGCTCGCGTCCGAATATTTCCAATGACATGTTCAACCACTTCTGCGGCACCTTGAACGTCCAAGTCTTCAGTAAGCGTCACGTCGTAATGGAGGAAGATGTAGTCGTCGTCATCTTGGAAATGTGTCTCAGATGTTGCTCCGTGCTCGGCAATCGCCTGCCGGAGTGCAGCAACGTAGGGTGATAGGCCGACTTCACCATCCCAATACTTTCGCCGAAACAATTCCTCCACCGAGGCGGTAGCCGAACCGGCGCTGAAACGAGAGAGCCCAATGTCGTTTTGTGCATGAATGACGTTTCCCTGGATCGACTCGACGGGCTTGATCGTGAGGTCGTCTGGGATGGCAGAAAGCCGAATCCCCACCAGGAGATTCCTCGGTATAGCTGTTCCCCCGGTTTCTTCATCGCAGGCGAACTCCTGTCCATTCACCCGAACAGAAACAGGCTCACCTCGGACTCTCACGACTTCCAGCGGCAATCGTGCACCCCATATTCGAAGGTTGGTCGTTGCGATGCCACAACACCTTTTTCATGGCCTTCAGTTTACCGCATCCTCGCGCTCTCACGCACGTGGCGAGCAACCGTTGACGGTGCCGGGAAGACCCCACCGAACAACGCGCCCCAGTGCCCCACCTCGGTGTCTTCCCTTCGACTCCGCTCGACGTCGTCGAGCCGATCGAGGGCAACGTCGAGCTTCTCAATGAGGCGATTCGCTCCTTCCTCGTCCCAGCCTTCAGCTACGTTGACATCGGGGAGAGCGGGATCTGTCACCGTGGGATTGTCGTCCCAACGCGGCCACCTACTTCGTCCGAAGTCCCACTTGTGTAGTCGATGCAGCAACATCGCGAATGCCTTATCGAGTTCGCCCACGAAGTCACTCGGGCGCATCGACAACACGTGATACACAGCGCACTCAAGAACGAAAGACCGAGGGCGATCCGGAGCAGCTACTCGACCTCTCGCCCAGGCCTTGAGCAGCCGAACAAGTCGCGCGTAGTTCCATTGCGTGGCGCCAGCGAGCGCCCTGATTAGCTGTAGCTGTCGCTTGGGATGCGTCACTATCCACTTTTCTACCTCTCGATCTGGAATGCGGAGCGGCTGCTCCAAACCATCGCGAGCAACGGCTAGAACCACATCTAGCTGCATGTCGCTGAGCGTGATCCTCACCGCCCGACGCCGTCGCCGAGATCGCCGGCTGTCGTAACGCTGTGACAGCTTACTGCGGAGTGACTCCATGGCAACCTCCGGTTCGCTCTTGAGCCAATCCGGGCCGACAACAACGATGATGTCCACATCCTTGATTGGCTGTACTGTGGTTCTGCGAGCGTACGATCCGTTCAAGAACGAGTCGAGGACGAGCCTTCCAAAGTAGGGGTCGCTTCCCAGAAACTCCTGAAGGGCCTTGTTGCTGCGTTCGGCCGCCTCAATCTGCGTGTCGGGAGGTGAAATGTTGCGAAGAAAGACCGCAAAGGCCTCGCTCACGAAAGACATGAGAGGGCCTATTTGGGACCGGCGGCCACGACGAGTCGCCCCGGTGGCACGGCGGCGTGAATGTAGGAGGGCCATTCGATCGCGACGATCGTCCCGATCGCTTGAAGCCGATGCACAAGACGCAGAAAGAAGGTCACCAGCGCGGCGTCGGGCGTCGCGACGACCAGTTCTTCCTGTCCATGGTCGCGCACGAACTCGAAGGCGCCGGCTCCGAGCACGCAGCCCAGATCAAGTCGCTCGTTGTCAGCGAGTTTCGCGAATGCATCTCGAAAGCCGTCGCCCAGGCCGTCCTTCCAGCCTGCAGCCAATGCCACCACGCCAGCGAGGATCTCGGTAGGCGGGCGCGGGGGTTTCAGTTCCCCACGGTCGAGTATCGGCGCGCTAGTGCGAAAGAGTTGCCGCACCGACGCTGCCTTCGCACCAGCCTCCGTGACGTAGGCCGCGGTCAACTCCTGCTTAGCCTCGAATACCGCGTATACACTCTCGGCCGGGACGTAACGGGTGCTCTCTTCGTCGAGGAACAGGGGACAGTAGTGGGCGTCGTGAATGATCACGTCGATCTGGGCGCTAATGCCGCCCCGGCTATCCAGCACGTGCCCCTTGGAGACCCGATAACGCTGAGGGAGGTATTTGGACAGCATTTTCCGCCACTGGCCCTCCGCCGCGTCGCCCTTCGACGTCGGATGGTCAATAGCTTCCCGCGCCAACTCCAGATCCGCCAGTAGCGCACGCTGGTGTCCAGCGAAGAGACGCTGGAGTACGAGTTCGTCGGTCTTGGCCATGGTCAAGCGGCCTCTTTTCGTGTTCCTGGACGGTGTGGAGAGCTCGGGCCGAGCCACTCACCCGTGACGCACCACAGTTCGTAGTAGTACAGCCAAAACGCCGTCCAGGGGACAATTGTGGCCGCAAGGGACTCCCGCGCCGTCCATCCCCACTCGTCGGGCCAATACAAGCAGAGCGATCCGTCAGGATACCGGTGCCACGTATCGGATCGAATCTCCGGTCGATCGACGTAGGTTCGCGGAGTCCGATCTGGTTCGTGGATAATCCGGATCTCGTATAGAGGCGACTCATGGCTCGGCTGAAGTGTGCCCCTCCACTCGACCCCACCTGCCCGCGTAATGCGCCAACGGAATTGCGGAAACGCCGATTTCATCCCGACCCGCTGCTGCAGCGGGTTTTCACGAGCGCGAGGGACATGACGGCGCCGAGTCATGCACCGTGGAATCGTGTTGGCCGAGTAGCAATCACTGCTTGACCACCAATGACGCGCCCTGTTGCGGCGATCTTTGAGCCGCCCGGCTGGTGTACTGACGCTTCTTCACGGATAGCGCGCTTGACCTCGTCATCGGTGGGCCAGCGGCTCCCAAACACGAGCTTCCACTCTTGGCTTGCTGCAGCCTCGTTCGCGGCCTCGATGGCGCGTTCTGCCGACCGGCGGGCCTCCCGGGCTCGGAGCATGAACGTCTCGAAATGCAAGCGCTCCCAACCCTTGGTGATGTAGTGCCCAGTCACCTGCGGGTCTGGGATGCGTGGTGCCTGTGTTCCGTTGTCCATCAGGTCGGCATACTTGTCCGTGATGTATACGAAGGCGTCGTGCACGTTGTCCGCGACCGAGCGGTCGCACAGCACTAGCTCGCCGACCTCGACGCCGTAAAGCAGCATCACTTCGAGTACGTAGCTCTTGGGCCGCCGACGCTCCATGTGCTCGTCGCGCCAGGCCTTCACGAGCTTGACCAGAGGCACGAGCTTCTCCCCACTCGCTTGATTGAGCCTCGAGAGGCGGTGGGCGTAGCCCACTGGATCCGACAGGATCCACTCCTGTTGCGGGCGATCTGGCACTTTGAGTGCCTCGTCGAGTCCGTCTTCGGCGACGGCGGGCACGATGTCCAAATAGAGATCGTCAGCGGAGAGGTCCAGGCGCACTGACCGCCGCTGGCCCTCAGTGCTGATGGCCGACTCTGGATACTCACGGAGGACCTTGTGCACCTCGAGTAAGACGGCGTTCGGCGTGCGCTCGAGTTGATCTTCAGGGACGAAAAGGAGGATGTCGACATCCGGGATCGTCTCGATGGCCGTGTGACGGCTGTACGAGCCGGAAAGCTGGGTGTGGGGCGACTTCGTCGCGAAATCGTGCTCCCTCAGCCAGTCACGCACTTCGTTGACGCGGGTAGAAACGAGCGCCACGCGCGCGGCGGGTGGGTTGATTTTGGTCATCAGCGCAACGAAGTGGTGGCGCATGTTCTACTTGCCTCTACGCACAATGACGTCACCTGACACACCGAACCTTCTGCCGACCCATTCAGCGACGTAGTCGCGATCCGCTGGATCCTCCAGGCGTATTTCGTAGCCAGATCCCTTCGCCTTAGCGACGGCCTCCTGCACTGCCTTGGCGAGAGGGACCTTGGGCGCCAGCAACAGGCCACCGAAGCAGTAGGCCTGAAACTCGTACCGACTATAGTCCTGCTCAGGGAGCGAAGATTGGAACTCAAGCCACTCGGCCGGCGTCTTAAAGTCTGCGGCTCTGTACAACGCCTCGTGCAGCACGAAGTGCCCAATCTCATGAGCGAGAGTGAAGCGATACCGCGACGGGACTGCATTGGAGACCCGCTCGTCGACATAGATCGCATCTCGGTCTCGCGAGAGAAACCCCTCCACACCGATTTGATCCTTCAGTCCGGGAACCGGAATGATGTCGATCTGAAAACGGGCATCGACAATTCGCTCGACGTTGATCGGTATCGTTCCTTCAGGCCAAGTCTTCTGCAGGATCTCATCGGCCTTCAAGCGTATCGCCTCGTACTCCAGTCTCAGTGGCGACGGCGGTGTTGGTTTCATCGAATGCTGCCTTAGCTAGGACCTCTTGATGATGTCAAGGAGCTTCTTCAGTTGATCCTCAGGGACCTGTTCGCCGCGCAAAGTCCGGAAGAGAACGGGCAGGTGATCCATGACCTCTGCATCCTCCAAGACGTCTCGCGGGATCTCGCCGCGGCTTGCCGCAGCCCTATCGAAAAACTCAAACCATTCAGACGACCCCTTCTCCACCTTCAGAGCCCGAGCGTACTCTTCGAGCTTGTCCTGCGATCGGGGCGGAGCAAGTTTGCCTCGCTCCAGCTTGCTCACGTTCCCCGCGTCGAGCCCGTGCGTCTCGCAGAACTCTCTTAGACTCAGGCCCGTGCGCTCCCTTCTCAGTTTCGCGAAGTACTCTCCAAAGCTTGGCGTCATCGGTGCCTCCTCCTTGCATGAGATGTCCGCGCCTTGGTGCAACACCCGGCACCCATGGGTGTTGTAGCCATATTACAACGTCACGAGAGTGTTGTCAACCGTTTACAACACCAACGGCAACCGAATTCGGAGAACGGTGGCCAGTCCTACATAAATGGTTATGAATGATAGTGTTACTGCTGCTCTGCCCTGGCGCACCCACAAGCAGGAGCGAACGAGCAGAACCTCGACATCCAGGCGGGACAGGGAGGCAACTCTCTCGTAGGTGCTCCCGCTTCCAGCAGCGCCAAGCGACGCTCCGCCTCTACGACAATCTCTTTTAGGCGTGTGAACCCCACGTCGTAGACCATGAACTTTTCGTCGGGCATCGACTGATAGTAGACCACAATTCGCCCACGCTCTTGCCCGGTCAGCGCGCATTCGATAGCAAGGCGGTCAACGTAGTGGCCGAAGACGTCTGGCACTCTTCTCGCGTCCACCAAGTCAGCCAGTTTCGTCGCGCGGAGGATCGTCGGGACCCCGCGGTAGGTACTGACCCATCCGGTGACAGTGCCGAGCTCAACGACGGTACGCGAGAAAGCTCCCGGGACGCCGAATCGAATGGCTTCGGTCAGCGCGCCGTAGAAGCCCTGTCTATCGAGGTCGGCAAGTCGACGCTCGATGTCGGTTTCCGGGCTCTCTTCCTCCACGTCGGCCGGCTTTCTTTCAAGAGCGGCCTTCCTTGGAAAGACTAGATCGTTCAGCCGAAAGCCTCTGGGGGGCGCGGACCCTCCTTGGAGTCGCGAACCAACGGACTCGACTAGTGAATGATTCTCAGTTAGTGCCACTCCTGCCCTAGCCACAACCGGGCCCCAGGCCTGCGCCTTCCCGCAATCGCACACTTTCTCGTAGTCGCATCCAGATTCAAACCATTCGCAGGCAGGCAGACCCGATGGGCTGCCTGTCGCCAACGCCTCTTCCAGTAGATCGCGACGCCGATGCATTTCGCCCTTTATGGCCCTCGGCTCACTATACACCACGTCGTAGGCCCTAAGCGTCGCGGGTTGAACGCGACCGGGCCGCTTGTAGATGATCAGGCGACCGGTCGCGCTCGCCGTCATCGTGCAATACATACCCAGCTGGTCGATGTAGCCAGGTCTGTCCGCCACGATGTCATCGGGGATGAACGTCGTGGTCTTTAGTTCTGTGGGGACGTCTTCGTAGATATCAATCTTGCCGACGATACCGTCCATCTCGACGAACTGTTCTCGGAATTCAACGGTTGAGACAGCTTTGCCAAACAACTCGTGAAAGCCCGTTCCGGAGAGCATGGCTTGTATGCGTTCGGGAGGCGGTTGAATCTCAGGCCGGGTTCGACGGAAGAACGCTTGTCGGGTGTTCAACAAATCGGTGACTGAAATCCTCCGTCTGCCACGCTGCTTACCTATCGCACCAGCGAGTTCATCCTTCACGGTGCGGTTGGCGTCGATAGCAATGACGAACTGCTTTCCAAAGCCCATAGGCCACGATCTTTGACGAGCCCCGACTGGCACGCGGGCCATCAGGCTCAAGGTGAGGATCGATGGAAAGGGGAAGAAAATGGCCTCGATTCGCTCCACCGGCCACGGGTACAAAGCGAAAGGGCCTTCGTGGCACGCAAGCGAATACCCTACTCAATCAACTCCACCTAGTTGACCGGTAAGCGCCGAGCGCAGCGAGCGGCGGCGCCAAACACGCCGTTCACGACAAGGCCCCCGCCGTTGGGCGGGGGCCGAGTCGGGACGGCGGGATTTGACGCGTCCGGCGCGAAGCGCCGGTGACCGGCGGAGCCGGTCAAGCGGAGCGAGGCCGCGCAGCGGCCGCAGCTCAACCCGCGACCCCCTGAACCCCATGCGACCCGTTAGGGGGGCAAGTTACGACACCAAGTAGCAATCACGCGAGGTTCTGGGCATCGGTGTCGTATCTCGGCAGAGCGAATACGACGGGAAGTAGCACCAAACTCACAGCAGAACTCACAACACCCTGCCTGGCGCGTTTGTCAGGCGCTACGGTGATCGGCCCTCGGCATGCCCGGCGACGACAAGTACCCCGACGGGGGCCCGTAGACGATTGGCGGCGTACACGTGCAGCAGCTGCTGGTGGGCAGTGCCATGGGAGCGGTGTGAGATGGGAGCCGATGCGTAATGCGCCTCGGGTCGGTTATGAACCCGCCGCAGCTGTGGCAGTGAATGTCCACCATGTTCTGGCCCTTTTAGGTGATCCGCTCGCCAGGTACGTGCCGCTCCTGCGCGTCCTCGTGATGCCGGCGCACGGCCGTGTCCGCCTCCACCTGGGAGTGCCACCACGCGGTGACGATCCCGCACTCCAGCGCCCGATGAGGTACCGTGATGAAACAATCGGCCGCGGCGACGTGCGTGAGCAAGCCTTCCATAGTATGCGTGCGCTCCGTTAGCATGTAGCCTCTCTTGCCGAGAGCGAGGGCGACGAATCACGCCGCCCTCCTCCTCGTCCTCGTTGGTCAGGCCTGCAACAACGCCTTCTCAGGCGTGACTTCCACCTTGATCAGGTGGGGCTTGGCCGTCTCCGCCTTCGGCAGCGTGATGGTCAGCACGCCCAGGTTGTAGGTCGCCTTGATCTTGTTGGAGTCGATCGAGGCGGACAGCGTGAACGTCCGTTCGAAGGCGCCATAGGTCCGCTCATAGCGATGGACCTTTTCGGCCTTCGGCTCCGCCACCTGCTCCTTCGTGCCCTTGATCGTCAGCAGGCTGCCCTCCACCGAGATCTTCACGTCCTCTGGTCTCACCCCGGGTACCTCCGCCACCAGGCGGATCACATCGGACTCTTCGAAGATGTCCACGAGCGGCAGCCAGGCGGTCGTCGTGGCCTCAGGCACGGGCCACTCGAACGTGCGCTGCGGCTCGGTGTTGTAGAGCCGGCCCATCCTGTGGTTCAGCTGATGGAGCAGATCGAGCATCGGGTCCCGCTGTGTAAGATTGAACATTTTGTGCCTCGCCTGTGGTGAGTCGATTGAAGTAAGAGGGCGACCTGAGCCGCCCCCTCGTCGCCGCCCCGGCCTTAGTCCTGAGCGGCGATCTTGCCTTACCTCTGAGCGGCGATCTTGTGGAACGTCGAGTTGGCTACCTCAAAGCCCTGAACCGCGGGCGTTCCCTCAACCACCGTCGCCAGGTCTTTGAGCACCTGGGGATACGTGTCGCGGGTATAGGCGTCCGCGTTCTCTTTCCGATCCCACAAGCTGATGGCAACGGCATCCGTGCCGTTGGGATTGAGGAAGGTGAGCTCGTCTGCGAAGCCGGTCTGTTTCCGAAGACGGGGCAGGATGTCCTTCTCGATCGTCCGGGTAAAGTCATTCCCGGCATTGGCCTTCAGGTGCAGGGAAACCTCTCGTGCGTACATATCCAATCTCCTAGGCGGTGATGGGAATGGTCTAGTTAACCACTGACAGTTCACTAGATAGCAACGTATCTCGATGTACTATACTTGTCAAGTACATGGCGAATCTTGTCAGACACGTAAGTGACAGTTAACTTCCCTTGCCAAGCAGCAGGTCGCACCAAGGAGGAATCCCGTGGATGTCTCGCTTGTCATTAGGCGACGGCTGGAGGAGTTCGGGCTCGAGCAGCAGGATCTCGCCCACGCCGCCCAAGTGACGGAGTCCTACATCTCTCAGTTACTCACGGGGAAGCGCGCGCCCCCCGCGCCAAACCGCACCGACATCTACGACAAGATGGACAAGTTCTTGAAGCTGCCGAGTGGGGGGCTCGCGAAGCTGGCCGACCACCAGCGCAAGGAGCAGCTGAAGAGAGAACTGGGGGACGAGCCCGCGCCGTTGCTTGGGGAAGTCCGCGCGTTGATCCTCCGCAAGTGCAACCCCACCACCGAACGACACGTGCGCGCGGTGTTCGAGAAGCAGCCCTTCGGCGAGCTCGAGCGCCTGGTCACCCAGAAGCTGCTGGATGTGGTCAAGGGACTGGCCCAACAAGAATTAGAAAACGAATCGTGGCTCCGGACGGTGGCGGAGCTCGGCGGCCGGACGTGCTCGAGTTCCTCGATACGGACATCTTCCATGTGTCCAGCGAGAACTGTGTCTCGTTCCTGGATCCGCTGATCGAAGCCTGGGACATCGACCTCGCGACGTTCGCTCTGGAAATCGTCTTGAACGACCGACTGGTCACTGGGAACGTGAAGAAATTCGAGTTTATCGAACTGGAATCTGAGCAGCACTTCATCGAAGAGCCGGGGTTCAAGGGATTCCTGCAGGACCGGTCCCTGAGCGGCACGGCGACCCCGGAGGAAGTTGAGTTTCTCAAGCAGCTCAAGTTCCACGGCAAGCGGCCGACGCCGCTCTACTATTACCGGGAGCTGCAGAGCTTCAGAGACCCGCTCCATTTTCGCAGCTCGTAGAGCGCAACGAGTGAAGGCGGGAGACGACCATCGAGCCCAACGGTTTTCAGAGTCGACTCCGCGTCCCACCCGAAGAAGAAGCCCCACACTGGAACTCGATGTGAGGCTTGATCTTCACTCAGTCGGGACGGCGGGATTTGAGCGGAAAGTCGCGAGCCGCAGGCGAGCGGCTCCGCCAATTAGCTCGCCGTCACGACAAGGCCCCCGCCGTTGGGCGGGGGCCGAGTCGGGACGGCGGGATTCGAACCCGCGACCCCCTGAACCCCATTCAGGTGCGCTACCAGACTGCGCTACGTCCCGCTAGTTCAAAACCTAGGGAAGCAAGTTCCCAGACGCCAAGTGGTTCCAAGTACAAGCCGCAAGAGACGCTCCGTGCGGATGGCTCAAGCTATGCCCAACTCTCCACATCCCCGTTGCAAGACCACATCCGAGCTGTCGTCGGTTCCCAGACGCCAAGTGGCTACAAGCCGACAGACTTTAGACTGCATCGCTGCCGGTCCACCCACGCGGAGCCTGCCCCGAGCCGCCGCCCCGAGCGAAGCGAGGGGGCAGCGAGGGGTCCCGTGACAGTTAAAAACCTGGGAAGCAAGTTCCCAGACGCCAAGTGGTCTCAAGTACAAGCCGCAAGAGACGCCACCTGCCAATGCCTCGAATTCCCCAACCCTACACCCCGCCCCGTTGCAAGCCAACATCCCGGCTGTTGCCGGTTCCCAGACGCCAAGTGGTCTCCAGCCTGCAGAGGCGAGCGGAATCTACCCGCGCACTCCCAAAGACTCAACGTCCCTGGCCAAGGCTCCGCACCGCTTCCATGTTCTCGCCATGGGCATCGCGTGGTATCCGGCGGAACGCTACCTCGCCCGCAGTAGGCTGCGCCAGTTCGCGGAGAGGCACGGACACCCGGACTTCGCCTCGCTCTACCGCTGGTCGGTCGAGGACCTGGACGGCTTCTGGAGAGCGGTGGACCAGGATCTCGCCCTGATCTGGCGGTCGCCCTACGACCGCGTCCTCGACTCCTCCCGCGGCATCCCCTGGACGACGTGGTGGGTGAACGGCCGCATGAACTACGTGGACTCGGCCTTGCAACACGATCCGTCCCGCGTCGCGCTCGTCTTCGAGGGCGAGGAGGGGGGGACGCAGCGGCTCACCTATGGCGAGCTGCGACGAGCGGTCGGCCGCTTCGCCGCCGGGCTCCGCGACCTCGGCGTGCAGGCTGGCGACCGCGTGGGCATCTTTCTTCCGCTCACGCCCGAATGCGCGGTGGCGACCCTCGCCCTGTCCGCGATCGGCGCGATTTACACACCCATCTTCTCGGGCTACGCCAGCGAAGCCATCGCGGGGCGGCTGCGCGACTGCGAAGCGAGCGTGCTCATCACCGCCGATGGCTTCCGCCGGCGCGGGCAGGTGGTCCCCATGAAGGAGACGGCCGACAGGGCCGTCGATGCCGCCCCGAGCGTCCGCCTGGTGATCGTGACCCGGCGCTTGGGGCGCGAGCTGCGCCTCCGCCGGCGCGACGTGTGGTGGGAGGACGTGATGGCGCGCGGCACGGATCCATCGTTCGCCGACACGGCGGCCGAAGACCCCTTCATGATCATCTACACCTCCGGCACGACCGGACGGCCGAAAGGCGCCGTCCACGTGCACGGGGGCTTCCCCGTAAAGGCGGCGCAGGACCTGGCGCACTGCTTCGACCTGCAGGCCGGCGACCTCCTGTGGTGGTTCACCGATCTCGGCTGGATGATGGGCCCCTGGCTCATCGCCGGCGGGCTCATCCTCGGCGCGACCATCCTGCTCTACGACGGCGCGCCCGACTTTCCGGACGCGAGCCGGGTGTGGTCGATCGTGGAGCGACACCGGGTGACCCACCTCGGGATCTCGCCGACCGCCATCCGCGGCCTGATGCGTAGCGGTGAGGAGCCGGTGCGGAAACACGATCGCTCGTCGCTGTTCGTCCTCGGCTCCACCGGCGAGCCCTGGAATCCCGAGCCGTGGTGGTGGTACTTCCGCGCCGCCGGCGGGGAGCACGTGCCGCTCGTGAACTACTCGGGCGGCACCGAATGCTCCGGTGGCATCCTCGGCTGCACGACGTGGACCCCCCTCAAGCCCACGGCGTTCGCGTGCCCGGTGCCCGGCATCGCCGCCGACGTCGTGGACCCGCAGGGCCGCTCCGTGCGGGGGGGGGGCGTCGGTGAGCTGGTCATTCGGAAGCCCTGGCCGGGAATGACGCGGGGGTTCTGGCGCGATCCGCAGAAGTACCTGGCCACCTACTGGAGCCGCTTCCCGGACACCTGGGTGCACGGCGACTGGGCCCGCATCGACGCTGCCGGCTTCTGGTACATCGAGGGGCGCAGCGACGACACGCTCAAGGTGGCGGGCAAGCGCGTGGGGCCGGCGGAAGTCGAGTCAGCGGCGACGGGGCACGCCGCGGTGCTCGAAGCCGCGGCGATCGGCGTCCCCCACGAGCTGAAAGGGGAAGCGATCATTGTGTTCGTCGTGCTCCGCCCCGGCCACGACCCGACCACGGATCTCCCTGATCAGATCGCTGACACCATCGCGGGGAGCCTCGGACGGCCGCTGCGGCCCGACGCCGTGCGGTTCGTGAGCGAGCTGCCGAAGACCCGCAATGCCAAGATCCTGCGGCGCGTGATCCGCGGCGCATACCTCGGGCACGCCGACCTCGGTGATCTCTCGGCGCTCGAGAACCCCGCGGCCGTGGCCGAGATCCGAGAGCTCGCCTCGACGAAAGCAAACGCCCCACGGCAGAGCTTGCCGAAGGGCTGAACGTCAGCGGCCGCCCGCGCACTCGGGCACCCTGCACGGTTACCCGCGAGACGCACGGCTAGCCCTCGAGGCGCCCGCCGTGGCGCGGCCCTAACTCCCCGGCACGCCCCGTGCAAAGTCCCCACGGCATGTTCGCCTCTCGCAATTACGTGCGCGTCGCAGTGGCCGTGAGCGCCATCGCTGTCTCGACCGCTTTGGCGTCGCAGCTTAGCGCCCAGGGCGGCCCACAAGCGCGTCGCCCCGCCGCCGCTGCTGCCGCCCTGCCAAGCGTCGAGCCGGCCCGCAGTATCCTGCGCCATCTCGTGGGACGCTGGCGCGTCGAGGTCCGCTTCGCGGGCAACTTCGACGGGGCACCCGATGCGTCGGGGACCCGCGTGGTCGAGACGGTGTTCGATGACCTGCGCCTGCAGTGGACCGAGAAC
>WNGA01007335.1_pt1 | contig 16068 bp, 14 predicted proteins | sample 5400061 | NCBI WGS metagenome assembly WNGA01 (sample SAMN13153366, study PRJNA577476) | soil metagenome | isolation source: 100 cm soil or saprolite under grassland replicate 2 | place: USA:California | collected 2016-06-15 | reverse complement strand
GATATGAGCAAATGGCCCACCTCGAAGCACTTCGGCTCCTGGCTGGGCTTGGCTCCCAACAACCGCGTCAGTGGTGGCAAGGTGCTCAGTCGCCGAACGGCGCGCAATGCCAATCGCGCCGCCGCCGCGTTGCGGGTTGCAGCCCAAGCGCTCCACCATTCCAAAAGCGCACTGGGCGCCTTCCTCCGCCGCAAGGCCGCTCAACTTGGGAGGCCCAAGGCAATTACGGCCACCGCCTACAAACTGGCACCCATCATCTACGCCATGCTGACCGAGGGCACCGAGTTCATCGAACGGGGGCAAGACTACTATGAACGCGCCTACCAGGCCCGGGTCCTCAAAAACCTCAGCCGCCGAGCAAAAGAACTGGGCTTTTGCCTCGTCAAACCCGACCAATCCGCCGCCCCTCAACCCGCCTACGCCTAACCACGAGGTACGATGTCATCGAAAGAGCCTATGAGGAAGATTGCCTTCAGACAGTTACGGAAACCTTGTGAAAGCCTCAAACATTGTTGTCATCCTGAGAGGTTGTGAACAAATGCCCTCAGTCAGCCACTGGGTGCTTCGGAGAGCCATCAAACATCGCTGTCATCTTGAGCGAAGCGAAGGATCCGTGCCCGGCAATGGGGTACGGATCCTTCGCTTCGCTCAGGATGACCCTGGGGTGTCAGGATGATACTGGGGTGTCAGGATGCGAGCTGCGGGAAGACCTTCTTGGCGTTCGTGTTGAAGATCTTGATCTTGTCGTTCTCGGACAGGAAGTCCATCCCCGCTATCACGGGGACCAGGTCATCCGCGGGACGCCCCGTTTCCGGCCGCAACGCTCCACCGGAGCCTGGCGCTTCGGTGCCGAACAGCATCTGGTCCACGCCGCGCTGTTTGATCGCCGCGGCCAGAAAGGGCTCGTCGTGGGCGCAGCTGTCGAAGAACAGATTGGCGCTGAGGTCCTTCTGTCCCATGTGTGGGTCGGTCTTGATCCAGCGATCGAGCGACCCGCCACAGTGGCACACCACGATCCGCAGCCCCGGGAATCGGTCGAACACGTCCGTCCGACTGAGGATCTGGGTGGCGATGTATTCCTCGAGCACGTTGGCGATCTGATAGTTGTGCGGTAGCGCTTCCATCCGCCTGTCGGCGGTTCCAGTTGGGTGCACCATCAGCGCCACGTTGAGCTCCTGCGCCTTCTGGTACAGGGGGTACCAGTAGCTCTCGTTCATGCCGGGCGTGTCCTGCCTGCCGCTCGGGTCGGGGTCGACGTACGCCCCGACGAATCCCAGCTCCTTGACGCAACGCTCCAGCTCTGGCACGCAGTTGCTCGTATCCAGCTCGCCGTTCTGCGGGAGGTGGGCCATGCCCACCAGGCGGTCGGGGTGCATCTGGACCGCCTGAGCGATAGTGTCGTTCGCCGCGCGGGCCCAGGCTGCCTGGACATGCGGGCGCGCCCAGAGGAACTGAGCGAAGGGCCGAGGGCCCACCAGTTGGACGTCCACGGCCCGCTCGTCAAGGACCTTCAAGTGGTTTTGTTGGGCCGCTTCCAGTCGTTCGTCAGGAATCTGAAGCGGACGGGCGGGGCTGTTGGCAGCTAGCAGGAACGCCGCGTGGGCAAAGAACTCGGGCGGCGTGGTGACGTGGCCGTGGATGTCGAGGACCCTCGTACCGTTGTACATACCTTGCGCCTTTCTTACGGCCGCTGGCCTCACCTGACACAGCTTCTCAGGTTGGCGGGCAGTATAGCAGGCTGCTGACGAACGCACCGTCGGGGCTTTCCAGCCTTCGCACGGCTCGGTGAAGCGCCCCGTTATTCGCCACGAGCAGGACGAGGACAGGAACGCCCGGCACCACCGGCCGTAAGCTTGACGGTTCGCCGATGGCTCGACTACGCTCCGACGCGGTCCTGGAAGCGCAGGACAGAGTTCAGGCGGCCGAAGCGCGGCCGATGGGAGGAAGCGATGGACCGGCGCTGGCGCGTCGTCGCAACGGGCCCCTGGGAGCAGCCCAACTGGCAGACGCCGCTCGAGCAAGCGGGCTGCGAGGTCATTCTGGGCCGATCCTTCGATCGCTTCCCGGGCGACGCCTACTCCGAAGAAGAGTTGATCGAGCTGCTGCGCGACGCGGACGCCGCCCTGGTCTCGACGCGCGATCGCATCACTCGCCGTGTCCTCGCGAACCTCCCGCGCCTGAAGATCGTGGCCAAGGCCACTATCGGCGTCGAGAAGATCGACCTCGACGCCGCCGCGGAGCTAGGGATTCTCGTTGTCAACAGCCCCGCGCCGGAGAACTTCCTGGGCATCGCCGAGGCTACCGTCGGGCAGATCCTGGCCCTGGTGAAGCGCCTCCCGACCGCCCAGCGGATCCTACGAGATGGCCAGTGGAAGCAGCGGTCTGAGCTGGGCTCGCTGCTCAGAGGAAAGACGATCGGCATCATCGGCCTCGGCCGGGTCGGCTCCAATGTGGCCCGTCGGCTCACCGGCTGGGACGTCCGGCTGCTGGCCTACGATCCGTACGTCGAGCCGGCGCCAGCCTACGCGGTCGGCGCGGAGCTGGTCCCGCTGGACGCACTCATCGCGGAATCGGACGTGATCACCCTGCACGTGGTACTCACCGAAGAGACCAGGGGCATCATCGACGAGGCCCGACTGCGGGCCATGAAATCGACGGCCTACCTGGTCAACACGTCGCGCGGCGAGGCGATCGACGAGTCGGCGCTGGTGAGAGCGATCGAGGAGCGGTGGATTGCCGGAGCGGCGCTCGACGTCTACGCGGAGGAGCCGCTACCCCTGGACAGCCCGCTCCGCCGCCTCGATCCGGAGCGCGTCATCCTGACCCCGCACTGCATCGGCAACAATGAGCACTCGCAAGCCACCGGCGTGAGCATGGCCCAGGAGAACATCCTGCGCACGCTGCGCGGCGAACGCCCCAGCTACGTCAAAAATCCAGCCGCGCTCCAGCGCTGGCGCGAGCGCTTCGCCGTGCTCGCCGCGACCTGACGGCTGGCTTGGCGGCGGCGGGGACCGTGGATGTGCACAAGCACGCCATTCCCGGCGTCTTCGTGGAGACAGTCCGCCGCGACGGCGGGCGCTGCTGACAATTCTTAGACGAGCCGCAGCGCACTATACTGCCTGTCACTAGCAAGCATGACTGACGGAGCCGGAGGTCTGGCCGCGCAAAGTCGGTTTCTTCCCGGCCTATCTCTCGAACCGGCCGCCCCTCGGCCTCTCCTTCTGGACAGGCGGGCTTGGACATGGCGGACGTGCTCCACTCCTCGGGCGAGTACTTCATGCTGGACGGCAGTGAGCGGGTCGTCACCCTGGCCGGTTGCGAGAAGAGCAACGTCGCGACGCTACGCGAATTCGCCGCTGGTTCCAGCGGCGCCGGACTAAAGGAGGGGTGATCGTGGAGAACAAGCGCGAGGCGCGCCAGGCGCGTCTGGCTCAGGCCGCCGACGCGCCGTGGCTGTCGGACAGCATGAAGGCGACGCTCATGCCGGAGTACGCGGAGGTGCGCCTACCGAGCCCCGTCACGGCGGCCCGCTACTTGGGCGACCTGGCCGAGGAGCTCGGGGGTGTGCTTAGCCTGTCCGGCGGCACGATCGGGGACATGCTGCCGCCCGAGTTTGTGCGGGAGGCGGCGCGCGAGGCGGTCGACAATTATCCCCACTATCCCGGCGTCAAGGGCTACAAGGACTTTCGGGAGGCTGTCGTCGGCAAGCTCGAGCGCGAGAATGGCATTCTCGCCGACCCGGACGACGAGATCATTCCGACCATCGGCTGCCAGCAGGTCATCGACAGCACCTTCCGCGTCCTGGTGAACTCGGGTGACGAGGTGTTGCTGCTCGACCCCGAGTACGCCAGCACGGAGCCGGCCATCCGGATGGCCGGGGGCCGGGTGAAACCGGTCCCGCTCTCCTGGGACGGCACGGATTGGCGCTTCGATTTCGAGGCGCTGGCTAGCCAGGCGAGCCGCAACACGAAAATGCTCGTGATGAGCAACGGCGGCAACCCCAGCGGGATCGTCTACAGTCGCGAGGAGCTCGAGCAGATCGCCGGCCTGGCCAGGACCCTCGACTTCTGGGTCTTCTCCGACGAAGAGTACGAGAAGACCCTGTTCGACGGTGCGGTGCACCACAGCATCGCGGCGCTGCCCGGCATGAAGGAGCGCACAGTTACCGGCTTCTCCTTCTCCAAGGCCTACGCTATGACCGCCTACCGCATCGGCTACATGGTCGCCCCGGCGAGGGTCATAGATCACGTGCACAGCATCGTGCGGTTCTCGCTCCAGGCCTGCTCGGCCGTCGGCATGCGCGCGGCCCACGCCGTCCTGACCGGCGACATGGCGACCTGGCTCCAGGCCAGCACGGCCAACCTTCAGAAGAAGCGCGACTACCTCGCCCAGCGGCTGAACAGCATCCCCGGCATCCGCTGCAACCGGCCCAGGGGGTGCTACTTCGTGTTTCCGGACGTGCGCGGCCTCGGGCTGCCGTCGTTCGAGCTTGCCAGCCACGTGCTGCGCGAAGGGCGGGTCTCGGTCGCGCCCGGATTCGAGTTTGGCCGCAACGGCGAGGGGCACATCCGGGTCAGCTTCTGCTTCAGCGTCGAACAGATCGCCGAGGGGATGGACCGCTTCGAGCGAGCGGTCGCCAAGCTGCCAGCGACCGCCAAAGCCTGAGGAGGGAATATGAGCGACATAGAGTCATTCGGCGGCCTGCGCGCCGCGGCGGGCGAGAAGGTGACCGGCTTCTACGAGGTGGGGGAGCGACCCGGCAGCACGATCCGCTGCCCAGTCGGGCTGATCAATGGGGCCCAGGACGGCCCGCGCCTGTCGATCACGGCCGGTGTCCACGGCACGGAATACGTAGCCCAGGAGGCCGCCGTCCGCACTTTCCGCTCGCTGGACCCGCAAGCCGTCAAGGGGGCGATCGGCTTCGTCTTCATCGTCAACGTCCCCGGCTGGGAGGCGGCCGAGACGCTCGCCAATCCGATGGATGGCCAGAACCTCAACCGCATCTTCCCCGGCAACCCGAACGGGACGGTCAGCTTCCTCATGGCCCACCGGATCATCGAGCTGCTCTCGAACTGGGGGCAGTGGCACATCGACATGCATGGCGGCGACGCCTCGGAGTGGCTCAACCCGTTCGCCATCTACCACAAGGTCGACGACCAGAAGGTCAGCGAGACGTCGGAGCGGATGGCCCGCCTCTGGGACACCGAGGTGATCTGGGCAGCCACCCACCAGTTTGGCTACCCGGGGACCCTGGTCGGCGAGCTGTCATCGCGCGGGATCCCGTCGATCGTGGCCGAATCCGGGTATCTGTCCACCTACAACGAGCCCGAGATCGGCGTGCACCTGAAGGGCGCCCGCAACGTGATGAAGGCCTTCGGGCTGCTCGACGGCGAGCCGGAGCTGACCCGGAACGGCCGCCAGAAAGTGCTCACCGAGAACTGGGTCGCCTATGCCGCGCGCGGCGGCGTCTTCCACCCACAAGCCAGGCCGGGTGACCGCGTGCAGAAAGGCCAGGTCCTGGCCGTCATCAAGGATGTCTTCGGCGAGCCGATCGAAGAAGTCAACGCGCCAGCGACCGGGCTGGTGCGGATCCAGCACCCGCGCCGCGTGGTGAGCTCGGGCAATCCGGTCTTCCGCGGCTGGGTACTGGAAGAGTAGCGGGAGCGACCCATGGAGTACGAACAGCAGCTTCGGCGGCGCCACGCGGGCCTGCCGGAGCCCGAGCTTCGGCTGGAGGACACGGCGCTGCTGGTTATCGACATGCAGTATGGCGACGCACACCGCGACTGGGGGCTCTTGAAGCGGATGTGGGCGCGCGGGGACGGCCCGGCCGCGGAGTACTATGCCCGGCGTCTGGAGGAGCTGGTCGTCCCGAACATCCGCCGCCTCCAGGACGCCTGCCGCGAGGTCGGTGTCGAGGTGATTCACACCAAGATCCAGTCCCTGACACGGGATGGCCGGGACCGCAGCCTGGAGCACAAGAACCTCGGGATCCACCACCCGCCTGGCTCGAAAGAGGCGGAGATCCTAGAGGACGTGGCTCCGCGAGGCGACGAGATCGTCATCACCAAGACCTGCGGCGGGGTGTTCAATGGCACGAACGTCGAGTACGTGCTGCGGAACCTCGGGATCCACACTCTGATCGTCGCCGGCGTCGTCACCAGCGGCTGCGTCGAGGTGGCGGTCCGCGACGCCGCCGACCGCAGCTTCGAGGTGATCCTGGTCGAGGACGCCACGGCCACCTGGAGCCCCGAGATGCATCACGCGGCGATGCGCGCCATGGACGAGATCTACGCCAAGGTAAAGAGCACCGACGAGGCGCTGGCCAGCGTGCGATCGCTGCGCGCCCCGGCCGGCGTCGGAGCGGAGTAGGGCCTCGTCCGGCAGTCAGCACGCGTTCGAGCGAGGAAGGGAGGAATCGAGATGGCCGTAACGACCCCCAGACAGATCCGCTACGGGACCCCGGTCATCACCCCGGAGATGGAGCAGGCCATCGTCGAGGCGCTGCACGGGGAGCCCTACATCCTGGCCGAGCGGACCAAGGCGTTCGAGCGGGCCTTCGCCGAGTACATCGGCACCAGGTTCGCGATGGCCTGTAGCTCCGGCACGGCCGCGCTGCACCTGGCGCTCATGGCGGCCGAGATCGGCCCCGGCGACGAAGTGATCATGCCGGCCAACGCCTACCCGCCGGTAGCCGACTGCATCCGCCTGGTCGGAGCCCGGCCGGTCCTGGTGGACGTCGACGAGCGGACCGGCTGCCTCGACCCGGCCCTGATCGAGATGTCGCTCACGCCGCATACGAAGGCGGTGGTCCCGCTGCACATGTACGGCCACCCGACCGACATGAACCCGCTGATGAAGCTGGCACACGAGCGCAGCTTGCTGCTGATCGAGGATGCCGCGCACGCGCTCGGCAGCCGCTATCGGGGGCGCATGACCGGCAGCATCGGGGACCTCGGCATCTACAGCACCGGCCGCAAGCACATCACCACGGGCGGTGTCGGGGGCATGGTGACCACCAACAACGCCTCCTGGGCAGAGCGGGTGGAGCGGCTTCGGAATCACGGCCGCGACGAGGGCCAGCAGAAGGACCTGCGTGGGCTCGATCGGGTCCAACTGCTGGGCTACAACTACCGCCAGAGCGAGGTCCTGGCCGCGCTCGGCCTGCTCCAGCTCAAGCATCTGCCGGGCTGGATCGAGGAACGGCGGGCCAACGCCGCCCGCTACCGCGCACGGTTCGCCGCGATGAACGTCCGGGTGCAGCCGCTGGAGGAGCTGGAGTGGGCCTACCACAGCTACCTCCACTTCCCGATCCACGTTGAGCGGCGCGATGAGCTGGCCGCCTTCCTGGCCGAGCGGGGTGTGGAAACTCACTTCATCTATCCGGTGCCGGTCCACCGACAGCGACTGCACGCCGGCCACGTCGACGTGCCGGTGGCCGGCTTGCCGGTCAGCGAGCGCCTCACCGCCGAGGTGCTGACGCTGACACCGCGGCCGGGCCTCTCTGCCGACGACATCGACTACATCTGCGACCAGATCGAGGCCTTCTTCCGCCGCGGCTGAGGAGGTCGAGCCATGATCGAGGTCCACGGCAAGCTCGTCTGCGAGAGCCTCGCGGAGGTCCTCCGTCCCAGCCGCGCCGGGCTGCTGGTGGTGGATGTCCAGAACGATTACTGCTCGCCGGGCGGGACACTCGACCGGACGGGCGGCGACATCTCGATGACGCGGGCGGTCGTGCCCGCCGTGGTCGAGATGGTCGATGCCGCGCGCAAGCACGGGGTCAGGGTCATCTGGATCCAGCAGACCTGCCTGCCGGACGGGGCCAGCGACTCACCGGCCTGGATCTACATGAAGCGGCGCAACGGCGTCCGACCGGACCACTGCCTCGACGGGACCTGGGGCCAGCAGCTCGTGGCCCCGCTGGAGCCGCGAGCGGACGAGCCGGTGGTCAAGAAGCACCGCTCAAGCGCCTTCGTGGGCACGGACCTCGACCTGATCCTGCGCGCGACCCGGATCGAGACCACGATCGTGATCGGGGTCATGTCGGAGGGCTGCGTCGAGTCGACCGCCCGCGACGCGGCCTTCTACGACTACTACGTCGTGCTAACTCCGGATTGCATGGCTTCGGACATCCTGGCCTGGCACGAGGCCTCGGTCACGACGATGAGCGGCCGCCACGACATGGTGCCGTGGCGCGAGATCGTTCAGCACTGGGAGGCAGCGACGACACAGTCCGCAGTTCCGCCGAGCCTGAGCCCGGCCGCGGCAGCAGCAACCTGGCCGGGCCTGTCTGCCACCACGTCGACGCCAAGCGAAATGTTGCAAACCGACTATTCGGCGCGACTATAGCCCGTGTGTGAGGAGGGGTTTCCATGTTTAACCGTCTACTGAGCCGCCGCGTATTGCTCCAGCGTGCCGGCCTACTAGCCGGCGGGAGCACACTCATCTCGCTGCTAGCAGCGTGCCAGGAGCCCGCCCCGCCTGCGCCGACTGCTGCGCCGGCGAAGCCGGCCGCTCCAGCCGCCACCGGTGCCCCGGCCGCGGCGCCAGCCACGCCACCGGCGGCTGCGGCGCAGCCAACCGCCACGCCTGCCGCGAAGCCGGCGGCGACAGGAGGCAAGACCATCACGATGGGCATGTGGCAGCCGGTGCCGACGCTCAACACGCTCATGACGGCCGAGACCGGCAACGTGCTCAGCTCTTCCCGGCTGGTCCTGCGCGGCCTGCTGTTCGTCGACGAGCAGGCCAACACCATCGGCGAGCTGGCCGCCGAGGTGCCCTCGCTGCAGAACGGCGGCATCTCAGCCGACGGCAAGACGATCACGTACAAACTCCGGAAAGGCTTCACCTGGCACGACGGCAGGCCGGTTACGTCGGCCGACGTGAGGTTCACCTGGGAGCTGATCATGAAGCCGGACAGCGGGGTGGTCTCCCGCTACGGCTACGAGGTCATCCAGTCCGTCGACACCCCAGACGAAGGCACGGTGGTCCTCCGCTTCAAGGAGCCGTTCGCGCCCTGGCAGATCTTGTTCGACGTCGTCGTGCCCAAGCACGTGCTGGAGAAAGAGACCAACCTCCAGGACTCGCGCTTCAACCAGGAGCCGATCGGGTTTGGGCCGTTCAAGATCGTCGAGAACGTCCAGGGCGACCACATGACCTTCGAGGCCTACGACGGCTACTGGAAAGGGCGGCCGAAGATCGATCGGCTCTTCATCCGCTACTTCGGAAACGCCGCCGCCCTGGTGCAGTCGCTGAAGGCCAAGGAATCCGACCTGGCCTGGCAGATACCGCTCTCGAACGTGCCGGAGCTGAAGCAGCTCGATTCGCAGGGCATCACCACCCTGGTCGTGCCGGCCCCGAACCCCGAGCAGTACGCTATGAATCGAGACGAGAAGCAGGCCCCGCTGTTCGCCGACAAGGAGCTGCGGCAGGCCCTGTCGCTGGCGGTCGACCGCAAGACAATCATCGATAAGCTGCTGTTCGGTCTGGCCGAGATCGGCATCAACCCCTGGGACCAGAGCCCCTGGCAAAACAAGAACGTCAAGCCGGTACCCTACGACCCGAACGAGTCCAAGAAAGTCCTCGAAGGGCTCGGCTGGCGGCCTGGCCCGGACGGGATCCTGGTCAAGGACGGCAAGCGGCTCAGCTTCAGCCTCGGCGTCACCAGCGGCAATCAGCTCCGCGAGAACGTGCAGCTCCTGGTCGTCGAGAACTTCAAGCAGATTGGGGCCGAGGCGGTCGTCAAAAACAACCGCTCCGACACGGTCTTCGGGAGCTGGGCGGCAGGCGGAATCCTGGCCCGGGGCACCTATGAGATGCACGGGTTCTCCTATCCGCTGACGACGACCGACCCCGATATCGGCAACCGCTTCCTGTGCCGCGAGCGGCCGTCCGACGAAAACGCGACCGGCGCGCAGCGCTACCGCTACTGCAACCCCGAGATCGACGCGCTGTTCGCCAGGCAGGCCATGGAACTGGACGCGAGCAAACGGCGGGCGATCGTCGACCAGATCCAGGAGATCCTCCACAACGAGTACAGCCAGATCTATCTGTATGACTCGGCCCATTCGTGGGGGCTCCTGACCCGGGTCAAGAACTTCAAGATCACGCCGTTCGCGGGCTTCCACTTCAACCCGCACGAGTGGGACATCCAGTAGCCGGGGCGCGGGAGGGGGACCGCCGGGCCGGATTCGTGACAGCCGGCTCGCCATGACGCGCTACATCGCTCGCCGCATAATCCAGACCATTCCGCTGCTGCTGCTGATCTCGATGATCGGCTTCGCCATCATCCAGGCAACCGGCGATCCGCTGTCTGCCTACACCATGGAAGCCGCCTTATCTAAGGACGACATCGCCCGCTTGCGCGCCTACTACGGCCTGGACCAGCCGGTCCACGTCCAGTACCTGAGCTGGCTGCAGAACCTGGCCAAGGGCGACTGGGGCACCTCGTACATCGCCAGGCAGCCCGTGGCCAAGCTAATCATGCAGCGGCTGCCCAACACCCTCATCCTGGTGGCCGCGGCCTACGCCATCATCCTGACGGTCTCGGTCGTGCTGGGCATCTACACCGCCGTCCGCCAGTACTCCCTGGTCGACCACGTGGTGACCGGGCTGGCCTTCGTCGGCATCGCCGTCCCCAGTTTCTGGCTTGGTTTGGTGCTGCTGATCCTGTTCGCCGTCGAGGCTCGCAATCTCGGCCTGCCCTACTTCCCAGCCGGTGCGATGTACGACCTGCGAGTTGGCCCGACTGTGCCGCAGGTCCTCTGGCATCTCGTGCTGCCGGCCGTGACGCTCGCCACGGTGGTCACGGCGGGTTACATCCGCTACATTCGGGCCTCGATGCTGGAAGTGCTCCACCAGGACTACATCCGCACCGCCCAGGCGAAGGGACTGCGCAGCCGACTGATTCTCAGCCGGCACGCGCTCAAGAATGCGGCCCTGCCGCTGGTTACGCTGATCGGGCTCGACCTGCCCCGCTTCCTCTCGGGCTCGATCGTCATCGAGGCGATGTTCGCCTGGCCGGGCATGGGCCGCTTGTTCTGGGAGCATGCCGAGCGGACCGACATCCCGGTCCTGATGGCGATCATGCTCTTCACGGCGTCCCTGGTCGTCGTCTTCAACCTACTGGCAGACGTCGCCTACGCCTACCTTGATCCACGGATCCGCTATGGCTGAGCAGATGACCGTTTCCGCGGCGGCGCCGCAAGTCGCGACCCCGCAGACCCGGGGCCGGGCGGGGATGTCGCTCACGCGGCTGGCGTGGCAACGCTTCCGTCGGCACCAGATGGCGCTCGTCGGTGGAGTGGTGCTCCTGGTCATCATGGCGATCTCCGCGGCGGCGCCCTTCCTGGCCGCGGAGGACGCGGCCAATAAGGTAAACCCGCTGAACATCCGCTCGTCGCCTTCGCCCGCGCACCCGTTCGGCACCGATGACGTCGGGCGCGACATGCTCTGGCGCACGATCTACGGCGGGCGGATCTCGCTAGCGATCGGGACGCTCTCGGTGCTGATCGCGATGACCCTCGGCGTCGCGATCGGCTGCCTGTCGGGCTTCTACGGCGGCGTGGCGGATGCCGTGCTGATGCGGTTCACCGACGCCGTCCTCTCTATCCCGAGCCTCTTCCTCTTGATCATCCTGACCCGCGTCTTCGGCCCGACAGTGCCGGCCATCATCTTGGTGATCGGCCTGCTGAACTGGATGCAAGTGAGCCGTATCGTGCGGGCCAACTTCCTGTCGCTCAAGGAGCGGGATTTCGTGCTCGCGGCGCGTTCGATCGGAGTGAACGACGGCGCCATCATCCTCCGCCACGTCCTGCCTAACACGTTGGCCCCGGTCATCGTCGCCGCGACCCTTGGGATCGGCCACGCCATCATCCTGGAGGCGTCGGCCAGCTTCCTCGGGCTCGGCGTCCAGCCGCCAACCGCAAGCTGGGGCAGCACGCTCTACCGCGCCCAGGAGGTCATGGTGATGGCTCCCTGGGTGGCGATCTTTCCGGGCCTTATGATCCTGGTGACGGTGCTCTGCATCAACTTCCTCGGTGACGGCCTTCGGGACGCGCTCGATCCACACGTGCGGGGCCGGTGAGCCCGGCCTGACGCGATTACTGGGGTGCGAGCCGGGCGGCTGGTCGCAGCACACGCCGCGCACTAGTTCGGACTTCAACGCCGACCTCTAAAATGTTCGTAGCGGGTCAGGATGACAAGGAAGAACGGCTGGGATAACACGGAAGGGCAGACTGTGCCGCGGAGGGTCATCATGGAAGACATCGATCGGAACACCAGGTTATGCACGTGGACGGCCCGATTCAGTCGGCGACACCTCCTCCGGCTGACCGCCGGGGCCGGCCTCGAGCTCGTCGGTCTGCATTTGCTGGCCGCCTGCCAGCCGGCGCCGCCACCGCCCGCGCCGGCCAAACCGACCCTTCCTCCGTCAGGGCAGGCCGAGGCGCCCAAGCCGGCCGCGCCCGGTGCCCCGGCTGCCACCCTTGCGGCGCCCGCCGCGCCGGCTCCGACCCAGGCGCCGGCCGCTAAGACCGACGCGGTCGTGAAGGGCGGCGAGCTGGTTCTCGGCTTCCGCACCGAACTGCCGACCCTTGACCCGCCAGTGCCCAACTCGGACCCCCAGTCGCGCCTGCTCAACTCGATCTTTGATCCGCTGGTCTGGCAGCCTGAGGCGGGCAAGTTCTACCCGGGCCTCGCCACGTCCTGGGAGGTTTCCCCGGACGCTAAGCTGTACACGTTCAAGCTGCGCCAGGGCGTCAAGTTCCACGACGGCACCCCGTTCAACGCCCAGGCGGTCAAGTTCACGTTCGATCGCACCGTCGATCCCCAGCTCAAGGCGCTGCTGGTCGGCCTGCTCGGCCCCTACGACGGCAGCGAGGTGGTCGACGAGTACACCGTCAGGGTCAAGTTCAAGGACCAGTTCCCGCTCTTCTTGCACAACCTGAGCGCGACCGGGATCCGGCCTATCTCGCCGGCGGCCGCCCAGAAGTGGGGCGCCGACTTCGGCCAGAACGTCATTGGGACCGGTCCCTTCATGCTCAAGGAGTACACCAAGGACCAGATCATTTTCGAGCGCTTCCCCGACTACAACTGGGCGCCGGATTCGCTGAACCAGAGGGGTCCGGCCAACCTCGACCGGATCGTCCACCGCTTGATCCCCGAGGCCTCAACCCGCCTGATTGCCTTGGAACGGGGCGAGCTGCAGTACGTCGACTTCGTGCCCGAGGCAGAGGTGAAACGACTGCAGGGCAACCCGAACTTCGTGGTCGACATCATCGCCGTGCCCGGTCTGCCCCAGATCCTGCAGATGAATGTCACCAAGCCGCCGCTGGACGACAAGCGGGTGCGCCAGGCGATCCAGTTCGCCGTGGACCAGAAGAAGCTCGTCGACGTGCTGTTCTTCGGTATCCGCAAGCCGGGCCACAACGTGCTGGCCTTGCCGACGACCGGCTACTGGGCGGGGGCCGAGGATCTCTACAGGTACAGCCCTGACAAGGCCAAGGCGATGCTAGAGGGGGCGGGCTGGAAGCCGGGCTCGGATGGCATCCGGGTCAAGGACGGCGAGCGCCTCTCGCTGCTCTACATCACGACTAATACCCCGGAGCTGGTCCGCACGGCCGAGGTCGTCCAGGACATGCTGAAAGACGTCGGCATCGAAATGAAGGTCGACGCCATGACCAACGCCGCGTCGCTCGCCAAATACCAGCTCGGCGAGCATCACATCGGCCGGCTCGGCGAGATCAACGCAGACCCGAGCGTGATGGCCTTCCCGGTCCACTCCCGTAACATCGCCGGTGGCACCCAGGGCAACCGCTCGAGGTACAGCAATCCAGAGGTAGACGCCAAGCTGGACGCGGCCGAGAAGGAGATCGACCCCAAGAAACGGCTCCAGATGTACGAGGAGTTGCAGAAGACCGTCATGGAGGAGGCTTTCATCCTGGCGACCTTCGAGCAGACGCTGGTCTTCGCCCGCTCGAAGTCGATCGAGGACCTGTCCTACGACAACCTGGGGCGGCACTTCTTCCATAAGACCTGGCTCATGAGGAGGTAGATTCCGCTCGCCCTGGGAGAGGAGTCGCAGAGAGGGGATCCGCAAGGCGCGATGACTGGCTATATCGTCGGACGGCTGATGGCGACCATCCCGATCCTCCTGGGCGTCTCGCTGGCCGTCTTCTCGATGCTCCACTTCCTGCCTGGGGACCCGGTCCTGGTGATGATGTCGGAGACGGGAAGCGGCGCCAAGATGGCCGACGTCTCGGAGGAGACGTACAACCGGATTCGCCGCGAGCTCGGTCTCGATCAGCCGCTGCATATCCAGTTCGGACGGTTCGTCTGGAAAGCGGTCCAGGGCGACCTGGGGCGGTCGTTCCGGAGCAACCAGCAGGTGACGAACATGATCGTGGAGGCATTCCCCTACACGGTTAGGCTGACGCTGACGGGGCTGGGGCTGGCCATCCCGATCGGGATTCTGCTCGGGATCATCGCGGCGGTGCGCCACAACTCGATCGTCGACAACTTGAGCATGCTGACGGCCCTCTTCGCGGTCTCGATGCCGAGCTTCTGGTTCGGCATCATGTTGCTGCTCATCTTCGCCCTGCACCTGAACCTGCTGCCGGCCACTGGCTTCGGGTCCCCCGAGGCCATCATCCTGCCGGCAGTCGCGCTCGGGCTCAGCAGCTCCGCCATCATCGCCAGGCTGGTCCGCTCCAGCCTGCTCGAGATCCTGAGGATGGACTACATCACGACCGCCCGGGCCAAGGGGCTGGTGGAGCGGGTGGTGGTGATGAAGCACGCCCTGAAGAACGCGATGATTCCGGTCGTGACGGTGGTCGGCCTGCAGTTCGGAGCGCTGCTCGGCGGAGCGGTGGTCGTCGAGACCGTCTTCGCCCGACCCGGCCTGGGCCTACTGCTGGTGAGCGGCATCAACGGCAAGGACTTCCCGGTCGTCCAGGGTGGCATCCTAGTGGCCGCGTCGGCCTACGTCTTCGCCAACCTGATGGTCGACATCTCCTACGCCTGGCTCGACCCGCGCATCAAGTATGGAAGCGAGCCGGGCTCGGCCTGAGGACCGAACATGACCGCGCGTGCTGAGATCCTGACCGCTGCTCTCCCAGCCAAGCCGAGAAGCCAGAGCCAGGCATGGCTGGCCGCGCGGCGTCTCCGGCGGAACCGCGGCGCGACCGTCGGGGGTGTGTTGCTGCTGGTCATGGCCATGATGGCGATCTTCGCCCCGCTGGTTGCGCCCTATGACCCCACCAAGACGAGCTACGGCGACGCGCTGAATGGCCCCAGCCTGAGACACCTGCTCGGCACCGACAACTACGGCCGCGACGTGTTCAGCCGCATCGTCCACGGGGCGCGTATCTCGATGAGCGTGGGCATCATCTCGGTTGGGATCGGCGCCGGCGTGGGGGTGATCCTCGGACTGGTCTCCGGTTACTACGGCCGCCAGATCGACAACGTCATCATGCGGATCGTAGACGCCATGCTGGCCTTCCCCGGCATCCTGCTGGCGATGGCGATCGTGGCGGTCCTCGGCAGCGGGCTGACCAACGTGATGATCGCGGTGGGCATCAGCTCGATCCCAGGCTTCGCCCGGCTAATCCGCGGCTCGGTCCTGTCCGCCAAAGAGAACGTTTACGTCGAAGCCGCTCGCGGCGCCGGCTGCGCGAACGCGCGGATTATGGCGCGGCACATCCTGCCGAACGTCTTCGCGCCCCTGCTGACCTATGCGACGCTGCGGATCTCCGTCGCCATCCTCTCGGCGGCCTCACTGAACTTTCTGGGCCTCGGGGCGCAGCCGCCGACCCCGGACTGGGGCGCGATGCTCGCCGACGGCCGCGATTACCTGCGGCAGTACTGGTGGCTGGGGACCTTCCCCGGCGTGGCCATCATGCTGACGACGCTCTCGATCAACATGTTCAGTGACGGCCTGCGGGATGCGCTCGACCCGCGGCTCAAGCAGCGCTGATGGGCCGGGGGAAGGACATGGCAAGAGTCGTCCGTTGCGGGCTGGTGCAGGTCGGCAGCGACATCCCGATGACGGAGCCAATCGCGACCATCAAG
>WNGA01018603.1_pt1 | contig 16070 bp, 7 predicted proteins | sample 5400061 | NCBI WGS metagenome assembly WNGA01 (sample SAMN13153366, study PRJNA577476) | soil metagenome | isolation source: 100 cm soil or saprolite under grassland replicate 2 | place: USA:California | collected 2016-06-15 | reverse complement strand
ACGTCGTGGCCGCCGATCCAGAGAATGATGCCGACGGCGACGAAGACCAGGAAGATCACCGCTGCGATCAGCAGCGCCCGCTGGCGGATTCGCCGCACGCCCGCCGCAAATGCCGCTTCGACCCGTGCGGCGTAGGCGCCGCGATCTTTGGGCTCGTGCGCATAGGCCTGCACCGTGCGGATCTCGTGAATCGCCTCGTCGACGTAAGCGCCGGTATCGGCGACCCGGTCCTGGCTCGCGCGCGAGAGCCTGCGCACGCGGCGTCCGAACAAAATGATCGGCAGCAGCACGACCGGCAATCCGGCGAGCACCAGCAGAGTTAGCTTGATGCTGGTCAACATCAGCAGGATCAGCGCGCCCACGCCGAGGACGATATTGCGCAAGGCGAGCGAGAGGCTCGAGCCGATGACGCTCTCCAGCATCGTCGTGTCGTTGGTGAGGCGCGAAATCACCTCACCGGTGCGCGTAATCTCATAGAAGCCCGGCGAGAGCGTCAGGAGGTGATCGAAGACTTGCCGGCGCAGGTCCGCGGTGACCCGCTCGCCGATCCACGACACGTTGTAGAAGCGCACATACGTCGCGACTGCCATCACGGCGATGACCCCGAGCAGCGCAAAGAGCGCCTGGTCGAGCGCGTGCGGATCGTTGGCGCTGAAACCGCGATCGATGACGAGCTTGAGCCCCTGCCCCATCGCGAGCGCGCAACCGGCCGCGATCAGCAGCGCGATCCCCGCCACGACGAATCGCCCCCGATACGGCCCGAGGAAGCGCGAGAAGCGCGCGACGGTCCGGAAAATCGGGCGACGCGGCGCGGCGTCAGCGGGAGAGCTCATGGCAGGTCTGCAGCGGGTGGGCGGGCATTATAGATGGCGACTCATGCCGACCGGCTCAACGCGCCGGGCCGGTGAAGTCGATGCGGTAGAATTCCACCGGCACGCCCCGGTAGCTCAGTGGATAGAGCAGCCCCCTCCTAAGGGGCAGGTCGCACGTTCGATTCGTGTTCGGGGCGCCATTCGCCGTGCCGCTGTCATCAACAACTCGAATGCTTGCTACACATGCAGTTAAGAAAGGGCGCCAATCGTCGGGAATCTAAGGGAATCGGAAGAGTGCTGCGTTGCCCACCGATGCATTGCAATCTACAGCACGCCGGCTCGTAAGTCCTGACATCGATGGAAACGGCGTCAATCCCGAGCTTCGCGCGGCCCGGTCCCGGGAATATTCCCGTTGACTAGCCGGTATGTACGCCGTAGTGTTCGTTCCCACGTCGGTTAGCCTTACCTGACGCCACTGCGTCCAGCCATGATTTTTGGGAGAAGATCCATGAACAGCATGCGCAAGTTTCTTTGTGTCTTGACGGCGGTGATCCTGGCGGCGTTCGCGTTGCAGGGTTTCGCTGCTGACCCGCCGACGAAGCAATATAGCCTTCAGGTGACGGCTTCCCCGGTATACACCGGCGACCCGCAGGTGCTAACACCGCCGACAAAAGTAACGCTCAAGTACACGAACTTGAGCCCACCGTCGACGGCCAGTTCGAATATAGGTTCGGTAAGCGGGGCAGTTTACGGCTTGACGATCGTAGATCCCACCGCGTATCCACAGTATTCGCCTTTCGCGGACCGTACGGGAAACGTGGTCGTTACCTCACCGACCTCGTTCGCCGTTACAAACATAAATCCCCCCGTGCAAGGTTTACAGGCGATCACGGTGACGCTGTACGTGAGCAGCTGCGGTAACGGCCTATGGATCTCGTCAGCCTCCAACGGCAATAACCTCAACGGAAGCATGTTCGAGCGAAAAGGCGACCAGCCGGATCAATCAAATCTCACGGCAGCCATCAAATGCGGTGACCTTGCCTGTGATACAACGAGCTTCACGGTGGTGCCGGCTTTCCCAAGTCCTGACGCCAACAACCCAGGGCACGTGACGGTAACACGCGGCCAATACGACGAAAATGGCGTCACTGGCACCGCCTGCACCGACCTTAGTTTCTATTTCACGAACACTATCTCCTCCGACAAGAAGTGGCACGCCGCCTGGCCGGAAAGCGGGCCGGGCAGCGATCCATTCGTGGCCTTGTCCTATACTGTTATTTCACCTCCGGGTTATTCGACGACGGTGCCTCCCACTCTGAGCGTCGCGTGGCTGAATATAGGCGGTGGCTCCACGAATACACTCGGGACTCCGGATCCCGGCCCGCTGCTCCCCTGCCTCGTACCCCAGGTTGTGCCGGCGCCTTACGGGACTCTGACAGCGGATGTCTCGCTCAGTGATAAATCGATAAAGATCGACACGTCGACCGGCCATATTTTTGCGCCGACGATCCCTCCCACGTTCCCCGCCGTGATCGTTGATAAGGACTATCCCACTCTGGTCGAGCGCATGGAAGTGACCAAGACCACAACCAACACCTGGACCGTGACGCGCCCGACAGGGAACACGACGCTCGCCACCCATGCGGCCGGTGCGCTAGTGATGAGCACCTCGATGCCGATCGTGAAGGCCGGCGATGGTTATTCGTCGCAGTACATTGGTCTTCCGGCCCAGATGTGCCTTGCGGGGCCCATGCAACAGATTCAACCCGGCCAGTGGGCTGCGACGATTTTCGACTTCGGCGATGGCTTCGGGCAGTGGCCATAGCCAACGTGCCGTAATTGCGGAGCGGCCCTGCGGGGCCGCTCCGCGTTTTTGGACCTATCGCGGAGGCAGCAGGACCGGCGGAACAGCTCGGACCTTGAGGCTGAAGAGCAGGGAGCGGCTCTCCGTCACCATCTCGAGAGGTGGCTCGATGCCTTCCAGACGGTCAAGCTCGATCAGCGAGAGCTGTGTAAGCGTCGCTTCGAAAAGATCGCGTCGCTCCTTGGCAGCAACAAGGCTGGCCTCCAGCGCGTCTCGCGCGCCCCACAGATCATCCTGCTGGAGCAGCACGTGACCTTGTATGCGCTCGAGCAACGGCACCACCCTGGCCACACCATTCGATTCGCTCGCGCGGCCGAGCATGCCTCTCACCAACTCGAGGGCCGCGTCCGGATTCCCCATGGCGAGACGGCACTCCGCGATCCGGGCGTCGACGGGCGGCACTTCCTGCTCCGCTCCGACGTGCAGAAAGTTCGCCTTGGACTCTTCGAGCCGGCTGAGCGCTTCGTCGAGGCGCCCCAGACGCAGCGATACTCGGCCGAGGAACAAAAGGCAAGCGCCCAGGTAATAGTGATACTGTGACGCCTTCCAGAGGGGTAGCGTTTCCAGCAGAAGCGCCTCGGCTTCCGCCCACTCGCCACGGTCGATCAGGATCTCCGCCACATTCACGCGCCCCAAGGCTGCGCCGACCATGTTGCCGCTCTTCAGGTTCGCGTCGCGGCCGCGCTCGTAGTAGGACAAGGCATCGTCCCAGCGACCTTCCCACTGGAAGACGACACCGAGCGTCATCAGGGCGGCGGCCTGCCTCACCAGGTTGCCCGCCCGCTGAAAAGCTTCCAGCGAACGCAGCATGAGCTGTTGCGCTTCCGTCCTGCCGAGCTCGCCCGACGCCCAGCCCATGACGAAATACGCCTCCCCGAGGGCTTCCGGGTCGTCGGCAGCTTCTGCCTCGCCAACTGCCCGCTGCCCCCAGTCGAGCGCTTCGGTCTCCCGGCCTTGCCCACGAAGCAACTGGGCGTACCAGGCGGTCGACCGCGCAGTCTCCCGGACTGCTTCCGGGTCGGCGGATCCGTGGTAGACGTTGCGAGCCTGCTCGGTCCAGCGCAGTGCCTCGGCGTAGTCGCCGAGCTTCTCCTCGAGGTGAGAGAGCTTGAGCATAAGCGCGGCTTCCGCGAGCGAATCGCTTGGGACCAGCGAGCGAGCGGCGGTGTACTCGGCGGACACTTTGCTGAATTCCCCCGCCCGGTACCAGGCATCCCCCAAGGCTTGATGCGCGCCCGCAAGCTCCTGCGGACCGAGATCAGGGAGCTTGCGTCCGGCCTCCAGCGCGCGCGCATACAGGCCTGCGGCTTCGACGTAGGCATAAGCGCCTTGGGCGCGTTTAGCCGCGGCCGTTGCGTACCGCCACGCCGGCTGGTATTCGCCCGCCTCGAAGTAGTGGAGCGAGAGGATGCCCGCCATATCCTCCGGGTAGTCCATCTCCTCCTCGAGATGCATCGCAACGGCGCCGTGGAGTTTTCGCCGCAGCCTGTACGGCAAACCCTCGTAAGCCGCGTCGCGCAGGAGCGAACGCCGGAATCGCATGTAGCCGTCGGGCTCTTCTTCGAACAGGTCGAGGAGCCGGGCCCATACGGCAGGCGCAGGAGCGGAAAATCCTTCCTCCCCGGCAAACCAGGCGAGCATCCGCGGGTGGAAGGTCAGCCCGAAGACCGCGGCATGGCGAACGACCGCCCGGTCTTCAGGCGAAAGCGAGTCGATCGTCGCCATCGTCGCCGCTTCGGCGGAATCGGGCAGATCCGCGACGCCGCCCGAGTCGACCACCTTCTGCAACAAGTCGCGCAGAAACTGGGGATTGCCGCCGGAGCGCGTGGCGACAACCTCGAGCACATGCGAGGCCAGTGGAGTCTGCTGGGTCGCCAATTGCGCCAGCCGCAAAGTATCCGGCGGAGCGAGCGGCTTCAGCTCGATGCAAACCACGGTCTCGGTCGGCGGCGCCACGAATCCTTTGGAGCCCTGGCGCGCCACCGCGAAGAGCCACGGGTGGGTTCCGATCTCGCCGATCAGGTACGACAGCAGCTCGGCGGAAGCTCCGTCCATGTGGTGCGCGTTCTCGATCTCGATCAATTGCGGCTTGGGCATCATCGCCGCAAGGAAGCGTGCGACCGATTCGTGCACCTTCGCGCGCCGGTTCTTCTCGTCCAGCATTGCGACCTCGGGCGTGGGCGCGATCTCGAGCCCGAAGGCGACGGCGATCAACGGGAACCAGGGCGCCAGATCGGGAGCGTGCTTGATGACTTCTTCGCGCAGGCCCTCGGCGATGACCATCTCGGGATTGTCACGCCCGAATTTCATGTATTCCCGCAGCAGCTCGCTCCACACTGCGTACGGCGTCGAGGCGGTATACGCTTCGCAGGTGGCGTGCTGCTTGTTGAGCCCGGCCGCCGCATCGCGCAGCGCCTCGAGCAGTCGGGTCTTGCCGATTCCGGAGTCGCCCACGACTTCGATCAGCCGGCCCGCCCCCGAGCGCGCGCTGGCGAACGCTTTGCGGATGACGCCCAACTCGGCATTGCGGCCGGTCAGTGGCAGGCGCTGTGTCAATGCCTGGCGTGCTTTCGAGCTTTGCGCGCGGCCGACCGCCCACGCCTGCACCGGCTCCGCCTTTCCCTTCACCGCCAACGGCTCGAGCTTGGTCGTTTCGAATAGCGTGTTGGAACGCTCCAGCACGTCGCCCGTCGCGTAGATCAGGCCCGGCTCGGCCTTGGCCATCAGCCGGGCGGTCAGATTGACGGCGTCACCCATCACCGTATATGTGCGGCGATATGCGGGCCCGATGTCGCCGGCGAATACCGCGCCGCGGTGAACTCCGACCCGAATGGGGATCGGCAGATCGCTCGCGACGATCTTGCGCAGCGCGAGCAGCATCCGCTCTTCGTCGTTGCCGGTGACTTTCGGTGCGCCGCCGGTCAGGATCAGCTTGCCGCCGTCGGCGTCGACGTCGGAGGCGAGGAACGACACGCCCTGCTCCTGAGTGGCTGCCTCGACCGCGCTCACCAGCCGATGCAGTGCTTCGGCAGCCCCTGCCGGACCGTGCTGGTCGATCAGTGCATCGGTTCCCTCGAAACGGATGAAGGCAATCGTGACGGGACGGTGCTCGGGTGTCCCGCCGCCGCCGAGCACGTGGTCGCGGATTGCGGGCGACAGACAGCGCAGGAGCGTTTCGGGCGGCATCCTTGGTCGTTCGATCAGCGGCAACTTCTCGGTCACCCCCGGAGGCTCTCGCTGCAGAAGGACGCCTGGGCCTTTGCGCTCGCCCAGGCACGAGCTCGGCAATAGCGCTGCCGTCTCGGGGCTTAAGAGGATCTCGCCAGCATCGGCCTCCTGCTCCATCACGACGGCGCGGCTCCAGGCGGGACCCGCGGGCAGGAGTTCGACGCGGGACGTTCCAACCGCGAAAAAATGGAAGCGTCCCGTATGCACGCTTTGCGACATCCGCAGCGTCACGTTCGCGCCGGGTACTTCAATCCGGCCGACCTCATCTAGCGCCTCCCGCATCAGGACCGTCGCACGACACGCGCGTGCGGCGTGACGTTCACGCTCGAACCACAGGAGCAGCGAATCGCCGCCGAACTTCAATAGGCTGCCGCCATTCTCATAGGCGACGAGCAGGACTGCATCGAAACTGCGCGCGATGAGCTCTGTGATCTGCTCGGCACCCTCCCGGCCCTTGCGGGCGAGCTGCTCGGAGAGCTTGGTGAAGCCGGAGATGTCGACGAGGACCGCGGTGCCGTCGCCCGTCCAGCATCGGCCGGCCGGGTCGTCGATCAGGTGCTGTTGGAGAATCCGAGCCACGTACGGAATTGCGCGTTCGGCATTGACCAAGGGCCCCGGCGCGAGCGGTTCCCGCGATTCGGCTGCGCCGGAGGCGTCGGCGCGCTCGCCCAGAGCGGAATGAGAACGGGGATCGGTGATCATAGTTCGCGCTGTCACTACAGATGATATCAATACGTCAGGTCATCCCGGCGCAGGCCGACGCCCCGGGCATCGCGCTTCGCGCTCAGCCCGGGCTACGTGAACCCGTACGTACGCCGGGATCCGATTTCGGCGACACAGTACCCTGATCGGCGCTCAAGCCCGGTGGTGCGCCCCCTGCGCGGAGACCGGCGCCCTCGGATGTAGCCCTTGTCTCGAGACGTGCTTCCAGTGCATGCTTCTTGAACGTGAACGTGGCACAACTGGCACCTGGGAGGGACGGCTGGGATGCTTCCAAAAACCGAATCCGCCTGTTTCGTGATCGCTGACATCTCCGGCTACACCAGCTTTCTCGCCGGCGTCGAGCTCGACCACGCACACGACATCATCGCCGACGTGATGGACACGGTGGTGAGGTGCCTGCGCCCGCCGTTCCGGCTCGCCAAGTTCGAGGGTGACGCGGCCTTTTTCTACGCGGTCAACGACAAGGTTGACGGATCGCTCCTCCAGGACGCCATCGAGTCGGCCTACTTCGCCTTCCGTAAGCGGCTGCGCAACATCAAGCAGGCAACATCCTGCGAGTGCAGCGCCTGCAGGAATATACAGAACCTCGACCTGAAGTTCGTCAGCCACCATGGCGAGTTCATCAAGCACAGGATGGCTGGCCGCGAGGAGCTCGCCGGTCGCGATGTCATCGTCGTTCATCGTCTTCTGAAGAACGGAGTGAACGAGCGCCTCGGTGGCCACGCCTACGCGCTGTATTCCGACCCCTGCATCCAGGCAATGGGCATCGATCCATTCGCGCAGGGTCTCGTCCTGCACCGAGAGTCGATCGACATCATCGGCGACGTGAAGTGCTGGGTGCGCGATCTCGAAGAGGCATGGGAGAAGGAGAGCGACCGCCAGCGAAACGAAGTGACCCGCGACAAGGCAGCAGTCGTGATCGAGTTCGACATCGCCGCCCCGCGCCCGACGGTGTGGGAATATTTCATCCTGCCCGGCCAACGGCCGAAATGGCGGGCCGCCGACGAGGTACGCGAAATGTCGAAAGGCGGCCGCCGCGGGGTCGGCACCATCAACCACTGCATGCATGGCCCCCACGCCATCATCGAGGAGGTGATCGACTGGCGTCCGTTCGACTATCTGACACTGACCACGCTGCTGCCCATGCCCGACGCTCCCAAGGTGCTCATGACCTACGCGTTCTCGGAAAGCGCCGGTGGCGGCACGCACATCGAGATTCGCGTGGCCAAGCCCAAGCCGAAAGACAAGGCATTTCTCGAGCAGGTCGGGCCGGAATTCCAAAAGAACATCACCAACGAAGTCGCGACCCTCCGGCTGATGCTCGAGGGACAGCAGGCGGCCGCGGCGAGTGTCGAAGAACCAGCTCTACCAGTATCGGCGGAGCGCTTCCTGACCCAGCCCGTCCACGCGCGCTGACCTTCCGATCTGGCGCGGTGAGGAGGCCCGCCGGCCCCGCAACGCTGCGACACTGTTCAACGCTGTGCCCGCGAAGCGTTGCACCTCGTTCGCCGCCGGCGACTGGTTCGCCCAGTAGTCTTCGTTGACGCATCCATGAGTCGCTCCTTTGTTGAGTGAAAGGAGCCTCCTATTGAATCTCGACTCGACCCTGAGCGGTCGTAGCGGTCTTTAGAAAGCAGATGCCACCCTACCCCGATGTCATGGGGTCTGCGAGAAGTCAAAGGCGTTAAACAGGTTGTTGGCGGCAGCGTCTCGGCTCCCTAGAGGCGCTAACTGCCAGCGGGTTTCGATGAACTTCAAGATCGAAGTGGTCTCATAGGTCGTGTGATCGACGAAGCGGCGTTTGGCATAGGGCGAAATAATGATAGCCGGAACGCGAACCCCTGGACCCCAGCGATCGCCCCGCGGTGGCGGCACGTGATCCCAGCGCCCGCCGGCTTCGTCGTACGTGATGATGATCACGCTGTCCTTCCAAACGGCACTGTCTTGCACCGCCTTGACCAGATCTGCCACGTACTGCTGACCTCGCAGCAAGTTCGTATAACCCATGTGTTCGTTGTAAGCACCGATTGGCTTGACGAAGGCCACGGCCGGCAGGTTGCCTGTCCGCAACGCAGCAAGGAACTCCTCAATGTCCTTCAGGTGCTCAGTTCGGGCGGCCGTCCCTTCCGCGTACGGGGCGAAGTAGTTGAACGGTTGATGATGAAATTGAAAGAGCGCATCGGGGTGGCCCGCAACGGCGTCATTCCAACCGCCTGAGTACCAGGCCCAAGAAATCCCCTTCTCGCTCAACCGGTCCCCGATCGTCGGCATCGTCAGCAGCGGCATCAGCTGGGCGGGATCCTTGATGCTCGCGGGATACGGCCGGTTCGTTGAATAGACCGTATGGACCACGTAGCCGTCCGGAGTGACCGACCCATTCTTCACCACGACGCCCTGCGCGTCGAGTTGGATCACCAAATTCGCTGGTGCGTTCGGCCAGACCGGGGTGCAGGCGCAGACCAACCAAAAATGGTTGAACAACGAGCCGTCAAACGCCGAGTGAAAAAAACGATCAGCCAGAGTGTACTGCTGAGCCAGGCGGCCAACGGGCAAGTTGGTCGCGTCATAGTAGCTCATCGCCAACCCGCCGTTCTCGCTCCAGGCTACGAACCCGTCCATTCGGCCGCCGTTGATCTGACGCTCCTGTTGGAGGGCGCGATTCACGATGTCGCCGGTCTTCTGGTCAGCCGGAACGTACCGGGCGGCGTCATATGGCGCGACCGGTAGGTCTGCTCGGAACCGGAGGTCGGGGATCGGCGGATTCTTCGAGGTATCGAGCGGCTGCGGAAGTGTTGTGTACGGCGTTCCGTCCTTCTTCATCTGCCTGATGCGCTCACCCGCGTTGGCGATGCCATCCGCGCCGGGAAATTTGCCATACAGACCGTCGAAGCTCCAATTCTCCTGATAGATCACGATGACGTGCCGGATCTTCTCGAACCCAGAGGGCTGCCCGACGCTACGTGAGTCTGCCGGGAGGGGGGCGGTGCAACCTGTAACAAGCAGCAGGGCCGCGAAACAGGACCAGACTGCTACTGTCATAACGCACCCCGAGAGCAGAACGAAAAGATGAGACCGAGATTTTTGATATGAACTTGGATTTCCGATTTGACGCATGTGCTCGCTCCTCTCAAGTTGCTCCGGGGGCCACGCGACGACTCGCGCGCGACGCTTCGTCCCTCAATGAGGTCAAGTGCCACGCGAGTCGCTCGATGCACCCAAGGATATGCCCATACAGGCGCTGCGACCAGTGATTCTCGGCCAGCTTGCATGTCGGGTCCCATATGAATACACGCCGCCATCACGGTCTAACGAAACAAGCTAACCGGCGGCCCGCTGCCGGGCGCAGCCCGCATGCGGGACGTCCGCGTTAAGCGAATGGAAAGGACTTCCCCTACTCGGTTCGGCATCGGAGTGCCAAGATTGAAGTGTCGACAACAATCGGTGAGAGGGGGTTAGGCGCGCGGAAGCCAGCCATGGATGACTCCGCCGATGATTAGACCGCCGAGGGCGCCGACAACAAGTACAGGCGCGTACGCTTTAGTGATGATTGCGCTGGGGAGGCTGAGCAGCAGGCCAAAAGTCAGGCCTGTGGCCCAGCCCGGCCATGGAAGTTGGACGCAGCCGATGACAACACCGATGGCGAAACGATCCACAAACGCCGCGCTCGGCGCGACTGACTTGTCCGGGAACGACATCGGCAACATCATCGCGACCGATGCAACACCGAAGACGAGACCGGCGGCAATTCCTAGTAGAACATTGGACATCGTATGGGCGGTCCTGTTTGGATTCAGCCCATGGCCCGCCATTGCCCGTGAGAGACCGCTTTAGAGGACGAGGCGCTATGACTGGTTGTGGCCGAACTGAGACACTCAGCCGGCTAGGCTCGGGACGCCGAGGCCCGGGGCTCTGAGGTACCTGTAGTCATCGCACGGCTTACGACGCTGATGCACGCGATGAATCACAGCTGGGTTCCGTCCACTTTCATCGCGCCGCGAGGTACGGCCGACACGATTTTCGACTGAGCGAAGCCCGCGGATTTGCGCGCCTTCGTGTTCGGGCGCCCTCAGCGATCGTCGGGCACGAGCAGCGCCAGCGGAAAGACATCGAGCGCCGCCGCGACGCGCAGTACACCGTTCTGGACTTGGGTCGCGTCAACTCGCGCTCGAGTGAGCGCATCGCGCAGCGTCCGCTGCGGCAACGTCGAAACATCGACCCTCGTGTCCTCCCACACATCGCCGCCGAGAGGTAAGCGTGTTTCTCCTCCGAGCAGCGTGCACGTCAACCGCGGCGCGATGACGATAGCGCAGTCTTCGCCGAGAGCTCGCGCATATGCGCATATATGATCGGCCTTGGCGCCCGCCGTGGGCAGCGGCGTGTAACCGCCGTCGCGGAAGAGCTCCGCACGCTCGCGCCGCAGTCCGAGCGCGCGCCAGATGACGTACTCTTTGATCCGGCCGTCGTCGATGTGTTGCAACAATTCGCCTGCGAGCGCTCCGAGCGCTTCTCCGCCGCCCGCTACGGCTGTTCGCATCGCGTCGAGCGCCTGCCGCCGCGGCGCGTAGTCGACGCTCCGCCGATTGTCCGGATCGACCAGGCTCAGCTGCCACAGCTCGCAGCCCTGGTAGATATCCGGCACACCGGGCGCGGTGAGCTTGAGCAGCGTCTGCGCCAGGCTATTGAGCATGCCGAACCACGCCACGCGCCGTTGGAACGGAATGAAGTCGGCTAGAAACCGTTCGTTGCCGGGTGGCGTCAGCAGCGCGCGTGCGAAATCGACGTAGGCCGCTTCGTAGTCTTCGTTCGGATTGATCCACGAGCTCACCGCCTTCGCTTCGCGCACGACCTTGATCAGATAGCGCTCGACGCGCTCGCGGAACTCGGTGACGATTTCCGGTTCCTGGGCGCGATAAGGCCACGCACCCACCAGCGTCTGGTAGAGCAGATATTCATCGTTGCCCGTCGGCGCTTCCAGCTCTTCCAGCTTGCGCTTGTGCGAGCGGTTGAGCCGACGCCAACGCGCGACGTGCAAGCGCCACTCCGCGGGCATTTCGGAAAGCACGTCGATCCGTGCGCGGACGTCCTCGGAGCGTTTGCTGTCGTGCGTCGACGTGGCGAGCATCGCGTGCGGCCAATGCGCAGCGCGGTGTGCGTTGGCGTGATGAAACGCGGAAATAGACACGCAGAATCGTCGCGGGTCGCCGCCGACCTCGTTCAGCGAGAGCAGCGGGTTGTACAGGTAGAACGCGGTATCTTCTACGCCCTTGGCCATTACCGGACCCGTGAACTGCTGGAACTTCAGCGCAAAGCGCACGATGTGCGCGCGCTCCGCTTCGGGCCGCTCCTGCGCGAGGTCGGTCGACAGCACCGCGCGTATGAAATCGAAGACGGTCGCCTCCGAGGCCGCAGCCTTCTTCTTCGCCACGCGTACCGCCCAGTCGATGAAACGCCGGTCTTCCGGCGACACCTGCGTCGCCGTCACGTAAGTGCGGTACACGGGAAAGCACGCCACGACCTCGGTCAGCGCCGCACGCAGGCTGTAGTGCGTGAAGTCGCAGGTGGCGCGATTGGCTTGCGCGATCCGCGCCAGGAGGCTCGCCAGCGCGTTGAGCTCGGCCGCGAGGGCGATGTGCACGATGAGTTTCTTGGAGCGATAGACGATCTCGTCGAATTCCGGCCGCTCCCGCACGAAGGCAAAATAGCCGCGCGTGAGCTTCGCCTCGGCACCGGCGTCGACGAAGAGACCATTGACCAGATTGGCGAAGTCGTAGCCGGTGGTGCCGGCGATCGGCCACGCCGCCGGAAGCTGCTCGAATGCGGCGAGAATCTTTTCGGCAACCATGTACAGCGGCAAGGCGCCCTCGGGCGGCGCAGCGTTGCCGGTCGCCGGGGTAAAAGCGGGCAGCCGCTCCGCGGCGGCGCGCTGCAGGCGCGAAAAATACTCGGCAGGATCGTAAAGCCCGTCGGGATGATCGACGCGCACGCCGTTCACATGGCCGCTCGCCACGAGCTCGAAGAGCAGGCGATGAGTGGCCTCGAAGACCGCCGGCTCTTCCACGCGCAGCGCCGCCAGCTCGTTGATGTCGAAGAAGCGGCGATAGTTGATGTCGTCGGCCGCCATCCGCCACGACGCGAGGCGAAAGACCTGCGCCGAGAGTAGCTTGTCCAGCGCATCGAAGCTCGCCGGAGCGCCCGGGCGACCGTTGAGCTGCTGCACCTGCTCTTCGATGCAACGTATGACTTCGGCCGAACGAGCGCAAAGGCCCGCGAGACGCTGCATGTGCAGCGGCGCATGCCGCTGCCGTTCCGCGACTCGCGACGGCGCGGTCTCGGTCGCCTTCGGCAATACCCCGAAAGCCACGGCGAGGCTGTCGAACTCGTCGGCCAGCGCCGCTTCCCCTTCAGCCAGGCGCGGGCGCAAGCGCTCCGCGGCGGGCGCGAGGATGCGCGGATACGTTTGCGGGTCGAGCGGAAAGCGATCGCCCCCGTAACGGATGCTGAGCTCGCCTTGCGCGGCGTCGAATGCCAGCGCGAGCTCGCCGCGCTCGAGCACCACGCCGTACGGCTCGCCCAGGACGGGCACCAAGAGCCTGCCGTGCAACTCGTCGCGCAGGCGTTCCCAGTCGATGTCGAAGAAGCTCGCATGCGCCGCCGCACGGCCGTTCCGCAAGACGTCCTGCCACCAGGGGTTGTCGGCGCCGAGCACGGCGACGTGATTCGGAACGATGTCGAGCAGCTGTCCCATGCCGTGCTCGCGCAGCGCGGCGCAGAGCATGTCGAGCTCGGCTCGGCTGCCGATCTCGGGATTGAGCGCGTTGTGATCGACGATGTCGTAGCCGTGGAGGCTTCCCGGGGACGCTTTGAAATAGGGCGAGAGATAGACGTGGCTCACGCCTAGTTCCGCGAGATAAGGCACGAGCGCGGTGGCTCGAGCGAAGGTGAAGCCGCGATTGAGCTGCAGGCGATACGTGGCGCGCGGCACGTCGGGGCGAGCCATACGCTCGACTCACTGTGCGACGGCCTTCGCCGCGGTCGGGCGCCGTTCCGCGTGCAGCGTGTCGATCATCGCGCGCACGGCAGGATCCTGGGCCCAGTCTTCCAGATCGCGTACGAGCTTGCGGCGCCAGTTTGGAAGCTCATCGATGGTCCCGGGCAGATTGACCTGTTCGAGTTGTCCGAACACGTCCTCCATCGCGACCAGCAGGATTTTGGCGGGTGAGCGCGCGAGATAGCGCTGCAGCGCGAGCCCGAGCTCGGGCGACCACTCGCCGCGCGTGGCGTGATACGGATCGATCCCGGCGGGCAGCAGCGCTTCGCGCTGCAGCGCATGCAGGAGGCGCCTGCGCTGCCCGGTGCGCTCGACGTTCTGCGCGTATCGCTGCTCGGGCAGCGGGAACGGCGAGAGCGCCTCGCGTGCGTCGAGGTCCGCGCCAACCCAGAAGCCCTTGAGCGTGGCGAGATCGTGCGTCCCGACCGAGACGACGGCATCGCGCGGATACGCCGCGGACGCGACGAACTCGCCGTCCGCGTCGTGAGCAAAATACAGCGGCCGCGACGAGAGCACGCCGACGCTCTGAAGGCCCGCGCGGACTTCGTCCGGCACCGTGCCCAGGTCCTCGCCGATCACCATGCAGCGGTTGCGCTGGCTCTCGAGCGCGAGGATCCCGAGGAGATCGTCGAACGGGTAGCGCACATATGCGCCCGCGTCGCCTCCCGCGCCGGCCGGCACCCAGTACAGGCGCAGCAGCCCCATCACGTGGTCGATGCGCAACGCGCCCGCCGCTCGCATGTTCCGCCGCAGCGTAGCGATGAAGGATGCATAGGCAGCGTCGCGCAAACGCTCCGGAATCGGCGGCGGCAATCCCCAATTCTGTCCCGCCGCGTTGTAGGGATCGGGCGGCGCGCCGACGCTGGCTCCCGCTGCGTAGAGCGATGGATCCGACCAGCTCTCCGAGCCTCCAGGGTTGATCCCGACGGCGAGGTCCTGCAACAGCCCCACGCCAAGGCCAAGCGCGGCTGCGGCCTCGCCCGTGGCGTCGAGCTGCGTGTCGAACTGCCATTGCAGGTAGGCATGGAACTCGACGCGCTCGACGTGCGCCGCGGCGAAGGCCGCCACTGCAGGTCCGTTGACGTCCCGCAACGCAACCGGCCATCTGCGCCAATCGCCCGCCGCCGCGATGCCGTCGGCGTGCATCTTCTCCGCGATCGCCTCGAACAACGCATGTCGACGCAACGCCTCGCCGCCGCTTGCGAGGTACGCCGCGAACGCGCGGTCACGCGCGTCACCGTGGCCCCGGTGCCGTTCGCGGAAGCAGCGATAGAGCAGCTCCATGACTTCCCGTTTTGCGGCGAAGCTGACGCGGTATCCGACGAGCTCGCCCTCGCGCAGCCAGCGAAGCTTTTCCTGGAAGCCCGCGTTCGCCACTGCGCGGCGCGCGGCCTCGCAGTGCTCGAACTCGGGCACGAGCTCGACGTCGATGTAGATCGGGTTGCCGAACAGCCGGCTCGACGGGTTGTAGGGGCTCGCGTGCTGCGGCGCGACCGAAGAGAGGACGTGAAGGGGATTGAGACCGACGATGCCGGCGCCGGCAGCGGCCGCGAATTCGGTGACACGCTTGAGATCGGTGAGATCGCCGATGCCCCAGTTGCGCCGCGAGCGGATCGAATAGAGTTGCACGCTCGGGCCCCAGACGCGACCGTCGTCCGCGAGCGCCGGCGGCTCGTAGCAGCGCGACGGCGCGACGATGAGCGTCATCGCCCCGCGTTCGGCATCGTCACTGCCTTGCAGCTCGAAGCGGTGATACCCCTCCCCCAGCGTCGCACTGGTAACGGGAAGCGTGAGCCGATAGCGCGTGAAGCTCGCGCCTGCGATCGCTCGCGCCTCGATCTGCTGTAGAGACGTCGGCACCACGCTGCCGCGCCAGCTCTCGCCGCGCTCCGCCGTGAGCAGCCAGGGGAGCGACCCCGCGGCGAGCGAAGCCGGGACAGTGAGCTCGAACGACAGCGGCGCATCGTCGGCACGGAACACCGCGACCGGTGCGAGCAGGCGCTGCCAGGTTCGCGCCTCGTGCGTGGCCAGCGCGGCGATTGCGTCGGCGTCGGTCGCAACACGAATACCCATCGCGGCGAGCAGAGCCCGCTGCGTCTCCTCGGACGTCACATGGCGCTCGTGACGAACGTCGAGATACTCCGGAAGAATGCCGGCGAATGCAGCCAGCCGGCCGAGGGCGCCCTCTGCACCGGCGGCGCCGTCGTTCATGCCGCGTCCCGTAAATACCACCGCGCCGACCAGGGTTCGAGCCTGGCGTTTGTTGCCTGCGTTCCCTCGCCCGGCACCGCATGGAGCAGACGGCCGCGGGCCGAAGGCGGTGTCGCCACTGTGTCCTCGCCCAGATTCGCAACGAGCGTCAGCCGCACGCCGTTGTCGCAGGACCACGCGACCG
>WNGA01006856.1_pt1 | contig 16073 bp, 17 predicted proteins | sample 5400061 | NCBI WGS metagenome assembly WNGA01 (sample SAMN13153366, study PRJNA577476) | soil metagenome | isolation source: 100 cm soil or saprolite under grassland replicate 2 | place: USA:California | collected 2016-06-15 | reverse complement strand
CCCGCTCGAGCGAGCCGAGCTTGCGGACCGAGAACCGCTTGGCGGCATTGCGCCGGACGCCGTCGTCGCCTTCCTCACGCCAGCGCACCTTGTATCCGACGATCGCGCCGTCCTCCCGAGCGAGCGCGTACACGCCCGGCGGCAACGGATCGCCGTCGTGATCTATGCGGATCTCGGTGAGCTTGGCGGCCACGCGCAATGGGGGCTGGTCGTTCCCACTTTGGTTCCCACCCGCATTCGAGAACGACCTACTTTTGCCTGAGCCTCGACTGCGAAATACCGCGAATTGCAGGCTCTGTGTATAAGCGCCCCGAGCAGGATTCGAACCTGCGGCCTACTCCTTAGGAGGGAGTCGCTCTATCCGGCTGAGCTATCGGGGCTCGCACGCAGACGATAGCCCGCGTCATGCGCCCGCGAGCGCGGGCGCCGCGGGCTCGAGGCGCGGACGGTGCAGCTCCGCCGACTCGACCAGCGTGTCGACGAGCTCCTCGATGTCGGCGGTGCGCTCGATCTGGCGCAGGTCGTCCGGCTGGCCGCGCGTGACGGCCAGCTTCGAGGAGAAGAGCTGGCAGCAGTCCTCGTCGGGGAGGATGGAGATCTCGTAGGTCCCGAGCCGCTTCGCGATCTCCACGATCTCCTGCTTGTCGCGGTCGATCAGCGGGCGCAGCAGCGGCAGCTCGGACGCCTCCTCCACGACCGCCAGGTTCGGCAGCGTCTGTGAGGCGACCTGGCCGAGCGAGTCGCCGGTCACGAGCGCCTCGGCGCCCTCGCGCCGGCCGAGCGCGGATGCCACCTTCACCATCAGCCGCCGCTGCGAGAGCACCTGCAGCCTGCCGGCCCCCGCGGTGGCGAGCCGCCGCTGCGCGGTGCCGAACGACACGACGAACAGCCGCGAGTCGCCCTGGAAGCGATCGAGCCGGCCGGCGAGCGCGTATGCCTTGTAGACGGACTCGGAGCCCGTGAAGGGCCGGCCGCTGAAGTGCACGAAGTCACAGCGCAGTCCGCGCTTCATCATGCGGTACGCGGCCACCGGGGAGTCGAGGCCGCCCGAGAGCAGGACGAGCGCGTGCCCGCTCGAGCCCACCGGCAGGCCGCCGGCGCCGCGAAGGCGGTCCGCCGACACGAGCAGCTCCTTGTGGTCAACCTCCACGTGTGCGACGAGATCCGGGTTCGAGAGGTCCACGTCGAGGCCGAGCCGGAGGCGCACAGCCTCGCCGATAACGCGCGAGAGCTCGATCGAGCGGAGCGGGAAGCGCTTGTCGCGCCGCGTCGTCCGGATCGCGAACGTGCGGCCCGGGCGGTCGCGCAGCAGCGCGACGGCAGCGTCGGCGCCGGCGGCCGGGTCGCGGTCGCAGCGCAGCCCCGGCTGAACGACGCTCACGCCCGGCAGGCCCAGGCAGCGCTCGACGAGCGCCTCCTGCGGCTCTGGCCCGCTGACGATGAACACGCCGCCGCGGCGACGGACCTCGAGCGGCCCGAGGTCGGACGTGAGCCGCCGCAGGTTGCGCTCCAGCGCGTTCACGAACAGCGGGCGGTTGCGCCCCTTGAGCGCCAGCTCGCCGAACTTGAGCAGCACGCAGGGCTGTCCGCGCACTTCCTCCATCGTCTCCGAAAAGTACCGGTGCTACTCGTCTTCGTACAACGACTCGCGTGCGAGCTCCACCCCGCGAGCGCCGAACAGGCGCACCTCGACGTAGTCGCCGGTGTAGGCGTCGAGCGACACGAGCGTGAAGCGGTCCTCCACGAGCGTGCACTGGTCCGTGGTCGTGGGGCCGAGCTCGGCGGTGGCGGCGACCCCGTTCGGCACGAGCGCCACGCCCCACACGAGCGTGATCACCCCGCGGCGTCCCTCGGTGCCCCGCCAGTGGCCGATCTCGTTGTCGGACAGGTCGAGCGTCCAGTCCGGGTTGTCCGCGGCGGTCTCGTCCGTGAAGTCGGCGGCGGCGGCGAAGTTGAGCGCCTGCGCGCCCTCGTGCTCGCGCGTGTAGGACACGTAGCCGAACACCTCCCCGCCCTCATCCGCAGGCGCCGTGGCGGGCACGTACGTGCGACCGGCCCAGGTGCGGTCGGGGAACCAGGTGACCTCGCCGATCGCGGTCTCCGCAGCACGCTCGAAGTGCTCCGCGAGGGCCTCTCCCCAGCGGCCGTACGGCAGCGGCTCCTGAGGGGGCTCGGCGGCGAACAGCGGCACCTGTCTCGGTACGGGCGGCATCGGCGGCGGGGAAGCTAGCGCAAGCCGGAGCGGCTACACGTCGGCGTCGCGCAGACGCGCCGCCGCGTCCTCGGGCGCCAGCACGTTCAGGTGCACGCCCGTGCCGATCTCGAGGCCGGCGAGCTGGGCGAGCCGCGGCACGATCTCGATCCGCCAGCAGAAGTCGGCGGCGTCGCGCGGCGCGGTCCGCACCCACATGTTGAGCGGCGGCAGCGTCCCGAGCGCCGCGCCCAGGCGGTTCAGCACCTGGTGGAGCAGGCGGCCGCCGAGCGGGCCGTCGTCCGCGAAGCGCGCCACCGGGCGTCGCGGCGCCAGCAGCACATGGAACGGAGCGCGCGCCGCGAAGGGCGCGATCGCCACCGCCTCGTCGTCGATCGCGACGATCCGCTCGCGCCGGCGCACCTCCTCCTGGACGAGGTCCTCGAGCAGGTTGCGGCCCTGGGTGCGGTTCGAGTAGGCGGTGAAGCGCTCGCGCTCGCGCGCAACGGCCGCGGGCACGAACGGGAGCGCGTAGAGCTGGGCGTGCGTGTGCGGGAGCGACGCGCCCGCCTCCTTGCCCTCGTTCACGATCACGTGCACGTAGGCGGCGTCCGCGTGTGCGCGCATGCGCTCGCGCCAGACCGACATCGCGGTCTCGACCTGCTCGGGCCGCAGCTCCGCGAGCGAGCTCACCGGGTCGGGTGCGTTCACGACAACCTCGTGCGCGCCGTGCGCGGGCCTGCTGGCGAACAGGTCGGGCTCCCCGCGGCCGTCGGCCAGCGGGTCCGAGCCGGCATCGCCCGCGCCCTCCTCGGCGAGCGCGGGGTAGAGGTTCGGCACCACGCGCACCTTCCAGGCGCCGTCCTCGCGCAGCGCGTAGACCTCCGGCGGCGTGCGGTCCTCGTGGCCGGCCGCAAACGGGTCGCTCTCCGGGTCGATCGGGGCGCGCGGGGCCACGTCGAGGAACGCCCCGGGGCGCGAGCCGCGCTCGCCCGCGACGATCACGCGCAGCCCGGTGAGCGGATCGATCCTGAGCTCAGGCAAGCCGCTTCTCCATCGCCACGTGCTCGATGCCCTCCTCGACGAACGTCGGCCCGTACTCCTCGTAGCCCGCGCTCTCGTAGAGCGCCAGCGCGTACGTCTGGGCGTGCAGGGCGATCGACTCGGCTCCCGCCTCTCCGGCGACCCGGTCGGCCTCGCGGAGGATCGCCGCGGCCACGCCGTCACCGCGGCGGCCGCGCTCCACCGCGAGCCGCCCGAGGCGCGCGATCTGTCCGCGGAAGAGCAGCCGGCAGGTGCCGATCACCGCGCCCTCGTCGACCGCCACGATGTGCGTGGCCTCGGGGTCGCGCCCGTCCTGGTCGGCCTCGAACGAGACGCCCTGCTCGTCGCAGAAGACGCGCGAGCGCAGCGCGAGCGCCGCGGCCACCTCGTCGTCGGTAAGTGCCTCACGGACGTCCACGTCAGCGGGCGTAGCGGTCGATGTCCTCCGCCAGGTCGTGCTCGTTCGCGTACCCACCCTGGTGCACGAACGCGAGCGCGCCCTTGGAGTCGTAGAAGGCCGTGCTGGGGAATGCCTGGACCGCGTTGAAGGCGGCCGCGATCTCGAGCTTCGGGTCCTCGAAGTGCTTGTACGGGACCGGCTCCTCCTTGAGGAAGTCCTCGGCGTCGCCGCGGTTGTCGTTCGAGTTCACGCCGAGGAACACCACCTGGCCCTTGCGCTTCTCGGCCTGGTCGCGGAGGAAGGGGAACTCGAGCCGGCAGGGCCCGCACCAGCTTGCCCACTTGTTGACCACGATGGGCTTGCCGCGCTCCTTCTCGATGCGCTTCTCGAAGGCATCGCGGCCGCCCGGGAGGAAGCTCGCGGACCGCGGCCCGCTGTCCGAGTTGCACCCCGCGAGCGCCGCCACGAGGAGGAACAGGGCGGTCAGCCGTCGCACGCGCCGAAGGATGGCAGAGCCGCCTCTGACCCCATTTCGAATCACGTTGTGCTTCAATAGGTATACGCCAAGCGTCCCCCCAAGGACCTGGTCCGTCGTTACTCGCGGGACTCAAGAGAACGGCGGCGCACCACGGGCGTACCCCGCTGTCTCCTGACGAGCAACTCGGTACGTCCCCTCTTTACCGAAGAACGCCTAAGTGGCTGAACGAAGCTCCGTGGCCGATGCCTCGCCGGTTTCCGGCGACGAACTGAAGCGCGCCGAGGAATTCGCGCGTGAATCCTTCGTGCTCGACGGCGAGGACGCCGCCGCGGCGCTCGCGGAGAACGGGCCGCGCCGCGCGGCGCTCGACGCCGCGCTGAAGGAGATCGAGGCGGGCCGGGGCGAGCCGTCCCTCGAGTGGCGGCGCGAGTTCTCGCTCATGCTCGGCCTCGAGCGGCTGCTCGCGGAGGAGGAGCCCCACCTGGCCGACGGCACCACGCTCTCGGCCCACCAGGTCGACGCGCTGTCCGGCACGCTGATCGCACTCGAGTCCGAGCTTCTGATCGGCCGCAACGGCAAGGGCGGCGCCGCGCTCGAGGAGCTCCACTCGGGCGAGGTCGAGATCGAGGGCGACGAGCTGCCTGACGAGGAGCCGCTCGACTGGGATCCGGCCGAGGAGGCCGAGGAGGAGGCCGCGGCCGATGCGATCGTGGAGGATCCGGGCGCCGCGCGCCGCTTCTGGTTCGAGCACGCCACCGGCGCCGGCAAGACCGTGGCCGCGCTCGGCTTCGTGGAGGCGTCGCGCACCGGCGGCATCCTGATACTCACCCACCGGCGCAACCTGGTGGACCAGTTCCTCGGCGAGCTGCGCGACCGCGGCTATAAGAAGCGCATCTCCGCCCCGCTCCTGAAGAACGGCGGCGGCGAGCCGCCGGCAGGCGGTCCGGTGACCGTCGAGACCTACCAGTGGTTCGTGCGGAACGCCGGCAAGGTCTCGGACGCCTACACGATCGTCATCTGCGACGAGGCCCACACCGCGCTGGGCGAGAAGACGAGCGCTTCGATCCGCCATTGGATCGGGCCGGTGTTCGTGGGCATGACCGCGACGGGTGCGCTGATCGCGCGCCACGTGACGGACCTGTTCCCGACCCAGACCTCGCGCTTCGACCTCGCGCAGGCCGCGCGGCGCGGCGTGATCGCTCCGCTGCGCTCGGTGCGCATCCCGCCGGGCGTGGGCGTCCGCTCGATCGCGAAGGTCCCGCTGCGCCGAGGCGAGGTGGACCAGGACTTCGACCAGGAAGAGCTGGCCGCCCTGCTCGACCAGACTCCGTTCAACCTGGCGGTTGCCGATCTCTACAAGACGCGCTTCAAGGACCTGCCGGGGGTCGTCTACTCGGCCGGGGTGAAGCACGCGCACAACGTCGCGAAGGCGTTCAAGGACGCGGGCATGAAGGCGAAGGCGGTCTCCGGTGAGACGCCCAAGCGCGAGCTCACTCGGATCCTCGCGGCGTACGAGCGCGGTGAGATCGACGTGCTCGTGAACGCGATGCTGCTCGCGGAGGGCTGGAACTCGCCACGGGCGACCGTCTGCATGCACCTGGCGCCGACGGCGTCCAAGCGCGTCTACCAGCAGCGCGTGGGCCGGGTGACGCGCCGCACACCCGGCAAGGAGTCCGGGATCGTGGTCGACTTCGTGCACCCCGCCACGCCGAACGACGATCCCGTCGTGACGCTCCATTCGCTGCTCGACCGCGATGTGTACCGCGGCGGCGCGATCGTCGTAGGCCCGGTGCGCCGCGGGCGCGGCCGGCGGCTCCGCGTGGAGCGGCGGGTCGTGCCGGTCACCGCCGACGGGGAACGCCGCGCGCAGGTCTTCGAGCGGGAGCTGTGGCGGATCGCCGTCGAGCACCTGAGCTGGGGCGAGCAGCAGGCGTGGGCGATGCTCGCGGGCGCTCGCGTGGCGTCGAACAACTGGCGCCGCGCCAAGGCGATGCTGCACTTCGACTCGACCGGCGAGCTGCGCCGGCTGTTCCTGATCACCTGCCTGCGCCGCAACCGGAACACGCAGCTGCGGCTGCGGGCGCTCGGCGAGGTCGGCAACCTGCGCGACGCGGAGGCGTTCGACGACGCCGTGGAGATCGTCGGCGGCTGGTCGCGCGACGAGCGCCGCGAGGGCGTAAAGGTGCTGCTCCAGGCGCTGACGGAGCGCCAGATCGGCCGCCGCGACCAGGCGGCACGCTGGCTCTGGCACCTCGCGGAGTACTCGCGCGAGGTGCACGAGGAATATGCGGTGCAGCGCTGGCCCGAGACAAAGAGGTTGCTGGGCCTGCTCGTGAACTCGGCGGGCGCCGCGCACGCGCGCAACGCGCGCCGGCTCGTCCAGGCCGCGCGGAAGCAGGATCGCCGCCTGTCGGCGGCGCTGCTGGCGGCCGCGCTGGCGCACACGCCGGAGGCGCAGCAGGTGCTGGACGGCGCCCGGATGCGGATGGCCCGCAAGCCCAGCGCGCTGGCCCGCGAGCTGCTCCGCAACTTCCCGAAGGGCAAGCGCCGCCGGGGCGGCCGCCGCCGCAAGAAGAGGGGCGCGGGCGAGTCGGACGGGTCGGCCGAGGCGGCCGCCGCCACCGCGACCGCCTCGGACGCCGAGGAGGATTCCACCGACGCCCCGGAGTCCGAGGCGAACGGCAGCGGTGAGGGCGGCTCCGAGTCCGACGCCGCCGACCGCGACGCCGACGCCGCCGACCGCGACGCCGCCTAGCCCCGCCCCGCCCGCCGCCCGCACTGGACTAGCGCTGCAGGTGTACTTCGCCTGCGTCGAGCGTGACGCGGCCGTTACCGGTCTCGACCAGGAGAGCGCCTGAGTCGTCGATGCCGTCCGCGATTCCCTCGCCGTCCGACCAGCGGACCCGCTCTCCCTTCAGTGCATCCCGGCCGCGCCAGGCGGCCAGGACGGTGTCGCGCGGGGCGACCAGCCATCGGGAGAGCGAGGTCAGGAGGTCACCCAGGACGGCTTCGGTGGTGGCCTCGGCGCCCGCCAGCCGCAGGGATGTCGCCGTCTCGGCCAGCTCGGCCGGGAACGACTCGGTCGTCACGTTCAGCCCGATGCCCAGCACCGCCCAGCCCTCCTGCGGCCTTCCCTCCACGAGGATCCCGGCCACCTTGCGCCGGTCGATCCAGACATCGTTCGGCCACTTGATGGCCGCCTCCACCGGCAGCGCGTCGCAGACCGCCACGGCCGCGGTGAGCGGCAGGAGCTCGTCGAGCTCCCGCAGCACGAGCGACATCAGGACCGCGGAGCCCGGCGGGGCCGTCCAGACGCGGCCCTGGCGGCCGCGACCCGCCTGCTGCTCGTCCGCCGTCACCAGCGTGCCGTGCGGCGCGCCGGCGGCGGCGAGGGCGCCCGCGCGCTCGTTCGTCGAGTCCGTCAGGCGGTGGTGGACGCGCGGCGTGCCGATCATTGCGGCCGGAGCCGCAGCTCGGCGTCCACACCGAGGCCGAGCGTGGCCGCCGCATCGCCGCGGTTGATCGCGAGCGCGAGCGTCCGGTAGGCGTCCTGGTACACGAGCAGCTCGCCGGGGTTCACGTCGGCGAACGTCTGCGCGTAGGTCGCGACGTAATGCTCGCCGGTCGCCTCGACCGCAACGCGCCCGCCGAGCGTGATCCCGGTCCCGGCGAGCCGTTCGTGGTCGACGTTCAGGCCGACGTTGCCGAAGTGGTCGATCACGAGCGCGTGGGCCACCACCGCGCCATCCTCCTCGCGCGGCTCCGGCAGCTCCACCCGCGCGAGCGTCTCGGGGTCGAGCGGGTCGCCCGCGTCGGCGAGCTCCGCGCCGGCGGCGAGCCGGGCCGCTACGGGAGCGAAGATGTCGCGGCCGTGGAACGTCGCCGAGACGGGCTCGAGCCGATGCGGCGAGCGCGTCACGTCGACCGCGAGCTCCACCCCCTCGCAGCGCTCCCAGGCGAGGCTGAGCAGGCCGTTGTCGGGGCCGACGAGGATGCGGCCGTCGCCGGTCCGCAGCGCGATCGCGCGCCGCTCCGTTCCCACCTGCGGGTCCACAACGGCCACGTGCACGCCGACCGGCATGTAGGGCAGCGTGTTACGCAGCACCAGCGCGCCCTGTCGCACGGCGTAGCGCTCGATGCCGTGAGTGATGTCGACGATCTCGGCGCCGGGATGGATCCGGCGGATCACGCCGTGGCAGACGCCTACGAAGTCGTCGTTACGGCCGTAGTCCGTGAGCAGCGTGACGATCACGCGGGCACCCGCCGTCGGGCTGCGTCCGCCTTGAGCGCGTCGAGCAGCCCGTCGATGTCGTGGCGCTCGGCCTCCACGTCGACGCCCAGGCCGTGCTCCTCGGCGGTGGCCGACGTGACCGGGCCTATCGAGACGATCCGCGCGCCCGCCGGCGGCCGCGCGCCCGACTCGAGCAGGAAGCGCAGGGTCGAGCTGGAGGTGAACGTGACGTAGGTGGCGCGCTCGAGGCGTTCGCGATCGGCGTCCGTGAGCTGCTCGGCGCGCGTCTCGTACAGCGCGACGTCGTCCACCTCTGCGCCGCGGGCGCGCAGAGCGTCCGGCAAAACGGAGCGGGCCTCCGCCGCGCGCGCGACGAGCACGCGCCGGCCCTCGACGGCGACCGGCTCGAGGGCCTCGACGAGCGCCTCGGCGACGAAGCGCTCCGGGACGACGTCGGCGCGAATGCCGTGCTCGCGAAGCGCAGCGGCGGTGCCCGGGCCGATGGCGGCGACCGTGGCGTGGGCGAGAGCGCGCGCGTCGCGCCAGCCCGCCCCGAGCGCGTCGAACAGCAGTCGCACCCCGTTGGGGCTCGTCAGGCAGATCAGCGCGTACTCCTCGATTCGCTCGATGGCTTCGCGCAGCTCCCCCTCGACCGGCCGTGGCTCGATCCGGATCGCGGGTGTCTCGACCACCTCCGCGCCGAGCTCGCTGAGCCGCGCCGCCAGGCCGCTCGCCTGCGCACGCGCACGGGTGACCGCCACCACCTCTCCGTGGAGCCGGCGCCGCTCCAGCCACGCGATGGTCTCGCGCAGCTCCGCCACCGCTCCCACGAGCGTGATCGCCGGCGGCCGGATCTCCTCGGCCTCGACACGGGCGGCGATGCCGTCGAGCGTGTCCACGATCGTGCGCTGCCCGGGGTGTGTGCCGCGCTCGACGACGGCCACCGCCTCGGTGCCGTCCCGCCCCGCGCCGGTGAGCCGCTCCGCGATCAGCGGCAGGTTTCGGATGCCCATGTAGAAGACGAGCGTGCCGGGGAAGCGCGCCAGCGCGTCCCAGTCGAGCGCCGAGTCCGGCTTCTCCGGGTCCTCGTGGCCCGTCACGAACGCCACTGCCGACGCCGCGTCGCGGTGGGTCACGGGAATCCCGGCGTAGGCCGGCGCCGCGACACCCGCCGTCACCCCTGGCACGACCTCGAACGGGACTCCCGCCGCGGCGAGCGCCTCGGCCTCCTCGCCGCCGCGCCCGAACACGAACGGGTCGCCGCCCTTGAGCCGCACGACGCGCTTGCCCGCCCGGCCCAGCTCCACGAGCAGCTCGTTCGTCTCCTCCTGGGTGAGCGCCGGAGCGCCGGGCTCCTTGCCGACATAGCGGAGCTCCGCATCCGGCTGCGCGCCGTCGAGCGCGCCGGGCGGGACGAGGCGGTCGTAGAGGATCGCGTCGGCCGACGCGATCAGCTCGAGCGACCGCCGCGTCATCAGCCCCGGGTCACCGGGTCCGGCGCCCACGAGATAGACGATCCCGGTCACGCAGAGAACGCTATCCGGCGGCCACCGTCCGCTCGGCCTCAGCGAGCAGCTTGTCGGCGCCCGCCTGGCGCAGCCGCGCCGCGACGTTGAGGCCGATCTGGCTGGCGGCGTCGAGAAACGGCAGCTCGAGCTCGTCGCGAATCCAGCGTGAGCCGTCCGGTAGTCCTACGAACGCGGTGAGCCTGAGTGTGTCGTCGCCGGTCTTGACCGCATGCACGCCGATCGGCGTGTTGCAGGTGGCGCGGAGTTGGCGCACGACATCGCGCTCTTCTGTCAGGCAGACCTGCACGTTGAAATCGGTGAGGCCGAAGCTCGCAGCGTTGGCGGGCTCATCGGCATCGCGTAGCTGCACCGCGAGGCAGCCCTGGCCGGCGGCCGGCACGAAGACGCCGGGGTCGAGGGGCCGCCCCTCGCTGCCGCGCCCCAGCCGGTCGAGGCCGGCCTGGGCGAGCACGAGGGCGTCGAAGTCGCCGTCGGCAAGGCGCCTGAGACGTGTGTCGACGTTGCCCCGGATGTCACGCACGTCGAGGTCCGGTCGCAGAGCCAGCAGCTCGGCGCGGCGGCGCAGGCTCGACGTGCCGACGACGGCGCCCCCGGGCAGGTCCTCGAGCGAGTCGGCGCCGCAGATGGCATCGCGCGGGTCGGCGCGCTCCAGGACAGCGTGCAGCAGCAGACCGCGGGGGAAGTCCGTCGGGACGTCCTTGGCCGAGTGCACCGCCACGTCGATCTCGCCCGCGAGGAGGGCCTCCTCGATCTCCTTGACGAAGCGCGACTTGTCCGCAGGGGCAACCCTCGACCTACCTAAAGGGGTCTGACCCCTTGAGGTTGAGGGTTCGTCGCCCGAGGTCGTGATCGGCACGATCTCCACCTCGCCCGGCATCCGCTCCGCGACCATGCGGGCCTGTGCCAATGCCAGCGCGCTGCCGCGCGTGCCGAGTCGGATCACCGGCCGCGGCGCTGGCGGCGTGCGTCGAGCCTCGTGACCTCGGTGGGCGCCTCCTCGGGCGGCGCCAGCGCGGCCTCCAGCCCGAACAGCTCGTGCAGCGCGTGCACGTACCGGTACGAGCTGCCCTCGCCGGCGGCCCCGCGCAGGATGCGCGTGGGCTCGTGGAGCAGCCGGCTCACCACCGCGCTCGCGAGCGTCGCCACGCGCTCGCGGTCGGCCTCCGAGAGCGACTCCCAGCGCGACTCGTTCTCGCGCAGCACCTGCTCCACGATCTCGTCGCCGCGGCGGCGCAGCGCCGAGATCGTCGGCACCACGTCGAGGCTGCCGAGCCAGTCCTCGAAGCGCGCAACTTCCTCGCGCACTATCACGAGCGCCTCCTCGGCCTCCGCCTGGCGCCCGCTCAGGTTGCGCGCGACCTCGGCCTGGAGATCGTCCATGTCGTAGAGCGCGATTCCCGAGCAGTCCCGGACGCCGGGCTCGATGTCGCGCGGCACCGCCAAATCGATCATCACGAGCGGCCGGCCCATTCGCGACGCCGCCACGAACTCGAGCTCCTCGCGCCCCACGATCTGGTGCGGCGCGCCCGTGGAGCTCACCACGATGTCCGCGTGCTCGAGCTCCCCGGGAAGCGAGTCGAACGAGATCGCCCGCCCGCCGTAGCGCTGCGCCAGCCCGAGCGCCCGGTCGTAGCGCCGGTTGGCGACGAACAGCGCCTCGACGCCCCGGTCGCGGAGCGCCCGCGCGGTCAGCTCCGCGTTCTCGCCCGCGCCGATCACGAGCACGCGCCGGTTCGACAGGTCCCCGAGGAAGTCGGCCGCCAGCTTCACGGCCACCGACGAGACCGACACGCTCGAGCGCGACACCCCGGTCTCGCTCCGCACGCGCTTGCCGGTGCCGAGGGCGTCCCGGAAGAGCCGGTTCGTGATAGGCCCGGTCACGCCCTCCACGAGCGCCATCTCGTAGGAGTGCTTCACCTGTCCCTGCACCTCCGCCTCGCCCACGATCATCGAGTCGAGCCCGGCGGTCACGGAGAAGAGCTGTTCCATCGCCGCGCTCCCGCGCAGCGAATAGATCGCGCCGAGCAGCTCCGTCGGCCGCAGCCCGGCCTGCCGCGACAGGATTCCGAGCGCGAGGTTCTCCGCCTCGACCGGGTCCGCGGTGACGAGGTACAGCTCGGTGCGGTTGCAGGTCGAGATCGCCACGGCCTCGTGCACCGCCTCGTGGTCCACGAGCTCGGCGAGCACGCGCGCCGCACGGCCGTCCGGCAGCGCGAGCTTCTCGCGCAGCGGCAGCGGCGCGGTCTTGTGGTTGGCGCCGAGGGCGAGCAGCTCGCCGGTCACTCGTCGTCCTCCGAAGCAACCAGCTCCGAGATCTGCCTGTCGATTCGCGCGATCTTCGTCCCGATGATCGCCACGTAGACGAGGATCAAGGCGAGGAAGACCACGTAGGCCCCGGCGACGTACTTCCCGGCCTCGTCAAGCGGCAATGCGGGCACGGTTCCTCAATCTCTTCAGCTGCATCGACGCGTGCTTGGCGGTCAGCTCGAGCTTCCACAACGTCACGAACAAAAGCCCCATCCCGAGCAGCGACACCAGGAAGGTGAGCCGCATGTCGCCGGGCAGGTCGCCGCCCGTCTGCGAGAGCACGCGCGGGTGGGTGTACGACTCGGCCAGCCGTACGGCCACGAAGTTGAGCGGCACGAACGCTCCCGCCGCGATCGCGAACACGGACGAGTAGCGCGCCTGCCGCCCCGGGTCCTCGATCGAGAAGCGCAGCGGGTAGTAGACGCAGTACAGGAGGAAGACCACCAGGAACGAGACGAGCACGGGCTCGTCCCACACCCACCAGTGGCCCCACGACGCCTTGGCCCAGATCGCGCCGGTCACGAGCACGCCGACGCCGAGGATGATGGAAATGTGGATAGAGACGTATGAGCGCATGTCCCAGGACGAGTCGTCGCTCCGCAGGTGCCTGATCGCGAACACGCCGCCCGCGATGAACCCGCACAGCGCCACGATCGCCATCGGCACGTGCACGTAGAAGATCTTCTGGACGAAGCCCTGGTCGGCGTCGTTGGGCGCGTAGAAGAACACCATCGCCATGGCCGCCGTGATCGTCACGACGGTCGCTGCGGCGAGTGGAGCGAGGCCCTTGGAATACATCAGTCCTCGAGTAGGAAGTCGAACACCGCGACTGAGAGAAGCACGAACACCACATCGTAAAGAGTGAGCAGCCCAAGCCAGCGGCCGAGGTCCTCCGGCCCGGCCTGCTGGCGGAACAGCGGCTCCGTCGCCTGGGCGCAGGCGATCAGCACCGGGACGAGCAGCGGCAGCAGGAGCAGGGGCACGATCAGCTCGTGAGCGCGGGTCTCGGCGGCCAGCGCCGCCACGAGCGCGCCGACGGCCGCCATCCCCAGGTTGCCGAGGGCGAGCACCGCGAGGAGCTCAGGGAGCGCGCCGCCGAGCCCGGGGCCGAGCAGGAGCAGCGCGAACGCGGGCACGGCCACCAGCTCGACCGCCGTGAGGAAGATGAACAGCGCGGCCGCCTTCGCCACGAACAGGGCCGTTCGGTCGACCGGGGCCAGCAGGAGTCCGTCGATCCCGCCCTCCTCGCGCTCCGCGGCGAACAGGCGCGACACGCCGATCACCGCCGCCAGGAGCAGCGTCACCCACAGGACGCCAGAGGCGAGCTCGCCGTCGAGCGAATCGCGGTCGAGCCCGAAGTGGAAGAGGACGTAGACCGTGATCGAGAAGAGGACCATCGCGGGCACCGACTCCTTCGTGCGCAGCTCGATCAGCACGTCCTTGCGGAGGATCGTCCGCGCCGCACGGGTCACCGGTAGAGCTCCGCGTCCACGGGTGCCGGCCGGCCGCCGCGCAGGCCGAGGCTCAGGTCCGATTCCGCGAGCGCGCCCTCCACGTCGTGGCTCACGAGCACGCGCGTGCGGCCCGACGCACGCCCGATCAGCGGCTCGAGCAGCTCCGCGGCGGCGGGGTCGAGGCTCGCGCGCGGCTCGTCGAGGAGGAGCAGCTTGGGGTCGTGGAGCACCGCCCGCGCGGCGGCGAGCCGCTGGACCATCCCCTTCGACAGGTCGCGCACCGCGTCGTCAGCGCGCTCCTCCATGCCGACCGCCGCCAGCAGCTCGTCGACGCGCGCGTCCGGCACGCCGTGGAGCCGCGCGTGATAGCGCAGGTTCTCGCGGCCGCTCAGCGCGCGGTACAGGAGCGGCTCATGACCGAGGTAGCCGACCTCGGAGGGAAGCTTCCACCGCTCCGCGGGCAACAGCGCTCCGAGCACGCGCACGGCGCCGCCGTGCGGCCTGAGCAGCCCCGCGAGCACGCGCAGCAGCGTCGTCTTGCCGGCCCCGTTCCCGCCGAGAACGGCGAGCGTGCAGCCGGTGGCCACGCGCACGGTCACGCCGGCGAGCGCCACCCGCTCGCCGTAGTGCCGCTCGAGGTTGTCGAGCTCGATCGCCGCTTCCACCACGGCGGAAGCCTATGGCGGCGACGACGACGCTCAGCGCAGCGCCGCGACCGCCTGGCCGAACGCGCCGTAGGCCGGCTTGGGGTTGCCGTTCACGTCGAGCAGGCCGGTATGAAGCCCCCACATGTCCTTGTAGAGCGGCGGGTAGGGACGCAGGTCACGCCACGAGTAGTAGACGACGCCGCGCAGCCGCAGCTTCTTGCGGAGCTTCGAGATCAGCGCGAACGAGCTCTTGATCCGCGAGGCCTGTCCGGCGGACCCGACGATGAAGCGGTGCGGCGGCCCGACGTCGCCCCAGCCGATCTCGGTCATCCAGATGCGCCCACGCCGGTCGCGGTGGCGGTTCATGTGGCGGCGGACCCGGTGCAGCAGCTCGGACAGCTGGGCGTTGCCGGTCGCGTACCCGTTGATCGCGAGAGTGTCGAAGTAACGCTTGCCGTGGGCCCGGTACAGGCGCTTGAGGAACCTGTCGAGCGGCATCGCGGACTTGAGCTTGCTGTCCGGGAGGCCGGCCGTGACGATCTCCGCGCTCGGATCCTCGCCCTTGATCGCCTTGCCGACGACGCGCAGCATGCTCGCGTACTCGCGCGCGTTCGGGCGGTTGCACCAGTAGATCCCGAGGTTGGGCTCGTTCCAGATCTGCCAGGAGCGGACGGGCAGGCTGGGCGCCGACGGCCGCTCGCTCCAGAGCGAGCCGCCAGGGCCGTAGCGCCTCACCGCCGCCCGTGCGTAGTCGGCCAGCTGCGACAGGCGCGCCGGGGGACAGGTCGGCCGGCCGGTGCCGCGACGGTAGAACGCCGGCGGGTTGAACAGGACGGGCAGAATCGCGATCCCGTGCGCGGCCGCTTCGCGCATGTAGCCGTCGTAGACGGTGAAGTCGTAGCGGCCCGGGGACGTCTCGACGCTCGTCCAATCCAGCACCTGGCGCAGCAGCCCGACACCGACGGTGCGCTGCTGGGCCATCGCGGCGGAGCGGTACTGCCCCTCGCCCGCGAACGCGTCCTCGGAGGTCATCCCGACGAAGTCGGACGGGACCGTGGCATGCGCCGTCGGCGCCAGGGCAAGGACGAGAGCGCACGGCATGAGCAGACTGAGCCGCAAGCGGCTGACCAACGAGGGTTCCCCCTACTGAACGGGAGCTCTACGGCACTACATCGGCGGCGCCACGCCGCGCTTGAATCCCAATTCCCCTGTTGCGCGAGAACTATGCCTTCAAGTTGTGAACTCCGCCTAAGCTCAGCAGATGGCTCGGATGGTTGGGATCAATCACGTGGCCCTCGAGGTCGGGGACGTCGACGAGGCCGTGGCGTTCTACGGCCGCATCTTCGAAGTGGAGCTCCGCGGCCGCACGCCGGGGATGGCGTTCCTCGACATGGGCGATCAGTTTCTGGCGCTGGCCGAAAAAGGCGACGTGACCGGAAGCGAGGCAGGCCGGCACTTCGGCCTCGTCGTCGACGACAGGGCGCGCGTGAGGCAGGCGCTCCAGGAGGCAGGTGTCGAGCTCCAGCCGAGCCGCGGCCTGCGCTTCCGCGACCCGTGGGGAAACCTGGTCGAGGTCGTCCAGTACTCGGAGGTGCAGTTCACGAAGGCGCCGCCGGTGCTCGCCGGAATGGGCCTCGAGGGGCTGGCGAAGTCGGAGTCGGCGCGGAAGGAGCTGCGCGAGAAGGGCCTGGACGGCTAGCGCCTAGCTCCCACGCTCCAGCAGCTTCGCCGCGTGCTCCAGCGTCGGCTCGATGATGGGCCAGGACTGCTCGATCGCCTTGGGGTTGCCGGG
>WNGA01006852.1_pt1 | contig 16079 bp, 11 predicted proteins | sample 5400061 | NCBI WGS metagenome assembly WNGA01 (sample SAMN13153366, study PRJNA577476) | soil metagenome | isolation source: 100 cm soil or saprolite under grassland replicate 2 | place: USA:California | collected 2016-06-15 | reverse complement strand
CGAGGCGCCAAGGAAGCTCGCGCCCTGCACCTTGAAAAGCGCCGACGTCCCGATCAGCGCGCCGACCGCGAGATGGATCGCCCACCCTCGCGCGCCGCGCGCCGTCGCGTGAACGTCGCGCAGCAAGAGCCACGCCGCGCACACCTGAGGCGCGAGCAGGAACAGCTCACAGTTCGCCGCCAGCGCGTCGTAGTCGTGCCACGTGGTCGAAAACACCAGGAACAACCCTGCCGCGGCCAGACCCTCGCGCCCCGAAGCAGCGCCGCCTTCGCGCCGCTTGATCGCGAGCAACAGCGCCGCCGTCGCCAGCACCGCGAGCACGACCAGCGCGTGCGCGGCGTGCGTTTGGTAGCGGCCGCAGAGCGCGAACCCGGCCTGATAGACGTGATAGACGAGCGGCGGCTTGTGATCGACGACCTCGCGATACAAACGATCGCCGCGCCCGAGCGCGTCGGCGGTGGTCGCGTAGATCGCCTCGTCATCGGACAGCAACACCCGCCCGAACGTCGGCGTGCGCAGCAGCGCCCCGAGCGCGAACACGGCGAGCACGGTGGCGTTGAACGTGCGCGCCCGAGGTGGTGAGGTTTCGGTGTTTGCTGGCACGCCGCGCTTTCCGGGGGTCTCGGCCTGATGATAATGGCGCGCGGCCGGGAAACGCCCATGGCGATGACGCGCGCGCCCCCGTCGAAGCGCGAGCTCGGATCGCGTTGGCTGGACTGCACCCGGCCGATTTGGAACGCTGCATCCACATCGATGACCCCGCCTACCCCGAGGCACCGATGGTATAAATTGGGCCCCCGGCGTCAGGGCCCGCCCGCCCTCGGAGGGCACGGCACCCCGACCCCTCAGTCCCCGTTTCTTAGGAGATGCCCATGTTCAAATCGAGACTGACCTACATTGGCGCCTGCCTCACGGCCATGCTCTCCCTCACGCGCTGTGTGAGCCCGGGAGGCGCGGACCCCGGCACCGGCGGAACCACCGGGAGCACGGCAGGCACCAACGGCGCGGCGGGCACGAGCTCGAGCGGCAGCGCGGGCACGAACGGCGCCGCGGGCACGACCTCGTCGGGCTCGGCGGGCACCAGCGCCAGCGGGTCGGCTGGGACGGGCGCGGGCGGCACCAGTCCCGCCGGCAGCGCGGGCACGAACGGCGCGGCCGGGACGAGCGCTACCGGCAGTGCGGGACGCGGCGGGACGGTCGGCACCGCGGGCACCACCGGCTCGGGCTCCGCCGGCCGAGGCGGCGCTACCGGCACGGCCGGCACGAACGGCGGGGCCGGCACCACCGGCGCGGCCGGGACCGGCGTCAAGATGGACCAGGGCGGCATCCCGCTCGCCAAGGTCGGCGACATGACCAACGTGTCGAAGAAGTACCTCAACCTCGGCGACATGCGACTCATCAACAACCGCTGGGGCTCCGACGAGCTCGGCTGCGCCGGCACGACCCAGCGGGTGTTCATCAACAACGACGCCGACAAGAGCATCGGCTGGGAGTTCAACCGCCCAGCCTGCGGCGGCGCCAAGGCCAAGCCCGACTATCCCGAGGTCGAGTTCGGCGTCGCGCCGTTCGGCGCCAACAGCTCCCTGCTGACGAGCCCCGCGTTCTCGTCCACCACCCTGCTGCCGATCCAGATCAAGAACATCACCAGCGCCAGCGTGCAGGTCGATGGCCTGCAGATCTCGCTGCAGAGCCCGACGATCTGGAACATCGACTTCGAGATCTGGATCAGCATGCGGAACCCCCTGACCGACTCCAACCCCGACGAGTTCGCCGAGATCATCGCGTTCTGGGGCTGGGAGAACGGGCGCTGGGCCTGCGACAAGTCGGGCAGCATGCAGGGCGGCACCAGCATGTACAACATGTGCCACCAGAGCGATTCATGGGCCGACGGCAAGTGGCGCTTCTACCAGTTCAACGTCGGCGGCGGCCCGCTCCTTAGCTACAACGGCAAGGTCGACGTCAAGGCGTTCATCGACTTCATCAAGAACAGCTACGGCGGCAGCATCACCACCGAGATGTGGCTTACCCGTATCGAAGTCGGCAGCGAGATCGACGACAACACGCGCGGCTCGGTCAAGATCAAGAACCTGACCTTCGAGGTGAACGGCCAGACCCGGTCGAAAGAGCTCGCGCCCTAGTCACGAGCGCGCGGCCGTAACGCCGCATAGCGCGTCCTCGAGTTGGCACGCCGCTAGCACCAGATGGCGGCGTGCGCCTCACGTTCGATCGCGGCACGGTGCTCGTCGAAGACCCGCGTGCCGGTCTCGATCTCGCCGAACTCGCCGAACTTGCCGAACTGCGCTGGGATCCCCGCGTCGGCAAGCACCGCGCGCCCGCTTGTCAGGCGTATCGGATCGCGTCCGAGCTCCGCCGGCGAGGGATCGCGATCGAGGCTCCCCGTCCGGCGCTCGACCCCCCGTCCGGTTTCCGTCCGCTCGAGCTGCGTTCGTACCAGGAGGCCGCCCTCGGCGCCTGGCGGATCTCCGGCCGGCGGGGCGTGATCGCGCTCCCGACCGGGAGCGGCAAGACCCAGGTCGCGCTGGGCGCCATCGCGGCCACCCGGACGCCGTGCCTGTGTCTCGTGCCCACCCGCGCCTTGCTCGCGCAATGGATGACGGCGCTGGCGGCGATCTGGGACGGGCCGATCGGCCGCTTCGGCGACGGCGAGCGAGTCCTCGCGCCGCTGACGGTGGCCACGTTCGCGGGCGCCTACCGCCATATGGCGAGAATCGGCGATCGCTTCGGTTTGCTGGTCGTGGACGAAGCCCATCACTTCGGCCAGGCGCGACAGGACGAGATCCTCGAGATGTCGATCGCACCCCTGCGGCTCGGCCTCACCGCCACGCCACCGGTGCCCGGCCCGGCCATGACCCGGCTGCAGGCGCTGCTTGGACCGGTGGTGTTCGAGCGCTCGATCGGCGCGCTCACCGGCCCCTATCTCGCGCCCCTCGAGCGCATCACCTGGCACCTGCCTTTCGAGCCGGACGAGCGCCGTGAGTACGACGCGCTCCGTGCCGTCTACCGCCTGGCGTGGGACGCGTTCCTCGGAAATCACCTCGGCGCGTCCTGGGAAGACTTCCTCCGTCACGCGTCGCAGACCGACGAGGGACGGCGGGGCATCGTGGCCTGGCGCCGCTCGCGGCGGCTGCTCGCGTTCCCGCGCCGCAAGCGGGAGGCGCTGGCGCTGCTGCTCGCCCGTCATCGGAAACAGAAGGTCCTGGTGTTCGTGGCCGACAACGAGACGGCGTATGCCGTCGCCCGCGACCACCTCGTCATGCCGCTCACTTGCGACATCGGCCGGCGGGAACGCCAGGATGTGCTCGCCCGCTTCCGCACCGGCGAGCTTCGAGCGCTGGTATCCGCCCAGGTGCTCAACGAAGGTCTCGACGTTCCCGACGCATCGGTCGGGATCGTCGTCGCGGGTAGACTGGGCGAGCGCGAGCACGTACAGCGCATTGGACGGCTGCTCCGCCCTGGCGAAGGAAAGCGGGCGGTCGTCTACGAGCTCGTCATTGGACACTCGAGCGAGGCCCGCGACGCGGAGAGGAGGGGACGGCGTCTTGCTGCCGCAAGCCGATCTGCCGCTTAGGGTGCTCGACGATCGCGCCTACATCGAGTACCTGGGCGCGCAGGACGAGCCCTGGTTGCGCGTCCTCGTCGCCGAGATGCTCCGCTTCGAGGGGCGGCGGCGGCGGCAGCTCGCCGAACGCCTCGCCGAGCCGCTGCCCTGCGATGCGCCTTATTTCAAGCGCCGCGCCGCGACGCGCGTCCTTTATCGGACGTGGAACCGAACCAGCGCGGCCGCTCTGACACCCCGCCACGGCGGCAACGGCAACCGATTGAGGCCGAGCGTGGTGCGCGCGGCGCTGTTTGGCGCCGCCGCGGCGAGCGAAGGCCCGCGAACCGCGATTGCCGCGGAGGTGGCCGGGCAATTCGGGATCGCGTCGAGCGTGCTCGAGGAGGTGTTGTTCTCGGATCTACCGGCCGAGCGCGTCGTGCATGCGCCCGATCCGATCCCGACGCCGGGCGAGGTGGCGCTTCGCACCAACCTCGCCATCGCGCAAGCGGTCGTCATGCGGGCGTCGCACGTCTCGTTGCGGGTCGAAGGTGGCCTGCGGCCGATCGTGCGGCTGGCCAAGTTCCGCGGCCTGCTCTGCAACGTGTCCACGATGCCGGGCGGCCCGCGCCCGACGTTGGAAATCTCCGGGCCGTTTTCCCTGTTCCGCCACACCCTGGTCTACGGCCGCGCGCTCGCCGAGCTTCTGCCCCACCTCGCCTGGTGCGCCCACTTCGAGCTCGCCGCCGTCGCCTCGCTGCGGGGTCGGCTCGCGCAGGTGTCGATCGAGAGCGGCGACCCGATCTTTCCGGCGCGCCGGCCGGCCCCGTTCGACAGCCAGCTCGAAGAGCGGTTCGCGAAAGACGTCGGCCGCCTCGCTCCCGATTGGGACGTGATCCGCGAGCCCGCCCCGCTAGCGGCGGGGGCGTCGCTCATCTTCCCCGACTTTCTCGTGCGACATCGCATCCACCCCGAGCGCCAGGCGCTGGTCGAGATTGTCGGCTACTGGACGCCGCAATACTTGGCGGAGAAGCTCGCCAAGCTCCGTCAGGCGGTGCTTCCCGCATTCGTGCTCTGCATCGACGAGGAGCGCGGCTGCGCGTCGTCCGACCTGCCCCCCGGACTGCCGGTGGTCACGTTTCGACGCCGCGTGGACGCCGCGGCGGTGATGCGGGAGGTGGAACGGGTGACCGAGCGCGCATTGCCCATTCCACCTCTGCGATCGTGGGGCTAGCACCAGCTACGGACAGGACGTCGGGCTAGCGAGGGTCGCGCCGGCGCGCTTTTGCACCAGCGCCTTCACCTCTGAAGCGGGCACCATGAACGACTTGTACTCGTAGGGCGGCGTGAAGGCGGTGCCGCTGCCTTTTTGGTTGCCGGTGCAGCTCTCGAAGATGTTGCCGGCCGCTTCCTGAACCGACCCGGTCCCGGCCTGCTTGCCGAGGTCGATGGGGGTGCCCTGGCCGATGAAGTGATTGTTCTCGGTCTTGACGTCGCACGAGAACCCGTTGGAGACGCCCAGCGTCGACGCGCCGACGGCGTTGTTGGCGGTGTAGAGGTTGTTCATCACGTGGATCTGGCCGAACCGGCAGCGTGGTTGCCGTTCTTTGGCCGCGTTCCACCAGTTGAACATGTAGCTGATGTCGAGCTTCCCTTCGCTCTCGGGCTCGGTATCGGAGGAGGCGATCAGGTTGGAAAGGTTGTGGGAGTGGCCCGACAGCGCGTAGCCGAAGATGCACCACGTGAAGGTAACCGTGTCGGCCCCCTTCACGACGTCGGCGTTGCCGTCCTGGCCGTCCCAGAACTCACAATGATCCACCCAGACGTTCTTGGAGCTGCCTTCGATGTTGATGTTGTCCCAGGCCTGATCCTCGTTGGATCCGGGGCCGCGGACGACGACGTTGCGGAGGATGACGTTGCTGGCGGTGTTGATGTGGATGGCCGCCTTCAGCAGTGTGCCGGCGCGCAGGCCGACGATGGTCTTGTTCGACTTGATCTCCAGCCGATCGCCCGAGCTGCCCGACCACCCGCTGCCCAGGGTGCCGTCGATGTGGATGACGCGCGCTTGGGCGTCGGACGCGTAACGCTGAAGGTCGGCGAAGGTCGTCACCACGATGGGAGCGACGGTCCCGCCACCCGTGACGGAAAAGGCGCTTCCTGTTCGCCCGGTCCGGGTCGCCCACCCGAGGGGCTTGCATTGATCCGCGCCGGGCGCGCTGCCGCCGCTGCCCGTCGCACCGCCGGCGGCCATGGTCCCGCCGGTCGCCGTCGTTCCGCCGCGTCCTCCGACAGCAGCCGTCCCGCCGGTGGCCGTCGTTCCGCCGCGTCCTCCGACGGCGGTCGTCCCGCCCGTGGCGGTCGTTCCGCCGGTCGCCGTCGTTCCCCCGGTCGCCGTCGTTCCGCCCGTGGCCGTCGTCCCGCCGGTCGCCGTCGTACCGCCCGTCGCCGTCGTCCCGCCGGGACCGCCCGAGCCGGTCGCGCCGCCGCGACCGGCGAAACCGGTCGTCCCCCCCGAGTCGGGTGTCCCGCCCGCTCCTGCTCCGGCGTTGCCGCCCGCTGCATTGCCACCCGCGGCATTTCCGCCCGCGCCCGGGCCGGGGCCGCCGGCGCCCTCGGTCGAAGTGCATGCCAAGCCGCCGAGCGCGAGGGCTGCCGTCACCAGCACCGGAAGCATGCCGGAGATCCGTTGACTGACGGTGCCGCACGGCTTGGTCATGGCTAACAATGCCTCGCGGGCCTCAAACGATCACGGGAACGACCAGGCGCTGACCGAGGACCGACGCACCTCGTCTCGGTCCCGAGATTCATTTCTGCGGTTTTGCGGCCCTCGCGCGCTTGGATTGTTTCTGCGCGGCTTTGATCTGGTCGACGACCGCCTGGACGTCGCCGAGCTCGATGCGTTGTTCGCTGCCGTCGGCGGTGCGGTGGATGACGGCGATGACGTTGAGGTGGTCGATGGCGACCTTCAGGTTGCGGTTCTTGCCGCGGGAGGTGGTGGTCACCTCGATCTTGGGGCGTAGCGACGGGCGGCGGTCGCGCAGCATGCGAGCGAGAAACGGGCGGACGGTGTTGCTGAACTTGAGACCGAATCGGCGGCGCATCTCGCCGGTCACGAGATCGATGGAGATGAGCTCGTCGCCGCGGGCGGCCCAGTCGATCGCGACTTTTTCGGCCGCCGGGTAGAGCTCCTCGAGGTCCGCCATCTTGAAGCCGTATTCGGACAGCTTGTCGGCGACCCACTTGGCGTCCACGGACAGCGCGCCGACGTTCGGGTCGGGTGCACGGGTCGGCAGGTCGAGCTGGTTCATGGCGCCCCTACCCGCCTGTTATGGCGCTGCGACGTGTTTCGGTAAAGGCCCAAGCGCAGCGCGGGTCAGGGCGCCGTAAAGGCATCCCAATCACTGGGCGACCTGGATCGCGCGCGCGAGTATGCCTGGCATCTCCGGCCCCGAGCAGTCCGCCACACCCCGTCGAGCGTGGATGACGGGAGCTCGACCGGAGATGATGGCCTCAAGGCCTTCATTCCACCGCTGGCCTGGAAGTTCATCGCGCAGTTCTGAGCACGCCGTCCCGCGCGCCAGTCCGCCCGCGCCGGCAGATCCGCCGGACCCACCGGATCGACCGTGACGCGACGCTACGGCTCGGCCAGCATGAGCTCGGCGATGCGGAGGGCGTTGGCCATGATGGTGAGGGTCGGGGGGACGCCGCCCATCGACGGCAGCACGCTGCCGTCGCAGATGACCAGACCTTCGACGCCGTGGACGCGCCCTTGCGGGTCGCACACCGACGAGGAGGGGGCGCGGCCCATGCGGCAGGTGCCGGCCTGAAGGAAATACGTGCGTCCTGGAAGTGGATCATGCTCGATGGCGATAGGATGGAGCGCCGCGAGGACTTCGCCGGCCACTGCGGCCATGCGCGCGGTGCGCTCCCTCTCCGAGGGGAAGTCGTCGACGTCGATGCGGGCCACGGGCCGGCCGGCTGCGTCGGTCACGCCGTCCGCCAGCCGCACGCGGGCGCCGGACCGGGGCAGCATCTCCACGAAGCTCTCGTACGCGATCTCGCGCTGGTGAAGGAGGACCTGGCTCAAGCGAGCCGTCAGCGCGCCGTGTGCGCCGACGCCGGCCGCCGCGCGGCGCGCCCGCTGGATGGGGTTGAAGTGCGCGCGATCGAACACCAACGTGCCGAGCTTGGGATAGGGGCCGGCGGCGCCGGCGTCGACGTAGCGGTCCTGGATGCTGCGGTTCAAGAACGGGCGCCCGTCGTCGGCTCGCGAGAACAGCGGCGACGGGTAAGGGAAGGAAGCGCGCCCCGCCGCCTCGAGCGACAGCACCAGGTTGCGGCCCACCTGTCCCCAGGCGTTGCCCAGACCCGACGGGCTGCGCGCGGAGATAGACAGCAAGAGCAAGCGTGCCGTCTCGACCGCCGAGGCGGCCAGCACGATCCAACGTGCGGCGATCTCATGCCGCCCGCCGCCATCATCCTGCGCCACCACCGCGCGCACGCGGCCGCTGCCGTCCTCCACCACCTCGACGGCGGCGGCCCCCGGCAGCACGCGACAGCGTCCCGTCGACTCGGCGGCGGCCAGGAACGTATCGACGGTGGAGGCCTTGGCGCCTACCGGGCAGGCATAGGCGCCGCAGTATCCGCACTGCACACAGGCGGCGCGTTCGCCGCGCGGTGCGGTGAGGATCCCTCTCGGCGTGGGGAAAGGGTGCAGGCCCAGCGCCGCCGCCGCGCGGTCCAGCGACGCGGCCGCCGGGTGGGCGCCGAGCGGCGCGCCGGGGTAGGGCGCAGCCGGGGGCTCGAACGGGTTGGCGCCGGTCTCGCCCGACAGCCCCAGGAAATCCTGAATGCGATCGTAGAACGGCCGCAGCTCGCCGTATCCGATCGGCCAGTCGGAAAGCGTGCTTCCAGCCGGGATGCCGAAGCGCGTGGCGGCCTCGAAGTCCTCCGGGTGCATGCGATAGAGCATCGCCGCCATGTGAACGGTGCCGCCGCCGACGCAGCACGAGGTCCAGCCCTGAAAGCTCCTGCGCGTACCTGCGTCGTCGGCGAGCAGGTGCGGGTCGTCCGCCACGTGCGGCACGAAGGCGTCGCGCAGGCACGAGCCGATCTCGTCGGGAATCAACGCGCGCGCTGGCAGGCGGGGTCCCTTCTCCAGCACCAGCACGCGAAACCCGGCCTGCGCCAGCCGGTGGGCCAACACGCCGCCGCCCGCGCCGCTGCCCACCACCACCGCGTCCCAGTGTTGGCGCGAGACTTGGGCCAGCACGTCGGCCTTCGCACGCGCGCGGGTCACCTGATAGAGGTCGCTTGCCGACGGTGACGCGCGCGCCGGCAGCGGTACCTCGGCAGCGGTCCAAACGCGCCCTCCGGCGTTGCCGCCGCGCGCGGGATGCCCGAGGTAGCCCTCGAGCACGAAGTCGACCAGGGCATCGTGAAAACGCCGCCAGTCGAAGCCGTCGTGGGCGGCGCTGGCGGCGTCGAGCAGGCTGCCTCGCGCTGCCTGGTTCAGCTCGTGAAACGGACGCCCGTGGCGGGCCTGGGCGAGCTCACCGATCCGGTGCACGCCGTCCGCGATCAGCGTATGCACGCGCGCGAAGCGGGTCTCGCCGAGCGCTTGCTCCAGATACCCGGCGACGCCCGCCTCCAGCGCGCCGGGCAGCTCGGATCCTGCCGGCAACAGCGCGTCGACAACCGCCTCGCGCTCGCGATCGAGCGACGTCTGGTCGCCAGACGAGCCGTGCCGGCGACGGCGATGGACCGCGGCGCCCGCTAGCGCCGCCGAGGCCGCGGTGGCGGCCGCGATGAACCAGCGACGGGACCGCCCCGGCACGAACCTTCAGTCGCGGCGTCGCCGCCGCGCAAATGCCAGCGCGGCGACGGCGACGATCTCGATCGGACGGTCGCCGGCCGGGCGCGTGGCGGCGAGCGCGCATCCTCCCTTATCAGCCGGCAAGGGTGGGGTGCCACCTGATGCTCCCGCGCCCGTCGGATTACCACCGATGCCCGATCCCCCTGAGCCCGTGGGATTGCCACCGGCACCCGTACCTCCCGCGCCCGTCGGATTGCCACCGGCGCCCGATCCTCCGTGGCCCGACGCGCCCCCGGTGCTGAGGGGCAACGCCACGGCGGCGGGACAAACCGCGGGGTTGATGGCGGCCCCGCCGAGCCTCACCAGCGTGGCGGCGACCGGGGCGGCACCCGTTTCGCCCTCGGTGAAGAGGCCACCCGGCCGGATGGCAACGCCGGTCACGGTGTCGTAATAACCGCCGGTGAAGCCGATCTGCTGGTCGGTGCCTGTCGCGCCGATCAGCATCGCCAACTGCTGCATGCAGGCGGGACCCGCCGGATCGCTGGCCGGGGGACAGCTGAGCCACAGATAACCCGAAAGCGTTCCCCCGATCGGGTGCGTGGCCCAGACGTCGGGCGACGACTCCCACGCATAACCTCCGTGCAGCTTGGCGCTGGACGGCGCTCCCTGATCGTCGGACGTGACCTCAGTCCAGTCGACGCGGCCGCATGCTCCGTCGCCGCAACCCGCCCGCGCCTCTCCGGGCGAAAGCGCCCCCAAGGCTGTCCACCCGAGACCGACCAGCGCGGCCGCAAACGCGGCGCTCCCAGCGATGCCTCGCGACTTCATGACGACCTCCTAGTGCTGGGCTCTGGGGAAACCGGCGTTGATTGTACCAGGTCGGCCGACGGCGTTACGTCCGACCCCAGTGGCCGCGCGAAGCACGCCGAGGCCAACACGGATAACGAAGCTAGGATGATCTTGCGCATGCGTATACTTGTCGCGCTCTCCGACTATTATTCCCAATCGTATGTTTTCATGACGATCGATAGGTTTTTTGCATGAATCTTCCGGCAGGGGGCCGAAGGCCCCGGAAATCGAGGGCCGGCTGTCACGGCTGCTTGCCCGCTGTGACGAAGAATGACGATCCGGGTTGCCTGAACTGACGCCTCGCGGGTTGTTCATCCACGAGCGCGGCGAACGTCACAGTTTTCCTCGAGCCGTCGTGAGGCTCGCCCGGGAAACGTACGCCCGGTGTTCAAGCTGTAACTGATACAGCTGTTACACCTGCCGAACACCTCGCGTCCGCCCGCCGTCGGTCGCACGCCCGACCCGCAGCAACTCGGGGTCTCGGCGCGCAACGGCGCCATGGAGGCGCTCGGCACGACCGTTGCTCATGGCCACCGTCATGAGCGCCGCAGAGCTCGAGTCCCTGTTTCGTCTCTACAACCGCAACGTGCTCCACCGCGCGAGCGCGATTCTCGGCGACGGCGAGGCCGCCAAAGACGTCGTGCAGGAGGTGTTCACGCGCGCCCTGAACGCGCGGGCGCACCTCCCCAACGCGGCGACGTCGATGGGCTGGCTGTATCGGATCACGACCAACCTTTGCCTGAGCGGACTACGCGACAGCAAGCGGCGGCGACAGATCCTCGATCGTTCGGCGCCACGTTCCGTGATCCCGGTCGAACCGCAGGCCGACACCGCGCTCACGGTGCGCGCGCTCATGCGGGACATCCCCGAGGAGATGCAGGAGATCGCCGTCTATTACTTCGTCGACCAGATGAGCCAGGACGAGATCGCCGCGCTCACCGGCGTCCCCCGCCGCACGGTCGGCTACCGGCTCGAACAGTTCCGCGCCCGCGCCCACTCGTTCGTCGTCCGCGAGGCGGCTGCCTAGCCGCGGGGAACCCAAGCGACCGCAGCGAGCGAGTTGCGCCGGCGCGCAGGTCGCTTTGGATTTGCGGCGCCGTGGTCACACCACGTATGCGGACGAGGCGGTGCCGCCGCCGCGGCCGGTCCAGTTGGTGTGGAAGAACTGCCCGCGCGGCTGGTCGATGCGCTCGTACAGGTGGGCGCCGAAGTAGTCGCGCTGCGCCTGCAGCAGGTTCGCGGGCAAGCGGCCATTTCGGTAGCCGTCGAAGTAGCTGAGCGCGGCGGCGTGGGCGGGGATCCAGATGCCGTTCTCGGCGGCGGTCGCGACCACGCGCCGCCAGCCGTTCTGCGCGGCCTCGATCTTCTCGCGGAAGAACGGCGCGAGCATCAAGTTCCGCAAGCCTGGGTGGGCGTCGTACGCCTCCTTGATCTTGCCGAGGAACGTCGAGCGAATGATGCAGCCGCCCCGCCACAAGAGCGCGATGCCGCCGTAGCTGAGATCCCACTTGAACTCGGTCGCCGCCGCGCGCAAGAGGTCGTAACCCTGCGCGTACGACATGATCTTCGACGCGTAGAGCGCCTGCTCGAGGTCGGCGATGAACGCCTTGCGGTCGCCCTTGAGCTCCGGCTTCGGGCCGCGCAGCAGCTTCGCGGCTTCGACCCGCTCGTCTTTGATCGCCGACAGACAGCGCGCGTAGACGGCCTCGCTGATCAATGTCAGCGGGATGCCGAGGTCGAGCGCGGTGACGCTGGTCCACTTGCCGGTGCCTTTCTGACCGGCGGTGTCGAGGATCTTGTCCACGATCGGCGTCCCGTCCGCGTCCTTGAAGGCCAGGATGTCGCGGGTGATCTCGATGAGGTAGCTGTCGAGCTCGCCGGTTTGCCACTGCTTGAACACCTGGTGCATGTCGTCGGCCGACATGCCGAGCAGCTCCTTCATGATCTGGTACGACTCGCAGATGAGCTGCATGTCGCCGTACTCGATGCCGTTGTGGACCATCTTGACGAAGTGGCCGGCGCCGTCGCTGCCGACCCAGTCGCAGCACGGCGTGCCGTCGGCGACGCGCGCGGCGATCGCCTGGAAGATGGGCTTGACGTGGGGCCACGCCGCGGGCGACCCGCCCGGCATGATGGACGGGCCCTTGAGCGCGCCCTCCTCACCTCCCGACACACCGGTGCCGACATAGAGCAGCCCCTGGGCCTCGAGCGCCTTGGCGCGCCGGATGGTGTCGGTAAAGTGCGAGTTGCCGCCGTCGATCAGGACGTCGCCCTTGTCGAGCAGCGGCGCGAGCTGGCCGATCAGGTCGTCCACGGCCGTGCCGGCCTTGACCATCATCATCACCTTGCGTGGCGACGCGAGCGACGCGACCAGCTCGCGCAGGTTGCGGGTGCCGACGATGTTCTTGCCCTTGGCGCGGCCGGCCAGGAACTTGTCTACCTTCTCGAGGGTCCGGTTGTAGACCGCGACCGAGAATCCCCGGCTCTCCATGTTGAGGATGAGGTTCTCGCCCATGACCGCGAGGCCGATGACACCGATGTCTGCCTTTTCCATGAGCTGCTGATTTCCTTGTTCATCTTTGTATGCGCGCCGAGCCGGCGTTGGCGAACGCGCGGACTTCCGGCAGCGTGACCATGGTCGTGTCGCCGGGGGTGGTGGTCAGCAGCGCGCCGTGCGCCCAGCCGAGCTTGAGCGCGTCCTCGGCGGTCTCGCCCGAGAGCAGGCCGTAGATGAGCCCGGCCGCGAAGCCATCGCCGCCGCCCACGCGGTCGTAGACGTCGAGCTCCGTCGACGGCGTGGTGAAGGTCTTGCCGTCGACCCATGCGACCGCGCTCCAGCTGTGGCGGTTGGTCGAGTGACACGTTCGCAGCGTGGTCGCGACCACCTTGACCTTCGGGTGCTTGGCGACGACTTCGTCGATCATCGCGAAGAACGTGCTCGAATCGAGCTTGGAGTTGGCCGCGACCTCGGGCCCGGGGATGCCGAGCCCCTGCTGGAGATCCTCTTCGTTGCCGATCAAGACGTCGACGTTCTCGACGATCTTGGCGATGACCTCGACCGCGATCTTCGCGCCGCCCCAGAGGTTCCACAGCTTCTCGCGGAAGTTGAGGTCGAAGCTGGTGATCGCCCCCGCCGCGCGTGCCGCCTGCATGGCCTCGACGATCACGTCGCCCGTGTTCTTGGACAGCGACGCGAAGATGCCGCCCGAGTGAAACCAGCGGATACCCCCTGGGACGCCGAAGATCGCCTTCCAGTCGAAGTCGCCGGGCTCGAGCGCGGCCGCCGCTTCGTTGGCGCGGTTGTAGAACACGACCGGCGCGCGTAGCCCGAAGCCGCGATCGCTGTAGACGGTCGCCATGTTGGGGCCGTTGACGCCATTGTGCGGGAAGCGCTTGTAGAACGGTTGCACGCCCATCGCGCGCACGCGCTCGCCGATGAGATCGCCGATGGGGTAGTCGACCATCGCGGTGGCGATGCCGGTCCGAAGCCGAAAGCAGTCGGCGAGGTTGGCGGCGACATTGAACTCGCCCCCCGACACGTGGATGTCGCAGCGGCTCGCCTTGCGAAACGGAATGGTGCCCGGGTCGAGGCGGTGCACCAGCGCCCCCAGGCTGAGAAAATCGAGCCCGCCGTCCGGCCGGATGTCGAGGTTGGCGGGAGCCGGCATCAGCTCCGTGCCGCTCCGCCGCGGGAAGCGTCGAGCCAGGCGCGCACACGCGCCGCGACGCTCTCGCCGGTGAACCCGAATTCGACCGCCAGCTTCTCGGCCGGCGCCGACGCACCGAAATGGTCCATGCCCAAGAACAGCAGTGGCTGCGGCAGCGCATCGCCCCAGCCTTGGCGGATCCCCGCCTCGACCACCGCGACCTTCGCGCCCGCGGGCACGATCGCGTCACGCACCGCCGCCGGCTGGCTGGCGAACGCCTCGCGGTTCGGCATCGACACCACGCGCACCGACAGCGCGGGCTCGAGCAGCTTGCGCGCCGCCGTCGCCACCTGCACCTCGGATCCGGTCGCGACCAGCACGACGTCGAGACCCTTGCCGGTCTCCTTCGACACGACGTAGCCGCCCGCCGCGAACGCCTCCGCGGTCAGCGGCTGCGGGCGCTCGATCGGCTCCAGCTTCTGCCGGGTCAGGATGAGTGCCGTCGGCGCGTGCCGGCGCTCGAGCGCGGTCGCCCACGCCATCGCGGTCTCGACCCCGTCCGCGGGGCGCAGCACGGCCACGCCCGGGATCGCGCGCAGCGCGGCCAGGTGCTCGATCGGCTGGTGCGTGGGCCCGTCCTCGCCCACGAAGATGCTGTCGTGGGTGAACACGAAGATGACGCCGAGATCCATGATCGACGCCAGCCGGATCGGCGGGCGCATGTAGTCGGTGAACACGAAGAATGTCGCGCCGAACGGCACGAACCCGCCATAGAGCGCGAGGCCGTTCAGCACCGAGCCCATGCCGTGCTCGCGGATGCCGAAATGGAAATTGCGGCCGTCGAACTTGCCGCGCGCGATGGGCGGGTACGCGCTCATGTATGTGCTGGTCGACGGGTGCAGGTCGGCCGAGCCGCCCACGAACTCGGGGAGGAGCTCGGCGATCCGCTGCATGACCTTGCCCGAGTGGGCGCGGCTGGCGGCGGCGCCGGTCGGGCCGGCGGCACGCACCTCGGCCAGCGTGGTGTCGTCGATCTTGCCGCTCTGGGCGCGGTCCCAGCGCGCCGCGAGGTCGGGGTGCGCGGCGCGCCACGCCGCGAACTCGGCCTTCCACGACTGGTACTCGCGCTTGACCTCTTCGACGCGGCTCGCGAACAGCTGCGCTACCTCGCCTGGGACGTAGAAGTCCTGGTCCTCCGGCAGACCGAGCGCGCGCTTGGTCGCCTTGACCTCGTCCTTGCCCAGCGGCGCGCCGTGCGCCTCGTGCGAGTCCACCTTCTTGGGCGACCCGAAGCCGATGTGCGAGCGTGCCACGATCAGCGTCGGGCGCTCGGTCTCGGCGCGACCGGCGACGATCGCGGTCTCGACCGCGTCGCGGTCGTGGGCATCCACGGTCAGCGTGTGCCAGCCGTAGGCGTCGAAGCGCTTGGCGACCTCTTCGGAGAACGCCAGGTCGGTCGAGCCTTCGATCGTGATCTTGTTCGAGTCGTAGAGGTAGACGATGTTGCCGAGGCCGAGGTGGCCGGCGATCGACGCCGCCTCCGAGGCGACCCCTTCCATCAGGTCGCCATCGCTCACGATGCCGTAGATGTGATGCGCGCCCAGGACGTCGTGGCCGGCGCGGTTGTAGCGCGCGGCGGTCATCTTGGCGGCGATCGCCATCCCGACGCCGTTCGCGAATCCCTGACCGAGCGGCCCGGTCGTGGTCTCGACCCCGGGCAGAAGGCCGCGCTCGGGGTGGCCCGGCGTCCGGCTCGCCCACTGCCGGAACGACTTGAGATCGTCCAGGGTCACGTCGTATCCCGACAGGTGCAGCATCGTGTAGAGCAGCATCGACCCGTGGCCGGCCGACAGCACGAACCGGTCACGGTTGGGCCACGCTGGATCTTGGGGGTTGAAGCGGAGGAACTTCGTCCATAACACGAGCGCCGCGTCCGCCATCCCCATCGGCATTCCGGGGTGTCCCGAGTTGGCCTTCTGAACCCCGTCCGCCGCGAGCATCCGGATCGTGTCTGCGGCCAGTTTCATGGTTTTCGTGTCGAACACCGACGCTCTCCTTCTGTGAATATTCCGAGTACCTCAACGAGGCTCACGGCCAGCCTATCATCCACCTCGGAACCCTGGGAGGGTTCCGAACCTCCCGCGATGAGCTCCGCGCGGCCAAGCCGCGCTACGCTCGACGCGATACCCCTCGGAACCCTGGGAGGGTTCCG
>WNGA01006847.1_pt1 | contig 16089 bp, 18 predicted proteins | sample 5400061 | NCBI WGS metagenome assembly WNGA01 (sample SAMN13153366, study PRJNA577476) | soil metagenome | isolation source: 100 cm soil or saprolite under grassland replicate 2 | place: USA:California | collected 2016-06-15 | reverse complement strand
CGTTCATCCAGATCTTGAAGTCACTCATCGGGCTCATGACCTCCGCTGTGGGTGCCCTGCGTGTAAACCAGACCGGGAAAGATTAGCAGGAAACGCCGCGGGTCGAAAGGGCGTTTCTCAGATACGAGACGGCGTTCCGGTGGCTTTCGAGCAGGCCTTCGAGCCGCCCCGGGTCGCCTCGGCCCCACCCGCATTCCGTCGCGACCCCGAAGGCCGGCACGGCGGCCCGCGCCGCGTCGATGCGGCGCGGGTCGCCCGGCGCGTCGCCGTGGTGAATGAGCCCGAGATAGAGGCGGGTCTCGGCCGGAAGGGCGAGCCCGCGGAGGGGAGCGAAGTAGGCCGCGTCGTCCCGGTCCCGCGGCACGGGCAGGTGCAGGAAGTCGACGCGCCGCGGGACCCGGGCAAAGATCGCGGCGGCGATCTCGGCGAGGATGGCGGTGTCCTTGGGCATCACCAAGTGCTGGTCGGCGGGACTGCCGTAGCAGAGGTGATAGCCGAGCTCCACTGCGGGAGGGACGGCGCTTCCCAGCCGGCCCAGCAGGGTGACGATGCGCTCCTTGTAGTCCGCGGGACGCGCAGGGAAATAGCCCTCGAAGACGAGGACCTCCTGGCAGATATCCCACTGGATGGACAGATCGGCGTGGGGTACGGTCGCGGTGATCCGATCGAGGGCGCGCACGAGCGCGCGCTCGTAGGCGGGCAGATAGGCATCGTGGGCGCGGGGGCTCACGTACATGAACGCGCTCGACATCGGCGTGGGCAGGCAGACCTGGAAGCGGACACCCTCGGGCACCACGCCGGCGCGCCGCAGGCGCTCGAAGAGACGCCACGATTCGGTGGCGGCTTCAGCATAGCCGGTGGGAAAGTCCACGCCAGCTGGATCGACACCGGGCTTGATGCGGAGCAGCTCGGCGCGACGGAGCAGCGAGCCGTCCCACTGGCGCAGCTCCAGCAGCCCGGCCTCTCTGTCCACCTCCATCGCCGGATGGCTCTCGAGCATGGTGCGCTGCCAGTAGATCCAGCGCCGCCGCTGGCCCGTCTCGCCATCCGGCACACGGCTGAGCTCAGACGGCAGCGCGCCCAGCACCGCGCGGAACACGGCTTCCGCGCTGTCGAGGGGGACGCTCCCGACGAGGTGCGCGAGGCCGCGCTCGCTCACGCGGGTCACCGCGGTCAGCGCCCGGCGGGCGCGTGTTTGCCCGTGAGCTGGGGAGTCGTTCCCTCCTGGCTCTTCTGCTGGCGATCGAGCCGCGTTTCCCGTGCCCACGTGCGCTTGAGATCGTCCCGCACGTTGAAGCGCAGGCGGCCGAGCCTGTCCGTCTCGAGCTCGACGGTGTCGCCGTCCTGGAAGGCGCTGAGGCCGCGGTGATTGGTCCCGGTGGCGAGCACGTCGCCGGGCTCGAGAGTGTGGATGGAGGTGACCCACTCGATGCAGCGGGCGATCTTGTGGGCCATGTCGTTGGTGTTGAAGCTCTGCTTCAGCTCGCCGTTCACCCACAGGCGGACCTGGAGGTTGAGGGGATCGGGCACCTCGTCGGCGGTGACGATGTACGGTCCCATGGGCGCGAAGGTGTCACGCGACTTCATCTGGTAGAAGGTGTTGCCGGCGGGCGGGAGCCCGCGGGCCGAGCCGTCGATGAAGTTCGTGTAGCCGAAGACGTAGCCCATGGCCTCGTCCGCCTTGACGCGAGAGGCGCGCTTGCCCATGACGAGGGCCACCTCCGCTTCGCCCTCGAAGATGGTGGCGGGCACGTCGGGAAGGACCATGGTGTCGCCGTTGCCGATGACGGCGCCCGGTGACTTGAGGAAGGCATTGATGGGAGCGGGCTCCGTGCGGGTGCCGTCCTCCATGTAGTTCACGGCCATGCACACGATATTCGTGGGCCGGGGGAGGGGAGGCCGGATCCGCACCCGGCTCAGAGGCACGCCTCCGGATTTCGTCGCCGCCTCCTCGAGCCGCGCGCGGTATCCGACGAATCCCGCGATGAGCCCACTGATCAGGTCGTGTGGCCCGGTGTGTGGCACGCTCTCCACGAGGGAGGAGACGTCGAAGACAGCATCGCCCTTGAGCACGCCCAGCTTGAAATCGTCGAAGAACAGGAGCTTCACTGGTCCCTCCCCGTGGCTGTTGGATGGGCCCGAAGATGCCGCGACATGCGTCACACGTCAAGCGGCCCTTGACATGGGGTGCTGCCAAGGTGAAGGATGCGCGGGAGCAGACCACCCACAGGAGGCTCTCACGTGAGCGCAAAGCCGCAGGTGCTGGAGTTCGGAATGGGCGTGGACGTCCACGGTCGAGACGCGACGAAGGCGGCGTGCCGTGCGGTATCGGACGCCATCCGTCATTCGAGCCTGCCCCTCTTTTCGGAGGTCCGCGAGCGCGGGGGCCGGATGATCGTGGACGTGACGGTGGCGGTGCCCGACCCCGCCTCCGTGGATGTCGACGTGGTGACGCGCGAGCTACCCCACGGCGAGGTCACCGTGCACGCGGTAGCGGGCGGCTTGCGCGTGCCCGGGGCCGACACCATCATCGCCTGCGCCGCCATCACGGTGAGCGTGGATGTGCCGGGAGGCTCGCGATGAGCGACGGCATCGGTCTCAGGCGGTTGCAGCACCTCGTCCTCTGGGTGTCCGACGTGGAGCGCAGCGTCCACTTCTACCGCGATCTCCTGGGCTTCGAGGTGACGAAGCAGTATCCGAACGCCGCCTTCCTCAAGATTCCCGGCTCACCCGACGACCATCACTTGGGCCTTTTCGAGCAGGCGGGGGCGGGCCGGCCAGACGAGCACGTGGCCCGCATGTACCATTCGGCCTGGGAAGTCGCCGAGATCACCGATCTCGTCCGCGCGCGGCGGAGGCTCGTTGAGGCGGGCTCCCTCGTCGGCCAGTCGGACCACGGGGTGAGCTTGTCGCTCTACGCCAAGGATCCGGACGGGATCGAGTTCGAAGTGTTCTGGACGGTACCGGGCGGTGTCCCCGTGGGGACGCGGGCGCTCAACCTCGACGCCGAGGTGGCCCGCTGGGCCACGCGCAGCGTCTGAGCCAATCTCACGCGCAGGGCAAGGAGACGGGCATGCTGGCGATCTGGGTGAAGGTGCGCATCAAGGCGGGGGAGCGGGAACGGTTTCTCAAGGCCATCGAGGTGGACGCGCTCGGCTCCGAGCGTGACGAGCCGGGCTGCCTCCGGTTCAATGTCCTGCAGGACGCGAAGGAGCCGAACGTCTACTACTTCTACGAGGTCTACAAGGACGAGGCCGCTCTCGAGGCCCATCGCACCATGCCGCACTATGCCGTGTGGCGTGGCGTGGCGGACGTGCTCGATGGGCCCACGGAGCCCGTGCGCTGCACCACCGTCTTTCCCGCGGAGCGCGCCTACTGGGGCAAGCCGTAGCGATGGGCAAGGTGGTCTATGCTGCCGCGATGTCCCACGTGCTCTCCCCCGACTACTACGACAAGAACGTGGGCCCCCAGGGGCGCCGGATGGTCGAGGAGCTCATCGCGGTGGTGCGTGAGATGGGGCGCGGCATGCTGGCCGCCCGGCCCGACGCGCTGGTGGTGATCGCCGACGATCATCTGAACGTCTTTTCCTTCGACGCCATCCCCGCCATGTGCGTGCGCATCGGCCGCTCCGTCGAGCGCATGGTCCAGGAAGACGCCATCGAGTTCGACCGCGCGCTCGACGGTCTGCCCTTGCGCTACCCCCTGCACGAGGACCTGGCTAACCGTATTCTCGAGGAGGGGATGGAGGCGGGCTTCGACTTCGCCGCGTCGTGGTCCGCGCCCCTCGATCACGCCTTCCTCAGCCCGGTGAGCACGCTGTGCGACACCCAGCCCCCTCCGCCCCTCGTGCCGTTCTGGGTCAATTGCTTCGTGTCGCCCCAGCCCACGGCGCGCCGCTGCTACGCGGCGGGCCGCCACATCGCGCGCGTGGTTGGGGAGGGTCCGTGGCGCGTGGCGGTGATCGCCACCGGCGGCCTCTCCCACTTCCCCGAGCTGTCCCTGGCCCGCGTCGGGACGTCAGATGCGGCGTTCGACCGTCGTCTGATCGGCCTGATGGAAAGGGGAGACCATGACGCGTTGTGCGCTCTCACCGCGAAAGAGCTGGATCTGACCGGCTCGCACGAATACCTCAACTGGCTCGTGCTGCTGGGCGCCATCGGCCCGGCGCGTGCTCGCGTCCGGTTCTTCGGCGACATGGGCCGGATCGATCTCGCCGCGGTGGAGTGGGAGATGGCATGAGCCGCTACGAGGTCAACGTGCTCCTCTATCGATTGAAGAAAGATTCGGTCTTCCGCCGACGATTCCGCGACGACGCGCGAGGGGCGCTGTCGGGAGCCGAGCTCACGGACGAGGAGCGGGAGGCGTTCGTGAAGTGGGACGCGCCGCGGCTCAACGAGCTGGGCGGCTCGCTCCATCTGCTCATCTCGATCCCCGGTCTGGGCGGGCATTGACGGCCGCCACGGGTAGCGGGGGATAGTCGCGAGATCCCCTCTCCTCAGGCTTCGATTCCGGGGGTGCCATGTCAGACGTCCCCGGACGTGGAGATCACCCCTGCGGATCGCGTGTGTGCTCTCGTTTGCTCTTGCCGCTGTGTCGCCCGCGTGGGGCGAGGAGCCGGCGCGCGCGGACACGTCGTGGCTCCGGAGCTGGTTCCCCGCGTTGCGTCAGGAGATGGAGACGCTGCCGCCGTTTTTCCGCGACACGAAGCTGAATCTCCACCTGCGGACCTTCTACCTCAATCGCACCAGCACCACCCCCGGCAATGCGAGCAGCAACAACGCCGAAGGCGCCAATTCGACGACCGCGGTGGCGGAAGCGCTCGCCACGGGCGGCTGGCTCGAGTATCGCTCCGGGTGGCTCCTCGACACGTTCTCCATGGGGGCGGTCGGCTATCTCTCCGAGCCTCTCTACGCGCCGTCCGACCGGGACGGCACCCTGTTGCTCGCTCCGGGCCAGGAGGGCTACGCCGTGCTCGGGCAGGCGTGGATCGCCCTCCGCTACAAGGAGTACGCCGTTCTGAAAGGGCCGCGCCAGCTCGTGGACGAGGGCTACGTCAACCCGCACGACAGCCGTATGACTCCGAACACGTTCGAGGGCCCCACGCTGTCCGGGCAGATCGGCCCCGTCGAGTATTTCGGGAGCTTCCTCACCAAGGAGAAGCCTCGCAACCAGGACAACTTCGTGTGGATGACCCAGCAGGCGGGGATCGTGCGTCACGATAACGGGCTCGGGGTGGCCTCGGTGCGCGTGAGCCCGTGGAAACCGCTCGTGGTCTATGCGGCGGAATACTATCTTCCCGACGGGTTCAACACCGCCTTCGGCCAGATCTCGTACGACACGAGCCTGGGAGGAGACTGGAAGCTCGCCCTGGGCTTTCAGTACACCGACCAGCGCAGCGTGGGCGCCCAACTCCTCGGCGATTTCGTCACGTGGAATACGGGCGGGCAGGCGCGGCTGAGCTATGGCGGCGCCTCCATCTTCGCCGCCTTCGCCTTCACGGGCCAGGGCAACGATATCCAGACACCCTTCGGAAAATGGCCGGGATACCTCTCGTACCAGGTCAAGAACTTCGATCTGGCGAATCAAAGCGCCTGGGGGGTGGGCCTCGCCTATGATTTCGAGCGCCTCGGCCTGCGTGGATTGACCGCTTCGCTCATCTACGCGGAGGGCGCGAACGCGGTCAAGCCCGGGACGAGCACGGCCACTCCCAATGAGCGCGAGGCCGACTTCAGATCCGACTGGGTCGCCCCCGCCAATGTGCTGCGCGGATTCTCGTTCACCTTCCGGGCCGCGGGGGTGAACCAGGGATCGCAGCGGTTCCAGACCGAGTTCCGGCTCATCGTGAACTACGAGATTCCCGCGCTCTGAGGGCGAGGTGCCCTCAGCTCTTCAGCAACTCCTCCGCCATCCGCTTGACGTCGGCGGCCTCGACCTGGCCCTTGTGGGTCTTCATGATGTCTCCCACGAGGCGTCCCACCTGCTTGGCGTCGGCGACGCCGAGGGCGCGGATGCGCTCCTGAACCAGCGCGCGCACCGCCGCCTCGTCCAGGCCCTTGGGCAGATAGCCCTCGCAGAAGCCCATTTCGAAGCGAAGCTTCGCGGCCTGCTCGGCGCCGCGCTCCCCGAGCTTCTCGTACTCCGCGACGGCCTTCTGGAGCAGCTTGCGATAGGCGCCGATCACTTCGAGCACGACCGCGTCGTTGATGGTGCCGGAGAAGTCCTTGGCCGTGCGCCGTTCCTGGAGCCGGGTCTTGATCATGCGCACCACATCCGCGGTGGGAGCGTCCTTGGTCTTGATGGCCTGGGTCAGCCGGTCCGTCAATTCCTGTTCGAGACTCATGAGGAGAAGGAGAGAGCGCTCAGGCGGCGGGCGCCGCCTCCAGCGTGCGCTTCACCTTGAACGAGGAGACGATGATCACGATGCCCGCGGCGATGACCACGATGCCGAGGGTAGGAACGTAGGCGAGCATGCCCACCGTTGGATGCGTCACGAGGAAGATGCCGAGGATCACCTGCATCAGGCCGAGGAGCGAGCCGCCCCATGACAGGTGCTTCTTGAAGACTCCCACCAGGTTGATCAGGCCGGTCACGATGGCGGTGAAGGCGAGGAGGTAATAGCCGAAGGCGATGGTGACCAGCGTGCCCGCGATCGGGTGGATCATGATGACCACGCCGGCCGCGATGCCGAGAAGAGCGCTGAAGATGCGCCAGCCTCGATTCGGTTGGTCGTGGTGGGCGAGCCCGTTCATGAGGTCGATCACGCCGCCCACCACCCAGAACACCGCCATGATCTGGACGAGGAGGATGGCGGTGAGGCCGGGCTGGAAGAGGAGGAAGAAGCCCAGGATGATCCAGGCCATGCCCCAGAGCAGGAGAAGCACCCAGCCGTGATTGGGAGCCACGGGTGTCGCCATGGTTTCCTCCCTGCGCGTTCCGCCGGAGTTTAGGTGGAGGTGACGTGAATCGGCGCGGAGTATAGCACGCGCTCCCTGGGGCGGCGCTATACTGGGCGGCCATGACCCGCGACCTCGTCGGCTACGGGGAAACTCCACCTGAAGTGGGCTGGCCCGGCGGCGCGCGAGTAGCCGTCAACGTGGTCATCAACTACGAAGAGGGATCCGAGAACCGTGTCGAGGACGGCGGGGAGCGGCGCGAGAACATGGGCGAGGCGCCGTCCCCCGTGCCTCCCGCGCAGCGCGATCTCGCCAATGAGTGGTCTGCACTGCCGCATCGCGGGTCGTCCGGCACGGGCCCGGGGGCTCGCGCGCTTCCTCGAGCACGCGCAGCGCCGCGGGCAGGTGTGGTTCGCCACGCGCGGCGAGATCGCGCGGCACTGGCGCGCGGACCATCCGCCGGAGCGTTCTTGACAGCCGCGGCCGCGGGAGCGTTAGATAGCCCGTGCCGGCCAATCCTCTGACGCCAATCATGACAAGGAGAGTGACGTGCGGAAGAATACCGTTCGGGAAATCTGGGCCCGCGGCGAAGCGGTGGTCAACGGATGGCTCTCCATCCCCTCCGGCTTCTCCGCCGAGGTGATGGCCCATCAGGGCTTCGACTCGCTCACGGTGGACATGCAGCACGGCGTGGTGGACTACCAGATCGGGGTCTCGATGCTGCAGGGCATCTCCACCACCGGCGTCATTCCCCTTGCGCGGGTGCCCTGGAATGACCCCGCGCGGCTCATGAAGATCCTCGACGCGGGGGCGTACGGCGTCATCTGCCCCATGGTCAATACCCGCGAGCAGGCGGAGGCGCTCGTCCAGGCCTGCAAATACCCGCCGCGCGGCTTCCGCTCCTGGGGACCGGTGCGGGCCAGCCTGTACATGGGGATGGACTACGGAGACCGGGCCAACGACGACGTCATCGTGATGCCGATGATCGAGACGGCGGAGGCGCTGAAGAATCTCGACGACATCCTGAGCGTGCCGGGAGTGGACGCCGTCTACGTCGGTCCCTCCGACCTTTCCCTCGCTCTGGGCTGCAAGCCCCGGCTCGACCAGACGGACGCGCCCGTGGTCGAGGCCCAGCAGATGATCGTCAAGGCGTGCAAGAACCACGGCGTGGTGGCGGGCATCCACAACGCCACCGCGGCCTACTCGATCAAGATGATCGCCGAGGGGTATCAGTTCGTGACCCTCGCCAGCGACAGCCGCCACATGGCCATGAAGGCCGCGGAAGAGGTGGGGGCGGTCCGCAAGACGGGCACCACGGGAGGCAAGCTGCCCGCGTACTAGGCGTGCGCTTCGACCCGAGCCTGCTCGCGCGGGCGCGCACGAATCTCGCCTCCTTCCAGCGGCGAGCGGTTGACGTCGATGGACGGAAGTCGGCGGCGGCGGCCCTCGTCTTGCTGGCTGATGACGAAGGCCGCGGCTGCTTTCTCCTCACGAAGCGCGCGCCCACCCTGCGTGCGCACACCGGGCAGTGGGCACTGCCCGGGGGCCGCATGGATGCCGGCGAGAGCGCGCCCGTCGCCGCGCTCCGGGAGCTGCGGGAGGAAGTGGGCCTGAGCCTCGACGGCGGGACGGAGCTGGGCCTTCTCGATGACTATCCGACGCGCTCCGGCTTCGTCATCACGCCCGTGGTCTTCTGGGCGGAATCACCCGGCGCGCTGACTCCGAATCCGGCAGAGGTGGCGCGCGTGCACCTCGTGCCTCTCGAAGTGCTGGATGGGCCCGACGTCCCGCGCTTCATCAGCATTCCGGAAAGCGATCGCCCGGTGATCCAGCTGCCCATCCTGGGCAGCCTCATTCACGCCCCCACCGCCGCGGTGATCTATCAGATGCGGGAGGTGGTGAGCCACGGCCGCCCCACGCGCGTGGATCATCTCGAACAGCCCGTCTGGGCATGGAGATGAGAGAACAGCCAGGACGCCACGATGTTGCCGACGTTGCCCCGTATCATCGCCTCCACGTTCGGGATTTCCCCGCCTGCCAGGAACGTGCGCCTGGAGATGACTCGATTACCTTATCCGCCCCAGGAGCGACGACGGGTTTAGTTGGCCGAGCGCCTTCGCATAGCCAGCACTGTCAGGTCATGTTGCCCTCACCGTGGCGAGTTCGGCGCGAGGCGAGGGTCGTCTGCGGAAATGCAGTCACTAGCCTGCGCACGCTGCCGGTCTCGGTCAGCGGCGCGCCACATGTCTATCGATGGCAGCGGTGATGACTTCGACATCCGCATCGTTTCTGCCCTGGTCGCCTTGACGGCTTCGTTTCGGTGCGCCTCACACGTGCCTTCGGTGTCATACGCCCCAATGCGATTCCATTGGGCTATAGGAGCCTCATCCAGCACCTTGCCCACTTCTGATGTCTCATCGACCGGAGGCTCCAACAGAAGCCACCTCTGGGCACTCGCGGCTGCCAGCGGGTCGAAGGCTCCGGTGAGCAGCACGAGTACCGTCAAAAGGCATCTCACGGTTTCCGGGTTCCGCTGCTGCGAGCGTCACGACCCTTCGGACAATCCTTGATTGTCACTGGATGATCTCATCGGCCCGCCCCAGCACCGACGGCGGAATCGTGAGGCCGAGGGCCTTGGCGGTCTTGAGGTTGATGACGAAGTAGAGCCGGTCACGATAGACACGGGCCTGCTGCGCCTCGGCGGCGAGCGGCGCGGCAAGAAGCACCGCACTCGTGCCAGCGACGAAGGTGCGACGGTCCATCAGTGGGTCCCCGCGGAACGGGGCGTAGGTAAACAGATCGGGTCCAAGCGGAGCCTCCTTACAGGCTGGGCGGGAGTCTAGCAGAGCCAGAGGCACCTCTGCCGACGGTCTAGGTCCGATTCCTCATAGCAGGATCACGCCATCGTCGCCCCATGAGCAGCGGATGGTAAACTCCCCGAGTCCACCGTCCTCCGATGTACAAGCCAGGATCTGGGCATGGAGATAGGAGCCGCATGGCAAAGCTCACCGGCAAGATCGCGATCGTGACGGGCGGAGGCACCGGCATCGGCCGCTCGACCGCCCTCATGCTCGCCGCGGAAGGCGCGCACGTCGTGGTGTCCGGGCGCCGCAAGGCCCCCCTCGACGCGGTGGTGGCGGAGATCAAGAAGGCTGGAGGCAAAGCGGTGGCGCGGGAGGGTGACGTCTCGCGGCCCGAGCACGGGCGCGCGCTGGTGGAGGCGGTCGTCAAGGAGCTCGGCCGCGTCGACATCCTCATCAACAACGCCGGTCACTCGAGCAAGGCGCGCAATGTCCGCTGGGTCGGGCAAGAGGAGTGGGAGGCCGTCATCAACGTCAACCTCACCGGCGTGTACGCGCTCATCCAGGCCGCCCTGCCCGGCATGATCGAGCGCGGGGGCGGCACCATCATCACCGTAGGGTCGGTGGCGGCGATGCGGCCCGGCCTGATCGGGGGAGCGCCCTACGGCGCGGCCAAGGCCGGCGTGCTCAACCTGATGGGCCACGTGCACACCGTGCTCCGCGACAAGGGCATCCGCGCCACCACCGTGATGCCCGCCGAAGTGGACACCCCCATACTCGACAACCGCCCCCTGCCCCCCGACGCGGCGGCGCGCGCCACCATGATGCAGCCGGAGGACGTGGCGGAGGCCATCCTGATGTGCGTGACGCTTCCTGAGCGCACCGTGGTCGAGGAGATCATCCTGAGCCCGACGCGCACGCGCGATCAGAGCCGCGACGTGGAAGTTGCGCGCAACCTCGGCGCGCCTCCCGGGGCCAAGTAGCTCGGCCGCTCAGCCGACCCGGTAGTCGCGGTGCCAGAGCTCGAGATACTCGCGCGCGTTCCGGCGAATGTCTTCGAGCTCGTCTTCTCCCATCTTCCGGATGGGCTGGGCGGGCACGCCCATGACCAGCCACCCCGCGGGTACGACCTTGCCCTGGGGCACGAGGGCGCCCGCTCCGACCTGCGCGCCTTCCTCCACCACCGCACCCGTCAGCACGACCGCCCCGATGCCGATCCGCACATTGTCCATGATGGTGCAGGCGTGCACGACGCAGCGGTGGCCGATGGTGACATTGGCGCCCACGATGCAGGGGAACTCCGGCGTGACGTGGAGCACGGAGTTGTCCTGGACATTGGAGTTCCTGCCCAGCGTCACAAAGTTGTCCTGATCGCCGCGGAGCACAGTGAGGGGCCAGACGCTGGCGCCCTCCTCGATGGTCACATCGCCGATGACCTGGGCGGAAGGATCGACCCAGGCGCCCGGATGCACGTGTGGCGTGCGGCCGGGAACACTACGGATCATCCGTCCTATTTCCCCGTCCAGCGCGGCGGGCGCTTCTCGAGGAAGGCGCTCATGCCCTCCCGGAAATCCGCGCTGGTGTAGGTGAGGGCGATCAGGTCGTCGCCGCCCTCGAGGCGCCGGCGCTCCTGAATGCGGCGCACGGCCTCCTTCGTCACGCGCAGGGTGATGGGGGCGTGGGCGGCGATTTCCTCCGCGATGGCCCTCACGCGCGCCCCGATCTCGTTCGCGGGCACGATCTCGTGGACGAAGCCCGCGGCGTGGGCCTCCTCCGCGGTGATGAGGCGGGCGCGCATGATCATCTCCTTGACGCGCGAGGGCCCGAAGAGATCCACGCAGCGCGAGTAGTTCTCCATGGAGAGGCAGTTGCCGAGGGTGCGCGCGATGGGGAAGCCGAAGCGCGATTCCGGTGTGGCGATGCGGATATCGCACACGGCGGCGATGGCGAAGCCGCCGCCCACCGCGAACCCTTCGACCTGCGCGATGACCGGCTTGCCCACGCGCTCGAGGCGTGCCGTGCGCCGCTCCCCCTCACGCTCGTACTGGATGCCGTCCTCCGCCGTCCGGAAGCTCGTGAACTGACTGATGTCGGTGCCGGCGACAAAGGCCTTGCCGCCCGCCCCGCGGAGCACGAGGACCCGGACGGAGTCGTCGGCGTCCACTTCCTCGGCGGTCTGGTACAGGCGCTCGTACATATTCCACGTCATGGCATTGCGGGCTTCGGGGCGGTTGAAGGTCAGGGTGACTACGGCGTCCTTGCGGTCGACGAGGACTTCGCTCTGCTCAGGCGTCTTGGCTGCCACGTGAATGCCTCCTCTGGAGAGTCGGCGCATCGTAGCACGGCTGACCACCCCGGGCAGATCGGGTGACGAAGTGTGCGAGTCGCGCCTCAGGGCCGAGCACGTAAGCCACTGATTTATCTTGTGCTCACTTGATGGCGCACCTCTTGCGTTGCACTGGCCGTCTGGGCCCCGAGCGCCGGCGCGCAGACCCCCACTCCCGTTCCCGATCCGCAGGTACAGCAGGAGCGGCGCGAGCTCCGGCGCGGGCAGCGCGACCTGCGCCAGGACCGCCAGGACATGCGCCAGGACGCGCGAGACATCCGGCAGGACAAGCGGGATCTCCGCACCGACCGGCAACAGCGCTACCGCGACCGGCAGACCGTTCGACAGGACGAGAAGCAGCTTCAGCAGGATCGGGCGGCGGGTAATTCGGCCGCCGTTCAGCAGGATCGGGCGAATCTCCGCGGCGCCCGTCGGGTCGTCCGCGCCGATCAGCGCGACATCAATCGCGACCGCCGCGACCTCCGCGCGGACCGCAGGGACTTCCGCGCCGACAATCGCGACCGGCGTGAGGATCAGCACGAAGTGAATCAGGACAAGGCCAATCTTCACAAGGACAGGAAGGCCGGGGCAAAGTAAGCCGGCTTCTCTGAGGCTGACGGCAAGGGCGCCCGGGCTTTCTGGCCCCGGCGCCTCACGCCATTTTCCCTCCCGGGCGTCTTGACGCCGCCCAGGCTGCTGACGCAGGATCACCCGTGCACATTCGGAAGTACTGCCTCGGGAGCCCTTCACCTACTGGGAGGAATGTCGATGGGCCGACGAGGTGCGGAGAGCGGCCTTCGGCACACAGAACTCGCGGGTGGTCCGCGGCGTGGCCCTCTCCCTGAAGGCGGAGGATAGCCACCCGGAGGAGGACCCGCCATGCAGAACGCCATTGCCTTCGCCAACAACGACGTGATCACGGTCGCGTGGAGTTACGGGCAGAAGCTCGAGGGGTGCATGGGCTTCGCCGTGTACCGGATCGATGCCAACGGCAAGGAGACGGCTCTCCCCGCCGTGGCAGTCTTCCCCGGCTTCAAGCGGGCCAGCACCGACACGTGCGAGAAGTTCCCCATCCAGAAGTTCTACTGGAAGGACGTGTACGCCCGCCTCATCGCGGAAAAGACGGGCGAGCGCGCGTTCCGTTACAAGATCGTGCCGTTCGAGGGCGAGCCGGGCAGCCTCGCCCCCATGCACATCCCCCAGGTGATCTCGAACGAGGTGGAGATCAGCTCCCGCATCTCGGACGCCATGCACGTCTATTTCAACCGCGGACTCATCTCGACCCAGAGCATCTCCCGCGCCCTGCAGGGGAAGCCGAGCAAGAAGGGACTGCTCGATCGCATCGAGAATCCGACGGATACCCTGCGCGCGAGCCTGTCCGGGGACATGGTCGAAGCCCTCACGGACTTCGTGGGGCGGGCCAAGTCGGGCGGAAAGCTCTACGCCGCCCTCTATGAGCTGCACGACAAGGAGCTCGTGCCGCTCCTGGAAAAGGCCGGCAAGAAGCTCTCCATCGTCCTGTCCAACGCCATAGAGCAGGAGGTGCGGCCGGTGGGCGAGCCCAAGGCGGAAGTAGACGGCAACCAGGACGCGAGGGATCGCCTCACCAAGACGGCCTCCACCATGTTCAGCCGGCTCCTTCCCGGCAACCAGATCGGCCACAACAAGTTCGTGGTCTACGTGGACAAGACCGGCCACCCGCGCGCCGTCCTGTTGGGCTCCACCAACTGGACGCCGACCGGGCTCTGCGCGCAGACCAACAACACCGTCGTCCTGGACAACGCGAAAGCCGCACAGCGCTATCTCGACTACTGGAAGCAGCTCAAGGCGGACACCCAGCAGGCGGAGACGGACCCGAAGGCGCTCCAGGGCTCGGTTCTTCGCACCTGGGCCGCCGCGAGCAAGGATATTTCGCTGGGGGCGGACGGCACGCTCACGAGCTGGTTTTCGCCCAATACGCCCAAGCTGCGGTCGAGCTCGACCAAGAACGAGAAGCGTCCGCCCGACATGGCCGACGTGGTCAAGGCCATCGACGGGGCCAAGCACGCCGTGCTCTTCCTCGTCTTCTATCCGGGGAGTCCCAATGTCGCGCAGTGGGCCGCGGACGCCCAGCGCGCGAACAAGGACCTCTTCGTCAGGGGCTGCGTCACCAATCCCTCGGCGTCGGAGTCCTTCTACTACGAGCTGCACGGCATCACGCCGCCCAAGGACGGGAAGGGCAAGCAGGACAGCCGGGTGATCGCCGCCGATGCCCTCGACGACAAGTCGGCCCCCGCGGGATGGATGAAGGAGATCCTGAGCGCGGGCTTCGCCATCATCCACGACAAGGTGGTGGTCATCGATCCGTTTTCCGACGACTGCGTGGTTATCACGGGCAGCCACAACCTCGGCCACAAAGCCTCGTTCAACAACGACGAGAACCTCGTGATGATTCGCGGCAATCGCAAGCTCGCCGCGGCCTATGCCTCGCACGTGCTCGACGTGTACGATCACTTCGCGTGGCGGGTGGCCCAGCAGGACCCGCGCCAGAAGGGCGACGGCTTCCTCAAGGTGAAGCCCGACGCCTGGCAGGGAAAGTACTTCAACGCCGACGGGTCTATCAGGGTTGCTCAGTTGCGCTTCTGGCTGAGCGCTCTGGCTTAGCTCCGCGCGCGAGGCGGGCAGGTGGCGGAGGGGGCGGGGGGTGCGCTCCCCAGACCACGCTGAGTTGCGTTCCGCGGGGCCACTCTGGCCCGCCACGAGATTGTGGGTTTTGGCTTCGGAGAAGCTCCCCAGAGGATACGGGTCTGGGGAGCGCACCCCCGCCCCCTCCGCCACCTGCCCGGTTGTGCGAGTCAGCGGCAATGGTCAGACAGGAACGTGTTGCAGCTGTCGACGCTGCGGTGGTTAGCCATGCGTGAGGGCGAGCAGGGCAGGGGTGACGAGGGCGGCGAAGGTCTGGGCGAGGGGCACGTCGGTCTCGTCGTACCAGGCGGCTTCGTGGAGGAGATTGATGGTGCCGAGCGTGCGCCCGTTCCATACCACGGGGACATTGAGCACCGAGGCGCAGCCGAGGGACAGGATCAGCTCGTGGTCGAAGAACACGGCGCGAATGTCCTGCGCGGCCCTGCCGATATAGGGCTGCCGCTCGACGAAGAGCCGCTCCGTCCAGGCGGATGCCGTCACGGGCTTTCGACCGCCGACCGGATAGGCCGCCGGCTGATTCGTATATCGCCGCTCGGATTCCCGCGCCCGGGCGTGGTGCACGAGGACGGTGAAGAGCTTGTGGCCGATGACGGCTTGCATGGCGCGGTCGAGAGCCTGGAAGCCGACATCGGGCTGGCCCGTGTCCATCATGGCGCGCGCCACCGCTTCGAGATGGGGCAGGGGATCGACGCGGGCGTGTCGGCTCACGGACGCTCCAGAGACGGCATCGAGGTGAGAGGCAAGGCAATACGCGCCAGGCGCTCGGGAAGAATGCCGGCTGGCCTGAACCGGAGCACCAGGATGAGGCTCAGGCCGATCACGAATTCGCGCACGGCGGCCACCTGCACGGGCGCGAGCGCGGGCAGCCAGGCCGTGGCGAAACGTGTCGACTCGAGGAAGAACACGACGAGACAGGCGCCGAGCACGGCGCCCCAGTTGTTGCCGGTGCCTCCGATGGTCAGGGCGAGCACGACGTAGATGGTGACGAGCGGCACGAAGGCGTCGGGAGCGATGAACGACGTGTAGTGCGCGTAGAGCCCACCCGCGAGCCCGAGCACCGCGGCCGACAGGGCGAAGGCCTCGACCTTGAAGGCGCGGACGGGCTTGCCCGCGACCTCGGCCACCTGCTCGTCGTCGCGGATCGCCCGGAGCACGCGGCCGTAGGGTGACCGGCGCAGGAGCTCGAGTATGGCCACCACCACGGCGAGGGCGGCCACCACGAGGGCCAGATACACGAGATTGAACTGCTCGGGAGTGAGGCGCCCGCGCCACGGTCCCGGGATGCCGGAGATACCGTCGGTGCCCCGCGTGAGCCAGATCTCGTTGCTCGCGATGAGGCGGACCACCTCCGAGAAGCCGAGGGTGATGATGGCGAGGTAGTCGC
>WNGA01007142.1_pt1 | contig 16096 bp, 24 predicted proteins | sample 5400061 | NCBI WGS metagenome assembly WNGA01 (sample SAMN13153366, study PRJNA577476) | soil metagenome | isolation source: 100 cm soil or saprolite under grassland replicate 2 | place: USA:California | collected 2016-06-15 | reverse complement strand
TCCAACGTCTCCAGGCGACACTGGAGGCGGTCCACAGCCCCATTTTACTCAACGCACAACTGAGCCCTGGTTAACGCCCGTAACGGGATCTTGATGTGGCGCACTATGGGTTCGCTACTAAACGTGATGAGGTCGCGCCAAGCCAAGGACGAAGCTAGTAGGTTGGCAGTCACGATGACGGTGCTGAGGCGGGCCATGCGCTGCTGGGACCGGGATAGGCGCCAGTGTGATGGCCGACCCGGCACGCGGCCGCGTACGCAACAAGCTACCGAACGTTGGGGGAAGCTCCGCAGCGTCTTCCTTCAATCAAGGCGGTCGCTGACGGCCATGGCCGAGACTGGACTGACATCGAGCCGAGTGCCCGCGGTCCAACTTGGCTTCGACGAGCTGCTCTGTGTCAGCAGCAACAAGCAAGGGCACGGTTCGAGTTTCGCGGAACCACTACCACGGCTCGAGCCACGATCGAAGCCGCAAGCAGTGACCGGCTGTACGGATCGCGGTGGCTCGACGACCGACCGCCGCGTGCCCAGAAGCCCGAATTCCGCAACGGCCTTCAGTTTGTCTGCGGCGACGTCCGCGCGGACGCGGCCGTGGCCGAGGTCGACGCACTCCCCGATCTACTCGCCAAGACGGGTCGATGCGGTCTTGGCGGCGCTCTCACACCCGTCCGTGGACACCTTAAGGGATGAACGCTGCTTGCAGGACTCGCCAACCGGCCCGCTGGCTGGCCAGCTCGCGCACGAGCTGCCCCCGTTCCGCCGGACCCAGGCGTGGATTGGCGGGCTGCGCGATCAGTTTGTATCTGAACAGTGCCGTGGCTTCGGCGGCATCGATGGGTGGATCGGCGCTCATGCGCACCTCCAGATGTTCCGTCAGGACGATGCGCCCATCCAACTCCGACCTGACCGGTTCCGCCAGGACGCGGACGTGTTGGTCGCCAACACTTGGCCGCCGCTGATGCGGCTCCAGAATCGCCACATCTCGCCGACGGGCTGCTCGCCGAACCGCCGATGTGCTCGTTGGCAAGCCTGGTCCAGCGCCTCAAACACGACCGCCTCGCCCTTCTGCCGCAGGTCGAGCGGCGCCGGATCCAGTCCAACGCCGACCTCCACCACTTCTGCCAGCAGCGTCGGCGACCGAGCGCGAAACCGAGCCCACCAGCCACGCAACGTAGCACGCGGTAGTTCGAACCGACGCGCCAGCGCGCGGAGCTCCACGTCAACAGTGGCTCGCAGCGCCCGCACCTGGCCGATGGTGGCAACCACGTCCAGCCGTCGGAAGAATAGGAAATCCGGCAACAACGCATGACTCGATCGGCACCGCCGACAACGTGTGCGTCGAATCCAGATGCGACGCTGATCGACCGGATAGCGCACCCAACGCCAATAGCCACTCCATCTGGCCCTACGCCGACGACACCCCGGGCACTCCGGCACCGGCGCCACCACCTGCTGCCCAGCCGCCACGTACTCGGCCACCGACTCCTGCCACGCCCAGATGATCGACACCCAACCGGCGCCAGGCTACCTCTGATGCTCCCTCGCCGCCGAGGCCAACTCGGTGCTCAGCGAATTACGCCGATCCCGAGCCGACCATCCCTACGCAGATACGCCGCTAACACCTCCGCCATCCAACCTGTGGGGGCTCGTCCACATCGACGAGTCTGCAGGTCGTCTACGTGTCGGCTGTGTGAGCAACTAAAGCGACATCCTGAGCGGTGGCGGCTCTCGTCGGCTGCACGGGCTGCCTCAACAACAGCGCGGTCAGCCCACGTGTATCGCGGTCAGGTGCTCAGGTCCGTTTGGCGTGTGCTCCACCACCTCGTCGCCGAGCCGGGTGCCCGACAGGGCTCGACCGATTGGCGACTCGACGGAGAGGCGCCCCCGACGTCGAGCGGCCTCTGCTGCCGACACAAGGACGTACATGGCTACCTCGCCACGGGACAGGCGAATGGTGACTGCTGACCCGAGCCGCGCCCGGTCTCCATTGACCGCGTCCTCGAGAGGCTCAGCGGTTGCCAACAGGCCCCGCAGTTCGGCGATATGTCCCTCGACCAGCGCCAGACCATCAATCGCATCCCGTAAGTCGAGATTTTCGGTCGGGTCATTGCCCCGTTCGCGCGCCTGGCCGGTGCGAGCCGCGACCAATGTCCGTTCCGCCTCGAGCCGCTGAACGTCTGCTTCCAGTTCTCGGCTTCCCTCGCGACTCAACCGGATGATCGGCATGGTAGTGACCGAACCTGGTCGCCAATGCAGTGGTAGCCACAGATGCTGAACAACACCGACGTAGCTCACGATACGAAACTGCTCAGTAGCGCACTGAGCACATCCGGGTCGAACGGTTTGCTCAGGAAGCCATCTGCCCCGAGCTCCTTTGCCTCGTGAAGGCGTTCGCGTGCTGCTGCTGAGACGACCAGCACCGGAATCGCTGCCAGCGAGGGATCGTCTCGCCTGTGCCGCAAAAACGACCAACCGCTTGTGCCCGGCAGCATCAGATCCAGGAGCACCAGGTCGGGTCGCTCGCCTGCGATGAGTGTTGTCGCTTCCTCGATGCTGCTAGCCGTCTGGGCCGCGTAGCCGGCGTCCTCCAGGTGCTCTGTGATCAAGGTACGGATGATGGCCTCATCTTCTACAACCAGCACTCTGGGCCGCCGGTGCGAGCGGAGAGTCGCGCCTTGGCGCGCAAGCGTCCGCGACGAGCCGGCCAGTTGCTCGACTGCCGCCAGGAACTGTGGCACATCCAGTGGTTTCGTGAACCACGCCGCGACTCCGAGCGTGGCGGGATAATCGCCGCGCCCGCTGATAGCAGACAGCACCAGCACGGGAATGTTGGCTGCCTCGAGTTGCAAGTGCGAGCGTTCGAGAAACTGCCACCCGCTCATGCCTGGAAGCATCAGGTCCAGGACGATCAGGTCAGGTCGCTGCTCGCGCAGATGCTTCAGCGCTTCGAAGCCATTAATCGCTTCAGCCACGGCATAGCCCGCGTCCTGAAGGAGGTCGGCGAGCATGGCACGAATTGGCGAATCGTCCTCGACTACGAGCACGTGCCGCAGGCCCGGCGCGGGATGCGGGGCGGGTCGCGAGCTGGGCACTGGCGCCTGAGCATGCGACCCGAAGCGTGCGACTGTCCTGTTGTTCGCCTGTCCTGACGCGTCAACGGGACCCGCAGTCGACATGGGGCCAACGGACGCGCGATTGGGCTCTCGTCTGAGCTGGGCGTCTGGGTGCCTGCACCGATTTGGTTGGCAAGCGCTCTGCATGAGTTGGATCGCGGACACGTGCAAAAGGCGTAACAGATCGGGGGCGACGACGTAAACCCGGCAGGAGCGTTCGGCGCGGAGGCCGGGGCGCTACGGAGCAGTGGCGTCCCGACCCATCCACCGGACTCGGCGGCCCCATCCGGTGAGGCCGCGGGCTGGGCTGCGCCAGAAGTACCTTCGGCATGCCGTAAGTCGCTCGAATGTCGGCGCATGAGCACCCGCTATGCGGACTTCGAACCAGCCGGTGACCGGCCGACCGCACAACTGACACGTGCTCGATAGCAACGTCTCCGTAGTGTCCGACGAAAACGCCAGCTCTGTCCCACGTGGCTGTTGGCCCATACCCATTAGAGGCTATCGTCGGTTGCGCGCCACCGCAATTGTCCAAGGTTGAGCCTCAACCTGGTTGAGAGAACAAGTCGCAGGCAAGGCTCGCGGTGTTTCAAGAGCGCCTGGGGTGTCTGTAGCAGCTGCTGGTAATCGGTTCGTCGGCCAGCACGGCGCGTTACAGGCTGAACATGCGCGGCCTGGCGTGCCGGCGACTCCCCTTCGAAGCTCCCCGTCGAAACAGAGCAAGCTGCGTTCGGCGTGCGTGCTATTCCGCAACGTCGTGGGCGTTACCGAACCCGTTGTGACGCTCGATCCAGTAGAGGGTACGCCGAAGCCTCGGTGTCGACGCATTGCACAGGCGCTGACGTGGGCTGAGAAACTGACACTGATGCGCATCACACAACTCAAAGCAGGGGCCGGTGGTCGATCCGAGCATGGCCAGCAAGCACGCCATCATGGACGATGTTCTGGTCGACGCGACCACTGCGCGCGTGGCGGCGGTCGATGTCGCAGCTTCGGAGGCCAAGGCACGCGGGCGCAGGTCCCGCGTGGCCACCAAGCGGAATTTCATTTCGTCATCAGAGGCGGCTGTCCGGATCCGCTAAACTGTCCGACGCTGCGCTTGCGCTGCTGCAAACGCGGGCCGCCGCGTGTTGGTTGTCGCCACTAGCCCGACCTGTCGGATTCATCCGGTTCTTTGCGGCCGCATCCACGTATGCTGGGCCATGTCTTGGAGTGTGCTTCGCTTACGTGTTGGCATGAATTGCCTTCGCTAACCAGTTGGACTTACTCGTGATCCTGCTGGGGCCGCAGCACAAACCCTCCTGGGGTCTGATGGTCGTCCTCGGCTGACTGGTAGTCGACCATCATGTCGGCGAGGTGATCGGCAACCGCGCTGTCGACGATCAGTACGGGCGTCTCATTGTGTCGGATGACCTCATCGTCTTCATGAGGTGCGTCCACGACCATTCCGAGACTGCCCTTTCCGTTCGGCACAAGCCGGACGCCAGCCTCCGGCGGAGCGTGATTGGCAGTCAAGAGATCCTCCAACGCCGTCGTTGCTCGTGGGGTAATCCGAACCATATGTGTCCTCCTTCTACTCGCTTGTGTGACATCACGCGACAACAGACCAGCCTCCGATCGCAGACGAACAGAGCCCACTCCAAGCGTCACAAAACATCAGTTGTGTCGACACGCCGGCTGGGCTTCTGCTGACACCGCAGACTCCTTGCGGCCCTGACGCTGAGCTGCGTACGGGTATTGGCCGATGTCTAATAGCCCTCGGTTTTGGCCTTCAAATACTCGGCGGGGTTCGTGTCGAACAGGTCCCGGCATTCACGGGAGCCGAAGTGATATGTCTGTCCCTGGCGGTGGACTTCGGCCTCCTCGTGTCCGGGCATCTCAACTCCATACCACATGCAGGATCGCGCTCCATATAAGCCTCCCGGGCATACCTCCCAAGTTCTACCAGGACGATGGCAGTACCCTGCGGTTATGCGGGCTGCTGCGGGACCGCAGACGCCCGAAAGTTACCGAGTGGAGTGATCGTCCTGGCACTACGGACACACTTTCACTGCGCGCCCGTGGGGGACGTCGACGATGCGATGGTCCGGGCCGTCCAGCGACGGCGTGCAGCTCATGCGACAGCCAGCCTGGGCTGCTCGGATGGGGGCCGTAATCCGTGGTTCCTGGCAGCGTCTGCCCCGGCCAGGACGGCGAGGTAGTACGCCTCGACCTGCTGCGTCACGAGCTTCCAGTCGAACTCGGCCGCCCGACGCAGACCCGCCATGCTCATTCGGCGCCGAAGCTCGGCGTCGCCCAGCAGGCGCACGAGTGCAGCGGCAAACGTCGGTGGATCGCCCGGCGGGACCAGTATGCCTTCGCACCCGTCTCTGACGACCTCCCCGTAGCCGGCAATGCCCGAACAGACGATGGGGCGACCGCACGCCATCGCCTCGAGGAGCACGATGCCGAAACTCTCGCCGCCAGTGGACGGGGCGCAGAAGACGTCCACGCTGGCGTAGCAGCGCGCGAGATCGGGCCGCGAAAGTGGACCGAGAAACGAGATGTTCCGCGCGCCCCAAGCTCGCCGCTTCCGCCGCGTACCCGTCGCGCTCGCGCGACCCGAAAGCGCCCGCCACCAGGAGCCGCGCATCTGGCCGAGTGTCAAGGACCTGCGCGAAGGCGCGCAGCAGGTGGATGAACCCTTTGCGTTCTTCCAGTCGCCCTACGAACGGATGCTGGGGCCGTTACCGCGGGCGGCGGACAGCGGCTGCAGGTCTTGTCGGAAGGTGGTGCCGTCCACGCCGTTCGGGATGATCGCGTAATCGGTCGGGAAGTATCGCCCGACGTAGAGGCTGCATGGGCAGCAGCGGCTCGTGAATGTGGATAACGTCGAAGTGCTCGCACTCCAGGATTGCTCTCACCTTACGGGCCAATCCGAGCGACAGGGTGACGCGCGCCCACGAGCCGTGGTACGAGACGCGCACGATACTGACGGCGTTTGTGGTCAGCGCCTGAGACCTAATCGCCTCCGCGGCCCCCGGTCGCGGCAGTCGGCACGCAAGCTGCGGGCGTTGTCCGACGTGAAGAGTCTTCGGCCGCCTACTGTCATCCTGGAGGCATTCCCATGCGCGCATTTCGTCTCATCCCGGCAGGCCACTCTTTTGCAAAAGCTCCTTCGGTTGACTCTGGTGCTGACGGGTACCGCTTTGATGGCTTTGATGGCGGCCTGTGCGCCCGTGTCATCGCCCTCGGGTGCGGGGGCAAGCGCCAGCTCGGCCGCGGCCGGGGCGACCGCCGTGGCAGTCCAGATGACCGACGCGCTGAAGTTCGATCCGGCCAGCGTGACCGTACCCAGGGGCACCATGGTCACCTGGCGCAACACCAGCCAGACGGCCCACACGGTGACAGACGACCCCGCCAAAGCCGCCAATCCGGCGGACGCGCAACTGCCGTCCGGTGCTCAGGCCTGGGATTCAGGTAATGTGGACCCGGGCCAGACTTTTTCGCATACGTTCGATACCCCGGGCACGTACAAATACTTCTGCACCCCCCAACGAGACGGCGGGCATGCTGGCAACGATCATCGTCACGCCCTGAACGTGTCCGCGGCGGGCAGGACGCGACATGTGTGCCAACTGGTGTTCGCGCGGCGGACGCCAGCCTGCCTGGCTACTGGGTAACATGGCTGACGACTACGCGGAGCGGGACACGACGTGTGTTCGAGAGTCAGCCGAGTTCCGTGCTCAGCCAATACAGCCGGCCGCATCGCAAGACGTCTTCGCGAAGCAGCATCATCGACGGCAAACGTGACGCGGATAAACGATTCAAGATGCGCTCGCGACGCTCGCGCCTCAGCTACGGGCCCAACTCGGCGAGCAAACACCCTGGGCGCGGGCGAGCTACTCCGGGTCCTGTTCCGACGGCGTGGCAAACGCAACAATGACCGTTCAGCCGTCATGCCACTTGCGCGGGCCGGGCGCTCCGCCGCACAGGGAACCTCTGTCTGTTAGGCAAACACTTGCAACGACCCGAGGGCAAGCATTCGTCAACGTGACGCGACGCAGTCCGGTTGGCCGACTGCGCTACTGGAGCGCTCGGCATAGGTCTTGCTGTGCTGGGTCCTCGGGAGGTGGACCATGAAGCTCAGGGACGTCATGAGCCGCGACGTGGAGGTTGTGGAGCCCGAAGCCACCCTCACGGACGCGGCGAAGAAGATGCAGCAGCTGAACGTCGGCATCCTGCCGGTTTACGACGGCGACACACTCTTGGGCGTAGTCACCGATCGCAACATTACGGTAAGGGCGGTCGGTGCCGAACAGGACCCGACCAACACCACTGTGCAGCAAATAATGACGCAGCAGCTCGTCTACTGCTTTGAGGATCAGGATATTCGTGACGCGGCCAGGCTGATGGAAGACAAACAGCTGCGGCGCCTCGTCATCCTCAACCGAGACAAGCAGTTGGCGGGCATCGTCTCCCTGGGCGACCTGGCCACCAAGGCGGCCAACGAGCGGCTGGCCGGGCAGGTGCTCGAGCGCATCTCCGAACCCGTCCAGCCGAAGGGTTCGCGCGATCCCCGCGCTGGAACAGGCGGTTAGCGCCCAGGCAAGCGTTGCTGCCGGCTTTGTTGATCCCACGCCCGTCATCGCGGCGGCCACTTGCTACCTCGAGCGAATCGCCGAGCGGCTCATGGGCCGAGGGCTGAGGTCGTCTGGAAACAACCGCAGGACTCGGCCACTCAGGCGTGTGTCGAACACGCTGAAGGCTCAGGCGTGGACCTCATCTGACTAACGTGCGTGGAAGCGGTAGCCGCGGAGTACGGCCGAAAACAGCCATACTCCGTCTAACAGTTTTGCCAAGGGGGCGGCCGGAAGAGCCCAATACGCGGCCATGACTGCCCCATGGTGCGCGTGGTTTTCGGCAGCGCGGCCGACAATGTCCTCCGCCGGGCGCCTTGCTCGGTACTGTTGGTCCGAGTGACCGAGGAGAATGGATCGTGATAGCGCCCAGCGAAACAGAGCAAACCTGTCCGGGGTGTGACCTGCCCCGTAGCCAGTGGAGCGGTAATGGCGGCGAAGGCTGCCCAAAGGGTGGGGAGGTGTACTGCTGCCGCGAATGTGCGGAGCGCACAGGCTGCGCCTGCCATGAGGCAGGACCAGCGTAGCGCAGCGTGCGTCGTCTCGGCGTTCAGGAGCCCACTGGCACCCGGGCGGCAGTATCCGGCCGCCAGGCGTATGCGGATCGCCCAGGTCGCCCCGTCGTTCAGAGCGTGCCGCCCGGGTATGACGTCTCCAAGCGTGTAGTGTCCATCCCCAACTCAAGAGCTGGTGCGCCGCCGGTGCGAATGTGCCGACGAGCGCCAAGCTCAAGGATTGGGAATCTCGCGCTTGGCGAGGCGGTAGGCTTGCCGCGCCTGCCAGGGATGGACACGGGCGGGAGACAGACCCCGCGGCCTATACAGCGGTATGCCGAGGCATGCTGTCTGCGGTCAGCGGGGACTGCCCATTGTCGATGCGTCGACTCAGTTCGACAATGGCAGCCAGTCCTTCTGCTGTTTCAACTGCGCAATCCCACGCCAGGTTGCCGGGGAGCCGCCGAGCGTCGGCTAGCTCCGCCGACCTCGGACGCAGAATATGTTGCATGAGCGGCTACTCCGATGATGTAGCGGAAGCCTGCTCATCGGAGCAGCGCGCACAGTATCCACCGACTAGACAATGGCCATCGGGATCACCGAGATTTGCGATCAACTCCTGTCCTACCGAGCAGTGTGCGCTGCGGTCGGCCGGAGCGGCGCACGTGACGAGGTGCCATTGAATCTGAACGCTCTCGCGGTTGGGTGCATGTACGATGGCACGCCAGGCGAGCTTCGATCGGCCCGCTTTGGGCGGATCGAGATTCACCTCCGGGCGGGCCGGAGCACGGAGTGTGTCGTCGTCACCGGATGGATCTAACCGCTTGTTGGTTGGTACGAAGACCATGCCAGAGTATGGCGCGGCAAGCACAGGTGGGGTGCCACATTCGCGAAGCGCGGTACAGAGCCGCGGCTAAACCTGGTGGAGCTCCAATTTGTCGGGCTGCTTGAGGAGGATCCTCCGCCGGCCACATGGGCCAACGCGGCGCCTATCTGGCCGCCAGGCTGACATGACGCTGAACGCAGATCAGTTGCGCACCTGGGGATGTGCTGCCGCGCCAGCAGGCAAACACGATGCACAAGAAGCAGAAAGGTGGAGGGTTTCGTCTGGGCCAAGAGTAACGTCGACGCTCGCCCTCCAGTCCAGCTGCAAGACGCGCGCGTCGATGTCCACTTTTGCGCCGAATGTCGCTCCGAATACCGAGGTCGTGAACCGGGTACGGTCATGTCGAGTGGTTCAACCTATAGAAAAAGCAAAGTCCGGCTATTCCGCTGATCGTGACGGCTTCGCTCGTTTTTGGGAGACAGGCGGTCTTCCCTTCGTCGACACGAATGGCCAGATGAGCGCGCGATCAATCGGCACGTCCGAGGCGGGGGCGAACCATTGGATCGAGGAGGCTCATCGATACCATTCTCGCGTCTCGCGCGCGATCGTCGACGATCAGTTAACGTGCACGCCGGCCACGCGCTCGGGTCCATTCGGCGTCTGCGCGACTACTTCGTCGCCCTGCCGTGCGCCCAACAGGACTTGGCCGATCGGCGACTCGATCGAAAGGCGCCTCGTCGAGGGGCAGCCTCGGCCGGTAACACCAGCACATACGTGTCTTCATCTCCGCTGGCCAGGCGAATCGTGCCGCCGCGCCACGCCGCGCCCGGCCGCCATCAACCGCCACCCCAAGCGGCTCAGCAGTAGCCAGCAGGCCCCCGGAGCTCGGCGATGCGGCCCTCCGTCTGCGCCATGCCTCAATGGCGTCCCGCAGGTCGAGGTTCTCGGTTGGATCATTGCCCTGTTCGCGCGCCTGGGATACGCGCAGTAATCTGAGTCCGCTCGGTTTCGAGCCGCTCGAGCTCCGCCTCGAGTTCGCTCGTCGGCCCGCTGACCTGGCGCTTGCTCAGTCACTTGCTGAGCTCGCCTCATGAAGGTCGTGGTACCCGCCCTGGCAGGTGTTGTTGACCGGGGCCCGCCCTATTTTCCGTAGTTGGCGACCAGGGTGGCCGAGGATGTGCGCGCCGCGCAGCCCACGGAACCATTGGTCCTCGTTGGGCACAGCAGCGCCGGTGCTCTGCTACCAACAGTCACAGCGCGTGTGATGCGGTAATCGAGGTGGCCGTTCACGTGGACGCCATCCTGCCGCATCCGGGCGCCAGTTGGTTCGATAGCGCATCGCCGGAGTTACGCGACCAACTGCGGACGATTGTGACCGATGGTTGACTTCTGCCCTGGCACCAGTTCAGGTGGGGACGATCAGGGATGCCGAGCCTGAGACGGGAATCACCGAACCTGGTCAATGAGGAAACATTGGAGTCGAATGATGTCACCACGATTTGCCGGAATGCGCGAGCCGATCATGTCGCACATGGCAGACAGTGTTGCCTCTGCTCGCCCTGCTGGGTTTTTCGTTGGCATTGCTATGCACATCGCTTTTCTCGAAGAACTCGTGACAACTGCAATTCTTCTCGTGGCAATGACGTGTTCGATGTGCGACTGCTTATGATTGAGTGAACGGCCCCAGGGCAGAAACTGTATAGCCTTGCATCCCGGAGGGTGCTCGCCGCAAACGAGCAATGTGCCGCGGAGGGCAGAAGGAATGTAATGAACCGCGACGAGGGGATTCGCGACAATCCTTGGGGCTGCTCGTCGAGCCGCTCCCGATCGTGCGAGCGGCCGTATTCATCATCTTGTTGGTTGCATCCGCTATCGGCTTGAGGCTGGCCGTGGCAGCGTACGCTCCGTGGTTGGAGGATCTGATGCGATTGATGGATAACACGTGCACATGCCTGACCACTCCATTTTAGAGAACTGGGGACAACGTCTCGGGGGATGGGCAGAACCATACGATGTCCGGGCTAGAGAACAGACAAATCCGAACAGAACCTCGTGCGTCTGGGGATCCTCGGCCTCCGGCTGGGGCGTCGCCGGTTCGCGCGTTTGTGCTCGGCGCCATCGTGATTGCGGCGGTCGTCGCAGCACTGCTAGCGGCCATCCGCATATAGGTGTTTCCGGTCTGGGGGCAAACAGCGAAGAGGTACGGCAAGTTGCTACGGCGGAACTCAAGTGTGACTGTAGCGCGCCGTCCAAGGCATCAGCGCTGCACGCCACGCAGCCGTCCCGCAGCAGCGCGTAACCGATGTCGATCGGGACGGATGACGTTTGTATAGGACGTTCGTATAGGACGTTACAAACCGCTCGAGTCGAGCAGCCGTAACGTGCCCCGTAGTTCGAACTCGACCCAAAGAAGGAGAAGTATCCATGTCGTTCACTGTCGAAGAGATCGCATACCTCAAGTCGCAGCCGATCGCCCGCGTTGCGACCCTTTCCGCTGACGGGAGCCCGACGTCGTTCCGCTCGCCTTCGAGTTCGACGGAACGTTCTTCTGGGTCGGAGGTTCCGGCACCGCCGTTGCCAACAGCCACCGGACGTTGCGGAACTTGCTTAGTCGTGTTGATCGTGCTTGGTGTCGCGGTCCCTCGCGTGTTGCTTCCACGTTGAGGCAACTCCGCCCTCGGACGACCCGGCTCGACTGGCAGTTCAAGCGGCTCCAGTTCGCCCCGGCAGCTCTCTGACGCTGTGTCGGGTCGCGGGACGCGACTTTTCTCTCAGGTCAGGTGACCCAAGTCCTCGAGCTGGGCCAGTTCCCCTGTCCTGCCCTCGAACGAACGGGCGGCGTGCATTTCCGGACCCGCCGCCTAGCCGGCTGCCGGGTCCTGGCTCGGTATGCACTTCGCGGCGCTCCCTCTCGTCAGCATGTCCATGCGCAGCACGCGGTAGCGCTGGCTCAGTTCCGGCATGCTCAGTTCGTCTTCGGTTGCTCCGGGGCTATCGCGCGGTGCGGCTGCCGATTACTGAGGACCGGCTGTACGCGCCGGACGACGTCCGGGTGCCGCGTTTGCAGGCGACGCGAGCTGTACCGCTTGTCGTCGGGCTGATGATGGCAAGTCTTGTACCGCGCCACCGCTGGATAGTACTGCGGCTTGGGGTCCGGACGGCTCGTGCAAAACCATCCAGTGTGAGAGCCCCGTCCGTGACCGTATCTCGTGGAGATGGATCAGCAACGCCTCGGAGAATGCGGCTCGATCCACCAGTCGTTCTCGGCGTCGGCGCTGCCGACGGCTCTGCGCCGAGAGCCCGAGCTCCTGCAGCGCTGCCTTGACACCGGTCGACTTTGCTTACACCGAGCGGGAGCACCATCACGGCGCTCCAGTTGAAGACCCACGCAGCTCCAAGGCGACCCTCTCGATCACCTCGTCCACGCCAGTCTCGTCTGGGTGCCGTTGACGCCAGATCAACCCAGTCAACAACCCATTCAAACACAGGTGGTGCGACGCCTCGCTCGACGATCCGCCCGCCCACGACCTCGGGAACGGCATCCCATGGTATGCCCATCGCGTGTCGTAGCCTCCGGCCACCAGATGTCGATAGGGTCCCTTCGATGCGGGCGAGCAGGCAGGCGAGCCCGCCCACAACCGCCGGTGCGGCCTCATCGGGCTCGCCGTTTTCCTCGAACTGCGGCTCTCCATTGCCTCGTTGGGTAGACTCTCGGGGTGCCTCAGTCAGCCAAGCCAGTATTGACCCATGAGACCGACCCGCGCGAGACGGTCCCTGGCGAGATCGACGTGGCAGGCCGTGTGGAAAGCTTCGCCCGCGGCAGCGATCTGGGCGAGGTCGCTCGGATTCTGGCGCAGCGGCGCGACGAGATCGTGGGGCGCTGGGGCGAGGTCACGAGCAGGCAGGCGTTTCACTTGGGGCGACGCCAGCGCGTTGTGGCCGATCACATCCCGCAGTTGTTCGACGCGCTGGTAGCCCTCTTGCAACGGAGTGCACCACGCTGGACCGAGCACGGTCCGCCGCTGGACGACCCAGCCGTGCTGCGCGCCGCGCGAGACCACGCCCGCACTCGCTTCGAGCAGGGACTGCAAGCGGCCGACATCGTTGTCGAGTTCCGCCTGTTGCGGCAGGAGATTGGTCGAGCGCTACGACTCCACCTGGCAAGCGATGTCCCGACCGGTGACGTGATCGGAGCCGAGCTGCTGGTGCACGATGCTCTCGACGGAGCCATTTCGCTGGCGCTGTCGGCGCTGAGCCGTCAAGTCGAGGAGATGCGCGACGAAGTGCTGGCGACCACCGTGCACGATATCCAGCAGCCCATGACCACTATTAAGGTCAACCAACAGCTCGCGCTGCGCGCCTTAGGTCGGCCCCAGCCCGACGTGGCCCGTGCAATCGATACGATCCGCAGAGCTGAGGCCGAGATGGATCGGATGGTGGCGCTGCTCGACGGCCTCGCCGATGCATCGCGGCTCGCTCTCGGACGGCTAGAGCTGCATCGTGCGCCGACGAATCTAATGGAGCTGCTTCGCAATGCGGTTGGACGGCTCGACCCAGACACGGCCGCCCGCGTGAAACTGGATCTGACCGGTGAGATCAACGCAATTGGCGAGTGGGATGCCGCATTCGTCGAGCGCGTGATCACGAACCTGCTCTCCAACGCCATCAAGTACTCGCCACCCGGAATGCCGGTCGACGCGATCGTCTGGAACGAGGGCGAAGCGGTCCACCTGGCTGTGCGCGATCGCGGGATGGGCCTGGCGCCGGACGAACTGGTGCGACTCTTCCAACGCTACGCTCGCTCGCGTGGCGCGGTCCAGCAGGGGACCCAGGGTCTCGGGCTGGGGCTCTACCTCAGCAAGGGCATCATTGAGGCGCATGGTGGGCGCATCTGGGCCGAATCGCCGGGGCGTAACCAGGGAACCACGCTGCACGTTCTTTTGCCGCGCTCGGCACCAGACCAGTGCTGAGAAGGTTGTACGGCTACAAACCCCTGCTCACCGGCTGCTGAGCCACCGGCCGAGCTCTTCGAGGCGCGGTTTCTGCGCCCGAGCAGACCGTCGAGCCAGGCTGCCATGGGCAACTCGAGCCAGCGGCGCCGCTCTCAGCCCCCAGCGTCTCAATCCTCGAGCCTCACCTCGGTGATCTCGGTGGCACCGCGTGCCTCGGCCTTACGGAGTGCATCACGAATGTCTTCCGCCGCGAGTACGATCTCAGCCTCGAAGCGAACGCGGAACCGCCGTGCCCCATTCCCACCGGATCTTGCGGACCTTGCCGCCCGCCGCGCGGACCCTGCCGCAGCCTGCGCAGCCTGGCGCGGCGTCCGGCTGGCCTGCGCGTGCGGGCGGGCCTGGCGCACGGCCGCGGACGTGGATACTGGCGACGGCTGCTGTTCAGGTCGGGCTTTGGCTGGGGATCGACCGCGCAGCGAGGCGCCATGCCGCCGTGCCACGCGGTAGACGGACGATTCGGCGACGCCGAAGCGGGTAGCGATCTCAGGCACGGACGTGGTGGTCTCGGCGTACAGACGGGTTACTTCGTGTTCCTGGTCGTCGCTTAGCTTGCGCACCGGCGGGAAGACCCGCCGGGCTTCCTCCGCTTCAGGAGGCCTCGCGCTTGGTAATTGGGGCGCTCCGCCGTTTTCCGGGACGGAGCCTGTCGTCTGGCCGACGTCCCGCGGTCCTGATTGTGGCATCTCTGAGGCTTCCATCAGTACTCCTCCTGAGGAAAAGGCTTTTGGTGCGGGGCGCCGGACTGGTCACATCGTCCAAGGAGTCTGCTCTCCGCAAGTAGCCGCGCCGAATGCAACCTTAACGACAGTCCGTCTGGCAAGCGAAACCGAGGGCCCCATATTCGCTTCGTGCGACACATCCTGAAGTGGGGTGCGCCGTACGCTACGAAACGACCAGCAGCACGCTCGCTCGTACGAGTCGACTTGCTTAATCGTACCGGACGACGGCGTTCTGTCGATGGAGTGGAGGAGGGAGGCTGACGTTCTTTTGCAGAAAATACCGATCCCCCGTGCGCTTCTGTGGCTCGAGGACAATCCGGTGCTACACGCGATCCGGTTGGCGCCTCCCCTCTCCACGCCAGCATCGCGCGCGTGTGGTGGCGGAAAGCCCGCTTCTTCTTCTGTTGCCCCAGCAGGTCCGAGCTGACCAACACATGACACATCGCACTCCAGACCCGGGTGTGCAGCTAACCTCCAGGTCGCCGCTGCACTTCAACGACCACCGAGCCGGGTCGTAGGTGATGGTGGACCGCGTAACCCACCTGAGCGGCTCGCCCGTCCAAGCGTTCAGGTCCAACAGGAGGAGGCCGGGCCTGCTCTGCAACGCTCAACGCGGCCGCCGCGGCGGCAGATGTCCGCGGGCGCGGGCTTGCGCGAGGGCGTCGTCGCGCGCGATGCCGACCAGTTTCGTCAAAAACGTGCTGCACGCCTCGTTTGAGGCACCGTCGAACCCGTTCAGCGCGTGCTCGGTGCCCGCGAGTGGCGCACCCGTTCAGCGCGTGCTCGGTGCCCGCGAGTGGCGCAAACTGGCCGCCGCGCACGGCAAGTGTGCCGAGCATGAGAAGACGGTCGTCGTCGTCCGGCAGGGCACCCACCATCTCGGCGAGATGCTCGAGCGCACGAACAGGCACTTCTAAGCGCTCCGCCGCGGCCGGCGCGACCTGGCACTGTCGGCGCAGCATGGCGGCGCGGACGAGGAGATAAGCAATGAAGGGTTCGCGGGTGGGAATTACCACAGCCAGCCGGCCTCCTGCCCGGCCTAGCAAGAGCGTAGCGCGGCGAGGGTCTGGACACAGAAAACGGGAAGTCTGTCTCCGAACACCCAACGGCTTTTCGGTGTCCGGCGACAATAAGTAGCTGTCGCCACCCCGGATGACTATCGCCTGAGACTGAGGGCCCAAGCCCGACTGGCAGGACACATTCGTGGTCCACTCCTTGAGCGGGAACATCGGTGCGGATCTTCGGTGGTGGGAACGCCGAGACGGTCGCCGCGACTCGATCGTCGATGTCGCACTGTTGATAATGGTGGAGCGC
>WNGA01010772.1_pt1 | contig 16097 bp, 13 predicted proteins | sample 5400061 | NCBI WGS metagenome assembly WNGA01 (sample SAMN13153366, study PRJNA577476) | soil metagenome | isolation source: 100 cm soil or saprolite under grassland replicate 2 | place: USA:California | collected 2016-06-15 | reverse complement strand
TGGCTGTTGAGCGTCGCGTCACTAGTGTGGCCGGTGCTGTCCTTGTAGGCCGTGCCGCTCGTCTCGCCGAGCCGCCAATAGGCCACGGGGCCATCGGCCAGCACCGTGGCCCCGTATGGCGAGCTCGTTGGGGTGGCACTTGGAGGCGGAGTAGCCGTCGCGGTAGGCGTAACTGTAGCACTGGGCGGATTGGTCGGGGTGGGAGTCTGGGTCGGCGTAGCGGCCGGGATGGGCGTCTGGGTCAGCGTACTGGTCAGGGTGGGCACGACCGAGACAGTCCCGGTAGCGGTCGGCGTGGACGCTGCGGCCGGCGTTGGTGTGGCCGTCAAACTGGAGGCGCCCGCAGCCGTTGGCGTTGCGGTTGGCGTTGCACTAACCACCTGTAGGGTTGCGCCCGCACTTGCGCCGCCCGCCGACGCGGCGATCGTGTGGCTGCCGTCCGTGGCTTGCGCGGGGACGGTGAGGTTCACATCGAACGTTCCATTCGGCCGGGTCTTCGCCACGGGCATGCCGGCCGTCGATCCATCCCAGGTGATGGTGACGGGCGTCTTTCCTGGGAAGCCGTCGCCGTGCAGACCAACGACCCCACCTGGTGGACTGCTGGTTGGGTTGGCAGTCAGGCTTGGACTCGCCGCCACAGTGTGAGCGGGAAAGGCTGCTACCGCAAAGCTCAAGATCACCGCCGCGGCAGCGAACGAGAGCGCCTGACGCCTCAATGGCCACACACCCGTCCGCTGGCATGGCCACCTCCTTGCCTCAGCCGGCTGGCCATCAGGAGTCCTGAGCGCGTGACCCCGCAACTGGTCGCCTACCTTACTTCGCGCGAGCCCGTCGCGCCACCGGTCCATGGCTCCTGCCCTCGCTCGGGCCCACCTTGCGCGAGCCGCTTCAATGTTGGGCTGCTGTCCTGCCTGAGAAGCGGTGAAGCATAGAAGGGCAGACAGATTTTGTCAACACGCACGGAAGGAGTTGCCCAATCTCTCGCGTCAGACGCCATCAGATGGGACTGGCACTTCTTCCGCCCTCCGGCTGAGCGTACAAGTGCGTCAAAGGCCTCCAATACGGCATCACCGATATTTCGTCCCGTCCTCCCTGGTTCCGTGCAGCTTGGTGCTGAAGCTGCCGACCATTCTGCGGATCTCAGCCAGCCCTGGTCGTGCGTCCTTCCACGAGAGGATGTCATGCTTGTACGCCGGGTTCAGGAGCCCTAGCAACGCCAGGAACCCCTCGCGCCGGCTCGGCATCTCTAGGAACGGATAGGGTCGCTGCCCGACCAGGACGCAGACGATCCAGAAGAGGTCGAGTTCCAGATTGCGCGATCGCACGCCGACCGTGTATCCCAACGCGGGGATCGAGCTCGCCTTCGGCGCTTCGCAGAGGTACAACTCGGCCAGGTGCCCTGGGAAATCCATCTTGCTGTGCACGGCCAGCGGCAGCGAGCCCCACACGCGGCCATTGATCTCCATCAACTTCGCACCACGCTCCCCGACCTTGAACTCCACCATCGCCAGCCCGGTCCAGCTCAGTGTCTCCAGCAGCCGTACCGCGTAGCTGTACAGGACGGGATCGAGCGACACGCTTTCCCGAAATGTGCTAGGGCCGCCGCTAAGAGGGAACTCTCGCAGCCGCCGGTGTTGAAACGCGGCTAGCGGTCGGCCCTCGTACATCAATAGCTCGACGCCCTCGCCGGTACCCGGGCAATATTCCTGCAACAGCACAGGGCAGCGTCCCTCGAAGCGCCGCATCTCCTCGGCTAGCCGATCGTCGCTCTCAGCGTACGAGACACTGAGGGCCTCGATCCGTGCCTGCCTGTAAAGCCGTGATACCTGGGGCTTCAGCACTACCGGCCAGCTCAGCGACGCTCTCTTCTCGATCGCCTCCTGCACCGAATGGACCACAACCGTTCGCGGCGTCGGCACGCCCAAACGCTCGGCCAGTTCGAGCGTTTTGAGCTTGTCCGTCGTCACTCTCAAGGCAGCCACTGCAGGCAGCGCCAGCTTGCAGGTCCCTTCAAACTGGGCGCGGGCCTCCGAGAGCGGGAGGATTACAGCATCCGAGACCGGGATGATTAGGTCAACCCCGCGGTTACGCGCGGCGTTGACTAGTGTTGCAACCAGTTGCCGTGGCCTTGTTTCGGGTTCCGGATAGATCAACTGCTCCTGCGCATAGCACGAGTAGAAGCCGGGGCTACGCGGGTCGGAGTCGGCCGCGATCACGTGCCAATCCCGGCGTCCGAGCGAGCGAATAATCGCGATCGCACTTCCGCGGCCCGCATCAGTTACCAGGATTACGGGCCTACTCTGATTCCCCGTGACCACCATGCACTCTGGACGTGTTGGCCGTCCTGGCGTTGTAGAAATCCCAGATTACATCAGCAACCGCGCGCGCCACGTCGTCCTCCGGTTGGCTTGCGTCCACGATGGCAAAGTGTCTCACTAGGCCACGCATCGGCGGATACTCCTCGCGTCGACGCGCGAGAGCCTCTAACGTCCCCTCGGCTTTGCGCGCAAGCAACACCTCGGCCGGCGCGTCGAGCAAGATCATAAGGTCAGGCTTCGGATAGATGCGCTCCAACATAAAGCCATGAACGCGGCTGCTTAACGGCCGAGCCCTGTCGCTGGCCGCGATATCATGGGCGTAATAGTCGGCGAAGAAGTGCCGGTCGAACAACACAATATTGCCGCGGCGCTGGTAGTACCACGCTAGCTGCTGTCGAAACCATTCTTCGGCGATCCAGTTGGCCAGGTACAGGCTCGCCTTCAACCTAGCTGCGGACCGTCTGACGACGCTCTCAGGGGGGCGCTTTGACTGCTTCGGATCAGGCGGCCCGGCCACATCCGGCTTCCCGCCACGCACCAGCTTGATCCATGCGAGCAGGCGCGTCGTTGGCAACATGAGGTTGCTAGAGTCAAGGTTGTTCCCCATGTAGACGTACTTAACCCGCAGCGGGAACGTGCGCTCTAGCCGCCGGCCAATCGCGGTCTTGCCTGCCCCGTCCGGTCCGACCAAGGCTACGCTAAACACAAACTATCTCTGCGGCTCTCGCGACGTCAGTCGTTCCAAGCTCGAGTTTCTCGTTGACGACGAGCTACCCTCCGCCCGTGCGCGCCACCAACGGGCCACGTCGCGTGGTAAAGCGTGCCAATACGGTGGAGCAGATTCGGCCGATTCCATCCCGCCTCTTCCATCCGGTCGGTCCGTCGGTTTGGCCATCCGCCGCAGGAAAGCCTCGTACACCGCTAGATGCGCCGGGTTGCCCATATAGTCAGGATGAACATTGACCAGGGCCATCCCGCCCCAACGAGCGATGAAGTCCACCTTGTCAAGCCAGACCTTGGGGCTTCGCTGGCCAAGGGTCACCAACAGGGTGTGGTCCTGCACGAGTGTGTAGGGCAGTTCCACGAACCGCCCGCAGAAAAACGGCCAGATGCTCATGGTGCCGCCGGCCACGGGCTCGTAGGGGTCAGTGTCGAAGAACGACGAGTCATACTCAACCTCTAGGGCCTGCATCCACTCTGGATTGCGGTGTGTGAACGGAGACCGAAACCCAACCGCCCCCCACTTACGCAAGTAGTGATTAATGCGTTGCGCCCGGCGTTCGAACTCCGTCCTCGACAAGAATAGTTTACCGTCGTGCTTCAGGCCGTGGACTCCTACCTCAAAGCCCCGTCCCCGCAGTTCTGCCTGCAGGGCTTCATCCACGAGGTATGCTTCTGGCACGAAGTTGAATGAGGAACGGAAACCGTACCGTTCGTCCAGGTCCGCCAATGTCCGCACAAGAGCCTGCCCAGTTGCCCGCTCCACGTCGTGGGTGAGGACGAACGCAAAGCGCGCGTCGTTGGGCCAGAAGCCGAGGCGACGAGTAGCAGACCTCGGGCCGGGCGTGGCAAACCGCGAGGGGGGGATGGTGGGGTTCTTCTGCACGACCGTTTCTAACGCGCGATACACGAAGCGGACGTAGCGATCCTCGATAGGCCAGGCCAGGCGGAAGCTTGTCTGCTGCTTCCCGCGATAGCGCCGACGCGCGATAGCCGTCAGCGCACGAGGCAGCATCGGTCTGACCCTGTAGTAGAGCCGCTTGAAGTGACTCAGATGGTGGCGGTTGGGCCCGAACTGCCCTTCGCCCAGGACGTAATCCATGAGACCATCCCAACCGCCTTGGGCCAGCACTTCGGCCCCATTGGGTAACACCCCCACAGTGGCATCTGTCGCCGCACGCCACTCTTCAAGCGGAACCTCCGCCTCAAGCCGCCAGAAGCGAGGAAGCGTGTTACCCGAGTACAGCGTGCTCATGCAGCGTACCTGTAGAATATTTCACCTATCGCCCTACAGACCCACGGCGGTGCGTGTCGGATCACTGTCCCCAGTCCGCGAGACAACCGCCCACTGAATCGCGTTGAGGCACCCGGGCCTATCGCCGCGTAAACCAGCGGCTCCTCGCGCGCGCCCCATCCGTTCTTAAACTCACGCAAACCCTGGTCGCCCGAGTAGGTTCGACCAAAGTCGAGGGTGTGGTACTCATTTTCACAGGCCCACTTGATAGCCCTCCAGAACAAGAGGTTATTCGGTCGGTACTGCCAGAACCTCGAATCCGAAGCACCGTATTTGTAGGTCAGCGTGCCTTTCCAGCTCAGGAAGACGGCGGCTGCAACAGCTGCGCCGCCCACGCGAACAGTCAAAACAAACCCGAGCCCGTACCCAATCAAACGCTCCACCAACAGACGGAAGAAGCGATATGGTTGAACTGGTACACCAAGCCGCTTCCTGGTAAGAAGATGCAATCGATAAAAAGCATGCATATCGGTCAGGGAGTAACCCATTGAGACATCCAGCCCGGCGCGTTCTGCTTGTCGGATATTACGTCGGTGCATAGTCGAGAACCGGCCATAGACAGCAGCAGAATCAGGCGACAGCGGTAGCGTATGCCTAACCGCATCAGTGTGAGTATACACGTCGCTATGTTCTGAGATTGCGGCGCGCATGTGGAATGCAATCCGCTGCGGGCGCAAGGAGGCAACTAACGCATCAATAAAGTCTCGGCTTTCCTGAGACACCTCCAGCAGCGGAAGGTAGTCAGTAAACGGCAATGACACCCAACGTCGCGCACCGAGGAGCCTCGTCACGTCTAGGACCGGGAGTCCGGCTATGATCTCTCCGGTGTCATCTGTCAACGCAAGCACAAACGCCGGGTACCGGTAACAGTCAGCCAACAGACCAGCCCACCCGGGGTGGTGGAACGGACTGGCAGACGGGTGCTGCAGCACAAACTTCGCCCAACCAGGGCTGGTCAGGTCAATTCGCCTGAGAACGCTCGTCAACTCATCGCCCCCCGCGTGATGTGATTCACAAGCCTCATATATCGCTGGCGCATGGTCTCCCAGTTATATCGCGCGTTAAAGATGCGCAAGCCCCGGCGGATGGCCTCCAGCTTTTCGGGATGCTCATAAACCTCACGCAGACAGCGGGCCAGATCCTGTGGATCGTCCGGCTCATAGAACACGGCGTTGCTGTCGTCAAAATAGTACTCTATCACCTTCAGACGAGGCGCGATCGTCGGGATCTCCATCGCCGCGTATTCGAGCATCTTTACCGGTAGCATCCAGTTTCGCCGTGCTTCGGTGTAACGACGATTCCCGACCACGCCAAGATCAGCCGCCGACAAATAGCGCGGCAGGCACTCGACTGAGACCCAGCCTTCGGTCTTCACAACATCTCCCAGGTGAAAATGATCAATGAGTCGCCTGACCGTGGGCATATAGTCTCCACCGCCAATAAGAACGAAGCGCATGTTCGGGCATGAGGGACGAGCCTGCCGAATGCCGTCGAGGATGAGATCCAAGCCGAGACGCTCAGCCACGGTGCCGTGGTAGACCAAGGTAAGTCCCTCGCGCGCGCGTGACCTGGGCTGTGGACGGAAGACGGCCTCATTTCCCAGATTCATGATGTTCGTAATCTTACTCGCCGGAACACCACGCTCTCGCAAGACTTCGTTATGAAGATCATTGCTCGCGATCAGATGGTCAGCGAACGCAGCACTTACGCGTTCCTCCAACCGGATAAGGGCGATCAGCGGATGGTCCAGAGTTAAGTTAAACTTTGTGGCATATGCCTCAGGCATCGTGTCATGAACATCTAAAATTACTTTCGCGCCGAGGAGTTTCGGTACTAGTGCGGGAAATACGATGAAATCTGGCATGTTGTGGACATGCACGAGCGCATATCGCCGGTGGATGGACGCCCGCGTAACAAGGAACGTTGCCGACAGGAAGAACCATAGCTGGCAAAACACGTAGTATAGCGGGTTTCCGCTCCAAAGCTTCGGCATGAGGCAGAACACCCGCAGCCCCGGCGGACAAACTTCCGGCTGCCCTAGTGCGAAGACATCAACTTCGAAGCCCGCCTTTAGAAGAGCATCAACATAATTCTTTATTCTCGCATCTGTAAAGTAGTTGGCATAGGCGATCATACAAGCCGTGGAGTTCGGTGTCATTTGTTGTGGGTGGCTCCGCTTGAGCGCGTCGACAAGTCGCCAGCCGCTGTGACGTGAACGAACGTTGGACGACGGCTGTTGTGGCCGGTTCGGTGGACCCGACGATATTTCCGGCCGACAGGCGAATATGCCCGGTGGCTGGTTCTCCAAGTCAACCTATCGGTGAGGGCGCCGCGTCGAGTGCCGCTGGACCGATGACGTTGAAGGACCAGTGCTGGACGAGCCATGCCTCCGACGCGTCCGATAAACAGTCGCTCAGTGGGCCCACGGCGCGCAGACGACCCTGACACAGGTCAAACGCTCAAGCGTGGCGGTCCGCGCACTAATTCCGTATACAACTCGAGCGCCATTTGCCCGATCCTGTCGGGATGATATTCTCGCCAAAAGCGCTCGCGGTTAGTCTTACCCATATCGAAACGCAGGCTCGGATCGTGGGCCAATTCGAGGAGATAGTGGCCCATTTGGCCGAGGTCGCCGACCTTCGTGAGGAGCCCACCACGTCGATGATCAACCATGAACGGTATACCTCCAACGTTCGTCCCAAGGACGGGCAGTCCAGCCGCCATTGCTTCCAACACAGCAAGGGGAAAGGCGTCTCGGTATGTTGGTGTGAAGAGGACATGGGCGTCAGCGAACATCTTCCGTTTGGCCTCTCCGGTCACAACGCCGCAGAGGTTCACGTGGGATTTCAGTCCACATCGTTCGACGAGCCCACGTACCCGGTCGGTCTCTTCGTTTGAGCTACCGGTTCCCAGAATCGAGAAGGTGATTTGAGGCAGATGTTGTTGCACCGATTGAGCGACTTGGAGGAGATCGTAGATGCCTTTCGCTTGTGTAAGCCAGCCAACGTACAAAACCCGGAAATTGCGATCTGGTCTCTTCAAAGGAATACTTAGCATGTCGGTGCTGCAGGCGGGCGGTATGACTGCGACCTTGGTTTGATCGACGAATCTAGTAGCAATTGTCCTATCTTTCTCGGTCAGGACAACAAGGGCGTGTGGGGCTAACATGAGAGAAGCGAATACCGCGCGCGAGAGGGGTGTTGTTCCCGGAAACTCAACGACTGCAAGGTCTTGATGCAACTGCCACACCACACGAGCGCCAGTCAGTCTAGCTCCGATGACGGTGAGGCCGTTGGCAATAAAGGATAGATCATGACTGGAACCATGCAGATGTACCACGTGGATCCGGTGTTGGCGAACGGTGCGCATTAGCTCAAGAGTGAGACGCGCGTGACGGACAATGCGGCGGAGGGTGGGCGTCTTGGGCCGACGAGAGTCGCCCGGCAGGGCGCCAGACGAGCTGTTAAGAAGCCAAGTGGCTTGACGGCTAATGGGAGTGGACGTCAGCAGATGCTGGACTGACACGCCGATTCCACTCCACGGCGGTGGTAATGGGGCTACCTGAAGCAAGCGTAAGGATGACGGCAGCTCCGTCGTCATTGACCCCGACTCATCGACTCTCACGGAGCCCTCATGGATGCAGAAGCAAAGGGATCAACACAGTTCTGTCATTTGCCTCGACGCCGGGCGGTCCCGAGTGAAGCTGGTAAGCTTCCGGCGAGTCACGGCCTGCGGATGACCGGAATGCTACTGGGTGCCGCGTAGAGCCTCCAAGATGTTTCGCGTCAATGCCTGAATCCGAGGATCGACCGGCGTTTCGCGACCCTCATCGTCAGCGTGTCGCCCATAACCATCAAGCGCCCAGCTCCACTGGATAGTTCCGACGGCTACGATGAGTCCGCGGTTCGGGGCCCGGAGAGCGACCGTGTGCGCCTCGGCTGCTCGACCGTTCGCCTGGGCTTCTCTGCTGGGATTCACCCGCGCCCGCCCGAGTATTCGGACACCGGCGGACACTTCCGCTCCTGCGGCGGCACCTGGTGTCCATAGCCCGTCGTACTCGTAACCCACGAGGTTCAAGACGACATCGCCACTCTGGAAGCCGGTGTTTGCAAAGAGTGTGGGCGCACTGTCGACTCCTTCGACAACCCAGTCAGCGCTTCTCTTCACGCCGCCACCTGATCCAACGCCAATGAACTGATGTGTCGGTCGATTGAGCGGTGGGTCCTTCCACTCCGTCGTCGTGCGAGAGGGCTCTACGGCCGCTACGGGATCTAAAGCCGGATCACGATAACATACCTCGACGCGGTTTCGTCCGAGGGCGGAGTCTTCGAAACGAACGGCCCAAACGCCGGAATCGCCGGTGAAAAAGCCGAGGCCTTTCCCGCGGTCACGCGCGCTCTCCAGATGGTCTCGCTCCTCCTTGGACCAATACTCGTTGTGGCCGACCTGCAGCACGGCACGCGCTCGCGAGTCGATTTCCGAATCTTGGTGCACGTCAAGGTCGGAGATGTACGCGACGTCGAACCCATTCGCTTCGAGCCAGCGGACCATGTTCAGCTCCCAGATGAGCAGTGATCTGCCGGCACCGTTGCCCTCATACGGACGATCAAACGCAACCTTGACGGCTGCCTTGGTGCCGCCAACCGTGTTCGCTCCGGAGCTGTTGAAGTCGTAGAGGCTCTTTCCTCCCCAATTGTTGTAGGCCTGATCTGTGAAGGAAGCGTGTTGAAACACGAAATCATGTTTGCCTATCTCATCGCGCACAACTAAGGGGACGTAATTATCATCTCCATCTTCAGCGACAAGTTTTAGCACATACAAACCCGTCCTCCATCCAGATACTTCGAACACACTGTTCTTCGACCAGTTTGAGCTCGAAATCAGGCCTGTTTGTCGATCCATCTCCGGTTGAGGCTGAACGATGCCCACCTGATTCCTGAATACCTGGACGAGCTCAGCCTGATCTGTACCGTTCTCGTACCAGCCGAGCCGGTATACTTCTATGTCAAAAAAGCGCGCCAGTGTTGTGACAAACAATGAGACAGTTTCTCCATTACTGGCGCTGACTTTGTTTGCGAATCCTTTGATAGTACCGCGATTGTTAGACAGTCTCCAGCGCGTTGCAGGACGGCTGAGGCTCTGCCCGGTCGTCGATGGGGATTGCTGCACCAGTGGCGAAGCCGGCGCGGGAGGCGATACCTTGGCTGCGGGCGGGGGCCCAATCGAGGCAACCGAGGTCGGGGTACTCGTCGGCAGTGGTGCATCGGCCCGTAGACTTAACACCAGAAGGGTCGCCAGGCCGCCGACCAGCAGCAGCACGACGATAAGGTCGCGAAGATTGCGTCGCATCACGGTTGACCCCTGCCCACATCCGCGGGCCGAGTGGCATTTCGCGCTAACTCCATGGGGTGATCCGGGGTCTCCGGGTCTCCCCGAGCTTGGTACCGTGCGAGGGGAGCCTCGTGCGGCGGGCTTAGGCGTGACGGCGCCTTCGTTGTCGCGGAGTCGGCTCGGACTTGGGGGATCACGTCAGGCCTGGAGGAGCTGGCGGTAAGCAGCGACTGTTCTCTCAGCCACTCGCGCGGGTGAGTAGGCGAGCTCTGCGAACCTTCTGGCTTGGCACCCCAGCTGAAGTCGGAGTGAGGGATCGTTCAGTAGTTGCCTAAGGCAGTCTATCAGCCCACGTACATCGCCGGCTTGATACAGCAAGCCACTCTCGCCGTGCTTAACCATATCGGCTACTCCGCCCACACGTGTAGCAATCACTGGGACGCCGATGGCCATCGCCTCGGCGATGGCCATCGGGGCGTTTTCCTGAGCCGACGGCAGAACCAGCGCGGTAGCCCTACTCAGCAGATTGGCTAAGGTCTCCTGGCTTACACGGCCCAGAAAGCGCACACCGCCGATTCCTCGTTCGCCAACCGTCCGTTGCATGGCTCTTACGTAGCCCTCGTCCTGCGTTTCCCCGCAAAAAATAGTCTCCAAGTTGGGAAACTGACGACGAAGTTCGGCATGGGCCAGAAGCAGGTCGGCCGGTCGCTTGAGCGGGGCCAGCACCCCCACAAACACCAAATATGGTCTTTCATGAAGCGCCATGCGGGCAGGCACTTGAAAGAACAAGGAGCGCACAGGATTCGGAATAGCGAACGTCAACCCTCGATCGCCTACGACATCAGCCGCATAGCTTGAAATACAGATGAATGCATGGAATCGGCGGTGTACGTACTCTTCAATAAGGGCACTCGTATTCTTGCTCCAGAACTCCCAGCCTGTCCGGAGGTGAGCTTCGTGCCGAGCGACTCCGTGCACCGTGAACACCCGAGGATAACCGCTGAAAACCGTCGCAAGAGCCGGGGCTATGTTGCCCTGACAATGGACCAAATCCGGCTTCAAGCGCCGCAGCTCACGATATACCTTGACGACGCGAAAGGGGAGCCGAGGGCGCAACCAGGCCTGACGGGGAATCCTCAAAAAGTGGAACCGGAAACCCTCCCGTTCCTCGCACAGATCGGCTGCGATCGACTTGGACACGGCCACGATGTGAAAATCAAACTCACTCTGGTAGGCGCGTAACCCTTCGAGGAGAGCCACGGTTGCCGTCTCCACGCCGCCGACGAAGGTTGCATGGTCGGGCGGATAGTTAGAAATCATGGCGATCTTTGGCATCATCGTTGTGGCTCGTCGCCTCCTACCTCAACGGCCATCTCGCATTTCCAACCACAGCCTGGGCGGTATGTTCAGATTCCACAGACTGAAAACTTCCCGTCCAGGTGCTGGTCTGGTTGCTAGACCTTCTGAAGAAACCAGCGACATGAATTCATGCCCATACGCTGGGCGCTGATCCGTTCAGCCGTCCGGCATCGCTAGAGGGAAGCGTTTGGATGAGCAGGCAGATGCGTAGTTCTTGCCGACGGGAGGGGGGACACCGGAGCGGCTGGGCTGATGCCACGCTGAATGGGAGCTTGGAGTGCAAAACAGGCCGAATCCAAGGCGGATGTTTGCCTAGACATTCCGTGGAAGTCTGATCGTGCCATGGGGGGGACGACTGGCGAGCTAGCGCCCAGCTCATGCGGGCTGGGGTTGTGAGCATTAACACAGGATACAATACTCTGCTGCTCGTGGGTAGGCGGCCTGGCATGTAAACGTCACAGCGACTTCTGCTGTCGATGGCACGATGCGCTCCCGGCATCGGTGAACGTCTTGCCCGCGACCGGGACGAATTCCCACTCGTAGCTCGTCGGATAGAGGCTCAGCCTAAGAACTCCGTGGGTGTCGTCGCTGCGGGCCTCACTGTTAGCGGCAACTTGTGCGATATTGCGGAGCGGTGCCCCGCCCGTGCCCACCGTAAACTGGCGGATGCCGCGCAACGGGTCAGCGACGCCATCAGGGCTCTGCGGCGCAAAGCGTTCGTAGAGGTGGTCGTGCGCTGACAGCACCAGATCGGCGCCCGCCTCGTATAGGGCCCGCCAGAAGGAGGTATACACTGTTCCTGCGGAGAGCCGGCGTGGCAGCCGCCCACGTCTTCACAATTGCTGTTGAGAACGATGATGTGCCACGTGCCGACACTGTAGCTATAGTAGCCCTTGTTCGGATCGCCAGCGGCGGCGCCAAAGTAAGCGTAGTACGGTGAGGCCTGCGCAGTCTCGTAGTCGTGGTTGCCGGGCGCCGGCCGTGTGCGAGCCTTGTGGCGGCCCCACGACGGTTCGTAGCATTCGGCAAACTCGGATGTTGTGCCTGACTCGTATACATTGTCACCGAGAGTAAACACGGTACCGTCTGTCCCGTCGAGCAGCGCGGCTGTAGCCTCGTCGTCCACGCTGTCGCACCCGGCGATATCCCCAGCCCCGACGAGCACGGTCGGCTTCGCAGGGATCATCCAGCCGCTCAGACGGGCCAGCGCTAGTGCGAAAGCTAGCGCGATCAGGACCGAGAGTACCGCTAAGAGCCAGAGGCCGCGGTCGCTCAGTCTGAGGCTGAGCATTCTTTGCTCCAGCGGACTGTTGGACGGGAGCAGCTACATCGATCGGTAGAGGTGCCTGGGCCGGATGCGCGCATCGTCCGTCCTGAAGCGCCAGTCAACCGCTCCAACGGCCGCGTTGCGTTCCACGATCTGATTCGGCCAGCTAGGCTCCCGCGGGGGGGCGGGATCGGTGATACGTCGATTCACTGAACGTCGGGTGAGCGTGTTGCTTGGGTGCTCGCCAGTCGGTATAAAACGGGAATGAACCCTCCTGAATCACTCGCGCGGGCGAGTTCTTCGGACGCCGGATGATGCGGCTGACGTCGTGTCTAGCCAAGGGCGGCGGGCCCGCTCGCCGGCATCGGCCAAGCCTCTGGCGAATCCAACCAGTCCGCCAGACCACCCATGGTCGTCACCCAGAGATCGGACCGACGAGCGGAAATATACTCGAAAATGTCCGCGAACGTCTCATCCACGTCGTGCGAGTGCGTTTCGGGGTGGAACCAGAGACTGCCAACTAGCCCGCAGTCAACCGCGGCATCGACGTACTTCCGGACCAGCTTCGCCTGCTCGGTGGCGGTCCATGGCGCGGTCCATGCGCGTGACGGCCTATCGAGACAAATCCCGCCGGGTATGCGCCACATGCCGAGGTGGTCACGTCGCGGCACATCCAAATCATAGTCCATCGGGAAGCGGTATGCAGCAAACCCAGCCGCCCGCAGGCTGCCGTAGTTACCAGCCAGGTTACCAGGAAAAACGAACGAGCGGAGCGTCAGACCCCACCTGCTAGCCAGCTCCTGGCACAAGTGAAGCTCTGCAGCGGCGACTTGCGCCGGGCAGTGCTCATCGCTGAACACGACGTGTGAGAACGTGTGGCACCCGACTTCGTGCCTAACCCGGCGATCCAAAATCGACCCTATCATGTCCGGCCCATACCAGTTGGGCCAATCGGGCTCCCCTGCGCGCTCGCTGCCCGGGTCAGCGTCGAACCAGTCGCCCACCTGATATACCCAGTACTCGTTCTCAAAGTACGGCACGCGCGGTACCTCGCGGTGCGAGCGCCCGCCAGAGCGGCTGCAGCCGTTGAGGAAGAGGTGACCCACCGTCGCCCAAGTCACGGGCAGATCGTAGCGGTCACACAGGTCCAACAGGACTCCGAGGTTACGGCGGCCCTGCTGCGCCCGCTGTCGTGCGAAGGCCAGCGGATCGGCGACTCGCGCATAGCGCCAGGCCCACGCGAGCTCGAGGTCTGCTGAGATTACGAGCGCCGCACGCCGGCGGTCCGGGTAGTGCACGGAATGCGCTGCTGCCCGGTTAACCCGGGGACGGAAGCCCAGGGCATAGCTTGCCCGTCGACGGAAGGCGCGACCTCGTTCGCCTACCGCAGCGCGTACTGCTGCGCGGAGATGTCGCTTCAGGTTCATTGCTTGATACTCACTCAGTCAGTCAAGGCCAGTAAGTTGCCGAGCCATGCGCGCGACCCTGGGCGCCAGCGGCGGTCGCCTCGTACACTGCGTGCAGCTGCCTGCCGATGAGGTGCCAGCCGAACTCCATTTCTTCTCGATCACGAATACCTTCGCGCATGCGGGCACGGGCATTCACATCAAGCAGGAGCTGGGTCACCGCCTCAGTCAACGCGTCCGGGTCTCCTGGCGGCACGAGGCGACCTGTAACCCCATCTCGGACGGCTTCCCGCAGACCTCCAATCGCTGAGGCGACAACAGGCTTGCCGAACGCATATGCTGTTTGAACCACCCCGCTCTGGGACGCCTCCACGTAGGGCACGACGACGATGCTTGCCTCTTGGAAGAGCCGGCGGAGGGTCGCGTTATCGATTGTCTCAAAACGGGTGATGAACTCTGTGTCTGAGGGCAACGACGGCGGCTCGGGCGGTTGGTAGCCTCCGCCGGGGCGCCCCGCTACCACGACGCGGAGCCGTGGCACGCGCCTAGCAATCCGGGGCAGCGCGCTGTAAAGGATCTCTAGACCCTTGTAGGGCGCTATACGCCCAAAGAAGAGCAGACTTGGATCATGCTCCACTGAGTCAGGTCCAGGCAACTCGCGAAAGATCTCCCTGATGCCGAGGGGTACCACGGACGATGGGCGGTTCCTTGTGCGGCCAAAGAACACGTCCCGTGAGTACTGACTGTAAAACAGGAGGTGGCTAACGCATGGAAGCACGAGGCGGCGGACCATCGCTCCGCGGCCCACCCGCTCGCCCGGGTGGGGCTGGGCATCGTGGACCGCGAGGAGTTTGGGCACGCGTGGGGTTAGGAAGAACAGCGGGACCGACCGAGAAGACTCTTCCTCGATGTGCAACACGTCCGGGCGCAGCGCCCAAATACGCGCCGCCGCCGCCATACCCGTCCGCAAGGCGTCCAACGACAAGGCGCGAGGACTCGTGTGGACGACCAAGTCGAAGCTAGCCAGCTTGGACAGGAACGGCACCGCTTCGGCGAGGTAGCCGCCGCGCAACGCGGCTTCAGCAGAATGGACGCCAGCCCTCTCGTCAAGCCCCATTTCTCCAAACATGCTGCTCACGCGCTGCTCGGGAGAGAGCTCCAGAAGCAGATGAACCTCCGCCCGCTGGCTCATGGCCCGCACGATGGAGAGACTGGTGTCAAGGTAAGAAGGACGAGTATAGTGAACGACCTTCAGCTTATGCCTCCGCGACGGGTGGGTACTCTACGAGCCGCCACAACATCCACGAAAGCGTTCCTCATCGTTGACTGCATCGTCATTTGCTTTGGCTTCAACGACACCGGCAAGCTTGAGGGCAAAACAGAAAGGTTCCAGTATCGTCGTTTCCCACCGAGTTGATGTCCTGGCGGAGACGGGTTGAGACTGAGGAGTGGTGCAGTAATGGAGGCTACATACCCAGTCTCGGGGTATTGAGTAGGTCCGCATGTGACAAATTCGGAACCCGGCCCGAATCAAGAGCCCTGGCAAGCTCGACCTACCAAAGCCAAACAGGTGGCGGGGTGGGTCAAGATGGAACCAGTTGTTACCGAACAATCTCGCGCCCAAGCTATCAATATTGGGTACTCCAATGGTAAGCGTCCCATCGTCGGCAAGCACGCTATGCGCTCGATTCAACGTACCAAGGGGGTCAGAAACGTGCTCAAGTGAGTGCCAGAACTGGATGTGGTGGAAGAACCCATCGGGAAACGCCGCATCTAGCAGCTGCCCAGTATGCACTCGATGGTTACGAGCCAGTGCCCTCGACGCCGCCACCGGACTCACCTCAACGCCGTATGTCTCCCAACCCAGCATCTTCGCTAGATCAAGGTACGACCCCGACCCACATCCCACGTCGAGCAATCGTCCGCCGGGTCGGTAGGGTGGGAAGTGAAGCTCCTCTTCGTACCGAGGTCTGCTGACCGCATATCGAACCGTTGCCAGCACGCTTCTGGGCCGAGAGATCTCATGCCTTGCTGCTTTCGGGTAGGCGAGACTTCGAGCATAAATCCATGAACTACGGGAAAGGTGGGCCTCGCATGGCTCCTGATATGCGTAATAGCCACTATCATAGTGCCTGCCTATGTCCGGCGGTGGATTTTTCAGGTAGACGACTCGGCAAGCTCGACATCGCAGCAAGTAGAACGTCTCGCTGGGTAGAGGTGCCCGCCTGTCAGGAGACATCGCCCACTCTTCCGACTTCTCCGATCGACATATGGGGCAAGCACTAATAGAAGCCTTATCGGCTTTCAGCTTCGTGGCTGCTCTCAAGGCTGACCGGGGGATTCCCGTGCGACCTCAAGTGACCCAGCCGGCCACGTATCGCAGCGATCGGTAGAAGCATTGG
>WNGA01010026.1_pt1 | contig 16101 bp, 17 predicted proteins | sample 5400061 | NCBI WGS metagenome assembly WNGA01 (sample SAMN13153366, study PRJNA577476) | soil metagenome | isolation source: 100 cm soil or saprolite under grassland replicate 2 | place: USA:California | collected 2016-06-15 | reverse complement strand
CGGAAACCGCCGCGCAGGAATTCCCTGGTGTTGATATCCATGTTGTAGATACGCAAACTGTCTCCTGCAACCTTGGTTCATTGGTTTTGGTCGCGGATGATATGGCAAAAGCAGTAAAATCCGCGGATGAGATTCTCGCGAAATTGAATGATTTGATCCCGCGCGGACGGATCTATTTTCTGGTGGACACGCTGGAATATCTTGCCAAGAGTGGTCGCATCGGCGGAGCAAAGAAGTTGCTGGCGGAATTGCTCGAGATCAAGCCGATTCTCCAAGTGAAGGATGGACAGGTCGAGTCGTTTGAGCAGCAACGCACGAAAAAACGGGCACTGGCGCGTCTCGTGGAAATGGTAACGGAATCATGCAAAGGTGGAGAGGACGCTCATTTGTGCGTGTTGCAGGTGGAGGCGGACCCGACAGGGGAAGCCTAGGCGCTGGTCGAAGAGTTGAAATCCAAAGTGCCTGTCCCCCATATCCCAATTTATGAACTGCCTCCAGCGATTGTCGTACATGTGGGACCCAAAGCGATGGGAGTGGGCTTTTTTGTAGAATGATATCGAATGGTATAATTTTTGGGCGAATTGCATAATTTCCCACAACCGTGGTTTTTTTGAAGGAGAACGTTATGTCAGGACATTCTAAATGGTCAACCATTAAGCGTAAAAAAGGCGCGGCAGATGCCAAGCGCGGCGCAGTCTTCACGCGTTTGTCTCGTGAACTTGTGATGGCGGCACGCGAAGGCGGCAGTGATCCCGATGCTAACTTCCGCTTGCGCCTTGCGGTGGATAAAGCCCGCGCAGAGAACATGCCAAAGGATAATATTGAACGTGCTATCAAGCGCGGATCGGGTGAAGATAAAGATGGCGTGGTATTCGAACAGATCATGTATGAAGGCTATGCTCCACATGGCGTGGCAGTGATGGTTGAAACAGTCACCGATAACCGCAACCGCACAGTCTCTGATCTGCGTCACGCGTTCAGCAAGACGGGTGGTAATATGGCGGAACCTGGTGCAGTAGGCTGGCAGTTTGAGCGTGTTGCTTATTTTTCCTTCCCCTCTAGCGCGATGAATTTCGACAAAGCATTTGAACTTGGAATTGAAGCGGGGGCGAATGATGTTGTCGAGGATCATGACATGATCGAGATCACGGCTCCTGTGGAATCCTTCAAAATTATTGCGGATGCTTTGCACAAAGCCAAAGTGCAGCCCGAGGAAGCTGGTTTGCGCATGATCCCCAAACAGGAAATGGAACTTGATCCCGAAGATACTGTGCAGGTGCTCAAGGCGCTGGAAAGTATCGAAGATCTTGATGACGTGCAGAACGTCTACTCGAATTTGAAAGTTTCAGACGAGGCGCTGGCTGCCCTTGAAGCGGCATAAGGATTTTGAGCCGCGAAGAACGCAAAGATCGCGAAGGATTTTTAAAACAATCTTCGTGTGCTTCGCGGGCTCACCGGCACTGGCACCCGGTGCACACCTGCCCTGGGGGACGGTGCCAGGGAGTGTTGCGGTTTATTATTTAAAATGGCTCTTGCATTAGGAATAGACCCGGGTACAGCAACCACAGGCTACGGATTCGTCCGAATCATGGATGACGGCAGTCTGGTCGCCGTTAAGTATGGCGTGATCTTAACTTCCAAGGAGGCCACTGCCTCTGCCCGATTGGTGACGTTATACGATGAATTGCACGGTCTGCTCAGTGAATATAAACCTGAGCTGGCTGCTGTTGAAAAATTATTCTTTGCAAGGAACGTGACCACTGCCATCGCAGTAGGACAGGCTCGTGGCGTCGTGATGTTGTGTTTGGAACAATCCGGGATCGAAACATTTGAATATACCCCTAAGGAAGTGAAACAGGCTGTGGCAGGTTATGGTTCTGCCGATAAAAGACAAGTACAGGAAATGGTCCGCGCGTTACTGCAACTTGACTCTATTCCCAAACCCGACGACGCTGCAGATGCGCTGGCAATTGCAATCACGCATATCAATACAAAGAGATATGATCGATTAGGCGAAATGTATTGATGCCTGAAGCCTTACAGAGTGCCGCATAATTTGCTTAACTTTATATTTGAATTTCAAGCTACAAATCCAGATAAAAAGTTAACTTATTAAAGAGACAAGCGGTAGTTCCCTTCGTGTCACTTCGACTTCACTCAGTACAAGCCTTTGTGGTAAAAATGGTTTTATGATAGCAACTCTCCGCGGTGAAATTACTCAAATCGAAGATACGGCCCTCATCCTTGAAGTGGGTGGCGTGGGATTGCGTGTTGCTGTGCCTGCGCCTTTACGTGGACGACTCAGAGTTGGGGAAGTTATTTTGCTTTACACACATCTTGTTGTCCGTGAAGACGCGTTGACTCTGTATGGTTTCGAAACTCAGTCGGAACGCGAGCTTTTTAACATTCTGCTCGGCGTGGATGGGGTGGGGCTGAAAGTGGCGCTCTCGGTGCTTTCCACAATGACAATCGACTCGATCCAGCGCGCGGTCTTTGCGGATGAAGCGGATGTGTTGAGCCGCGTTCCCGGCGTAGGGAAGAAGACCGCCCAGAAGATGGCGCTGCATCTGAAAGACAAGCTCAAACCCATGGACGCCCTGGCAACCATGGCGGCGATGTCTGATAAGGATAGCGAAGTCCTTGCCGCACTGACTGCGCTTGGTTATTCGGTGGTTGAGGCGCAATCGGCGATCCAGTCACTTCCCAAGGACGCGCCCGATGATACGGAGGAACGTCTCAGGCTGGCGCTGGGATACTTTCAATAAAATGCAAACCCTAAAGGTCTTTGCCAAGAGTCATGGGGCAGTGAAGGTAAAAGAGACCTTTAGGGTTTTTATATGTACTCTCAATGAATGATTCTGAACTGTTGAAACAATATGAACCGGTCCTGCGATTTGCAAAAAGTGAACGGTTCTTCCCAATGGCGGTTGAGCCCTATCTCGAAAAATGCACGATCTTTCCAAGCGGGCCGCAGGGCGTGGTTGGACTGTTATCCCATTCCACGGAACCGTTGGTCACACGCATTGGGAAATTACAAAGCAGTGAATACTTTCTTCGTTTTGTTAATGACCCATTGATTGATTCGGATGTCTGGGTGTGGTGGGGAGTCTCGTCCGCTTTGATCCTTGTTGCGGGCTGGTTAATGTCAGGCTGGAGGGGAGTGGGAGTCGCGGCCGTCCTGGCGTTGGTTGCGGCGCTGATCATCTTCATTCAGGCATCACCCATCCGCTTGCGATTCTTTCCGGCTGCATTGGTTGCACTTTTTTTCTTCATTCTCGAAGCCGTTCCGGTTTGGTTTTTTCTTACTCCACATGCATTTGTAAGTGTTCAAGTGGAATATTTGGTATTACTTCCGCTTTATGTTTTCGCGCTCTTCTATATTTCTGTGCGGGTCATGAAATTTATTTTCGATTACATCATCCCTGAGGCGCCTGGCGTGATCATGGATATGTTTTCGCGTGCCACCGAGACCGTTGCGCGGAAATCATTTCATCAGTATGCAGAATTTCTCCAAAGGGAACCCCAACCTATTTATTATGGGCGTGTCGCACGCTGGCAGGATGTGGAAGGCAATGATTGGAAGAGTCTGCAATATCATTTCTTCTACGCCTTCAACGATTGGCGTCTTGCCGCGAATGGAATCAACCATCATGAAGGTGACTGGGAAATGGTCGCGGTCTACTTAAAGAATAATGAGCCTTATTCGTTACTGCTCTCCCAACACGGCACTGGTGCTATCGAATTATGGAAGGATGTGCGCTGTGTAAAGGATAAAGAGGGAAAGGATACAACCCATCCCCTCATTTATGTTGCGCTTGGATCACACGCCAATTACAGCAGACCCGAAGTGATCCGTTCTGCCAGCCTTTTTCACGAGGGACTTTTTCAACGCTTCGTTTATTGGGCTGATGGCTTGATCCATTTTCTGTTCATGCTCTTCAACCCGAGCGAAAAGGAACGCCAGATCGCCCTGAATCAGTTGGCTATGCATCCCGCCACGGCATTGACCGAGCAGAGCTTCGAGAATCTGCGCGATGAGAGGGATCATTACATGGTGAGCCTGCCAATGGAAATTGCCACAGGCGATGGATTGCGTATTGGTTACGAGGGCGATCTCCGAAGTGAGGAAATTGGTAGATCCAGCAGTTATCTCAAGCGCGTCATGTCAGACCGACCGGTGATCCATCCACAATCGCATGAGTGGAAGCAGGCTCTTTTGTCCCCCGAACCCGATTGGGTGCAATATAAAGGCTTGTGGGGAGTGAAGAGTTTCCTAAAGGACGAGTCAGGCCCGCCCGGACCCAAATGGGACAGACCTGACAAGCTATTCGCGGTCTATCCGCGCAAACGCTGGGATAAATCGTTGGAGTGGCTGACGGAGTTGGAAAATATCTTAATATCTAGAAACAAAAAGAAAACCTAACTTATCTTTTGCTTTCCCACCTTGCATACACCGCCTGTGACAACAACCTCCCTGCACTTTGTTCGCGCGTGACCAGCTCTCCCATTTCGATTTTCCCCTCGAATCCGTCCATCATATCTTCCATCGCCTGCGCTACATGGATGGCAGAGGCGCGCACTGCATAGATTGTTGTAACAACAAACAGTGGGTTGTCACTCAAGCACTCGCGACCGGCTTCCAATAGATTAGGTAAGGATTTATACACTTCCCAGACTTCGCCTTTCGGCCCGCGCCCAAACTTTGGTGGATCAAGAATAATGCCATCGTATTTGACTCCGCGCCGGGCTTCCCGCTGGACAAACTTCAACGCGTCGTCCACGATCCAACGGATGGGTTTCTCTGTCAAATTGGACAAGGTCTGATTGTCGCGCGCCCAGCTGACTGATTTTTTGGAGGCATCCACGTGAGTCACTTTGCCGCCAGCTGCTGCCGCGGCTAGCGTTGCCAAACCCGTATATCCGAATAAGTTCAATACATTGATTTCTCGTTTTGATTGAGAAATTAACTCACTAAGCCAATCCCAGTGCGCGGCAACTTCAGGGAATACGCCGAGATGTCGTCCGGGAGTTGTCATGGCCCAAAACTTTAACTCTCCTCCTCCTTTCGCGCTGAGCGGAGCGCCAGCAGAGACGAAGCGGGGGTCAAGGATATATTTCATTTCCCATTTCTCTTCTACCTTCTTTTTGAAATCCCAATGTCCGCCACTTTCTTCTCCGGTGGGCTGAAAGACCGCGTGGGCCTGTTTCCATTCGGCATCGAGTGAACGTTTCCACATCGCTTGTGACTCGGGGCGAACAAAAACATAATTCCCAAAGCGTTCGAGCTTCAATCCATCGCCGCTATCGAGCAATGCGTAATCTGTCCAATGGGATGATTCGAGAAAAGTGAATGGTTTTGAGGATGTGATCATGAAGAGTAGGACATAAGATGGGGTGGGAAATCGGACAAATTCACTTGCTTTTTCATTTGAAAGTTGTATAATGTGGGAGAAAGTGGTAAGAAGTGGTAAGGACGCCGGTTGCGCCGGCGTTCACCTGTTAAAAAGGAATTATAGCACAAATGTTCTTAGGTCAGTTCCAGCATAATCTCGATGAAAAAGGCCGCTTGATGATCCCGGCGCGCTATCGTGAGTTGCTGGCGGCTGGCGCCTTCATCACGCAAGGCTTTGATAAATGTCTCATGGTGATGACCGATGTCTATTTTGGACAAGTCTATGATCGCATCAATGCCATGAACCTGGCTGACCCAACTGCACGCCTCCTCCGTCGCCTCATTCTTTCCAATGCTTATTCCGTTGAAGTGGATAAAGTTGGACGCATCCTTGTTCCTGGAAATTTACGTCAGGTCATTGCGTTGGATGGCGAAGCGATTGTTGCCGGACAGGGCGACTACTTTGAAGTGTGGAATCCTGCTGATTGGAATGATCAGATGAATCAATTACAGGATATCGAGACAAACAATCAACGCTTTGCCACGCTCGATCTTTCCAGAGGTTATTCGTAGTAACGGCTTCCCTGGCACCGTTCGCCAGGACAGGTGCAGCCGTTAACAACTGATCCTAAAGGATGCTTCGCAAAGTCGTTACTACATGAACGATTCGCCGCACCAACCTGTACTTTACAAAGAGATTATACACGCGTTGCAGCCTTATGCTGGGGGCCGCTATGTGGATGGGACATTGGGTGCGGGTGGCCATGCCCGCGGAATCTTGGAGGTGTCTGCGCCAGATGGGCAACTGCTGGGTCTTGATGTAGACCCGCAGGCGCTCGCGCTCGCTCGTAAGAACTTGGCTCCTTATGAACAGCGCTTCCATCTGGCGCAAGCCTCTTATACCTCTCTGTCCACGCAGCTGGCGCAGCTCCAATGGGATGCAGTGGATGGCATCCTGCTCGATCTCGGTGCCTCTTCGATGCAGTTCGATACGCCCGAGCGAGGTTTCTCCTTCCTGCAGGATGCTCCGCTTGACATGCGCTTCGGACCTCATGTTTCGCAGACCGCCGCTGATTTGGTGAACGAGTCATCAGAACGGGAACTGGCTGACTTGATCTATCAATATGGCGAAGAGCGGGAGTCTCGCAAGATTGCCCGAGCGATTGTCAGAGCGAGACCGCTCCATACGACCCGCGAATTGGTCGCCGTCATCGAAAGTGTCTCTCCCCGCCGCGGAGATCGCATTCATCCGGCGACGAGAACGTTCCAAGCGCTGCGGATCGCAGTGAATGAGGAACTGGCTTCCATTAAAGAAGTGCTTCCTCAAGCGGTGGCAGCCCTACGATCCGGAGGAAGACTCGCCGTGATCTCCTTCCACTCATTGGAAGATCGTATCGTCAAGGATTTCTTCCGCGAGCAGAGCAAGGATCTGGTCAACCCGCCTTATGAACGGATCTATGCAGAGGAACGCAAAGCAACGCTGAAAGAGGTCAATCGAAAACCGATCATGCCCTCGGATGATGAAATAAAAAATAATCCGAGAGCGCGCAGTGCAAAACTTCGCATTGCAGAAAAATTGTAAGGCGGAACGCTTCGCGCATTCCGCCCTACACGACCCTCGCCCAAATAAAAAGGTCGTTATGCAACAAGGACAGGCTACACAAATCATTCATGCTTACAGACAGGCTCCCTGGCGGGTTCAACGCCAGTGGATTGGCGCGTTCCTGCTCGTCGTGGTTGGCGCAGCGATGGTCGCGGCACTTTACCTCGATGTGACCGCCCGCGCGGCGGTGGCCGGACGCGAGATCCAGGAAATGCGAATTCAGATTACAACCATCCAGCGCGAAAACGCGGACTTGGAGACTCAGTTGGCAGATCTAACCTCCACAGCTGTGATGGAGAAACGCGCAACTGATCTGGGCTATCGTCCCGTCCAACCCGGCGAGCTGGATTATGTGGCTGTGCCTGGTTTTGCGCTTCCTGAGCCTGCCATTCTATTGGCCGCGGAAGATACAGCCCCGACGACGCAAAATCTACCAGCAGAATACACCCAGTCTCTGCTGGAATGGTTCGAGGATCGCGTGAAACTCGGAGGCTTGCGCTAACCATGCGACAGCAATATGCCATCCGTTCCATGATCATTGTTGCTGGTCTCGTGCTGGCAGGGCTGGCTGTTATTGTACAGATTATCCGCATTCAGACGAGTGATCAGGCAAAGGTATTCCTGTCACAGGGAGATCGTTACGCGGGGGAATTCCAAATGTTTTACCCGGAACGCGGTGAGATTTACGATCGCAATGGTCATTTGCTGGCAGGCAACCGGACGGTTTATGAAGTGGGCGTTAGCCTGAGCGAAATGGAAAGCCCGGATTCGCTGGCGAACATCCTGAGCAAATATTTGGGACTTACTTATGATGAAGTCCATAAGAAATTGACTGAATCGCCGAAGAGCTGGGAGTATGTTGTAATCCAGGATTATGTGGGCGTGGAAACGGTTGATGCACTACAGAAACTTGTCGGGCAAATGAATGATGCAGATGATTCGCGTTTAAGCGGACTGGCGTTCAAACCACATCTGCAACGCAGCTATCCCGAAAACGCACTGGCTTCCAACGTGCTCGGATTTGTCACCCGGGATGGTCGTGGCTATTTTGGTATCGAAGAGAAATACAATGACCTGCTGGCAGGTAATCCTGTGCAGGTCTGGGTGCCGCGTGACCCGAACAAAGCGACGGAAATTCCTAGGGTGCCGAACGGAACCACACTTGTCCTTACGATCAATCGGGATTTGCAAGCCAAGGTCGAATCCATTCTCGATCAGGCGCTCTCTGACTATGGTGCACAGAATGGCACCATCCTCGTCATGAACCCGCGTAATGGTGAGATCCTTGCTATGGCTGCCACCCCGCGCATGGATTTGAACAATTACAACAATTATTTTTCTCTATACGATAATGGCAGTCAATATAACCGTTCTATTGGAACGGTGTATGAACCGGGTTCAGTTCTCAAGGTCTTAACGATGGCTGCTGCTTTGGATGCAGGCACGGTTACCCCACAGACTACCTTTATCGATACCGGCTCCATCGAGGTCGGTGGAATTACCATCCGGAACTGGAACCGCGACGCATGGGGCCAACAGGATATGGTGGGTTGCCTGCAGCATTCATTGAATGTGTGCCTGGCCTGGGTTTCCTCCCAAATGGGGACACAATCATTTTATGGCTACATGGAACGGTTTGGGTTGGGGCATCCGACTGGTGTAGACCTTTCCGGCGAAGCGACCGGTAGACTCAAGGTCCCTGGCGATGGGGACTGGTATCCTGTAGATCTGGGTACGAACGCCTTCGGTCAAGGAGTTGCCGTGACTCCGTTGCAAATGCTTATGGCCGCTTCTGCCATTGCCAACGATGGAAAGATGGTCACGCCGCATGTTCTTTATTCCATGCTGCGTGATGGCCATCAATACAATGTCCCTTCGCAAGTTGCCGGCTCACCCATTTCTACTGAAACAGCTCATACATTGAACCAGATGCTGGCGGCTTCGCTCGAACTGGAATCTTCGCAGGCGTTGTTACCGGGCTATCGCCTCTCCGGCAAAACAGGTACAGCCCAGATCCCAACAGATTATGGTTATGACCCATTCCATACAAACGTCTCGTTTGCGGGGTGGGGACCTACCGATGATCCACAGTTTATGGTGTACGTCTGGCTTCAAAGTCCAACTACATCGATTTGGAGTTCTGAAACAGCTTCACCTGTTTTTTCGAAAGTTGCTGAACAGACAGTCATCCTTCTCAACATTCCGCCCGATGTTGTCCGCGGACAACTAGTGACGAAATAATGCTGACACTCGCTGACGTGCTCGAAGCCCTGACGAATTTTCGTCCCATTGCGACAACGGTCATCACCGATGCGGTGATCGACTCGCGTCAGGTAATCCCCGGTTCGTTGTTTGTTGCGATCCCCGGCGAAAACGTGGATGGACATGATTTCATTGGAGAAGCGTTTCGACGCGGGGCTTCTTTTGCTTTAATCCAGCGGGACGCTGTCGCGGACGGCTCTTTCCGGACCATTGATCTGCGGGCCGTCTTATCGATTGATTCGTTTCCCCGTGAAAATCTCGATCCACCAATATGTTTACGCGTGGAAAATACTGTCACTGCTCTTCAACAGATCGCGCGTTACTGGCGCCGCAAACTGGATTTACGAGTGATCGGCATTACGGGCAGTGTAGGTAAATCTACTACGAAAGAGATGGTCTTTGAGGTTCTCAGCACACGTTATCGAACGTTGAAAAGCCCGGGCAACCTCAATAACGAAATTGGCTTGCCGCTGACCATGCTGCGATTAAGTGCCGGCCATCAACGTGCTGTCTTTGAGATGGGATTTTATATTCCCGGCGAGATTGCATTCCTTTGCGATATTGCCCTGCCACAAATCGGTGTAGTGACCAACATTGGCACCGTCCATGCGGAACGCGCCGGTTCACAAGGAGCCATTGCGCGCGGCAAAGCGGAACTGGTCCAGGCGTTGCCTCCTGCGCCTGAAGGGGTGGCAATCTTGAATTTCGATGATCCCTGGGTCCGCCAAATGGAGGAGAAGACCAAAGCGCGCGTCTTCTTTTATGGGTTATCTCGTGAAGCAAATCTCTGGGCAGATAACGTTGTCGGCTTGGGCTTGGAAGGGATTCGTTTTCGCCTGCACTATCAGGGCGAGACGTTGCATGTACGTATTCCCTTGATCGGCCGTCACTCTGTGCATACGGCGTTGCGTGCGGCAGCAGTCGGCTTGATGGAAGGCATGAACTGGCAGGAAATCTTGGAAGGACTGAACCAGGGGCACACACAACTGCGCCTGGCAGCAGTTCGCAGCCAAACGGGTGCTCTGTTGCTTGATGACACTTACAATGCTTCCCCCGAATCGATGCTGGCTGCCTCAATTTGCTCGACGAACTGGAAGGCCGCAAAGTGGCTGTGCTGGGCGATATGCTCGAGCTTGGTCCCTATGAACGCGGCGGCCACGAGATGGTGGGTCTGCGCGCAGCACAAGTAGTGAATGTTTTGCTCACGCTGGGCGAACGTGCCCACATGATTGCCGATGCGGCCCGCCGGGCTGGCATGAAGAAGTCTTCGATTGTTGAATTCAATGAATTTGAACCTCTCATTGACTGGCTGAAGGTCAATCTCACAAAAGAGGACGCTGTGCTGATCAAAGGCTCTCATGGTCTTCGTATGGATCGCATCGCTTCGTTGTTGGAGTCGCGTTCATGAATAAGACCGCCTTTGTATTGAGCCTGGCGATGCTTTCATTTGTCATGACAGTGATTTGGGGGCCGCCTTTATTGCGCATCCTCCGCCACTTCAGAATTGGCAAATTGATCCGTGTAGATGAACCGGGCCATCACAATGTGAAAATGGGCACTCCTACTATGGGAGGTGTATTGTTCATTCTGCCCGTCCTTCTATTAACAGGTTTGCTGAACGCGGCGGTGTTCATCGGTTTGGAAGTGATCGGTCGTTCGGTGCTCGTGCCTCTGATTGTTCTGGTCGGTTATGCCTCCCTTGGCGCGTTGGATGATTGGGAAGGCATTCGCGGGAAACGGCGCGGGGAAGGGATGCGGGCCCGTACGAAATTCCTGGCCCAAGTTTTATTGGCTGTCGGTACGGCTTTCGTTTTGAAATATTTGCTTAAAGTTCCCGAGATGCGCCTGCCAGGGATCAATGGCGATATTGATCTCGGTTTGTGGTACATCCCGATTGCCGCTTTTATTATTGTCAGCGAATCGAACGCCATCAACTTTACAGATGGCCTCGATGGTCTGGCGGGTTTGATCTCAGCGACTGCCTTTGCCGCATTTGGCGGCATCGCTCTCATGCAGCATCAGGAATATCTGGCGCGCTTTTGCTTTACCGTAGTAGGAGCGATCTTTGGCTTTTTGTGGTTTAACGTCCATCCTGCCGAACTATTTATGGGCGATACAGGCTCGCTTGCTCTCGGCGCGACCTTGGCAGTCGTGGCGTTAATGACGGGTCAATGGCCTTTATTACTGGTCATTGCAGTGATTCCTCTGAGTGAAGCACTGAGTGTTGTCATTCAGGTCACTTATTTCAAATTGACGAAAGGCAAACGTTTCTTCAAAATGGCTCCGATCCATTTGCATTTTGAATTACTGGGTTGGAGCGAAACTCAGGTTGTTCAGCGTTTTTGGCTGATTGGCCTGCTAGCTGCGATGGTTGGCATCGGATTGGCTCTGGCTTAATTCGTGATATGAAAACGAACTGGACCGGAACACGTGTTTTGATCTTAGGAGCCGCGCGACAAGGTTTAGCCCTGGCGCGCTGGCTTTCGCTGCATGGGGCGCGCGTCACATTGAGCGACATGCGCAGCGCAGATGAATTACGCGTGGTACGCGAGTCGCTTGCCGAATATCAGATCGACTGGACGCTGGGTGGGCATCCGCTAGAATTGCTGGATTCCACCGATGTACTCTGTCTCTCTGGTGGAATTCCGCTCAACCTGCCAATCGTGGAGGAAGCTGTGAAACGAGGCATTCCTCTCTCGAACGATACCCAAATCTTCATGGAAGTTGTTCCCTGCAAAACGATCGGTGTGACTGGTTCAGCTGGGAAAACCACGACAACGACTCTGGTTGGACGAATGGCAAAGAATGCCTATGGTGATAAGGCTTACATTGGCGGCAACATTGGTGACCCCCTGATCAATTACGTGGACAACATGGAAGCCGATGATGTTGCCATTCTGGAGATTTCATCTTTCCAATTGGATCAGATGACGATCTCGCCCAATGTCGCGGCGATCTTAAATGTTACGCCGAATCATCTGGACCGTCACGGCACAATGGAAGCCTATACAACTGCCAAAGCGCGTATCCTTGAATTCCAAAGCGAAGAGGATGCTGCCATTCTCGGACGTGACGACAAAGGTGCATGGAGTTTGCGAAATAAAGTGCGTGGCAAGCTGTATACGTTCAGCTTGAATGAACTGGAAGAAGGTTTGAACGGTACCTACCTGCAGGATGGTTTGTTGAACCTGCGGGATGGTGATGCGTACCTGCCATTGATCCTGCGCGAAAAAATATCCTTGCGCGGTGACCAGAATGTATCAAATGTGCTGGCTGCCTTTGCAATTGGACATGCCTCCGGATTTCCTCTGGACGCCATGCTCGATGCCGTGGAAAATGTATTAAATGTGCTGGCTGCCTTGGCCATTGGACATGCTTCAGGATTTCCTCTGGATGCCATGCTCGAAGCTGTGGAGGATTTTCGTGGGGTACCGCATCGTCTGGAGCTTGTGCGTGAATTGCGCGGAGTGCGCTGGTACAACGACTCGATTGCAACCACGCCCGAACGAAGCATGGCAGCCATCCGTGCATTTAAGGAGCCGATTGTCTTGCTGCTTGGCGGTCGCGATAAGAATCTTCCCTGGGAAGAACTTATGCAGCTCGTCAGTGAGCGCGTTGATCACGTGGTGCTGTTTGGTGAGGCAGCCGAAAAAATTCAGAAAACGGCGGACAGCCTCGGGCTGCGCGAAGATCGCTTCTCTGTCACACGAGTGGAGGGTCTGCATGAAGCCGTCCTCAGAGCAGCAGAGCTCGCCGAGACAGGTGATGTTGTTCTGTTATCGCCGGGCGGCACCAGTTTCGATGAGTTCAAGGATTCAGAACGTGGAGAAAGGTTTAGAGCATGGGTACTGGAACTTTAGTAAACAATCGCATGTCGCTTTCATCCGTCAAAAAGCGGGCGCGCAGCGTGGATATTCCACTGATGTTAACCGTGGTTGCTCTGGTCGTGTTTGGCCTGATCATGCTGTATTCTGCTTCGTTCGATTTTTCCTTCAATGAATTTGGTTCACCCACCTATATGTTCACACGCCAAGTGAAGTGGTTGGGCGTGGGTCTTTTGCTTGCGTTCGGATTTTCAAAATTTGATTATCACCATTGGCGTAGAGTGATCGTGATTGCCATGCTTGTGACGATTGGATTGTTGATCACCGTTTTGTTCATCAATGAAATGCGCCTGGGTGCCTCCCGCACCTTATATCAAGGGTCCTATCAGCCTTCCGAGATCGCAAAGCTCATTTCTGTCATCTATATTGCGGTTTGGTTGTATGCAAAACGTGATTTCCTGCACGACATTAGTTTAGGCTTAATTCCATTGGGCGTTATTCTTGGTATCATTGGCGGTCTGATTTATCTGCAGCCGGATTTAAGCGCAGCCGGTACAGTATTGGTCCTTGGAGGTTTGCTGTTCTTCCTGGCAGGCGCAGATATAAAACAAATTGTGTTTATTTTGATCCTGGCTATCTTCATGGGCTGGGTCATTGTGCAATTCAGTGTTACAGGTCAGGATCGTGTGGCTTCTTTCCTGGCTGGGTTGCAGGATCCCACGCATGCTTCTTACCACGTGCAGCGTTCGTTTGAAGCTGTGATCAAAGGCGGTTTCTTTGGTGTGGGGTTGGGTCAAGCTGATACTAAATTAACAGGTTTGCCCTTCGCACCTACTGATAGTATCTTTGCGGTCGTTGCGGAAGAGCTTGGGTTGTTTGGCTCCATGCTGCTCATGAGCCTTTATGGGTCCCTCGTCTGGCGTGGACTTGTGATCGCCCGCCGCGCGCCGGATATGTTTGGCACACTGCTGGCTTCTGGTGTGACATTCTGGATTGGCATGGAAGCCTTGATCAATATGGCAGTGATGGTGGGTCTCATGCCATTTGCAGGGAATGCGTTGCCCTTTGTTAGCGCCGGTGGCTCGAATCTTGTCTCAACCCTGTCAGCCATCGGGATTATGTTGAATATCTCTCGCCAGAGCGGCGAGAGTGTCAAGAAGGAAGAAAAGGATCGGAGGTCATTCAGTGCGGTTGTTGATTTGCGCCGGGGGAACGGGCGGCGGAGTGTATCCCGCCCTCGCCGTTCACGGCGTACTAACGTCTAAGGTCACTGACGTGGAAACGCTGTGGGTGGGCGGCGAAGGTGGCATGGAGGAATCTCTGGTCAGACGCCAGGGGATTCCCTTCCGCTCCATCCCCGCTGCCGGTCTGCATGGGGTCAACGTCACGGTTTTGCCGCGCAATCTCCTGACGATCGGACGTGGTGTCCTCGCTGCACGCAAACTCCTCAACAACTTCAAACCCGATGTCTTGTTCTTCACCGGTGGTTATGTTGCGGTACCCGTCGCGCTGGCGGGACGCTCGATTCCATCCCTTCTTTACGTGCCCGATATCGAGCCTGGCATGGCTTTGAAATCACTTGCCAGATCTGCAGACATCATTGCTGTGACGACCGATCAGTCACAGAAGTTCTTTAACAAAAGTGTTTATGAGACTGGATACCCGCTCCGCCCCGACCTCACGCTTTGGGACCGCCAAACAGCTTATCACCACCTCGACATTTCCGGCAAATTTCCTGTCCTTTTGGTGTCTGGTGGAAGCAAAGGTGCGCATTCGATCAACCAGGCTGTTTTGAACAACCTGAAAGGATTGCTTGCAAGATTCGAGATCATTCATCTTTGCGGTGATAGAGACTGGCAGGTTGTCAAAAGCGCGCGCGAAGGATTGCCCGTGGAACTGATGCCGCGTTACCACGCGATGCCTTATCTGCATGAGATGGGCGCAGCCTTGGCAGCCGCGGACTTGGTTGTCTCCCGAGCTGGTGCAAGTTCTTTGGGAGAGTACCCACTTTTTGCCCTACCGGCTGTTCTTGTGCCCTATCCATATGCCTGGCGCTATCAGAAAGTAAATGCCGATTATCTATCACGTCGCGGTGCTGCGATCATCCTGGAAGATCACCGCCTCAACGATGATTTGTTGGTGACGTTGAACGTTCTAGCCGAAAACCCGAACAAGCTGAAAGCGATGCGGGCTGCCATGTTTGAACTCTCTCATCCACGCGCCGCTGAGAAGATTGCCAGTGCGCTGATCGAGCTGGCTGGAGAATAACGCTATGATGAGCATTGTCATTCTTTTCTGGATGTTCGTAATTCTCTTTGCGATTGTCGGTTGGATGCGCGGCTGGGCAAAGGAACTCCTCGTGGCATTCAGTGTGATCCTTGCCCTGGCGCTCAACCATGTGCTGCGCAGGTATATCCCGATTGCCCAGACGCTGCCTGAAACAGATGTATCACTCTTCTGGGTGCGGACAATTATCCTGATTGTGCTTGTGTATTTTGGCTATCAGACAGTCGTCAGCATTCCGCATCTTGCCTCTCGAGCAGTGCGTGAGCGTTTGCAAGATACACTTTTTGGCGCCATCCTCGGCGCGGTCAACGGTTATCTGATTGCCGGAACGATCCTGTTCTATATGAACGTTGCGGACTATCCATTTCCAAATATCGTCTCCAAACCTGTGGATCCGCTCCTGCAGCAGACTGTGAATCAGATGATGCTGTACATGCCGCCTCAATTACTTGGCGAACCCGGCATCTACTTTGCCATCATCTTGGCATTTGTGTTTGTGCTTGTGGTGTATATCTAGTGATATTTCTTTGCACTGAGCGGAGCGTAGCAAAGTCGAAGCGCATATTTTCCTTCGACTGGGAACTTCGCACACCTGCCCTGGCGGACGGTGCCAGGGAAGAACACTCAGTTCTCCGCTCAGGACGAAAAAAGGAAGTTATGACACACGTTCATTTCATCGGCATTGGGGGAAGCGGTCTTTCCGCCATCGCCCGCCTCCTGCTGGAGAGCGGATA
>WNGA01007669.1_pt1 | contig 16107 bp, 13 predicted proteins | sample 5400061 | NCBI WGS metagenome assembly WNGA01 (sample SAMN13153366, study PRJNA577476) | soil metagenome | isolation source: 100 cm soil or saprolite under grassland replicate 2 | place: USA:California | collected 2016-06-15 | reverse complement strand
GTTTTCTCATTCGATAGACCGAATAGTTTACTACCCATAGGCTGAACCGCTTCGCATTCACAGCCTGAGGACCTGAAGGTCCTGCCACCTCAATAAAGGAGCGGTTCATGTTTCTCCCTGACTATTCCGTTAGCCTTCGCGCGATCTTTTCGCGTCCAACACAAGCACAACTCGCTGCAGCCAGATTGAAATGGAGAGCGCTTGCTGGTCAGCTACTCCCACTACTCCTTACTTATGCTCTGCTTCTGCAACTCGTCCCGCGAATTGTTGTAGGCGCGCCATCTGGATCGCTTGTGCTGCCAGTGGAAAAGCAGGCTGCGAAGAACAAGGATGCCGAATTCTCTTCCCAGTTTGTTCAGGCGGGCGCTAACGGCTGGAGCGAGGTGTTCTCAGCAATATCCGCCGGCAGCGATGTGCCCCGTAATCTTTCAGTTCTATCGATGTCCTCAGTTAAAGACTCCGTTTTAAATACTAAGGGTACCCACTCGAAGGGACCTTTCTAACGCGTGAGTGTCTTGAATCCTTAGAAAATATTTGACAACGGTGGACTATCCGAATATGTTTTCGGTTCCCAATCCTCCGTATCAGGTTGGGCGTGGAACTTCTTGGCCTCATTGACTTCCGTAGAAGTCCATACTCGAAGATCCCCCAAATGCTTAACACTTTTCTTGACACCAAACTCGCCCAACTAGGGTTGACCCTGGTTCCGCTAAAAATCCTGCATCCTGACGAACTGACCTACACTGGGGTTTTCATGCAGCCCTTGGGAGACCTGAACGCCTCACCAGATGGCATTGAAAATGCTGACAATGGAATTGCAGTTGCCAAGCACTCGAGTTTCCTGCAAATCGCAAATGACCTATTGGTTGACTTCGCGATGACGCCAGAATACTCATGTCCCTGGAGCGTGCTTTTGGATTGTATTAACGCGGGATATCTCCCGCGCCGCGGAAGCCTGTGGGTTCTCGCGTGTGAATCTATCACCGAAGCTCAGCTTATTGAATTTGGCGACGCACATCGGGAAGTTACGTGGATAGTTGCGGAGTTTGAGCATGACAAAGCTAGGACTTTCCTTGATCCACTCTGCTATGTCTTTTGGGCTCGTTCTGAAAACGGCGAGTTTCAGCTTGTAGTCGCTATCCAGTTCAAAGGACAACCGATGTCCGATCACCTTCACAATCTTGAACGAGATCACATGAAGCGTGGGGTGGAGAGATTTATCATACGAAATGATAATGATTCAGTGCTTTTGACAGCACTAATTTGTTCTGATTCGTTAAACTTCAAAGAAAACACGCTCCCCCAGAACGCGCACATTCCATACTTAATCCTGCATCCTCAGCTTAATCCAAAGCCTAGGTATAATGCCTTTAAGGAGTATCGACACGACGCCTATCTCAGAAGTGACAAGCCGGAATTCATCTGTCTCAATTGGGCTAGAGGCTTTCGTCTTCCTGGGGCGCGAGCCAGTAAGTTCGGTGGATCAGCGTATTATCTGAAAAGTGCCTCATTACCTCCTATAGACGATCGGTTGAACGAGGATCATCGCAGAGGGTTGTATTACACTATTTCTCCCGAAAATCAATCACACATTTTTTTCTTTAATTATTGTGAGGGGGTGTTCTACCTCCATAGCACGAAGGCATCTCAAGCAGCGGCGGCCTTTAGGGTGTTGCAGAACAGAACTGGCCCTCAAATGCGCCGTGTGTATTCGTGGAATGACGCAGCTGCTGTATGGAGTGAGATTGCTGATACAGACGACGGGTTTTCCGAGCTGTGTAATGCTATAGGAACAGACCTATCCCCATTGTCTGACGTTGCACTTAGTATATTGGACAAAGAAAGACTGCTTGCGTTGTCAACAGGAGCTTTTGCGTCATCGGCGCAATCAAAGTGGTTTAACGCTAGTCAGCTTAGCTCTTTTCAAGTCAAAGACGATGAAATAGTGAAGCGATTAACGGTGGTTCAAGATCCTGACGCAGCGGCTTACGAAGAGCGGTTTACGGCTCTAAGCAATTTTAGTTATTTGAGAAACGCCATTATTGCGGACAAGCGGATCTTTCCGAAGTGCATTGCAGATTTCGCTGGAGTTAGCACCATTCAGTATCCCATCGAGAATCGTTATGAGTTTAATTTGCTGAAGAATGACTTAAGCGACAAGGCTACTGTTGCGTACTTAGGCAGGTGTTCTGCGCAAAGGCTAAATCGTACTTATGATCTTTTATTTGAGATTCTTGACGATCCGAAGGATCAAGTGCGAGATGCCCGGAGACGTCGTCTTGTCGTGTGGTATGAGCGTAATGGTACCATCCAGGCTAAATGGGAAGAACGCTCAGACATAAACGCTGATCTCTCACAAGGAGGAAACTCGATTTCGAAGGAACTGTAAATGCATATTGCACACATACGCAGCGTATTGAGGAACCACTTTCAGACCGTGAACAGTGCGGGGCCAAACCTGTTCAAAGCCACCCATTCGAATCAGGGTCGAATCGTTGGCTTCTATTTCTTTGACCTGAGTGAGGAAATACTCCGTCAAAACTTTGACTTGAAAACGTATCAAGACGCGCTGTTAGCCGATGATTACTATAGAGCTTCAGGGTCACTGCAGTGGAACTTCTATCTTTACTTTCTATGTGGGGAGGAGAAGTACAAAAAACTTCTTAACACTACTGTTCTAAAGGAAATCGAAACTGATAAGGCGTTCGCTCGAAAGTATGTAACTACAGAGAAGCTTCTTGAGAAAGAGTTACCGGGAGCCGTGCAGCTATCCCGATCTGACGAAGCTCGTCCAGACATTAGCCTGAGATGGATAGACAAGCTCAAAAGCGAACAGCTCGACGCTGTCTTCATGAAAGCGATTCCTCGAACGAAAGTCGTCAATAGTTACTTAGAGGGCAAACCGATCACAGAACATGAAAAGGATGAGAAGAAATCGACGACCCAAGGGAAAATACAACTCTCTAATATCAAACAGCTCAAGATCGAAGGCTACAGGAAATATCCTGAACTTAAAGATTTCGAATTCGGGGTTTGCAATCTCATAGAGGGACCTAACGGGAGTGGGAAGACGTCGTTGTTAGAAGCCATAGAACTGTGGACTTGCGGTCAGAATTTTCGAGACCCAAAGCACACTGATAACGGCAGGATCGGCATTCGCTTCCAAGATGGAAAGGGTGTCGAATGGGATTCCCGGAAGCGCAGTCACCTATATCGACAACGCGACTGGGCCTGGTATGGAAACCACTATCCCAAGGGTAACAAACTCTGCCTCGGTTTCAATCGGTTCAACTTTTACAATACTGACGCAGCAGTGAGACTAGAGGCGGGTAGTATTGATGAAGAGAAAACCGTATGGGACGCTCTGTCGGACTTAGTGCTTGGAGAGACCGCAACGATGATCGATGAGCGAGCTAAAAAGATTCTCGCTCTCTTTATTCAAGAAGAGAAGTTTTGCATGAAGGTAATTGAGCTGCAGACTGCCGAGATCAAAGAGGCGGAAGAAGAACTGCGGAGTTTAGGCACCACAAAACAAAAGGAAGCGAACATTCTCCAGAAGTTTATCTCGCAGCTTAAAAGGTTTGGCTGGCTGGGGCCTTTCCCTGCCACTGCGGAAAAATCACTCGACATCTTTGCCGAGGATTTCACTCAGGTTCAGGCGCGTCTTCGTCGAAACAGAGAGGATATCTGGTGGTTAACAAACTTTGATCTACAACAGCTTAAGGATGAGAGCATTACCCTCACTAATCTACTTAAGAAAGTAGAAATAGCGAATAAGAAGATCAATGACAAAATGAGCGCCTCAACGTCTGCTCAAGAGTCTGCTAGTGCTGTTGAGAAGCAATTAGTGTTGATGCGCGAGTATAAGCCATACATTCAGAATATCGACTCTCCCAAACTCCGAAGGCTGCAAGAATCGATAATTGTAGCCCAAGAGACAAGTCAGCTTTATCAGAGAGCTAACGATGAGATCGCGGATGTCTACTTAGAAAGGTATGCTGACGTTGCGGAGCAACTAATAGCCTTTGAGACGAAGCTAACAAACGATATTAATGCGCTCTCGAGGCACGTTCGCACTCTCGCCGAGCTGGTGCGCTCTACCAGGCACGATGGTGATCAGATAACCAACCTGATCGCTGGAATTCGGGCTTCCGTCTCCGAGATGCTGGCGCATTCGCATGACATAACAGACTGTCCGGTATGCGGAGCACGGTACGAACCCGGCCAGTTGAAATCGTTACTCTTAGACGCAGAGGCTCGAAACGATCAAAGCGGACAGAATAGATTGTTGAGAGAACAAGTCGAGGGATTGAACAAAGCGCAAGACGACTTAGCTTCACTTAACAAACAACTCGAGGATTTGCGTCGGATGAAAAACGCCTATGAGATGGTTGGCAGACCAAACCCAAATATTACGGTGCGGGGCGTAGTTGAACGGCTACTACGCATATCGAAAGACGCTCCCCAAGCAACTGAGAAACTTGATGAACTAAACTCTTTGAAGGCTCGTTTGCTCGGTGATGGGCTAGTTCAGGAACATTATGAGAATCTTGTTACTCGACTCCGGGAAGTCGAGAAGAAATTTCCTTTCGAACCTTCAGAAAGCGAGAGATTCGAAAAGCTCCTGAGAAAAAAGGAGCTAGAGTACTCGGCGCTAAGCAAAAAGGCTCAGAAACTTAAGGCAGCGATTAGTAAGCAGATTGAGGCAAAAGAGAACTTACTTCGCGAGTATTTCGAGAAATTCGCTCCCAAAGACATGGAAGCGGATATGCGAAAGCGTGAAGGCCTATTGAACTCGGTCCTCTGGAGTTTTGAAGCTGATTGCAAGAGACTCCGCAAAGGTCCAACGCTTACAATCACAGATTTGTCGCTACAGATTGATAAACTTCAAGCCGCTTATGAAGAGTTCTTGAGGGCAAAGAAGTATTTGCAGGAGAGCACTCATATCAGGCATAGAAATCAACTAAAGATAGAAAGGGCAACAAAGGAAGTTGAGAGGGCAATTCAGCGAAACGAAAGAGCTGGACGAGCTATGGCAACACTAGAAGACATTCTGACCACGGATAGTAAGGAGCAACATCTCAGCACTTTTTTGAGGGAGAATACGTGTGAAATCGCTGAGACGTTCAGGTTAATTCATTCGCCCCGTGAATTCGAGAGTATAGAGTTTGACGTTGATGGTGACGGAAAAATCATTTTAGCCAAGGAAGGATCTAAGACGAAGCTTTCAATTACAAAAATAAGCTCGGGACAGCGCGCTGCCCTTGCTCTCTCAATCTTTCTGACACTGAATCGAAAGCTCTTGAACGGACCACCATTTCTGATCTTCGATGATCCTGTTGCACATATTGACGACCTAAACGTGCTTTCTTTCTTCGACTATCTGCGAGAAACGATGCTTAACTTGAAACGGCAAGTTTTCTTCGCGACGGCAAATGAGAAAGTTGCCTATCTCTTTAGGAAGAAGTTCGATTTTCTCGGCGACGAGGACTTTCGCTCTTATCGATTAGCACGACTTTGAAGTTCAGTTATATGGTCGCCCTTATTCGGCAATAGAACTTGTTGCCGGAAGTTTCTACAAGCTGCCAACGCGGGACGGTTGGGCTTCCCGTTCGCTTTGATCTTTGATACGCAGACAGGTTCAAAAATTAGAAATCTCTTCTGGTTCTTTGCATCGTTCCCTTTATTTATCAAGCCGCTGCCCTGACCAGGATCGAGTTTCAGCCGATAATGAATGTCCCCATCGTCCTGAGACATCTTGGCGATCACTTTCCCCCTAACAGTGATACAACCCTTGGCTACCTCTAGCCTCGTGGGGTTGTAGACATGCGTCATTAGTTGATCGCTGCCGCTGCACGTCTGACCATAGGCAGCAATAGAAACTAGCGGAAGCAAAAACGTGAGAAGTAATAATCTTTTCATCGGGGCTTAACCCCCAGAGGAAAACCTGAAAACCGGAAAGCTTATACAACCACCGTGGTAAGGATACAAGAACTCTGGTAATGAAAAGATGCAGATTAGTTGGATCAGGATAGGGCTCAGGGACTGCACACATCCACGGACCGATGTCACATCCGAATGCACTGGCCCTTTAAGTCCTGCAGGTTCCAATTAGGTCGTCCATAATCGAGATAGGGTTGAATGATGTAGGGTGCCTTTGTTGACAAGATCTGTCGCAGTGAATATTCTCCGGTCAAGACAGAATTTGATACTCTGAAAAGTCTCGTTCTCGCCACAACACATGCCCATCCCGAATTGGCGCAGCTTAAACTTTCATCAAGGACCAGCGCACTGACGAATTTGACTAATGTTTTCTTGCTGTTTTAATGCTAAAGGCTTTCGTGTGCTTGAACGCGGCTTTTTCCTATCGACTTGCCGCAGTACTACTCAACTAGTCTTAATTTAACAAGATTGATGTCGATGGCGTCAGATCACCATGGCGGTTCTTGGCAGACGCGATACCGGCGGATTTGCAAAAAATGCGGAAGCGGAAGTTAGCCATCAGAGAGGAGACGCATCATGCTAATCATCTAAACGTTCGTTCGATCGTTGGAGCTAGCATTATTTTCAAATTCCAGAAGTAAAGCGTCGACTACTTTCGGCTTCGAGCTACCTGTTTTCTTGAGAGTGACGTTAGTGTTTCAAAACCGATTGTGAAAGGGGTCATCATGCCTGACCAACCAAGCGAAGATTATTTAAAGCGCGCGCTAGCCGAGGGGCACTTAGCACTACGAGGCGAAGGCAAGAATGAGCGCATCATATACGTCGCTTCTGATCACACCGAACGATGGGCCGATTTGGAGGAAAAGGTCCGCGCAGCCTTCTATGCAGAACTCATCTACCAATATGAGTATCCACCCAAGCGAATAGGCGTGGAGATTCTAGTTCCGCGTCGCGTGCCCAGCGACCGCGCTGATCTTGTCGTCTACAGGGATGACGAGCGCAAGGATGCATTCATCGTCGTCGAATGCAAAAGAGACGGGATTAGTGATGCAGAATTCACGCAGTCCGTCGAGCAGGCCTGCGGCAATCGCGCAAGTCTAGGTGCTCAATTTGCTGCGGCTGTGGCAGGAGAGACACGACGGTTTCTCGATTTTCGCAAGGCTGCCGCTGGCGAAAGAGATAAGAATCGGATTTCAGACTTACCGCTGAATTACGGTAACCCGCCCGAATGGAGATTCTACAAGCAGGTTTCTGGTAAAGACCTTTATTCTGTTCCCCGGGAAGCTTTACGCACCGCGATTCGCAAGTGTCATCAAACTCTATGGGAAGGCGGTAAGCGTACGCCCATAACCGCGTTCGGTGAATTCTCCAAGATTGTTTTCGTGAAAATCCGGGATGAAATAACTACGAAGCGCGCCGAGCCATACAAATTCCAACGGAAGACCAACGAGGCAAACGAAGATCTGGCGGCACGCATTAAATCGCTCTACAGAATAGAGGCACAGCACGACTCGGGTATCTTTGACGACAGCCTCAATGTTGACCCGCTTATTCTTGCTCAAGTCGTCGAGCATATCGAAAGCATCAATTTAAACAAGACCGAACTGGACACCAAAGGTGTAGCATTCGAGGAATTCATGGGCGGGTTTTTCAAAGGCGATTTTGGGCAATATTTTACGCCCCGCGAACTCATCGCCTTTAGGTGTTCAAATGATGCAGCCAACCAACCGCGAACTTGTGCTCGATCCAGCATGCGGATCAGGAGGTTTTCTACTGTATGCGCTCGACTATGTGCGCGAGAAAGCCTTTAGAGAGTTTCCTGGTGATGAAGAGAAGGTCGACCGTTTCCGGCAATGGCATGACTTTGCAGAGAAGAATCTCTATGGCATTGAGATTAATGATGAACTAACGCGCGTCGCGAAGATGAATATGATTATCCACGATGACGGACACACGAACATCGTAGAAAACGACGGGCTGGACTTTATTTCGAATCTCGAAGCCAAACGACCCCAACTTCGACAGGATGGATTTGATTTGGTTTTGACTAACCCGCCGTTCGGCTCAGTCGTTAAAGAGTCGGAAAGGGCAAAAGACTTTCTTGAACAATTTACCCTGCGCCGTTATTTGAACAAGCCAACGACGGATGCAGAGACGGATGAGACGGGAGAGGCTGAGAGCGCAAAACGAGGCGCGAAGGCAGTGAAACTGCGCGCTAGCGTCAAGACGGAGATATTGTTTCTCGAACGGGTGTTTGATTTCTTGAAGCCGGGAACGGGGCGCGCAGGCGTGGTTGTCCCTGATGGCATCTTAACGAATGCTTCCTTACAGGGTGTGCGCGACTGGTTAATGGAGCGGTTTCAAATTCTCGCTGTAGTCAGCCTACCGCAGTTCGCTTTCTCACATTATGACGCGGGCGTAAAAGCGAGCATCATTTTTCTACGCAAGCGCAGCGAAGAGGAATTGCCGAGCGATGATGAAGCGATTTTCATGGCGCAGGCGGAGAATATTGGCTACGACGCGACTGGACGAAAAACTTTCAATACCACGCTAGTTAGCGAAACGCCCGAGAAAGAGCGCGTCGAGATTCAGAAGTCCGACTTATTCGACTATCGCGTTTATTACGAATGGAGCACAGCAAACCCGAAGAGACCCGTGTGGAGTGAACGCCACCGCGAAGTCATTCCGAACACCGGTATCGTCGCCCAATACCGAGAATTTGAACGGAACCCCTCAAGTTTTTTCGTCTAAGCCCTGACGCAAGATGTTTCGCCGTCCGTCGGGGCGAGGTCAAAAAACGTGTCGACGTTAATTATTGGAGAAGTTCAAATAGCTACGAAAAACTTTACGCACATCCGCAGTTTCCGCTTGTGCCTTTGCGGCAACTCGTCACACTCGTCCAATACGGAACTTCCGAACGAGCGCACACGGATCCGTTCGGTACACCAATTCTCCGTATGAATAATATGCAGGCGAACGGTTGGGATTTGAGCAATCTAAAATATGTTCAGTTAGAACCGGAAACTGAGAGTCAGCTTTTGCTCAAGAAAGGTGACCTCCTTTTCAATCGTACAAACTCAAAGGAACTTGTCGGGAAGTGCGATGTTTTTCGTGAGGATGGAAAGTGGGTTTTCGCCTCCTACTTAATTCGTATTCGGCTTGACGAAGGTAGAGTATTACCGCTCTTCGTTTCGGACTTTCTCAACTCTTCCGCCGGACGCGTACAAATTGACCGGATCAGTCGTCAGATTATCGGCATGTCAAATGTCAACGCCGAAGAACTGCGTGATTTGCTCATTCCTCTTCCCCCGCTCCAAGTGCAACGCATGCTTGTCGACGAAATGGAAGCTGAGCGCAATGAACGGCAGCGGAAACTCGCACAGGCCGACGAACTTCTTATGGGTTTCGATACGTGGGTGCTCGCGCAACTTAGGATTGTACCGCCGCCGATTGACAGCCGCAGAGTATTTGCAGTCCGTCTCGGGGACGTAGATGGTGCTCTCAATCCTGAGAGGTATTCAGGGTTGAGACTAGAGAGAGTGATTACAGGTGTGCAAGTACGAGATGTCGGAACTATCCTTGATTCGAAAATCTCTCCCTCGAAGGCAGACGCTGGTGAACTATGGGACAGAATCAGAATTGATGACTTGCCGAACAATCCGTTAGAAGTGGAACGTGTTCAATCTGAGCTGGGAAGCCAAATTGATGGTTCTTTCTTCTTAGTGCAGGAAAACGATGTCTTGTTAGCGCGCTTAGGCCCAACCATTCAGAATACAAAATTTGTACTATGTCCTCAGACACAGAGACAAACCGTTGCTTCATCTGAATTTTTAGTTCTCAGATGTCATTCTGGCTGGCTGCCTGAAGCCGTTCTAGCTGTCTTGAGAACTAGACTTTATCGAGACTTGATGTATTCAAAGAGTCGAGGCGCTACGCCAAGTCGGTATCGATTGAACGCTGGAGATTTTGCCAATCTCCCCTTTCCTATAATTTCTTCTGACTTACAAGAGCGGATAGCGCACGAAGCAAAACGGCGTCGCAATGAAGTGAGGCGTTTGAGAAATGACGTAGAAGCGGAATGGCAAGCCGCGAAACGTCGCTTTGAAGCAAAATTACTCACAGGAGAAGTGGCATGAAGGTCGAATTCCTCATGGTCTGCAGCGCCGAGCTTGCCAGCGTCAACCATCTGCGTGAAACCCTCTCCCAAACGCTGCAAACCGATTACGACGAATTCAAACCAGACGAATTGACCGACAATGTGCACTTGACTTTACTACGTCGTGTCCCAGACGGCATGGATGAGAATGGGAACACCGTCGGGCGCGTGGTCTGTGGCTTTGACATCGTCTTGCCGGAGAGTACGACCTACCCGCAAAATGTCATTAACGACTTTTCCGGCGCACTTATCGACGCGGAAGGCGTCGAACATATCCTTAAGTTTTACGATGAACTCTTGCTTGAACAGAATCTTGACTACATGCGCGAGCTATTTGCCTTGGAGATGAATCTGCGAAAGATCCTCTCGCTGATTTATTTGAGTAATGCGCAAAAAAGCTTTTATGAACTGTTGTGTGACGATGTTGTCGGGGTCATAAAGGACGACGGAAGTAAACCAACTCCTGAACATATGCAAAAGGAGCATGAAAACGAATTCTTCTATTTGCTTTTTAACCAGTACCCCAAATTGAATCAACGGAGACCGTTCAATCAAATCGCAAACGTCGTCAGCCTACTGCTCAATGCGGATAGCTTTGAATACATAAAACAAGAAGTGTCTCGGCTTCCCATCCAAAGTGAAGAAGACAAGGATTTCTTACTCTCTTTGAAACCGCTGCTGGATTCGATTGAAAAACTCAGAAACCCTGTAGCGCACAACCGTACTTGCGGCGAGAGAGTCGCACAAAGCTACAAAGTGGCTAAAGCCAAGCTAGAGAACGAGTGCGATCTTTTTTTGTCTACGTTTGCGCCTGCTGGTGAGGAAGGGCCGAACGGATAACGTATTCACGCGCCTGTGATCGTTTAAGATTTATCACGACAATTACAAGTTTTCTTTTATTGACGAATTCTGATTTGTGAATAGAATCTTCGGCAATGGTTAGGGTTGCTGGGGTGAGGACAGTGACCCGTTGGAGGCTGAAAGTCTTCGCCAACCGATGTGAGGCCGGGCCTAAACCCGGCCTCTCGGTTGTATACCATCCTTAGTTGACTCGAATTGTTAGTGGAGAACCTCTATCCGCATTACCGGATGAATCTCCCATGCGGTCTGCCGAAAGTTGGAGCCTCCGGTGTTGTCCTGTGGATCGATTACAAACGCCTGGTCGGCATGGTCAGTATCGAAAAAAAGAAAGCCAGAGAAGCGAACCTTATGGCCTTCTAATTTCTCCTTTAGTTTGTCAGTTGACCAGTTATTCCCAATGTTAGAAGTTAATAGGCCTTGCGCAGCCAGGCGGCGGATTCTTTCGGTTACTTCGACAACATACGTGTTGCGGCCGTCAGCGCTGGACACACCTTGTTCAGGGAGAACATTTATATGGGTGTCGCAAAGTCTTTTTACCGTGGTGTTGCAGTTAGGGTGGCCCTGATTGAGGGCAATCAAGTCATCGAAAGCGATCGATTCAAACGCTCCTGACGGCAAACGAAATCGATTCTTCAGTCGGTTGAGTGCCTTCTTTTCAGGAGTCGTTCCCGCGCCATTGATTCCGCATTTATTCCCGCTTGGATTTTTGAAACCAGTGAGCATGGACAAATCGGGCCATGGGGTTGGCGCGGGTGTTGGCGTCCTTACCGCGCTTACGTTTAAGGAGGGAGAATACGCACCGAACCCAATGGCTGCTGTCAACACGACAATGATTGTTAGGGCGAGAAATGTTTTCATGGTGTGAGCCTCCGAGGAAAGAAGTGAGAACGGTTGGCTTATACCCCTAAGCAGGAAATTTATGCAAGAATTCTTATGCTCAAACAGGAAGGCTATTTTTAATCGGAGAAGCAAGTGTCGCAGACGACCGTGGGCATTTCATTGGTGAGGTCCGGTAAATCCGGGCCTGGCGTCTCGGTTTCTTGGGTTCAGCCTTGCATAGGTTTCACGGACTCAATTAGTTTTATTGTTTCTTTCGCATGCGCTCTCGGATCGAGGATGGTCTGTATCTCCGCGACGAATTCACGTTTTGTTTTTATGAGATTAGGTTGAGCTTGCTTGTTCGGAGCTTGTGCCTTGCAATCGAGCTCGCTTACCGTCTGAAACGCATCGACGACGCACTCGAGCGCGAGTTGTCGATGTCCTTGATAAGCAATTGGCTTCGACTTGCCATGACCATCGTCATTGATGTTTGGCAGAAACCATCTGCCTCGATCAATCAGCGCCGACAGCCTCGTGCGTAAGATGTGGCGCTTGCGAAAGAACTCGCCTTCAAGTAACTGCGGGGGATCGAGATCGCAGAGGAAGATCGCATCAGTCATCCTCTCGGATACGGCATCGGCCCACTTGCGAAGCTCCATATCAGCCCGACGTTTTAGTGACAGGACCTGTACTCGCTGTTGGGTGAGAGAGTCCTCCCTCGTCCGTACGGAAAAGTAGACACTTACGACCGCAGCTACTGAGGCCACTACTGCGGAGATCAACTGAATTAGGCTCGCGGGATCCTTAAACATGAGAGCAAGTCCGAGCGCATTCGCGAGAAGGCGGCGAGTGCTAAACTCGCCGCTTCTTCTTTGTGGTTATTGCTTGATCTCAATCACGTTGGCGTTGGCGGAGCTTTTAACCCGATCAATGTCGTCTTTGCATTCCCTTTCTGTCTTATAGTCTTCGCCAGAGTCAGCAATGATTCGTCCGTTGGGGGCTTTCAACCGCCAGCCCCATTCGCCTTTCGCATCCTTGTAATAGTAGTAGGTCATGTGAGTGTTCCTTTTTTTGTGGAAGCGCCGGCAGATGATGAAGGTTCCTCGCGTGGCCTTCATCCCTACCGATAGCTATGAGGTTTACATGGAATAGGCATTCCTGCCTGTCAGTTGTCTATGCGGTTGCGGTACTGGTCAGCCGTTGGTTGTCGTTTTCTTTACGGGCTTTTTGCGCTCGCTGCGTCGCGTGCCGCCTACCAGTTCAAACTGGCTGCTGTCTGGCCCGAACTGGGCTTTAACAGCGGCGAGTATGCGCTGGTTCCAATCAGCCAAGTTCTGTTCGCGGATATTGAGTTGGTTTTGTTTGTGATCCAGGGCGGCTACATCACCATTGTAGCTATCCTGATCTTCGCTGAAGCCAGTGATTTCCTGTTCGTAGGCCGCCTCAGTAAAAGAAGAACCGAAGTCGGGTTTGGGAGAGATCTTTTTGAGGCCGGCAAGCCGTTGCCGGCCAGTTTCCAGAATTGTCGATTTGCGTTTAGGTCTCATGTGAAGTGCCTCCCCGGATTTTCCGTGAAAGTGAAGTTAATTGAAGCTGCGAGGCGTTCGACGCCGCGGAGTATTGTTGACTAGCCAGAAAAAGTCAACGAGAAAAAATACTCGGGAGAATTGCCGCAAAATACTTGCTAAAGCCGTATTTTCGGGCGAAAAACCTGAAAAGCAGCTGTTGCGGTCGCGACTATGGGTTTTTTTCTCGCGAGTCTAGTTTTTAGTTAGCGACCTGAAACTTTTCGGACGCGCTCGGAAACTTTTGAGACGCGATCTCACATTCTTTGGACGCGACTGGAAATTTTTCAAAACGCAACCAGAAACTTTCCGACGCGAGTAAAGACTTGAGGAAGCGGCGGTGAGGCCTTCCTGAAGTGATCTGACGTTTTCCGGTTTCGCGGATTAATTTCTCGGTGGCGTAGCTAGCCTTCTCGGACCGAAGGTAAAGTTTTCGATAATGCGCTTCAGCTTCCCGTCGCGGTTCTAAAAATTCAGGTCTCCCTGCACCACGTTAGGAGAGAACTCTATCACTGAGGTTGAGAGAAGGAAAAGTGATGAACGCAGCTTTGATTTGGGGCTGGACCAAATCTAAGTTCTCAGGCAGGACCCTTAAGCCAAATCTCGAGGCGCTAAGATGGCGAAGCCCTGGTCATGCACTTTTATATCGAGCGCCTAGAATTGATTAGATTGATGGGATCTCTGCTGAAAATGTTGCGGCGCATGTGTTGAATAAGGTGATTCGGACGCAACAGCCGAATGGTTTAGCTTAGAATTGGGTCGCCCGCGAAGGCGGACAAGACGCTGTCCAAACGCGCGCTATATATCGACGGCCAAAATGAACTTGCCTAACGTCGTTAGTTATTTCTGGCAGCGTGTAGTACGGTCATATGGGTGCTGTTTTCTATCTCACTTCTCGCTCTATCGATGCTGGCAATAATCAACTAGGCGTTTTGGTTTAAGAAACGGAATAGGTAATCGAGTCAAAGGATCATCGATGCAGACAGAAGACAACGTTCTTGAGATAGGGCTTGAGTTGGCGGCAGCGGAACCGGCTCATCGGCCCGAGTTCTTTCGCCTGCTGCTGGAATCAACAATCTTCATACTCGGATCGTCAGAGCAAATGGATGAAGGATCGGTCACCCTCAAAGCCAACACTCAGGTCCAAATAAAAAACAGGGTGAAGCCGGATGGTTCGTCAGTCATTCCTTTTTTCTCTTCGCTGCGTGCTCTCCAGCTCGCTATCAAAAGCGACGAACCATACATTGCTTTGCCGGCGCGGACATTTTTTCAAATCACTCGCGGAGCGGAGCTAATTCTGAATCCACGCTCTGAGTACGGAAAGGAATTTACGCTGGCGGAAGTTGAAGCGCTCCTTTCTGAAGGGGTCAGCCAGCTAGCCGAACAAAGAGTCGTGGAGAAGGACGTGAAGGCTGCATATCTGGCACTAATGCACGACGTCTCAAGGGACGAAAAGCCTCACTTGATCGTCGGGATCGAAGCTGAAAGCGATTTTGAAAACGTAATCCGCGAAGCCGGAACGGTTGCCGCTGATACGGCGCCAAACGGAGAGCCAGTCGATCTCATAAGAGTGGTTCGTGGAGAATCCGGTGTGGGACAGTATTTTCTCGAAGAGGTTAAACCCTTTTACGAACGCGAGTGAGTTTGATAGTGGGTAATCGGTATTAATTGCCTCTGAGCGATACTCAACGCGGGTCCTGAACAATAAATTTAAGGCGTACTTGAATCATGTAAAGGACTCGCCAGCCAGACAAGCTGACAAGTCCTCCGGGTGATTAAAGGTAGTTTCTACCGAGTCGCAGCAACCCTTCAATTGTACCTCCGCCCGGCTCAACGAATGTGCCTACCTCCCGAATGTTATTGCGCCCAGACGCACCAACGGGGAACCTAATATCGTTCCACGTGGGTCAACGAATACGGAACCGGAAGCGACCGGCTGCAACCTGTGCGCTACAAATACTCTTCAATACCCGCGGCGTAACCAGGGACTTTGCCAACGTGGGTCGACGAATACGGAACCGGGAGCGGCAGCGACCGGCTGCAACCTGCAATGCACAAATCGTTCAATGCGCGTGCAAGTCAATTACTCCAGCGGTTCGCCTTGATCATATTCAACGTATACAACGGCATTAATCACGTCACTCTCAGTCCATAAATATCGCTTGCTCCCGCGCTCGACCCAGGGGGTTTTACTTGAACGCCAACAACCAGCGGCCCGCAACTTTCGGGTGGCATTTGCCTTGAACGCAATGAGGATTCTTTCTGGGTCGCAAGCTGCCCCAACCACTGTGTGAACGTGATTGCTTCTTACATTCGTTGCCCAAAACTCCCATTTTCTTTTTTTCATGTCTCGCGAATTGCTTCCTCAACCAAAGCTCTTTGCCTTGATCTTAGTTTGACTGGCGAGTGGCTGAGCAGCCTATGATTATATTTTCGCCAACGCTCGTTAGGAGCAATGAGTGGGGTGCCGAAGCGGTTGTGAAAGCGATTAACTGATCCGCGCCTGTCGCCATGTACGTGCCATAAGCGCGAAAAGTAATTAGGTAGGCCAGGGGAATATGTTCGTCACGATGTTCAGGCATTGATGCCTGTTTATAGCGCAGGTTGGGTCCGGTCGCTACCACCACCCCAGCCGGGCTGCCCGTCTGGGGACCCCGGTCCGCTCCCGGTTCCGTATTCGTCGACCCACGTTGCCAGACTCTTTGCTACGGCGTTAGGTTGAGGTCATGTTTACGCAGATTCGTTTTCGCGCGAGCAGGTCCT
>WNGA01006835.1_pt1 | contig 16110 bp, 11 predicted proteins | sample 5400061 | NCBI WGS metagenome assembly WNGA01 (sample SAMN13153366, study PRJNA577476) | soil metagenome | isolation source: 100 cm soil or saprolite under grassland replicate 2 | place: USA:California | collected 2016-06-15 | reverse complement strand
GTCACCGTCGGTACACCAGGTCGTCCCGGTCAAGCTGATCGCGCGCGGGTCGGGCGAGATCCCACCGGCTGAGCGTGCCCCGTGATCGTTGTCGGCGGCGAGGCTCTCGTCGACCTCGTCGACGAACACGGCCTGCTCAGTCCGGTCCCCGGCGGCGGACCATTCAACACCGCGATCGCGCTCGGTCGTCTCGGGGTCCCGGTGGCGTATCTCGGCACGCTCTCGCACGACGAGTACGGGAGCCTGCTCGCCCGGCTGCTGTTCGAGGCCGGGGTCGACATGTCGCTCGTCCGGTGGTCCGATGCTCCGACACCGCTCGCCGTGGTCCATCGTCATGACGACGGCGAGAACTCATACACCTTCTATTTGACGGGAACATCGCTCACCGACTTCCCGCCGGAGGCCGTGCCCGTCCTGCCAGAGCACGTGTGGGCGATTCACGTGGGGACGCTCGGCTTGGCGGTCGACCCGCCCGCCGCCGCATACGAGGCGTTGCTCGATCGCGAGGCAGGGCGCCGGACGATCGTCCTCGATCCGAACGTCCGGCCGGCAGTGTTCGGCGACCAGGCCTCATACCGCACTCGATTCGAACGGTTCGCGAGGTCGGCCGACATCGTCAAGCTGAGCGACGACGACGCGACGTGGATCTACCCGGAGCACGAGCTCGCTGACGTTCTCGAGCGCGTCCTCGACCTCGGCCCGCGCCTCGTCGCGATCACCATGGGCACGCTCGGCGCAGTCGCGGCCTCGCGTGACGGGTACGCGCGCGTCGCGGCTGTCCCGGTCACCGTCGTGGACACCGTCGGCGCCGGCGACAGCTTCGGCGCCGCACTTCTCGCGGCTCTCGTCGAGCGCGACGCGCTCGACCCGAGAGCGAGGCGGTCACTCGACGACTCGCTGCTCGAGGACGCACTCGAGTACGCGGTCACGGCCTCCGCGATCACGTGCACGCGACTGGGAGCCGTCCCACCATCCCGGGCGGAAATCGATGCCTGGATCGCAACGTCCCAGGAGGTCTGACCGGGCGCCCACGCAGCAGCCTCACGCGCCCGAGGTGGTCGTGGCCTATCTCAGCAACACGGCACAGCGGAGAGGGGCGAACACGCTGGCGAACGGACCGCAGCGTCCAGTCCGTTGAAGTCCAAAGAAATCCACTGGATTGCGTCGTCACTGGCGAACGCCTGGCGAACGGATGAGCTTGAATTTGGCCCCGTCCGGCGACGTAGACTACGTGCCGGACCGTACGCCACTGCTCGTCCAATTGACGGCCGCTCGAGCGAGGATCGCGGCGCACGTCAGTTCCTGATTGTCACGTTCGAGTCGGCCTTGGCGCTGTTGCCGGCGATGTCCCAGGCGCGGACGCGTAGCCGGTAGCGGCCGTTCGGAAGGTGGGTCGTGTCCCAGTAGGATGGGGAAAAGCCGGAACCACTAGACGCCGTCGCAGCGCATCGTGCGGTGAAGGCGCAGGCAGCCGTTAGCCGGCAGGTTCTGGTCGGCACCGGGCGCGTAGTGCTGACCGGCGGGCAGTGTCAGGTAGTGGTCCGACCGGAAGACGTCGCGTTGATCGACGACCTCGCCGCTCGCGAGATGGACGATCTCGAGCGCGAGCCGGAACGGGTGGCGCGGCGCTGCCAACCAGGGCAGGTCCGCGAACCACCCGATGAACGACTGCGGGTCGTCCGCGCGCACGCGTACGTCGATCGTGCCGGAAAGCCGATCCTTGTCCAGCCGGCGCCCGGCCGGCGGCAGGCGCACGACATTCCCTCTCCGACGGAGTCCCCAGTGCGGCGATGCGGGGGTGTAGTAGCGGATCTCGTGGATCTTCGGGTCGGCCCGGTCGACGTAGGGGTGGAGCTTTCCTTGTCGCCGCAGCGGGTTGATCCAGTGGCGCCGGCCGTCGGGGCCGGCGACGCGCTCGCCCAAGTGCACGTGCCAGGTCCCTTCCCAGGTCCACCCGATCGGCTGTCCCGCATCGGCGCGCTCGCCCGGCCGCACGAGCGCATCGACGTGCTCGTAGCGAAAGCGGCGGACGTCGACGAGCCCGCGCACGCCGGGCCGGGTGGCGGCTTCGACCCGCCCGCCTTCGATCGCATACACGCGATGCGTCCGGCCCTGGGGCGCCCCGCGTTCCGGCCGGTCGTCGCGGACGGCAACGTCGACGCCGTTGTGATAGGTCGCTATTCGGTGCAAGTGCGGTCGCCACGACTGAGGTGAAGGAGCCTGTCATCCGTATCGGCGCAGCCCCTCTGCTGCGGTATGAAGGGGTATAGGGTTTCCGCCCGATCGCGGGATACTCCGTCGAGGGCGTATCTCAGCGAAACGTCAGGGCCGGCTTCGCCGGTCACAAGCCCGGTCTTGGAATACAGCTTTGCAGGCATGTGTTCCAGATGCCTGGCCGTGCGGGCGCTCCCGGTGCCCACATCTTCCCTGCAAAGCGCGAAGCCGACGCGCGGATTCGAACCGCGGACCCCTTCATTACGAGTTAAGCGCGTCTAGTTGATGGGTTCCCTGTCTTACGAGCAAATGCGGCGGACGCCGCCGGAAGGCTAGTCCGTCGAAGTCCACAAAAGCCCAGAGCTCTCCAGCGATGTGTTCCACGGTGTTCCAATCGCGGCCATTCGGGATGCGGCGGTCTCGAAAGCCGTTATCCGTAAACGCGGATCGAGGGTTCGAATCCCTCCCCCTCCGCTTGACCAAGCGGTTCCTAGATAGTGAAGCCGCTTCGCGGGACGTGCGGCGGTTCTTGTAACCGCGGTTCTCATCCAACAAGCCGCTCCTCTGCCTGAGCTTTCGACTAACGATCGGCCGATCGTGCAGAAGACGATGTCGAGCGAGGTGCAGGCGCTGGAGCGGCTCAGGCAAGTCCTCGAGAGCTGACGTCAGTTCGGCTTGTTCGTCTTCACCCCCAGTATGGCCATGGATTTCGTGGCGCTGTTGCCTGCGTGGTCGGTGGCGATCACCTCGATCGTGTAGACGTGCTCCCCGCTGATGTTGGGCTCGAACGTGAAGCTCCAGGTGGCGCCGACGTGCGTGACACTCGCGCCGGGTACAGCGAAGCCGTCGACCTTGAAGACGACCGTGTCCACGCCGGAGAGGTTGTCGGTGACGTTGGCCTTGAAATTCGCCCAGCCGATGACGGTGGTTGTCGCGACCGGGTCGTTCTTGAGGACGCCGTTGACCGTTTTCGTGTTGACGATCGGCTCGGTGATGGTGATGTTCGGCGGCGTCACGTCGACGAGCCAGGTGAACGACGCGGGCGAGGCGTCGCGGACGCGGTCGCGGTCGAGCGCTCGGACGCCGAACGTGTGAAATCCCTCGGACAGTCCAGCGAGGTTCCTCGGGCTCGAGCAGTTCGCGAAGGCGCCGCCGTCGAGCCTGCACTGGAACGTGGCGAACGGGTTGTCGGAGTCGAACGCGAAAGAGGCGCTCGTCTGGTTCGTCGGGTCAGCCGGGGTGTCGGTAATCGACGTTTCCGGCCGGCCGCGCCAGACAGCGGCAAACCGAGCTGACCCAGCGCCGTCGTCGTAGCCGGTCGTGTAGCGCGTAAAGCGGCCGGCATCCGTGTTCGCCTCCCAGTCGGCCTGGTACTCCGCGCCGGTCTTGCCGTGGACGGCAGCCCAGCCCCCGCCGATCGGATCAACCCAGATGGCGGTGAGGTACGGCCCGGCACCCGTGCTGATCCCGTGCACGTAGATGGGGAGACGACCGGCGTCGACGTTGTCGTCGAAGGTGTCCTGGTAGTCGGCTACGGGGACCGTCTCGAGCGTCCAGCCGGTGACGTCAACCTGCTCGAAGAGGCCGGTCCAGTAGAAGTTGCCGCCCACGACGACCGAGGAGACGTTGACCGGCACGAAGCCGGCGGCCGCCAGGTCGTCGAGCTGCGTCGCATACTCGGCGTCGTCGAGCCCGTGGAAGGCTGCAAATGGATGGCCGGGCCGGTTCTCGAAGATCGCGGCGTAGCGCACGCTCCCTCCGTCCAGATACGAGTCCACCTGGTGGAGCCGGTAGCCGTCCGCCGTCAGATCGTCGAATAGGTCCTGGTACTCGTCGCCGGTCAGCCCGTGGCGGGCGACCCAGGCCACGTCCGTCGGATGGAAGGTCGCGTTGAAGAAGGTCTCGCCGCCGACGTCGTAGCCGTCGACGAACTTGGGCGAGTAGCCGCGCGCGACGATCATGTTGAACACGTCCTGGTAACAGTCCGCGGGGATCCCGTGGCGACTGACCTCGAGTGCGCCGGCCGGCGGAAGGTCGAACCCACACGGGTTCGGGAGAACGAGCGTGCGCCGGTGGAGCGTCATTCCCTGGAGTGGCCGGAGGGTGGGCGACTCGCCCAGGTTGTTGACGTTCGTGTCGTCGGCGAGCGCACGGACGTTGATGAACTGCATCGGGGCGCCGGAGATGGTGTTCGGCCCGCTGGGCGGGACGCCCTCGACCTGGAAATGAATGTGCGGCGCCGTCGAACGGCCCGTGTTGCCGACGTGGCCGAGCAGTTGGCCCGCCACGACGGGGATATTGAGGCCCGTCTGCGGGTCGTCGTTCGGCCAGAGCCCGGGCCCCGGGCTGCTCGGAGTCGGGCAGAGCGACTCGGGGATGCTGCCCTGCTTCATGTGCCCGTACGAGATGAGGTCGTCCCCGTACTTGATGAAGAGGCTGTTGCCGAACCCGAAGTGGAAGTCGATCTCGTCAAAGTCCGCGGGCGCCTCATCCGGCTCGCCCCGGTAGCAGGACACGATCACGCCATCGCCCATCGAGTACAGCGGCTTGTCCCAGACGCGGAAGTCGGTGTTCTCGTCGTAGGTGCCGTCGAACGACTCGCTCCAGCCCGAGCCGTCCCAGGCGACGACGCCCATGTCGAGGGCGTAGCGCTGCGAGCCGGTGGACGGGTTGATCAACCCGCCGAGCCCTCCTCCGGAGTCGACCGAGTGGCGCGTCCCCCAGTACCAGTACTCGCCCGCATCGAGGTCCTCGGCCTTCGCCGGGAAGAAGTGGGCGTGCAGCGGAACTGTGTTCTCGTAGAACGCGAGGTCGAAGGTCAGCGTGAGGGGATTGCCGTCGTCGTTGAACTCAAAGTCGATCTCGACGGTGTCCGGCAGTGGGGTCGGGAGGTCCGTGTCCAGGCCGTGGTGGATCGCCACGCGCTGATTCGTGCCCGGCGCGAGCACCCAGTTGACGATGGTGTCGGGGTCGTCATCCTCGTCGACGTCCGTGTCGATGAACCGCTTGGGCGTATTCGACGTCTCGGGAATGGACGATCCGGGGTAGCGGAAGGTCACATCGGTCACCTCGGCGTCCGCCCCCGAGAAGTTGTTGAAGAAGACGTCGGCCTTGAGCTGGAACGTCGGCGGGTCGAGCGGGTTGTTGGCTGCCGTCCGCGCCACGTACAGCGTGGTGCCGCTCGAGGGCGTGATCGATACGAAGCTGATCCCCGTGGGCGTTGCAGACGCGCGGCCGACGACAGCCAGCATCGCGACGATACCCAGCAGAACAACGATTCGGTAAGCGCCTGCCCGACGGATTGCCCGGCGCGGACTCGCCATGACGTCCCCCCTTTTTGTGCGGAAGCCAAGACGGCTTCCTGTGGCGATAGCGCGGCGGCAAGAAGCGGGATGACGCCCTCTCGGCGCTTGTCGACGCGCGGCGATTATCTGCGGCTGCGGCGCCGAATGCAAGCCGCGAGGCAAGCGGAGCGGCGCAGGAGTCGAACCTACCCAGCGGCGGGTTGCGCCGCCTCACCGGTTTTGACGTCCCCGTGCTGACCCACGTGCGGCTTCAGCTGCACGCGAGCCTTACCTTTTTGGTCGCGGAGCTGGTTCCAGATGGCCGGACGCGCGGACGCTGCTCGGCCGACGACACGAGCGGGAATCGCGCCACCATGACGTTCACGGTGACAGTGAAGCGCGCTGGCTAGACGATCGGATTCCTCATCCACGAGACCGCCCGCGAGCTCGAGTCGATCGCCGGCGTGGCGAGTTAACCACTCCTGGCGCGAGCCGCCGGCGGGCGATACGGCTGACGAGGCGCGGGTCCGGCCGCCGTGGCGTTCGAGGGAAGAGCTGGTCTTTGAGCGTGTCGGGGGTCGAGGACTTCGGGACTGGTACCGCTGGGCGCACAGACTGGCGCACCGGAACGAAAAGCCCTGCAAATCGCAATGTTCTGCGCGGTCTCGAAAATCGCTCGGGGGTGCTCCCTGGCGCACAAATGGCGAACAACTCGCCGCCGATTGTTGTCTGATTCGACTACCGCAAACACGTCGAAGCACCGCGCGTCACCCCCGTTCGCGCTGAATCCGTCGCGATTGATCGGGGTCCGCGTCGATGTGCCGGTTCAAGAGTGCCGAGGGTCGGCGTCGGACTTGGACGCCGGCCCTAGCTCGTCAGCAGCCACTTCGCGGCGTACTCGGCCTTGAATCCAGATTCCGCTTAGCAGAAGGTCGGACGGCGGATCCCGGTGGTCGTGTCCGCGCGATCGGGACGGGTCACACAAGACCGGACTTGCGCCGACGTAGCCGCGATTCGCCCGCGCCGGCGTTGACGAAGACAGCGAGCGCGAGGCCGAGCGGTTTCACTGCTTCCGGGGCGACCGGCACGCAGGGGGCGACCGGGGCCACCGGCCCGCAGGGGGCGACGGGGGACACCGGCCCGCAGGGACCTCCCGGTGGCCTGAACACGGTCCAAGTGGTGCAAGCGACCGCCACGCCGTCGTCGAGCGGATTCGCCACCGTCTTGATCAACTGCCCTGCGGGAACGACGCTGACAGGCGGCGGAGGCCGACATCCTTGGGCTCGTCGGCGACGCCGAGGGATTCGGCCCGCGCATCACGGCGAGCAGGCCGTTCAACCCGAACCAGTGGCTCGCGCAGGCAGTCTCGCCGCAGCAGTGGCTGTCGAACGGTAACAACGCGCTGTGGCAGGTCGACGGCTTCGCGCTCTGCGCGACGGGGGAGACTGACCCGAAGACCCACCGTGCTCCGGGACCCTTCCGAGTCCGGGAGCCCTGCCTTCACGATCACCCTCGCCGCGACCAGAAATCAGCCTGCCATGACGCCCGCGACCGCATACAGACGCGACGTAAGACGGCATCGTAGGCTGCGCAAGCGTCCTCACCCCTGACGACGGTGAGGCGCATCGGAGGGGATAGGGCTGATCGTTCCGAGGCCTCGAGCTCTCGGGGGAGGCAGACTCCCGTCGAGAGTCAACGGCGCGGGTCCACTAATCTCGGCACTTGGACCTCTATCAAAGGGGGCTGCAAGTGACGCCATGGTTCCATCCTTTTGACAGCCGTTTGCCGCCAGTCCGCCGCCGGAGTGGCGGAGGCCGTCCCGGCCGACGCCTGATCCTCGTCGCCGCCGCCGTCACTGCCGCAGTGTTCACTGCGGGACTCGGCGCCGCGGGGGCCGGTATTCCCGGTGGGTCAGGCCCGCCGGACCTCGGCCCTAACGTGATCATCTTCGATCCGAGCATGCCAACGAGTCAGATCCAGGCCACCGTCGACGCCATCGCCAACCAGCAGGTCGACAACGAGATGGGCACGCAGCGATATGCCCTGCTGTTCAAGCCAGGCACCTACGGCAGTGCCGCCAACCCGCTCGCCTTCCAGGTTGGCTACTACACCGAGGTCGCCGGCCTGGGCGCGTCGCCCAACGATGTCACCATCGATGGCCACGTCGATGTCTACAACCGGTGCCTGACTCCCACCAACTGCATCGCGCTCGTCAACTTCTGGCGCTCGCTGTCGAACCTGACGATCAACGTCATGGGTCTGTCCGGCTGTCGGTCTTCGGGTGACTTCTGGGCTGTCTCGCAGGCGGCGCCAATGCGGCGGGTCAACATCACCGGCGGCAACCTCACGTTGATGGACTACTGCACCGCCGGCCCGCAGTACGCGAGCGGTGGCTTCATCGCCGACTCCCAGACGGGCTTCGTCATTAACGGGTCGCAGCAGCAGTTCCTCGTGCGGGACAGCAGCATTGGTGGCTGGTCCAACGGTGTTTGGAATCAGGTCTTCTCGGGCGTTGTCGGCGCGCCGCCTCAATCGTTCTCCTCGACTCCGTACAACCCGCCGCCTTACACGACGCTTGCGACCAGTCCGCTGACCAGGGAGAAGCCGTTCCTGTACGTCGACTCGGCGGGTAGCTACAGGGTCTTCATCCCGGATCTGCGCCACGACTCGACGGGCACGACGTGGGGCAGCGGACCTGCCGCCGGCTCGTCGCTGCCGATCGACCAGTTCTTCATCGCCAAGCCCAGCGATGACGCAAAGACGATCAACAAGGCGCTCGCACGCGGCGAGGACCTGATCTTGACCCCGGGCGTCTACCATCTGGACAAGACGATCAAGGTGAAGCGGCCCGACACCGTCGTGCTCGGTCTGGGCTTCCCGACGCTCGTGCCCGAGAACGGGATCACGGCGATGACGGTCGGAGACGTGAAGGGTGTGAAGCTCGCTGGACTGCTGTTCGACGCCGGCCCGGTCAGCTCCCCGGTGCTGCTCGAGGTGGGCACCCGGCACGCGCACAAGAGTGAGGCGGACGACCCCACCTCGCTCCAGGACGTGTTCTTCCGCATCGGCGGGGCGACCGCGGGCAAGGCCGAAACGAGCCTCGTTGTAAACAGCGACAACGTCCTCCTCGACGACATCTGGGCCTGGCGGGCCGACCACGGGACGGGCGTCGGCTGGACCATCAACACCGCCGATACCGGAGTGACCGTCAACGGCGACGACGTCACGGCCTACGGCCTGTTCGTCGAGCACTACCAGAAGTACCAGCTGATCTGGAACGGCGAAAACGGCAAGACCGTGTTCTTCCAGAACGAGATGCCGTACGACCCACCGAACCAGGCGGCCTGGATGCACGACGGCGTCAACGGCTACGCCGCCTACAAACTCGCCGACTCAGTCGAGACCCACGAGGCCTGGGGCCTAGGCAGCTACTGCTTCTTCAACGTGGACCCGTCGATCCACGCCACACGTAGCTTCGAGGTTCCCGTCACAGCCGGAGTCAAGCTGCACGACCTGCTCACCGTCTCTCTCGGCGGGGTCGGCGTCATCGACCATGTCGTCAACGACACCGGCGCCGCAGCGCAGGGGGCGTCGACCATCCCCGTCAACATCGTGAGCTTCCCGTAAGCCGAGCTGTCGCAAGGCCGATGACTTGAGCGTGCGGGCAAGCGGGTCGGGGCGAGCACCCCGACCCGCCGCCGCGCACACGCAGAAACACGGGCGTGGACGCGGTTGAGCTCGGGTCCGTGTTCCGGCCGTGATCGAAGGCACGCCGGAGCGCCTTGAAAGTGTGACTGCGATGCTCTAAGCTCCTGCGGTTTCAGCAAGACCGCGCTGCGGCGTCGACGTTCGGGGGGTGGACGACCGTGCTGCAGCCAACTGGTTCACGGCAGGCGTTGGCAGGTCAGCCACGCCGCGGCCTCCCCTTCTTGGCTCAGACATTGCAGGAACGGCCGAAGGAGGTCTAGAGGATGAGCAAGATCAATTGGCGGCTGCGCGCGCTTCCCGCGCTCACGGCAGTGTTCACAGTCGTCGCGCTGACCGCCTCGAGTGGAGCCGGAGCGCGGACGACGGCGCAGCGAGCATCGGTGCACTATCTGTCCCGTGTCGTGCCGAGGGCGGTTACACCTCCCGCGCGTGCGCATTCGCCCGCCCGTCCGACCCGCTCCGAGCCGTACCACCGAGGCGGAGTTCCGCCCTCGAGCCACGAAGCAAACCCGACTACCGGACTTCCACCGGTCGTGACGGACAAGAGGCCGGCCGCGGCGGGAAACACGCAACAGCGCGCAGGGGTCGCGAGCTCCACAGCGACCGGCAGCTTCGCCGACCTCCTCACCGTCACAGGAGCGACGCTCGCGGTCCAGGGCTGCGGGTGCGAGCCGCCGGACACGCAGATGGCGGCGGGCCGGAACGAGATCGTCGAGTTCGTCAACAACGACTTCCTCGTCTTCAACAGAGGCGGGACGCTGATCACGAGCTACCCAGCGACCGACGTATTTCAGCCCCCGTCGCAGACGGTCAGCGTCACGGACCCGAAGATCCTCTTCGATCCGACGGTCGGGTCGAACGGCCTCTACTTCGCGACGATGATGGTCTGCCAGAACGGCGGCTGCGGTGGGAGCAGCTGGTCGCACATGGGAATCTCGCTCGCCGTGTCGGCCGACGGGATCAACTGGTGGGTCTATGACTACCTGAACGACGGGCAGAACCTTCAGGATCAGCCGAAGCTCGGCTTCAGCGGCGACAAGATCACGATCGCCGTCAACGAGTACGGCTGCAAGTGCGGGTCGGGCTCGCAATACAAGCAGGAGAACGTGATGGTTCTCCAAAAGTCCGACATCGTCGCCGCGGCAGGCACGACGTACATCGTCGCGACCTTTGCGTGGAACACCACGTCCGACCGCGAGTTCGACTGGATGCCGACGACGCCGCTCAACTCGAGCACGTCGAACAACACGCAGTACGTCGTGTGGAACCAGGAGGCGAGCTCCAACAACGACATCGGGATCATGCGCATCACGGGGACGCCGGCCGGTAACGACGTCGACTTCAGCAACATCACGCGGATCGGGATCGGCAACGCCACCTCGCCGCCGGCGGGTGTCCAGCCGGGCGGAACGATCGCCGGGGACAAGATGAACTTCCAGTCGGCGACCGTCCAGGGCAGCCAGCTCTGGGCGACCGGGACGGACGGCTGCACGCCGTCGTATCCGTCCCAGGACGACACCACCCGCGCGTGCATCCGCGTGGTCGAGGTAGACCTGAGCAGCGACAGCATCGTCTACGACGCCGACATCGGGACGACGGGGACGTACCGGTACAACCCGTCGGTCACGAAGGACGGCGCGGGACACGTGTTCTTCGGGTTCACGATCTCGTCGGCGTCGCAGTACCCGACGGCGGCGATCGACGGAAGCGCGCTGCCGCCTCCGGCCGTGTTCCAGCGGATCGACTTCGCCTCCGGCGATGCGACGTACACCGGCGGTCGTTGGGGGGACTACTCGGGGACGCAGCAGGATCCAGCGAACACGAACGACGTGTGGACCGCGCAGGAGTTCGGCGGCTGCGCGACGGCTTGCAGCTCCAGCGGCGGGAACTGGGCGACAGCGCTCGCGCAGTTCACGTTCAGGGAGCCGCAGATCACGTCGATCTCGCCGAATCACGGCCCGGCGACGGGCGGCACGAGCGTCGACATCTACGGGTCCGAGTTCGCCAACGGCGGCACGTCGGTCAGCTTCGGCGGAAACGCCGCGGCGAGCGTGACCTGGTTCGATTCGACGCACATTCGCGCCGTCAGCCCGCCCGGCGATTCGGGCACGGTGGACATCACCGCGACCACCGGCGCGGGAACGAGCAACACGTCACCGAGCGACCAGTTCACCTACAACCCGGTGCTGTTCTCGGTATCGCCGCCGAACGGGCCCGCCGAAGGCGGGCAATCGGTGACGATCCTCGGCGCCGGTTTGAACGGCGCGACGGCGGTCAGCTTCGGCGGCACGCCTGCGGCGTCGTTCACGGTCGTCAATTCGGGGAGAATCGACGCCGTCACGCCCGCGCACGCAGGCGGGACGGTCCTCCTGACGGTGACGACGGCGGGTGGCGGGACGTCGAACGCGATCTCCTACACGTTCCAGTTCCCGACCACGACAACCGTCTCGAGCTCGGCGAATCCGTCGCTCGTCGCCGCGTCGGTCACGTTCACGGCGACGGTGAGCCCGGTGCCGAACGGCGGCACGCTCTCGTTCACGGACAACGCGAGTCCGATCGCTGGCTGCCAGTCCTTGCCGGTTAACACGCTCACGGGCACGGCGACGTGCACCGTCACGTACACGAGCGTCGGCAGCCACCCGATCGTGGCGACGTACAGCGGCAACTTCTACTACGAGCCGAGCACGTCGCCGACGTTCGTCCAGCAGGTCTCGTACGCGGTCGTCGCGCTCTACGACCAGACGAAGCCGATCAACAGCGGCGCGGTGATCCCGATCAAGGTCCAGCTCGAGGACGCCTTCGGGACGAACGTCTCGTCGGCGGCAATCGTCCTCACGGTCACGGGCCTCACTCCGAGCCCCGTTCCGGGTATACCGCCGAGCGGCACGTTCACGTTCTTGACGCTGCCAGGCCTCGGGCCCGGCTACCAGTTGAACGTCAAGACGACTCACTACCCAGCGGCGACGTACACGCTGTCGTTTACCGCGACAGGGGACCCGGTCACGCACACGGTCCAGTTCGTCGTGCGCTAGCCGTCGACAGGCACCCGCCCAGCGGCGCACCCGCTGGGTGGGTGCCTCCTCCTCTAAGGTCGTTCCACGAACGTCGCGGAGGCGTGCGTCGTGGTCTGCCAGTCGGCCGTGATCTTGTACCGACCAGGTGAGACGGGCTTACCGGGGCAGCTGCGAGGATCGCGTCCAGCGCAGCGTTTCGCGTCCCACACGACCGTTTGGCTAGTTCCAGCGCCCGCCGCGAGCCGATGCGGCTTGCCGAACGTGCACACGACTTGTGTGGCCGCTCGGTTCCAGACCGGTGTCCCGCTGCTGCCGGTGATAACCACCTGTGGGAGGCAAGACCCCATGGCGATGTTGCAGCCAGATCGCCCGTTGTTCCGCACGGTGACGGTGATCGCCACCCGCTGACCTCTTCGGTAAACGCGACGATTGGTGGCCGCGGTCAACTTGAGGTTGGCCGAGAGACACGTGCGGTCGGCGCGCAGCGTCAATGGTGGCGCAGTTGAAGAGATCTGCGACGTGGCGGAGCGGCTCAGAACCGAGGTGACCCCGGTCGTCGCACCTGTCTCGCGCCCGACCGAGATCGCCCCCCCGCAACCAGCTAGTGCGGCGACCGCCACCGCGACAACGGTGGCGATCGACTGATGTCGATCCTTCAGGATGTTCGCTTCTCCAGTCGCGTCCGTTTTGCCTCACCTTCTTAGCCGAACGAGATGCTACGTCCGGCTGAAGCCGCCTGCGGTGAGCCGGCGGGGCCTGCCTGCTGCGCTGTATCACCGCTCCATTCCGAAGCATCAGCCGCACGCACCGGCGCGGCCGCCTGGTTCTCGTACTCGACGAAGACCTCGGCGTCGAGAAGGTCATTCAGAGTGGCGTAGCCTCAGAGCGCCGCGGTGCGCAGGTAAGTCGAGCACCTGCAAATGGGGGCGGCGCAAATAGATAGGGAGCGACCGTGCACGAGTGGTGACATGGTCCGCAGATGTACCGCGGAGGTACCCTCGCATGCGCACAACCGTTGGCCGCGCAGAAGAAACACGTGCAAATCCGACTAAGCCGACGCGCGGATTCGAACCGCGGACCCCTTCATTACGAGTTAAGCGCGTCCAACCCGGTATTCTGCGATTTGCCTGCAAAACTCGGCGGTCGAGCCGAATCGCCTAGTCCGTGGAAGTTCGTAGAAGTCCACAGGGCTCCAGCGATGTGTTCCAACGGTGTTCCAATCGCGGCGGCAGCTCTGCGCCAGAGGATCGCAGGGGCCGAAATGCGGCGTCTCGAAAACCGTTTCGAGCCTTTGGGTCCGACGAGGGTTCAAATCCCTCCCCCTCCGCCTCACCGAGAAACCGCATGGCTATGCGGTTTCTCAACCTATCGTGTAGTCAGTTAAGGCGACGCTCGTAGCCAAATCTGGCGACGCTTTTGGTGCCAGAATGGAGAACGGCTACGGCGGTCTATTTGACCGCAGCACGCGACTGCTAGGCGCGTCACTGGCAAACGAGTGTGAGGCCATTTGTCGTCTATTGAGTCAACATCCAACGCCATGTACTGTCACAAGTGGTCATCGACGAAGCCGCGGAAGCCGTGCCGGATAAGACGCTGATCGGTCTTACTCGAGTTGGCTTCGGCGGGCGAGTCCGACGAGGCAACCATCGGGGGTCCTACTCGTCGATCGACTCGTCTCACTCGACTAACAGACCGCCGTTTCTCGGTCGCTGCGAGTCAACTCGGCGGCCGAAGACGTGAGGCCGAGCTATCGCGCGGCGACCGGCGCGCCGGCCACGCGCCGCGTCGTGGGCCCGCGAGGACGCACGACGCACGGCGCTTTAACTGCTCTTGTCCGTCAGGATTACGGCGCGACGGAGGAATCGAAATCGCACGACGAAGTGCTGAAGCTTCGCCTGACTTCGGAAGCAGCCGATGTCGTCGATCTTCGATACCTCGGAACCGGCGGCGGCCAGCTATCGGCGGCGGAGAAGTCGGGCAAGGAGGCCGCTTGCGGGTGATGCTTTTTCGCGGCCCGGTGACGGGTCGGGCGGGCGTGCGATCGGAGGCGCGACGTGGCGGGGCGCGCAAGCCCGCTCCCGTTGCGCTCGAATCGCCTCGCTCATCTCGGCGCGGTGCGACTGCTCCGCCATCTGCGGCCCGGACTACGCCGCGCGGCGTTCGTCTCCTTCTCGTCAGGGGATCGACGGGAGGACGCTTTGCTGGCACTCCGCTTGCGATCTCCGTCGGCCTTCAGCCGGGCCTGGACGTCGCCGGGTTGCCGGACGCCTGGATCGAGGCTTGTGGGTGGTGCCGAGGCGAATCACTTGAGGATGGAGAGCACCGGGAAGGTTGCGTAGCGGGCGAGGATTGTCGGGATCCGTTGCACCTGAGCGCGCGTCCGCTCGGTGATCCGCTTGCCGTAGCGCTGGACGACCTCGCTGCGTCGCTCCTCGTAGATCGCTTGGGTGCGGTGCCAGGTCGGCATCGTCTCCGCGATGATGTCCTGATACTCGGTGACGCTGAAGCCGTGGCGGAGAAAGAGTGCCGGCCAGTCGGTGACGAGCTCCTCGCCGCGGTGGTAGAGGACCGCCCTGAGCGTGCGGTTGTCTGTCGGCGGCGGGTTCGTGTGCAGGGCCAGGTCGGAAAAGCCGACCCGACCGTCCGGGCGCAGCACCCGATGAAGCTCGCAGACGAATCGCTCCTTGTCCTCCTCGCTGATGCAGATGTCTCCTGCCGCCTCCAGGCAGACGATGGCGTCGAACGAGCGGTCGGGGAAATCGAGCGCCCGCGCGTCTCCCCTGACGATCCTCACCCGGTCTGACATTTGCCGCTCCTCGATCAGTTGCCGTCCCTGACGGATCTGCTCGCGGCTGATGTTGACCGCCGTGACGTCGCAGCCGTAGCGCTCGGCGATGCGTAACGCCGGCGCACCGATGCCGCAGCCGACATCGAGGATGCGCTGTTCGCCTCTTGGGCGCGCCATCTCGGCGACCAGATCGGTGTGCGCGTCAAGCGCCTGCGCCAGTGTCTCGGATCCGGTGCGGAAGTAGCCGAAATGGAAGCTGTCGCCATAGAAGAGACGCCCCTCGTCCGTGATCAGGTCGAAGTACGCGGCGACACCACCAGCTGTCCGCCTGCCCCTGAGCACGACCGGCAGCGCCAGCCGCGTCACAGCGCCCAGCTTGCGCGCGCACGCGGCCGGCCCTTGCTCATGCCAAGTAGTTACGAGAATTCGTAGGGGCATCGGTCATCGACGAGCCTATCCCGGTAGGGCGCTGCGACCGCCCTGCAAACCGCCCACCGACACCCGACGCCCGACCACGACAAGGCAGACGAACTAAAGCCGGTAGAGCCAGAGGCTGACCAGCAGGGTGTCGTACTTCCCGCAATCTGCGACAGGGTCCGGGTCATCAATTGAGGGAATCAACTGAGGGTTGTCTGAAGGGGCGCAAGTTCGCTCTAGGAGCCGGGTTGCGCAACCCGATGCGAGGGAATTGGTGGATGGGAGGCACACCCTCACGCGGACCACTGACGCAGGCCGTCGGCGATCCGCAGTTGAGCCGCTTGAGCATTGCTGCGCAGCGACGCTTCGAGGACTTGCGATTCGACTGGCGAAGCGCACCGGCGGAGGACACACTTCCAAGGGCCATGTGGGGGCGTGGAGCGATCATCGCCGCGGTGCTCGCCCTGTCGATCGCGATGACGGTTGCCTGGGGCTGGGCCGTAGGCATGGCTTTCGGGTTCGTTGTTGCGATCGCGCTCGCGAGGATGGCCGGGGTCCTCCTCGGCGGAACGCTCATCTAGCAAGCTGGCCGCAGCTACTACGAGCGCCAGCTACGCGGCCGCCGCGGCGCGCCCTGACAAGGCGCCAGCCCCATCCGCCCGGTGGAGGCAGAACCGGATTATCG
>WNGA01006833.1_pt1 | contig 16111 bp, 13 predicted proteins | sample 5400061 | NCBI WGS metagenome assembly WNGA01 (sample SAMN13153366, study PRJNA577476) | soil metagenome | isolation source: 100 cm soil or saprolite under grassland replicate 2 | place: USA:California | collected 2016-06-15 | reverse complement strand
TCCCACGTCATCGCGCCGGACAGCTGGTACGGCGTACTGCTCAAGGGAATCTTCAACTTCAACCCGACGCCGACCGTCATCGAGGCGGCCGCCTGGGTGCTCTACCTCGTTCCCGTGCTCGTGCTCTACTTCCGCCCGATCAAGTCCAGTACGCGGCCACCCGCCGTACCGGCAACGACCGCTAAAACGGCCTGATCCCCTCACCCCCGTCCAGGAGAAGCATGTTTCCGTCCCCGGCTCATTACATGGCCCGCCGGGTCACCGTCATCGGCGCAGTACTGGGGCTCGCCACGCTCACCGCTTGTGCCGAGGACAAATCGGCCGCTACCGGCGACGGCACCGGCCCGGTGACCGTGAAGGCGACCGACTCGGCGTGCGACCTGAGTCGCCGCGACGTGAAGTCCGGCACCAGCACCTTCTCGGTCACCAACAACGGCAGCAAGATCACCGAGTTCTACGTGTACGCCGAGGGCGACCGGGTGATGGGTGAGGTCGAGAACATCGGCCCGGGCCTCAAGCGCGAGCTGATCGTGGAGCTGCCGGCCGGCAAGTACCAGGCGGTCTGCAAGCCCGGCATGGTCGGCAACGGCATCCGCGGCGACCTCACGGTCACCGGTGACGCGCCGACGCAGGCCGACGAGGACACCCTGCTCAAGCAGGCGGCCGACAGCTACCAGCGGTACGTCAACTCGCAGGCGGTCGAGCTCGAGGAAGAGACCACCGAGTTCGTCGAAGCGGTGAAGGCCGGCGACGTCGCCAAGGCCAAGGCGCTGTACCCGGAGGCGCGGACGTACTGGGAGCGGATCGAACCCGTCGCTGAGTCGTTCGGCGATCTGGACCCGAAGATCGACGCCCGGGTGAACGACGTCGAGGCCGGCACCGAGTGGACCGGGTTCCACCGGATCGAGCAGGCTCTCTGGGTCTCCAACACCACCAAGGGCATGGAGAAGTACGCCGACCAGTTGCTGACCGACGTGAAGACGGTGGTGGCCAAGGCCAAGGTGGTGAAGCTCACCCCGCTGCAGCTCGCCAACGGCGCCAAGGAACTGCTCGACGAGGTCGCGACCGGCAAGGTCACCGGCGAGGAGGACCGCTACTCCCACACCGACCTCTACGACTTCCAGGCCAACGTCGAGGGCTCGCAGGCCGCGATCCAGGCGCTGCGCCCAGCCCTGCAGAAGCGGGACCCGGCCCTCGTCACCACGCTGGACACCAACTTCAAGGCGGTCTTCGCCGCGCTGGGCAAGTACCGCGTGGGCGACGGCTTCAAGCCCTACACCGCGTCCGAGGCCGAGAAGAAGCAGCTCGGCCAGGTCGTCGACGGGCTGGCCGAACCCGTCAGTCAGGTTGCCGGAGTGATCGCGAAGAAATGACCGCACGTAAGGGAATCTCGCGCCGCGGCCTGTTCGGCGCGGCCGGCGCGGCCGTGGCCACCGGCGTCGCCGGGTACGCCGCTCATTCGGCGATGGCCGGGCAGGAGTCGCAGGCAGCCGACAACACCGGCCCGGTCGAGTTCCACGGCCAGCACCAGTCCGGGATCGTCACGCCGGCCCAGGACCGGCTGCACTTCGCCGCGTTCGACGTCACCACGACGAAGCGCGACGAGCTGATCTCGCTGCTGAAGGAGTGGACCGCCGCGGCGGCCCTGCTGACCGCGGGCCGCGACATCGGGCAGTACGGCGCGGTGAACGGCCCCGACGAGGCTCCGCCCGAGGACACCGGCGAGGCGGTCGGCCTGCCGCCGGCGCGGCTCACGCTGACGATCGGCTTCGGGCCGTCGCTGTTCGACAAGCGCTTCGGGTTGGCGGCTCGCAGGCCCAAGGCGTTGGTCGACCTGCCGCACTTCATCGGTGATGACCTCGACCCGGCGCGGTCCGGCGGGGACATCGCCGTACAGGCCTGTTCGGATGACCCGCAGGTCGCCGTACACGCGATCCGCAACCTGGCCCGGATCGGCTTCGGGCGGGTCGCGGTCCGCTACTCCCAGCTGGGCTTCGGGCGTACGTCGTCCACGTCGAAGGCGCAGACGACCCCGCGGAACCTGTTCGGCTTCAAGGACGGTACGAACAACCTCAAGCTGGAGGACACCGCCAGGCTCGAGCAGCAGCTCTGGGTTCAGCAGGAGGACGGGCCGGACTGGATGGTCGGCGGTTCCTACCTGGTGTCGCGGCGGATCCGGATGAACATCGAGATCTGGGACCGTACGTCGCTCGGCGAACAGGAAGGGATCATCGGCCGGGGCAAGGGCACCGGCGCGCCGCTCGGGAAGGCCGAGGAATTCGACGCGATCGACTTCAACTCCAAGGGCTCCGACGGCAACCCGAAGGTCGCAAAGGATTCGCACGTCCGGCTGGCGCATCCGCAGTTCAACAACGGTGCCGAGCTGCTGCGTCGCGGCTACAACTTCGTCGACGGCTCGGACGGCCTCGGCCGGCTGGACGCGGGCCTGTTCTTCCTTGCATACCAGCGGGATCCGCGCAAGCAGTTCATCCCGATCCAGCAGCAGCTGTCCCGCTCCGACACCATGAACGAGTACATCGTCCACGTCGGCTCCGGCATCTTCGCCTGCCCCGGCGGCGTCACCCCAGGCGGCTACTGGGGCGACAAACTCTTCACCTGACTCCTTGCGTCCGAAGAAGTGCGGGGCGAACGCGACGGCCTTCGCCGCCGCATGACGCGTGGTCGCCGGCTGCGCCGACAACCCACCGCTTCGGGGGACATCCCCTGGCCTGGTGGGCAACCCCCTCAAATTCCGAGGGGGCAACCCACCATCTCGGTGGGCAACCCCCCAAATGCCCGCGGTTTGAGGCATCGGGCAGCGGGGCGGCTGGGAAGGCGGCAGGCCGGCAGCGGGTGGTGGATTCAGCTGGTGCGGGCGGGGCCGGAGGACTCGCGGGCGCGGAGATCGCCGGCGGGTGCTTCCTCGTGCAGGTCGGGCTCGCCGGCGGCGATCCGGAGCAGCAGGTCGGCGGCTGCGCGGCCGCGTTCCATCGTCTTCTGGTCGACCGCGGTGAGGCCGGGCCGGGCGAGCTCGCACAGCGGCGAGTCGTCCCAGGCGAGAAGCGACACGTCGTCGGGTACCGCCGTACCAAGGTCCAAGGCGACCCGGAGCGCGGCCACCGCCATCAGGTCGTTGCCGAGCACAATCGCCGTCGGCGGGTTCGGGGCGGTCAGAAGCCGCCGCGTCAGCTCGGCGCCGTCGTCGTACCGGTAACTGCCCTCGACATGCCGGACCTTCATCCCACGCCGTACGGCGTGCTCGTTCAGCATCCGCACCCGCAGCTGCTCGTGGATGAAGGTGAACGGACCGCTGATGTGCGCGATGTCGCGGTGCCCGAGTTCGGCCAGGTGGTCGAGCAGCAGCGTCACGGTCTCCACCGGCGAGCTGACCAACCGCCCGACCTGGTCGTCGGGGTCGTTGGAGCTCACCACCACGCACGGCACCCCGAGTTCTTGCAGCAGCGGGATCCGCGGGTCGTCGTTGTGCTCGTCGAACAGGATGAACCCGTCGACCCGGCCCTGCCTGGACCATCTCCGCAGTACGTCGAGATCCTCGCCCTGCTCGCCGGTCAGCCGGAGCAGGAGGGAGGAGTCGACCTCGTTCAGGTACTGCTCGATGCCGACCAGGGTGCGCATGTAGAACGCCTCGGTCGAGATCAGCGCGGGGTCGCGGGCGATGACGATGCCGATGGTCCGGGTGCGGCTGGCCGAGAGTGCGACGGCGGCCGAGTTCGGGTGGAAGCCGAGCTCCTGGGCCAGGTCGAGGACCCGCTGCCGGGTCTCGTCGCTGACCCCGGCGCGGCCGTTCAGCGCGTACGACACGGATGCCTTCGAGATGTGCAGACGGCGTGCGAGATCGCTGATGGTGACTCGCTGACTCCGGCGCACTCCACCGCTCGCCGGGCCGTCGCCGGCGCTCCCGCCGTCGCCTTCGGCCAAGGATCCGGGTGTCGTCATGTCTGCCTGGTACCCCGCACAGGCGAGAGGGTAGCAGCGACTTTTCCGGGAGATTGGCGGTTGCGGATATTGGATAGCGTTATCCCATGACTTCTGGTGAGCCGTTTCGACTGGATTTTCTGCCGTGGGAGTTCGCGCGTGTCGGGACCGCGGCGGACCGTGACCGTCAGGCCGAGCGACAGCGGCGGCTCGGCGGTGTCGTGGAACTGGCCGACGACGTATACGTCGCGGAGTCGGCGGCGGTGTACTGCGATGAGTTGCGGATGGGCGAGCGGTCGTACATCGCAGCGCACGCTTATGTCACCGGGCATGTCGTTGTGGGTGCGGACTCGACGATCAACCCGTTCTCGGCGGTGCGCGGCCGGATCACCATCGGCGACGGGGTGCGGATCGGCGCGCACACGTCGCTGCTGGCGTTCAACCACGGGACCGCGCCGGGGAAGCCGATCTTCCAGCAGCCGCACACCTCGCTCGGCATCACCATCGGCGACGACGTCTGGATCGGCTCGAACGTGACCGTCCTCGACGGCGTGACCATCGGCCCGCACTCGATCATCGGCGCCGGCGCTGTGGTCACCAAGGACGTCCCCGCCAACACCATCGCCGCCGGCAACCCGGCCCGGGTGCTCAGATCCCGCTCTCCTGAGTCCCCCGCGGCGGCACAGCCCGCCGCTGGTGTCTCGGATCGGCCCGGCGCTGGTCTCGCGGACCGGCTCGCTGCGTTTGCAGCCAAGGCTCGCGAGCAGGCCGATGACGTACTGCGGCGGTGCTGGGACGGCGAGCGTTTTGTCGACCGCCCCGGACTCGATCACGAGCCGGCGATCCGCCCGTGGTGCGACGCGATCGAGCTCGCCGACGTGTTGCTTCGTCGTACGCCGGACGGACACACCCGCGACGACCTCGTCCGCCGCCTGCGCGCACGCCAGGACCCAGACACCGGACTGGTCTCACCAGGAGACCTTGCTGACTCCGGTCTGGATGCACCTACTGCTGAGAAGCTTTCCGTGCTGGAAGGCCCGGCGAGTTACCACGTCCTCTGCGTCGGTTACGCCCTGCAACTCCTGGACAGTTGCTTCGAGCATCCGATCCGTACCGACTTCGCGCCGGGCGAACTCGAGCGCCAGCTCGACAATTTGCCCTGGGCAAGAAACGCGTGGTCGGCCGGCTCCGGAATCGATGCCCTCGGCACCGCCCTAGCCCGAAACCTCAAGGATCATGGCGAGTCCGGGCCTTTGGCGACGTTGATGGGCTGGCTCACCGTCCGTGCCGATCCCGCAACCGGCGCGTGGGGGCAACCACATCCCGACGACGGCCGGCTCCAGGTGGTCAACGGTTTCTATCGCCTGACCCGCGGTACCTACGCCCAGTTCGGCCTGCCGCTGCCGTATCCGGAAGCTGCCGTGAAGACTGTGCTTGCTCACAGCAACGACAGGCGGATGTTCACCGGCGACGGCTACAACGCGTGCAACGTGCTCGACGTGATCCATCCGCTCTGGCTGGCTTCGCGTCAGACAGAGGTTGGTCGCGCGGACGGTATCCGCTGGGCCGAGGACCAGTTGACCCGCATCCTGGACCGCTGGGTCGACGGCGCCGGATTCGCCTTCGCACCGGACGGAACCGACGAACGCTCGATCCCCGGCCTGCAGGGCACCGAGATGTGGCTCGCCATCATCTGGCTGCTCTCCGACTACCTCGACCTCTCCGACGCCCTCGCCTACCGCCCCCGCGGCGTCCACCGCCCCGAACCCCTCCTCCGCTGGCCCTAGCGTCGGCGGCCCCGGCCCTGACTCGCGCCGGGAGGGGGTCGACTAGCCTGACGGAGTGGACCCCCGCACGCGCCGACTGGTGACCTCTCTTGTCCTGGCCGCACTCGTTGCCATGGTCATCATCGCCGCCCTCGTCCGCTGACAGTGAGGCTATGGTTCTGGCGCATGAGCATCACCTCCACCACGCGGTCGTCGTACCTGATGCGGGCAGGCCTGGTCCGCAACGTGCGGTCGGCGGAGCACCTGACGACCTTCGTGGTGTCCGGTGTTGCGACGGTTCTGATTACCCGGCTGATCCTCGGACTGAGCGGCTACCCGCAGATCGGCGGTAAGGGCCTGCACATCGCCCACGTGCTCCCAGGCGGCCTCCTGATGCTGGTGGCGATCTACCTGCTGCTCGCGTACGTCGGTCCGGTCGTGCGGCCCGCGGCCGCGACAGTCGGCGGGATCGGGTTCGGACTGTTCATCGACGAGGTCGGGAAGTTCGTCACGTCGGACAACGACTACTTCTACCAACCGACCGCAGCGATCGTGTACGTCGTCTTCGTGCTGATCGTGCTCGCCAGCCGATTCGTCTCCACGCGGCGACCGATCGATCCGCGTGAGCAGCTGGCGAACGTCATCGACCACGCCGTCGAGGGAGTCGCCGGCGGGCTGTCCCGTCGTCGGCTGGCGCAGGCGTCGGAGCAGCTTCGTCAGGTCGGTCCGGAAGTGGCCGGCCGCCGGGAGACCCGGGAGCTCTTGGCTGCCTGTCCGGCCGACGAGGTGGAGCTCGCCGCTCCGGTGGATACCGCTTGGCAGGCCGTGCAGGGTGGCTTCGACCGGCTGGCCACGCATCCACGCGCGCCTCGCGTCGCTGTCGCCGTACTGGTGATCCAAGCGATCGGCGCGCCCGCCATCGCAGCCGGGATCCGCTTCGACGACGGGTTGTTCACAGACTTCCCGGTGCTCGGTGTGGCAGCGGGGAGCTTGCTGTCGGCTTCGTTCACGCTGCGCGGCTGGCTGCAGTTGCGCAAGGACAACAGGGCTCGGGCGGTCCGGCTGTTCGAGCTGGCGGTGCTGGTGTCGTTGCTGGTCACGCAGGTGTTCCAGTTCGCCGGTACGCAGTTCGCGGCGGTAGGTGGGATGCTGCTCGACCTGGTGCTGCTCGGCTTGCTGAGCGCCGAGCGGGACCGCATGCGCCGCGAGGCGACGGAGGCGACGAGGACCAAGGCGTGGGGACTGCCACCGGACCCGACGCGACCTCCGTTCCCTGAGGACCCGTCTGAACCTGCGTAGCACGTTGTCCACAGCTCACGGATCGCTGGTCAGGACGGGCGGGATTCGCGGCATCTTCTCTGATGAAACGGAACGGCCGCGGCCACGGTGGCCGCCGGCCCGTACGACGAAACGGAGACACCATGCTGCGAGTGATGCTCGAGGACGCCGACTACTGCGACGTCCCGGCCGACCTGATGACGTTCGATGACGGGGCGGTGGTGTTCTGGCGGGACGGCGAAGTGGTCGGCCGCCACCGGCAGGCGCGGATCCGCTCGCTGGAAATGCTCGCCACCCGCTCGATGACCCGCAAGATCGAGGCCGCCCGCAAGAACCATCCGAACGCGTTCCGCGTCTGGACCAACGAAGAAGAGGAGACCCTCGCCGAGCTCTACAAGAACGGCGCCACCAAGGACGAGCTCGTCGAAGCCCTCGGCCGCCAACCCGGCGGCATAGCCACCCGCCTCCGCTCCCTGGGCCTCCTCCAACCGGACGAAAACCTGAAATGAGGGCCTCGTCACGTGTTCTGCCGTCGCCGGCGAGAGGTGGGCGGGCGAGTGCGCGCGGGGTTGGGCGAGACCGTTTTGTGATCGGGTTGAGCGGTCGGCAACAATGGCGCGATGCAGGCAGAGGTGGATCCGGATCAGCGTTCCGGCGACCCGGGAGCTGGAATCGGCGCTGAACCGAGCGCTGGGACCGGCGCGGAGTCGGGTGAGCGGGGGGTGATCCGCGCGGCTCTGCTGGACTCGACCGGTCTCGTCCGCGCGCTGGGTTCCGGCCGGCGACGCGGCATGGAGCCGCCGCAGTACCAGCGGGTCGAGCTCCGGTACGTCGACCTCAAGGGCCACCGCCACCTCCAGATCACCGAGTACGACGAACGCCAGGCCCACACCCGCAACGTCGCCGAGGCGGAGGTGGATAAGGCCGTCGACGAGCTGCTCGAGGCGCCGTACGGGACGTGGCATGTCGAGACGACCACCGAGACTCTGCGGCTGCGGTACACGAAGAAGGGCAAGGAGCTGCTACACCGGCAGGAGGACAGCCGGGAGCAGCTGACCTCGCACGACCGCGTGAAACAGCGGGTACTCGATCCGGCCGCTCCGTTCCTGGTCGAGCTCGGGATCAGCGACCACCACGGCCGGGTGAAGCCGTCGAGGCAGGCGAAGTACAAGCAGATCGAGGAGTTCTGCAAGCAGCTCGCGCCGGCGCTCGACGAAGCTCTCGCGGCAGGCCGGATCGCGACCGGCCGGCCGCTGCAGGTGGTCGACCTCGGCTGCGGCAACGCGTACCTGACCCTCGCCGCGTACCACCTGCTGACCGCGGCTGGTCACGACGTACGCATGACCGGTATCGACCACAACCCAGCAGCCCGGAAGCGCAACACCCGGGTAGTGACGGCGCTCGGCTGGCAGGACCACCTGCGGTTCGTCGACGCGACCATCGAGCAGGCGGAGCTCGACGTACGCCCCGACGTGGTACTGGCGCTGCACGCGTGCGACACCGCGACCGACGACGCGCTCGCCCGGGCCGTCGGCTGGGAGGCGCCGCTGGTCCTCGCCGCGCCATGTTGTCATCACGACATCCAAAAGCAGCTGAAGAGCGTCTCACCACCGGCGCCTTATGCGCTGATGACGAGATATGGCATCGTTCGTGAGCGGTTCGCCGACGTCCTGACGGATACCCTGCGGGCGGCGGTACTTCGACAGGTCGGATACCGGGTGGAGGTCGTGCAGTTCGTGGACAGTCAGCACACCCCCCGCAACCTGCTGCTCCGCGCGGCCCGCACCGGCGCCAAACCCACCCCTGACCTCTTGTCCGAGTACCAAGCTCTGATCAGCGACTGGCAGGTCACCCCTCGCCTGGCCCAGCTCCTGCTCGCCGACCGCACAGGATCGCGGCGCGAGGATTCCAGCGGCGGATCCAGCCAGGGCACCGACCCCGAGGTGGTGTCGTGAGGCTGTTCCGGACCGCGCTCGCCCTTACCGCCGCCACCCTCGCCAGCCTCGTGGGCATCGCTCTGCCGGTCGGCGCTTCGACGTCCGTATCGCAGGAACAGGCAGGAGCCCAGGTACCGGCGGCGGATCCGAAGCCGGGGGTCAAGAAGCTGTTCACGATCCGCGATCAGCGGGTGCAAGAGTCGTCAGGGCTCGCGAAGAGCCAGAAGCACCATGGCATCTACTGGACCGTGAACGACTCCGGCGACAGCGCCCGCGTGATCGGCATCGACACCAACGGCAAGGTCAAGGCGGTGCTCAGCTTCAAGGCGCAGGTCCGCGACGTCGAGGCGGTCGCCGTGGACCGCGACGGCACGATCTACATCGCAGACATCGGCGACAACAAGTTGAACCGGGACATGATCGAGATCTACACGATCCCGGAGCCGGACCAGTTGGCCGATGCCGATGTGCGCTATCACCAGTACGACTTCACGTACCCGGACGGCGCTCACAACGCCGAGACCCTGCTGGTGGAGCCCGGCACCAACCAGCTCTACATCGTCACGAAGGTCGACAAGGGCGCCGGCGCGATCTACGCGGCGCCACCGGCCCCGTCCCGCCAAGGCACCAACGAGCTCACCAAGTTCGCACCCGCTCCGGCCGGTACGTACACCGACGGCACGTTCCTCCCGGACGGTCAACGAGTGGTACTGCGGACTTACACCGGCGTCGCCACAGTCGACTGGGGCGACAACCCGACCGTGGTCGCCACAGCCCAGGTGACGCCGGCGCAAGGTGAATCGGTCGCCCTCGGCCAGACGAGCGACACGGTCCTGGTCGGCAGCGAGGGTCCGAACTCGGCCGTCTACCAGGTCCAGGTTCCGGCCAAGGCGTCCGGCGCCACACCGTCCGCGTCCGCTACTCCCAAACCGGCCACCGGCTCGGAGGCGAGCAGCGACGCGAAGAAGAGCCACAACCTCCGCTGGATCCTCATCGGCGCCGCCGCCTTCGCCTTCATCATCACGATCATCACCTTCCCCCCGGGCCGCCGCGAACGCCTCGACCGCATGGCCGAAAACGCCCGCCTAACCGGCCAATCCCAACCCACCCCCCGCCGCCGCGCCCACCCCTAACCCGCGGCCCCGACCCCAACTGGGAGCTAGCTGCACCAACCGACGGCGGCTGCGGCAGCGGAAGCCGGACAGCGAACAGCCGCCGACCCAAGTCCGGGCCGGCGGCTGTTCGGCGTACTACTAACGTCTTGGCGCTTACTTCTGGCGCTCGACGACGTAGTCGATCGCCTGGGTCAGCTTCTCGACGTCGTCCGGGTCGACCGACGGGAACATCGCGACCCGCAGTTGGTTGCGGCCCAGCTTCCGGTACGGCTCGGTGTCGACGATCCCGTTCGCGCGCAGCGTCTTCGCGACCGCCGCGGCGTCGATCGAGTCGTCCAGGTCGACGGTGCCGATGACCAGCGAGCGCGCATCCGGGTCTTCGACGTACGGCGTCGCGTACTCGGACTTCTCGGCCCAGGTGTACAGCCGGGTGCTCGAGTCGGTCGTCCGCGCGACGCTCCACTCGAGGCCGCCCTGGTTGTTGATCCAGTCGGTCTGCTCGGCCATCAGGAACAGCGTGGCCAGCGACGGCGTGTTGTACGTCTGGTGCTTGCTCGAGTTGTCGATCGCGGTAGCGAGGTCCAGGAACGCCGGGATCCAGCGGCCACTCGCCGTGATCTCCTCGACCCGGGCCAGCGCGGCCGGGCTCATCACGGCGATCCACAGGCCGCCGTCGGAGGCGAAGCATTTCTGCGGCGCGAAGTAATAGACGTCGACCTCGTTGATGTCGACCGGCAGGCCGCCCGCGCCGGAGGTGGCGTCGATCGCGACCAGCGCGCCCTCGTCGGCACCCTCGACCCGCTTGACCGGCGCCATCACGCCGGTGGAGGTCTCGTTGTGCGGCCAGGCGTACACGTCGACGCCGGCCTCGGCGACCGCGACCGGCCGCGTACCCGGGTCGGACTTGACGATGCTCGGCTCACCCAGGTGCGGCGCCAACTGCGCGGCCTTGGCGAACTTCGAGGAGAACTCACCGAAGCTCAGGTGCTGGCTCTTCTCCCGGATCAGCCCGAACGTCGCGACGTCCCAGAACGCAGTCGAGCCGCCGTTGCCGAGCACCACCTGGTAGCCCTCGGGCAGCTGGAACAGGTCGGCCACGCCCTGCTGCACCCGCGCCACGAGGTTTTTCACGGGCGCCTGGCGGTGGGAGGTGCCGAGCAGCTTCGCGCCTTCGGTGGCGAGGGCGGCGACGGCTTCCGGGCGCACCTTCGACGGACCGGCGCCGAACCGGCCGTCGGCGGGCTTGAGCTCTGCAGGAATCGTGACTGTGTCGTTCTGATTGGCGCTGGTCACCAGCGTTTTCCCTTCGTCGTCTGGCAATCCCTAGGCCGACGACGCTGTCAGCGCGCTCTATCCTCCCACACCTCACCCAGCCTCCACCCCCGGGTCTCACCCGTACCCCGCCCAGCTGACTCGACTGTGAGGAGTACGCCGCCGACAAACGCTTGCCGACGGCACATCTCCTTCACTCAACACACTGCCTTCAGTCGCCGACGCCATCGGCGGCACGGCGGCTGCAGTGGCGGCACGGCGGCTTCGTCGCGAGCGCCATCGGCGGCGCGGTGGCTTCAGCGGTAGGCGAGATGGGTCATGGGCGCCGTCGAGGTGGAGCCGAGGGCGACCTCCGGTCGGGCATCCGCGGGTACGGCGGAACGCGAACCAGTCGGTTACTCGTGCTTGCGGGTGATGGTGTGGGTGCCGGTCATGAGGGCGACGCGGCCGTCAGGTGTGTCGGTCCACTCGCCGCAGGCGCCGCCGCCTTCGGCTACCGCCAGTTCCAGTGGGCTGCCGTCCATCCGGAGCGCGGGGTGGTAGTACTCGGCAACCTTCTCCGCCTCGCCCTCGATGTAGTGGCCGATCAGCGCGCGACGGAAGCGGTCGGTGGTGACGTTCGGCGCGCTGCCATGCACGAGTGCGCCGTGGAAGAACAGCACGTCGCCGGGCTCCATCTCGATCGGTACGGCGGCATCCGGATCCGGCAGCGGCACCGTGACGTCGGTGAAGCTGACCTTGGTGTCGGCCTTCTCGGTACAGAGGATCGGCCAGCGATGGCTGCCGGGGACGACCTCGAGGCATCCGTTTGCCGTGTCGACCCGGTCGAGCGCCATCCACGCGGCGACACAGGTGCCGGGCTCGGCCTTCAGATAGAAGTTGTCCTGGTGCAGCGCCTGGCCGCGGGAACCCGGCGGCTTGAAGTAGATCATCGTCTGGACCGCGTACGGCGACCTGCCGAGCAGCGCGGTCATCACACGGTCGAGTCGCGCGTCGATCATCCACTGCAGCGAGGCGTCGTCCCACCGGTGCATCTGGGCCATCCGCGGGTACCGGCGCAGCGGATCCCGGCTGTTCGACTGGACCCCGACCACGTCGCCCTCGTACGAACCGCGATGCCGCAAGTCCATGTAGTGGTCCCGCAGCCGCTCGACCTCGTTCGTCCCGAACAGCCCGCGCACCAACGTGTACCCGGAGCTGTCGAACTCTTCCTTGTATGCCGCGGCCCGCTGCTCCTCGACCTTGTACGAAACGCTCATCCACGACTCCCGCAATAGATCCGCTCGCTATCCCGGAACGTCCTACTCTGTTCCCTGACAGTGCAATTCTCCCGGCTGGCACCATCGTGGAACCACGGAAGATCGACGCAAGGAGTTGAACTATTGGCGCACGGTTTGGCCGCTGGTGAGCAGTTGGCGAAAACACCGGCTGCTGGCGATCAGGCGGCGCACGGTTTGGCTGCTGGTGAGCAGTTGAGATTGCGGCTGCTGTCGGCGCCCACCTTCTGGCGCTGCGAGCCCAGCTGGTCGTGGGTGTCGCGGCCGCTGCCGGACTACCTGCTGTGGTGCGTGCTGGACGGGCGGGGCCGGTTGGAGCTCAACGGAAACGAGCGGGAGTTGCACCCGGGTGTCTGCGCCGTGTTCGCGCCCGGTGATGCGCCGACTGCCGGCCACGACCCGCGGCGTCGCCTGCTCGTCTTCGGGATGCATTTCGACGTCGAAGGTTCTGGCGTCGAAGGATCTAGCGAAGGTTTCGATATCGAAGGATCTGGCGTCGGAGGATCCGGCGAAGGTTTTGATGTCGAAGGATCCGACGTCGAAGGATCCAGAGAAGGTTTTGATGTCGAAGGTTTTGATGTCGAAGGAGATGGCGTGGTGCCGGATCCTCGCTGGGGCGAGGTTGTTGATCGCGAATTGCTCGGCGTTCTCGCGCGTGCCAGCGATGCGTCGTACCGGCGGCAAGATCGTCTCGGTCTGCGCCAGGCCGAGCTTTGCCTGGAGCAACTGCTTGGCCTGATCTGGGACGCCGTACACAACCCGGGCCGGAGTCCGACCGACAACGCCGTCGACGAGGTTTCGCGCCTGATCCGCGAGGATCCTGGTCGTGACTGGACAGTTGCGGGTATGGCTCGCCGGGCGGCGCTGTCGAGGGCTCAGTTCACCCGGCGGTTCGTGGCGCAGTTCGGGATGTCGCCTGCGCAGTACCTCATCCAGTCCAGGATCGACCGTGCACACCAACTGCTGACCGAGACCGGTATGTCGGTGACTCAGACCGCCGCCGCCCTCGGCTACACCGACGTCCCGTACTTCAGCCGCCAGTACAAACAACGCACCGGCCGCACCCCAAGCCAAGACCGCCGGTAGCAGCCCCACAACGTCACACCAGGCCAACCCCAGCCTTCGATGGAGCCGGTGGTGGGGTGGTTAGGCCCAGGCTGGGTTCCAGCCTTCGATGGAGGTGGCGGGGCGGGAGGAGGGGCCGGAGTATTTGGCGGAGGGGCGGATCAGGCGCCCGGTGCGTTTTTGTTCCAGGACGTGGGCGCTCCAGCCGGCGGTGCGGGCGCAGGTGAATATGGAGGTGAACATCGGCGGCGGGACTTCGGCGAAGTCCAGCACGATGGCTGCCCAGAACTCCACGTTCGTCTCCAGCACCCGGTCCGGGCGGCGCTCGCGCAGTTCGGTGAGTGCGGCGTGCTCCAGGGCTTCCGCTACCTCGTAGCGCGGTGCGGAGAGTTCACGCGCCGTACGACGAAGCACGCGGGCGCGCGGGTCCTCAGCCCGATAGACGCGGTGGCCGAAGCCCATCAGCCGGTCACCCGCATCGAGCACACTCTTGACGTAGGCACGCGCGTCACCGCTGCGTTCCACGTCCTCGATCATGGTCAGCACCCGCGCCGGCGCTCCGCCGTGCAGCGGCCCGGACATGGCGCCGACCGCACCGGACAGAGCCGCAGCGACATCAGCACCAGTGGAGGCGATCACGCGGGCGGTGAAGGTTGAGGCGTTCATGCCGTGCTCGGCAGCGGAGGTCCAGTACGCGTCTACGGCCTTCACGTGCCGAGGGTCGGGTTCGCCGCGCCAACGGATCATGAAGCGCTCGGTGATCGTCTTCGCCTTGTCCACTTCGCGTTGCGGCACCATTGGTTGCCCGATGCCACGAGCGGCCTGAGCGACGTACGACAGCGCCATCACCGCCGCGCGGGAGAGGTCCTCACGCGCCCGTACGTCGTCGATGTCGTAGAGCGGCCGCAGACCCCAGGCGGGTGCGAGCATCGCCAGCGCGGACTGTACGTCGACCCGCACGTCACCGGTATGGACCGGCAGCGGGAACGGCTCGGCCGGCGGCAGACCCGGTGTGAAGGCGCCGTCGACCAGCAGGCCCCAGACGTTCTCGAACGGCACCCGGCCGACCAGGTCCTCGATATCGACGCCGCGGTACCGCAGCGCCGAACCCTCTTTGTCCGGCTCCGCGATCTGCGTGTCGAACGCGATCACGCCCTCCAGGCCGTGCTGCACCTCGGTCCTCGGATCTGACATGCGACTCCCTCGTCCTCGTGGTCGACGCGCCGGCCCACCAGTGGCCGCGTGCCGATAGGCGCCCAGGCAGCATAGTTCTCCGCGCCGACGCCGGGACAGATTTGTGACCGGTTCGAGGTCTACGCTCGATCACATGCCCGCCAAGCCCAACCCCGCCCTCGGTCTCGTGCTCGGCGCGATCGCCGGGTACGCCGGTGTCGTCGGGGCGTCGTACGCCGCCGCCAAACTGGCCTTTGCCCGCCAGGTCGGCTTCGACAGCATCGTCCGGCACGGCTTGCAATGGCTGGCCCTGCTGCTCTTCGTCGCGGCCGTGCTCGGCCTGCTGATGGCCGGCCGGCGAATCGGTGCCGGTGTCATGGTCGGAGCCGGCGCCCTGCTGACTCTGGTCGGCCTGGCCGTTCAGTTGGCGCCGATCCGGCGGACCTACGATCTGCTCAAGCTGTTCCAGGTGCCCGGCTCGCAGGTGCCGCCGTACCTGCTGCTGGACGGCTCGATCCTGTTCATCGGAGTCATCCTGCTCATCGCGGGCATCGGGCGCTGGGCCGCGGACGGGAAGGTGACGCAAACGCCGTCGGGTCAGGTCCAGCTGCAGGACAACCGCGGCTACCAACCCACCCAGCCCCAGTGGGGCGGCTACCCTGGCCAGCAGCAACAGCAGGGCGGCTATCAGGGCCAGCGGCAACCACAGGACTACCCGGGCCAGCAACCACCGGGCGGCTACCCAGGCCAGCAACAACCGCCGCGATAACTTCCCAGCAGAGCTCTGCCGCCGTGGCGGAGCTGCGGTAAGTAGGCTCGGGGTGTGGATCTTGCGGAGATGCGGCGTGCGTACGGACTAGGTGAGCTGCTCGAGAGTCAGGTGGACCCGGACCCGATCGTCCAGTTCGGCACCTGGCTGGCCCACGCGACCGACGCCGGCCTGGCCGAACCGAACGCCATGGTGCTCGCCACCGCCGACAAGGACGGAAAACCTTCAGCGCGGACCGTCCTGCTCAAAGGCCTCGACGCGCGCGGCTTCGCCTTCTACACCAATCAGCAGTCCCGCAAGGCCGAGGACTTGGCCATGAACCCACACTGCGCTCTCGTCTTCCCCTGGCACGCAATGGAACGTCAGGTCCGCATCGAAGGCACGGCGAGCAAGCTCCCCACCGAAGAGGTCGACGCGTACTTCGCCAGCCGCCCGCGCGAGTCACAACTCGGTGCGTGGGCCTCCCAGCAGAGCCAGCCGGTGGAGTCGCGCGAGGAGCTCGACCTGCAGTACGCGTCGTACG
>WNGA01008380.1_pt1 | contig 16112 bp, 14 predicted proteins | sample 5400061 | NCBI WGS metagenome assembly WNGA01 (sample SAMN13153366, study PRJNA577476) | soil metagenome | isolation source: 100 cm soil or saprolite under grassland replicate 2 | place: USA:California | collected 2016-06-15 | reverse complement strand
AAAAGCCCCGATCTTGCGGACGCGCAGCGGCGTCAACTGCATGGGCTTGTTGGACGGCAGCTTGGCAGAGCCTGATACAAGCTTTGCTGTAGGCTTGCATGAATCCTGATAATTACTTACGATGAGCTTTGACCATTACGACCATCTGATCAATGTCGCTTTGGCGATACCCGTACACAACTGGATTATTTCCGTTTTGCCGATGAACAACGTGTTGTGTCGGTGTAAGTTTTTTCCATCGATCGAACGTCCGTGGACTAATTCCCAAGCGCAAGCAAGCAGCTTGTTTCGTCAATATGGTGAGCTCATTAACACGTGCTTTTTCTGGCTCGGTGAGCTGGAAATCGCTACGGTAGTATCCCGATTGATACCAGCCCACTTGTTCTTCAAGCTCTGGAGGTAACGCAACTTGGGGAATAACGCGGTCGAAAAACGAGGCTGCTTTCCATTCAGCTGCTGTGAGACCAAGCGGTAAACGGAGAGTATCAGCATCGATATGCCCACAACGATTAGCCCAAGCTTTGACCATGGCTGCCGCTTCAACATGTGATAGCGAAGAGGGATTATTCATGCGTCATCCTTACAAGTAGCAACGTAAGTGTAGTCATTGTATCAACACTTGGTGATACGATATGCTTGATGGCTGCCGTCCAACAGCATATGGATGCCATCATTCGCGTATAGGTAGGGCTGATCGCTAGGCCCGCGGCCGTACAGGCAATCCAGATCGAAGCGCGGCGTACGAAAGTTGACCAGCGCATCGGGATCGTTCTGACGGTCCAGGCTGCTGGCTGGATCGAAGGTCAGATCATGATCGATGAACTGCCCGAGGTAGGTGTAGCCCGCGCTGATGCCGCTATTTTCCTCATCATCCCGCTTTTCTTCCGGAGTAGGGTGTTGCTCGATCTTGGCTGTCATCGCCCGTGCGAGCTGCTCCAGGTCGCATGGGCTGTGAACAGCGGCAGGGCATACTTCTTTTTCTTTCGAGAACATATACCCGAAACGGCCGTCGGACTGGATGGATTGCCGATCCAGATTCTCGCCGCGCACCCCCGCGCCATGCGCCCGGCGCGGCATCGAGATATAGCGAATCGCGGTTTTCGGCGTGTCGATCATAAATATCCTCCTTGCGGCATACGCAGCCGCCAGCTCACCACATTGGCCGGGTTCACTGATAATGCTACATGTGAAACGCCGTAATCGCCGATTTTCGCACACGCCGGCGATTGAAATCGCGACGCCCAAAGGGCGCTCGGAGCCGGCGGCCGATCGTCCACCTGCGTGGACGGGATGCGGAAATACGACGATTTTCGTCATTGATACGGCGTTTCTTCAGCGATTCGATAGAGACCGATCTGTTCGCATGCTCAGTTTAGGCCAATCTGCTGGGTTGTAGTATTGATTCGAGCGCTGCGCCGCTGGCATGGCAAACACAATATCCACAGCGAATCTTCAGCGCACCGACATCACTGGATGCTTGGTGGCGTGCTATGCTCAGTCAATCCTACATCCTCGCACAATCGATTTCTCACAATTGAACGCCCCTACGGCGCAACACGTTGATCGTCGCGGCTCGCGTCGCCGGCCGCGCAGCCTATGCTAAAACAATGGAGCGCATTCGCCCGCTGCGAACCACTGTGAATCACCGCGCGCCACCATGCGAATCGAACCTCCGGGAGGTGTGCGCTGCAGCGAATCACGGCGAACCACGCTGTGTCACCATGTGAACGAACCTCCGGGAGGAGCGCGGTGCGGCGAGGTGCGCTGCTGAGCCTTAGGTTGCCAGGCCGTTCAGCGTAGCGGCGTTCTATTGAACGCCACTACGCTGAATATCATCGATCCGCTGATATCAAAGATGCACATTGTCATGTTGAACTCTTCGATGCCGGTTCCCGAGCCAGACGTGGGGCAGAGCATGCTCCGTGAAACAAAAACCCACACTGTAACCACTTTCCCCGCCTGGACGTGATCGCATTCGGCACGCCAGCGCCCCAATCCGCTTAATTCGCTCTCCAAATCCGCTGACAATGCCGCCCCGCGCGTGAAACATGTCGAGCGCGCTGTACAGCGAATCTTTAGCAAAGATTCAGCGCGTCTATATCGCTGGGCGATCGATCTATGATATGCTCGTATCATACGACACATCCGCGTGTGACTCTACTCGATAGGGTCGAGATATTTTAAGGAGGCTGTCATGTCAATGACATATGAGACATCTAAGCGACCGAAAGCCTACCTGATTGTAGCGTACTACAACCGAAGCAAGTGGCACAGAGCAAGCGCGAGCGCGCTAGAACAGGCCGAAGGTGCGGCCGAAAACCTGTTTCCTGAGGAGGATAGACCGCTCGGAACCCTTGCTCGACAGGGCGAATTCATGCCACACACGTTCGATTCAGATCTTTTCGGCAAGACGGCAAGTTCATACGGTAAAAAGCAGGCGGAGTTACAGAGGGCGCTAGAGAAACGGGTAGCAGTTGCCACCGCAAATATAGCGACGGCGGTACAGAATCAGATCGTAGCCGGTGTCCTTACCGAAATATCGAGAGATGTAAGGGATCAGATCGTAGATGTTATCTATGCGACCCAACCACCCAAAACCCCAGTGGGATGGATGGTGGTCGTTGATGAGGAGCACTTCGCGTCGTATATCCAGCGGATGGGCGGCAAAGGAAACAAAAAAGGCCTTTGGTCGGTATTCGACATCGAGATATTCCCCCTCGCGGAGGGTTGGACTGATCAGGATGTTTTAGACAAAGTCCCGCCACTTCGCGAGGATCAGACGACGAAGGATATCTATGTGTTCATGACCCCGACCAGCTGGGGACATAAACCTAAATAGGTGCGGGGACACTAACTCAAGACAATGGCTCGGCGGTTTCGTCCTTGATATCAAGCGATGCGAGTTGTGCCAGTACTTCTTTAGTGCGGAAGTGATCGGCACCGTGGTTCGCCTGAAACACCTTCAATGCGCGCTCATAGTACCAGCGCGCACGTGCTGTATCGCCGGCTTGGCGTCGAACATCCCCCAGAAAGCGCAGCGTGCGCGCAGTGTCGGGATGTTCGGCGCCAAGTTGTTGCACCTGGATCACTAAAGCTTCATTGAGAACACTCTCCGCATCCTCAAGTTTGCCCTGTGCCTGAAGCAGATCGCCTAAGTGGGTTAGAACGCGTGCAGTTTCCGGGTGGTCATTGCCTCTGGCTTTACGTTGCATGGCCAATGATTGTTGTAACAGAGTATATGCCGCGTCAAACTTCCCCTCTGAATGTTCAATGTAGGCAAGATTGTTAAGGCTGTCCACAACCGCCGGGTGCTCATCGCCCAGAATGGCACGCCGTATGCGTAACGCCTGCTCGTGGTATGGCCGTGCGGCTGCCAATTCGCCCCGGCGCATCAACAGAAAGCCAAGATGGTTCAGCGTGACCGCTGTATCGGTGTGATCGCCGAGCTTTGCCTGCTGAATCGCCAATGCTTGCTCGAAATACGGGCGTGCGTCGGCTATATCGCCGTAAAAGAGCATCGAATTACCTAGTTGGGTCAGCGAACGAGCTGTCGCCGGATCATCAGCGCCCATCACCGTCTTGCGAATGTGCAGCGCGCGCTCGTGATAGGCGACCGCACCCTGATAGTCACCTGCCTGACGTAGGTGCTCGCCCATTGCATGGGCAAGATCGGCGGCACTCTCGTCGCCGCGCGGCAGGGCGGCATCGGCGATGAAGCGCAGGTGAACCTGCCAGCCGCGCAGTCCGGCCGGGTCGCGCCGGGCGTTCAGCCGCTCGGCCTCGGCGCACAGCGCGCGCTCCACCGTCAGCTGCGCCTCGCCGAGCCGGGCCTCCATGCGCTCGCGCGTGAACGCCACCACCAGGCGATGCAGCCACAGCGCGCGGTTGGCCTCGGCGCGCACCAGCCCTAGCTCGATCAGCTGGTTCATGGCCACGCCCAGCTGAAATCCCGTGCGCACGATATCGGCCGCATCGTCGTGCTGCGCCAGCAGCGCCAGCCGCGCCAACGACTCGGGGATCGGCTCGCCGGGCGCCAGGCAGGCGGCATAATCCAGCAGCCTGCGCGCCAATTCGGCGGTCGGCTCGTCTCGTTCGAGCTGATCGTAGCTGAAGGCAAACGTGCGTGCCACATTCGGGTCGTGCTCGGTTGGCGAAAGCCCACCGCTGCGCAGCGACTCGTGGCGCAGCAGCGGCGCGTGGCGCAGGCTGGCCAGGTAGCCGGCGGCATCGGTGGCATGCCGGTAGCGCGCCAGGTAGCTGCCGGCCAGGTGTAGCGCCAGCGGCAGGTCGCCCAGCTCGTGGGCGATTTCGCCCAGCAGCGCGCGGTCGGCATCGGGCTGGTGCTCGCGCAGCAGCGCCATGCTTTCGGTGCGCCGCAGCACATCGAGCGCCAGGGTTGGGATGCCCAAAGTCGAATCCCAATCGGCGCGCCGGCTGGTCAGCAGCAGCCGGCAGCCGCCGCGCGGGCGCCAGCGCTCGAGCAGCTCCGGTGCTTCGCAATTGTCGAAGATCAGCAGCCGTGGAATCGGCTTCTGCCATTCGGCCAGCACCAATTGCACCTGCTCGGCCAACGGCAGCTCGCGAAAGTGTACGCGCGCGCTCAGGCCTTCGATCTCGCCGCAGGCCGCCACCTCGGCGGCGATCGCCTGTGGATCCGCGCACGAGAGCCAGAAGACTCCACCCTCAAAGAAGCGCCCGAAGCGATGAGCGAATTCGCACGCAAGCTGGGTCTTTCCAACGCCGCCTAGCCCCACGATCGCCATGGCTCCATTGGCCGGATCGGCCTCGCCACGCTTGAGCTCCACGGCCAGAAGTTTCAGCTGCTCCTGGCGCCCGACGAAGCGCGGGTTGCGCTCCAGCAGCATGCGCGATCCGGCTGGCAAGACGCCGCCGGGCGGCAGCCGATCCACCGGCAGCGCGGCCAACAGCTCCGCTCCCGGAGCTGCCCGACGCTGGGCGCGTCGCGCGGATGTCGTCGACGCGTCGTCGGGCGCTGCGCCGACCTCGGGCTGCAGGGTGGCAGTCGCGGGCGACCGCGCGCGCTCCAGCAGCGGCGCCAGCGCGGGCGGCGGCGTGCGCGCATCGGGATGCAGCAGCCACTGGTAGGCCAGCGCCGCGCCCCAGAATGCGATCTGTTTCGGCAGACGCGGCGCGGCAGGCAGGCTCAAATTTCGGTAGCGGAGCGCGCCGAGCAGATAGAGCGTCAGACACTGGTAATACTCACCAGGGTCGTCGGCGTCGAACAGGTAGCGGCGGGCCGCGCGCCGGATGGCGCGCAGCATAACCCACGGCTTGTGCAGCGCGGGATGCTCCGGCAGGCCGTGGTCGTCGGCGGGATGCGTTATGGCGCGATGCAGTCGCCAAGCCAGATCGACCAGAACCAGCGCCGGATCGAGCTGATGCCGGTGTACGAGTTCGGGCAAGATGTGGATGACGATCTCGGCCTCCAGGTGCAGCAGGTCGTGCAGGATATGATCCTGGCGGGCATTGGCGAAATCGATCAAACTGACATCGCCGAGCTGCGGCTCGATCAGTATATTTTCGAGATTAAAATCGCCGTGGATGGTGGCGACATTGACAGCGCGGGTCTGGCCGAGCAGATCCGGCAACGCCGCCAGCGGATTGGGCAGCCGGATCTGCTCGGTCAATGCCACCTGCGGGGCAGCCGGATCGATCCCGAGGCCAAGTTCGGCTACTTCCGCGCGCAGGCGGCTTTCGCGTGTCTCGAGCACCTCGCCGAACGGCACATCTATGATCTGCCGCGATCGATAATCCGGCATGGGTTCAGATTCAGGGATGCTGAGCCGCACACCAAAAGCCGGCGTATCGGGCCGGGCCGCCGGGACACGCAGCGTGACGGTTCGCCGCGCCGGATCCACTTTCTGGACCGCGAAACCAGTGAGCGATACAGCTTCACCAGGTTGCAGGTCGCGCACCGGCAGGCGTCTAGGAGCGATCGACATGATCGGCATGCCGGGGCGTATTATACCGGCGCGAATCAGGATCTTGGGCGGCAGCACAGGATCGTAGCTGGGCTGGAGTGCAAAGGTAGGCACGGCCGAGTGGAAGCCCCAAACGTTATCCATAATGCGCAGCAGCCGCTCCAGCACGGCCTGAATGTGTGCAACGCCCACATCCGGCTGAAGACAGAAGTCGCGCAGACCGATGATATCATGGTTGCCGCTGCCCATCATTGGGTAACGCAACCCGCCCCAGCCCGAGGCTACGTGAATAGTCGGCCGCGCGGCCACCGAGGCGATGTGCGGCAGCCGGTTGTGGATATGCTTCTGGTATGCGCGCCACTCCTGCTGGATCATGCTGACCGTCGCCAGCTTGACGACAGTGGGCAATTCGGGCGTTCCGTCGGCTTTGATTGGCCGAACTTCCAGCACTCGGCCACCGCTGAGGCCGACGGTAAACTCCTTGATGATGATGATCCGCTTGTAGCGTGCAAAGATTCGCTGCAGCACCTGAATCGCATCGGGCGGGAGATCCAGGCCTGCGGAGTTATCGATCTGTGGATACATGTTTCCCTAACGTATGACCCTAGGCTGGTTTTCCCTCCGGGAAAAACTGGTAGCCACCCGGCCTGCCATGCCAGGTGATCAGAAAGCGCGGTGCAGCCGGATTTGGCTCGAGCTTTTTACGAATGCTTGAGATATGCACCTGCAAGTTATTTGGCGTGACCACCTCTTTGTTGTCATCCGCCGGCCAGACGGTGTCGATGATCGTGTCGCTGGTGTGGCGCGTGCGTGGATGCGTGATCAGGAAGTGCAGAATATTGAACTCCAGCGGCGTTAAATCCTCGATCGGCTGCTGGCCCTGATAGATCATGCGCGTGGCCTCGTCGAACCAGATCCGGCCGCGAATACGGCCGGCCAGCCGGCCGACGAAGGCCGCCAGCAGTTCACTATTGACGCGCCATGCCGTGCCATCCCAGCGACAGCATCCCTTCGCGGCCAGGCGCTGCACAATCAACAGCGTGCGCCCCTTGAACGGTTCCGGTGGAAGCGGCGCCTCATCGGCACCGCTGTGCGTGGAGTCGCCCACCGCCACCACATTTGTGCCCGCTTGCCGATCGGCGAGTTGCTGTTTATGCACCTCGGAAAGCGCCAGTTTTTCCTCCTGCGTCAAGCCATGCCATAGGCGCCCCAGGCGATGCTGGATCGCGACGTGATCGGGCAGCGTGGCCAGCCAGCCGGCCGGCGCCGGACGCTGCGGGGTCAACATCCACCACTGCGCGATTGACTTCAGCAGGCTTGGAAAGCCGCCGCTGAGGCGCCAGATCGCCTCGATCTCCGCGTCGCTCGGTTTGACGGGCGCTGAGCGCAGCACCTCGGCCAGCATATGGCGGCTGTCATCGACCGTCAGCGCGCCCACATAGCAGACATGGCTATCCAGCAGCTCATACATGCCGCCAAGTAGCGCCGGGTCGGGCAGGTAGGCCATCTCCTGGCGCATCCCCACGATGTAGCTCAGTGTTTCTTTGAAACGGTCGCGCAGACTGCGCAGCGTGTTTACCATCTGCGGCGTGCTGCTCTCGCAGAAATGATCGAAGCGATTCATGACCAGCACCACGCGCACCTGCTCGCGTTGGAACGCCAGCAACAGATCGTAGAGCGCCGTCTGGGTCAGAAACGGGTCGACAACCGCCCGGTGCTCGACATACAGATCGGTGGCAATCCGCGCCAGCGGCGGTGCCAGACGCTCGCGCACCCAATAGAAGGCGTGCAAGATCGTACGATACAAGTTGGCCAGATTATCGCTGGGTAGGTCGTAGAGATCGACCGCCACCAGCACGATCGGCTGGGACGCATCCAGCAGATAGCTCTGGAGCGCTGTCGAGTTCTCGCAGAGAAAACTTACCAAGTTGGATCGCCCCGACCCTACCAGCCCCACGATCGAACCGCTGGCGCCCGAGCCAATCCAGCCGGCAAGGGTGCGCATCTCGCTGGTACGATACGTCGGCGCGTAAGACGTCCAGACGTCCCGCATGGCCATGGGCAGGCCCCCTCATCAGTTTAGAAGAGCTGCTAGTGCCACCTATTGTAATACACTCCCAACAAAAAACAAGCTGCTGATTTGCCTTGATCGCTTTATCTTGCCGTCGAACGCGCGCCAGGGCGCCGCCTGCTCGTGCGATTCAGCCGATATTCAGCCATGCTTCAGACCAACTGAACCCCATCCGGCGCAAAAGAGAGTATTGTGTCATAAGAGCGTTCAAGACGGCATCACTCGACGATCGCCCAGCGCGAAATCGGTCGAGCAATTCCGGGAGCTGACTATGATAGGGCAAGTCGAAGAGGAATACGAGCTGTTCCGCCAGGCCATCCTGCATCGCGACGCGGATGCATGGGCGGCGATCCACACGCGCTACCATTCGCTGCTGGTGTCCTGGGCCTACTACAGCGGCGCTCATGGGTGCCTGGAGCTACCCGCCGATATCGCCGACCATGCGCTGGCACGCGCCTGGGCCGCGCTGACACCCGAGCGCTTCGCCGAATTTCCCTCGCTTGCATCGCTGCTGAGCTATCTACGCACCTGCGTCAAGACCACCGCGATCGACATTGCGCGCGCCCAGGCGGCCAGTGAGCGCGCGTGGCAACAGATCGACGCCCGCGAGCCCGCGACGCCGGAGCAGATCATCGTGGGCAATCTCGATCGTGACGCGCTATGGCAGATAGTGATCGCGCTTGCCAACACGCCGTCAGACCGGATCACGCTGCTCGAGAGCTGCGTCTATGGCCTCCCGCCACGCGCCATTCAAGCGCGCCATCCGGGGCTCTTCCCCAATGTAGCCAGCGTCTATACCACCAAGCGAAACCTGTTCAATCGGCTCCAGCGCAACCAGGATCTGCTGCGGTTGTGCGAAGCCTTTAGCGCTTTTTGAGCAAGGAGCATATCTATGCGTATCGATCTTGACCAGCCGCTCGCTTGGGAGCAAGCCAATCAGCCGGAGCAGGCCATGCTCAACGATCTGCAAGGCAACATAGTCAAGAGCCATGGGCGAAACCATGCCGCGCATGTATTCCTGCACTTCGAAGACCCGCCGAAGGCGCGACAGTTCGTTCGCGCGCTGGGCCACGAGCTCACCTGTGCGCTGCGACAACTCAACGATACGAAAGAGTTCAAAAAGACACGCACGTCGGCCGGCCAATTCCTGGCGTTCCTTTTGAGCGCCGCAGGATACGATGCATTGGAGATCGACTCGTCCAAGATTCCGTCGGGAGCGGCGTTTCGTACCGGCATGAAACAGCGCGGCGCCGATCTAGCCGACTCGCCGCCGATCACCTGGGACAAGCACTTTCAGCAAGCGTGCCACGCGATGGTCTTGATCGCCGACGATTCCGCACCGAACGTCAGGCGCGATCTGCGACGGCTCAGGCGGAAGATCGAGCGGCACGTGGGCGTGAGCGAAATCGGTGTCGAGATCGGCAAGGTGATCAGGAATGAATATGGCAGGGCTACCGAACATTTCGGCTACGTGGATGGCATTAGCGTTCCCGTGATGCTGCGCGAAGACCTACCGGAGTCGCCCGAGCACTGGTCTCCAACAGCGCCACTCGGGCAGGCATTGGTTCAGGATCCAGGCGGTGGATCGGCGACTAGCTTCGGCAGCTATGTTGTGTTTCGCAAGCTCGAACAACATGTGCCTGCCTTCAAGCAAGCCGAGGAGCAGCTCGCGCATCTGCTTGGTCTGGAGGGAAGTGACGAGGAGCGTGCCGGCGCGATGTTGATCGGTCGCTTTGAGGATGGCACTCCGCTGGTGCTCTCCAAAGAGGACGGTCTTTCGCCCGAGGCGCCCGTCAACGATTTCAGCTACGCAGGCGATCCGCTCGGCCGGCGCTGCCCGATGCACGCGCACATTCGCAAAGTCAACCCGCGTGGCGAAAGCGTCACGCAGCAGCCGCCCTTCAGCGAGGACGAACATGCAGAGCGCGCGCATATGATCGTGCGCCGCGGCATAACCTACGATGCCGGCCTGCTATTCATCGCCTATCAAAGCAGCATTGAAGATCAGTTCGAATTCATACAGAGGCACTGGGTCAACAATCCGGGCTTCGTCACATCGAGCGCCGGATTGGATCCGATCATCGGCCAGCAGGCATCCGCTCCCTATCAGTGGCCGATTCTATGGGGGGAAGAGGCCGCCCCGATCGCCGCCCCATTCGGCATCGGGAGCTTCATCACACTCAAGGGTGGCGAGTATTTCTTCGCGCCCTGTATCAGCTTTCTCACATCACTCCCATGATCGAGCGCAGTGATTTCGCCGAGGGGATTTGGAAGGGTTTCGGCCCCTCCCGAACCTCTCCAGATCTGGCGAGCCATCAGCATGACCACGCGAACATCCGTCGTCGTCTCTTCCAACCAAGGACACACGTGATGTCAACCGATCACTCTGCTGCCAGTTCGATCTTGAAGACGATCACCATCCGGCTCAATACCGAAGCTGGTCAACACGATGCTGAAGCACGCCATGAGCTGGCCCTGAACGCGCTGGCATCGGCGCTGATCGTGGTCAACAGCAGCGCATCGCCGGCCTGGACAGTCCAGCGGGTGCCTGGCGACGAGCCGTTGCTGTATAACCTGATGCCACTCCAGGAACACTCCGTGTCGATCTCGGCGGCCTGGGAGATGACCTACGCGTTGCGCCGCCAGCTCCAGGTGGCCGCCGCAGAACCGACATTCGTCACGACGCGGGACGATCGCCAAGCATCAGGCGGTAGGCCATAACCAGCTCGGCGCCGCTAGGGCGGAAATCGCCCTCGGGCGCGCGCACAAAGCCCATGCGTTCGTACATACGAATGGCGGCCTGCAAGCTTTCCGATGTGTGCAGCCCCAGTGCGCTCGCCCCGGCGCGCCGGGCTCGCCGTATGCATTCACGGATCAGCGCCGTCCCCACGCCCTGCCCGCGCGCCGCCGGCGCCACCGCGAGCAGCCGTAGCTCGGGCCAGCCGTCCCCCGCGCCCGCATCACCATACGCATTCGTGGCCGGTGGGTACAGCATCACGCTGCCGAGCAGCGCGCCATCCCGCTCGGCGACGATCCGCTCCACCGCGCCCTCGGCGTCCAGGCCCGCAAGCACCGCCTGCCGCAGCGCGGCCCATGCGGTCGGGGCCATGATCGTCGCATATTCCTCGTAGGCCGCCAGCGTGAGATCCCGGATAGCAGCGCGCTCGTCGGCGCGCGCATCGCGGATGGAGAATCGGCTGGTTGTATTCATGCGCTTTGTGCATCCTAATGAAGTCAATCGCAATAAAGCATCCCAATGACAGGATGACAAGATGACAAGGTGATGCTCCTCATCTTGTCACCTTGTCATCTTATCATCTTGTCTCATCCCCGCTCATGCGGCGCGTTCCAATCGACCACTGGCCCTTTGGGAACGATCCGTGATGGATTGATCTGATCGTGGGTCATGTAGTAGTGGCGCTTGATCTGATCGAAGTCGACCGTCTCGCCGAAGCCGGGGCGCTGGTACAGGTCGCGCGCGTAGCCCCATAGGTGCGGGTAATCGACCAGCCGGCGCAGGTTGCACTTGAAGTGTCCGAAATAGACCGCGTCGAAGCGCACCAGCGTGGTAAACAGCCGAATATCTGCTTCGGTCAGCTGCGCGCCGACCAGGAAACGCTGCTGCGCAAGCCGCGCCTCCAGCCAATCCAGCCGCTCGAACAGCGCCAGCACCGCCGCCTCGTAGGCCGCCTGCGACACGGCGAATCCAGCTTTGTAGACGCCGTTGTTGACATCTTCGTAGATCAGCACATTGATCGCATCGATCTCGGAGCGCAGCGCCGCAGGATACAGATCCGGCGCATCCGATCGCTGGTAGGCCTGAAATTGTGTCTCGAAATCGATCGTGATATCGGGATAGTTATTGGTCACCAGGCGGCCAGTGACGCAATCCCAGATGCACGGCACAGTGTAGCGACCGCTATAGGCTGGATTGGTGGCCAGATATGCCTCGGACAGAAACTCGAAGCCGTTGATCGGATCGCGGCTGTAGCCCGGCCCATCGCGGAAGGCCCAGCCGCGCTCGTCGCGAATTGGGTCGACCACCGACATAGAGATCACCGATTCGAGCCCGAGCAGGCCACGCACGATGATCGACCGGTGCGCCCATGGGCAGGCCAGTGAAACATACAGATGGTAGCGCCCCGGCTCGGCTAGAAACCCCGATGATCCGTCGGCAGTGATGCGCTCGCGAATGCTATACTCCTGGCGGACGAAAGCGCCCGCAGCGTTGGTTTCGGCTGGGACTTGCGCGACCAGTGCCATATCTGCTCCTTTCGTCAATCATGCTCCCAGGACTTACGCAAAAGTGATTATAGCCTGCGGCAGCATGGTACTTTCCCTCTTTGGTAGGTCATTGTTTCGCCCTGCAGGGCGAAACAATGACCTACAAAGGGTAAGAAATCCGTGGTTTGTGTAGTTCTAATTCTATTTCAAGAACATTGAGCATCGCTCGGGTTATCCGGCAATCACGGTATAGTCTGTGAAGATCTCGCCAATCTCTGCCGCAAAAGAATGCATTTTTTCCTCAAGCGCCTCCTGAGCGGCGGTTCGCCGCCGGCGCCAGTGCTGGAGTTCCGTCAATGGTTCGCCGGAGCTGGGGAAGAAACGATCCCGCACCTCCACGCTGTCCACCTCAAACAGCACTGCAAACTTACCCGCCCGCTCACCACGATCACCTTTAAGATAGGCGACGCTCCAGCCAGGTGGCATCCGTGCAACGCCGGGGAGATATTCCGCCGTCAGAAAGCGCTCGAACTCCTCCGCCGTAACCCCTGGGCGCAGCTCGATTTCGTGGATACTGATCACCTTTGCCATGGCAGGATTCTCCTTATTGTTCGCGGGTCAACTAGCAAGAACCGGCAGCACTTCCTCCGTATGGCTCACCGGCTACCGCGCAGCGGTTGCGCTTGGGTCAGTTAGGGTATAGATTGGTGTGGCTACTATAGCACGTGGAGCGAACGCAATCTACTGATCGACACACACAAAAGCCACACAGCTTGCACTGCATGCAAAGACATAGCGTTTCTACGCTAGAATAGTGCCGACCAAATATCCGGCTAGATAAAGGAGATCGACCATGAAGGTGCTTTTTATCGGCGGAACCGGCCTGATCAGCAGCGCCAGTACGCGCCTGGCGATCGCGCGGGGGATCGATCTATTCTTGCTCAACCGCGGCAACCAGGTCGATATTCCAGCCGGCGCGACCAACCTCGTCGCCGATATCCGCGACCAGGATGCGACCGCGCGGGCGCTGGCGGGGCACCAGTTCGATGCTGTTGTCGATTGGATCGCCTACACGACCGCAGACATCGAGCGCGACCTCGCGCTATTCGAGGGCAAGACGCGCCAGTACATATTCATCAGCTCGGCCAGCGCGTATCAGAAGCCGCTCAGCTATCACCTGATCACGGAAGATACGCCGCTGGCAAATCCATTCTGGGACTACTCGCGCAACAAGATCGCCTGTGAAGAGCGCCTGCTGCGCGCCTACCGCGAGTACGGCTTCCCCTGCACGATCGTGCGGCCTTCGCTCACGTTTGGCGACACACAGATTCCGCTGGTGATCAATAGCTGGCAGCTGCCGTACACTGCGATCGCACGCATGCGCCAGGGCAAGCCGCTGATCGTCCCCGGCGACGGCACATCGCTCTGGACGATCACGCACAACAGCGATTTTGCCAAGGGTCTGGTAGGGCTGCTTGGTCACCAACAGGCGATCGGCCATGCCTTTCACATCACGTCGGATGAGGTGCTGACCTGGGATCAGATCTACGCGGCGGCGGCGGCGGCAGCCGGGGTGGAGGCCAAGATCATCCATATCGCATCCGATTTTATCGTGGCCTGCTTGCCGGATATGACTGGTAGCCTGGTTGGTGACAAGTCGGGCAGCGCGGTGTTCGATAACAGCAAGATCAAGCGCTTTGTGCCCGACTTTTGTGCCACTACGCCGTTCGCGCGCGGTATCGCCCAGACCCAGGCCTGGTTCGAGGCCGACCCAGCCCGTCAGCGAATCGACATTGAGGCCGACCAGCAGTGGGATCGGCTGATCAGCGCTTATCAGCTGGGCCTGCGCAGCGCGATTGGCTTATTTCACTAAAAGGACGTAAATAGTGCTCAGGTGCGGTGTTCGCAGATGTTCAGCCATACTATATCGGGAAGCCAAACCCGCTCATATTCACAAATCCAAGACGATACAGCTCGCTTCCCCAAACCGCTTATCGTCCGCCTGTGGCCTAATGAGCTTCCCAGTGCTGCAAAGCACTACAAGAGCTACGGATTAATATCGGCAACTGACTCAACGATATGGGTCGGTCGGTACGGGTAGCGTGGAACATCCTCGCGACGTGTCACGCCAGTCAGTACAAGAATCGTCTCCAGACCGCTCTCTGTCCCTATAATGATGTCTGTGTCCATGCGGTCGCCAACCATTACCGACTCCTCGGAATGCGCCTCCAGTGTTCTCAGAGCGGTTCGCATGATTAACGGATTAGGTTTCCCAATATAATACGGCTGTACACCGGTGGCAGCTGATATGAGAGCGGCTACCGCGCCAGTGGCTGGCACCATACCACCCTCACCCGGCCCCGACACATCAGGATTGGTGGCAATAAACCGAGCACCAGCAGCTACAAGGCGCATGGCCTGGGTAATCCGTTCGAAACTATATGCGGTTGTTTCGCCAAGTACTACGTAGTCAGGTGATTGGTCGGTGAGAATAAAGCCAACGTCATGGAGTGCGGTTGTCAAACCCGCTTCGCCAATTACGTAGGCACTGCCCCCCGGATTCTGGGTGTGGAGAAATTGAGCTGTAGCCATCGCCGACGTGTAAATGGCATTTACGGGCACATCAAGTCCAATCCATTGCAAGCGAGCAAACAGGTCTCGTGGTGTATAGAGTGAGTTGTTGGTCAGTACCAGAAACTTCGAGCCTGCTTCCTGAAGCCGGCGAATGAAATCATTCGCGCCAGGGACTACCTGCGACCCGAACGCGAGTACCCCATCCATGTCACAGATGTAGTTTTTCGGCATCGTGCTTTCACCTACTCCTATAATTATCACGAGTTGTGCGGTTGCCTCATCGCAGGGAGGTTTGGCGGGACGCAGTCCCGCCAAGAAACCCTTCTTTCTCGCGTAGTCGGGCGATGAAATCGCCCGACTACGCGAGAAAGAGAATATTTGCGGGGGCGGTGCAACCGCCCCCGCGCCCCCACCGCCCAATTGCTATGAGGGAGCCTGTACGAATTGTCCGAGGAATAGCTTCGTGAAGCCGAGACTTCTAGAATTGGTATTTGGCCGCCAGCTTCCTACCATGCCTCATCGAAGCAGCCCATTATACTGCGAAATCCTGCTTGAATACGTGCAGACAGTAAGTTCATACACCTGGCCCCACGCTGCGCCCCGCCAAGGCCTCGCCGCGCCTATCCGAAAAACCGGCTCAGATACGTTTGTACTGATTAGAGACACACTGCGGACGACAGACCAAAGACCAAAGACGACAGACCAAAGACCAAAGACGATAGACCAAAGACGATAGCCGCTCCTAATCGCCAATCACCAATCCCAAATCTCTAATCTCCAATCGCCAGGAGCATCGCCCATGACGCTCACTCCTACACCGATCTTGCGCCTGACGCAGACCGCCGGCCAGAACGACAGCCACACCATCCAGCTGGAGTGGCTTGGCGACGGCCCGCGCCAGGTCGCCAGCGCCCTCGTCGATCTGGCGCTGACGGAGCAGGATCAGCAGGACATCCGCTGGTATGTCGAGGAGTACGCCGAGTACCCGTTCGACCCACACCCGGCCCGCGCCGCGCGCGTCGAGGCGCGCATGCGTGAGCTGGGCCACGAGCTGTTTCGCAAGCTCTTCGGCGCGAATACGCGCACCTTCGCGTGGTGGCGATGCGCTACAACGTGTATGTGGTCACGGCCGCGCAGTTCGTGGCCGAGCTGTACCGCGCGCTGGTGCAGGGCCGCTCGCTGGGCGAGGCGGTGTCGCGCGGGCGCAAAAACCTGCACGAGCAGCCGGTGCGCGAAATGGTCGAAAAGCTTACGCTGCAAGACTGGCTGGTGCCGATCGTCTACGAGGCCCAATCCATGCC
>WNGA01008613.1_pt1 | contig 16115 bp, 14 predicted proteins | sample 5400061 | NCBI WGS metagenome assembly WNGA01 (sample SAMN13153366, study PRJNA577476) | soil metagenome | isolation source: 100 cm soil or saprolite under grassland replicate 2 | place: USA:California | collected 2016-06-15 | reverse complement strand
CGATAATCTTGGTCGCTTCCTCGGTGCTCACACCAGTCATCTTCTGGATGCCAATCGTGAGGACGCGATCGTACCGTCCTGAGGCCACCTCCAGATAGGCGTTTTCAAAGGCACTCGCCCCGGAACTGGAGGCGGTATCAATGAGCACGGACTTGGCGCCACTGATTCCCAACAAGCCGGCAATCTTCGCCGCAACATTATCCATGTGGTTAAACGCGAAAGGATTCTGGCTCCCAACGACGACCGCTTCGATGTGCTCACGCCGGACGGGACTCCCCTGAAAGATCTGACCCACCTGCTCGGCAAGATCAACAAACGTTAATGCCTCCAGATGCGCACCGTTATATTTACCAACACGACTCATGTACGAGGCGGCGACGTACACTGGCCGGGGCTGAAAGGCGCTCCGCGTCTCACTCATACCTGTCTTTCTGCGTTACGACGTTATTGAAGTCTGCAGGGCTCTATACACTTCTTCGCCATGGAACGTCGCGCTCTTTACTGCATCAAAACCGAACAACTGCAACAGGCAAGCGTCACTCCTGTACTTCCACGATCATCTCGATTTCCACCGGGATATTCATCGGTAATTGTTGCATACCTACCGCCGAGCGCGCATGTCGTCCATTGTCGCCATAGAGGACAACTAACAAATCCGACCCTCCGTTAATCACTTGGGGATGCTCGGTAAAATCTTCAGTGCAGTTGACCATGCCTAAGAGCTTGACGATGCGCTTGACGCGATCGAGATCTCCGAGCTCACGCTTCACCGACGCCAGGCAATTCAGCATCACCACCTTCGCCGCCTCATATGCCTGCTCAGTGTTGAGGTCACGTCCTACCTTGCCAGTGATGTAATGCCCCTGGCTACGCGGTCCATGCCCAGAAACAAACAGGAGATGTCCCACACGCACCGCCCCAACATAATTCCCTGCCGGGGGACCTGGCTCGGGCAAAGTCAGTCCCATCTGGGACAGTTTGTCTTCAATGTGCATTACGGCCTCCGTGGCGTTTGTATGGTGTGGATGCCTTCTTGTAGCCGAAATGTCTTTAGAAGTCAAGGAGATAGTGGGAAGGAAACGCGTCGTAGAAGTAAAAGGGAACAAAGAAGGGTATCGGAATAGGTAGGGAACAAAGAAGGTCAAAGGTCATCGGAATGGATTTTGTGGGACGTTTTGAGTATGGATGCATGGCAAGGGATGCCATCCGAGTCTACGAGCCAGGCAGCAAGTCACCCGGAGTCGCAGCATCCCTCGCACGTGCAACGCAGGCCTGCGCAGAGGTGACGGACGGTTAGGGAAACAGGCGTTCCCCGGTGTCCGCATCCTCCACAAAAATGGCACTGACAGGACAATTTTCTGCAGCCTCTAAAATCTTCTCCTCAGTGTCCCCGGCGGGATTGACCGCTTCAGATTGTCGGTTCTCGTTGAGCCGGAAGACCTGGGGGGCAAAGGTCTCGCACATGGCATTGCCAACACACACGTTGTGGTCGACCCACACGCGAAGTTTTCTCGCCATGACGACTCTCTCCTAATTCCAGATCACTGGTAGAGATTTTAATGAGCGAAACGTGATGCTGGGTTGATACGCTAGGTGCTCCGTCTGCAAATGCAGGGAGGGGAAGCGCTCTGCCAGCGCCTTAAACACCTCCTGGCCTTCCAGCCGTGCTATAGTGGCCCCGAGACAGTGATGCACGCCAGACCCAAAGGCCACATGCGGGTTGGGATCGCGGGAGATGTCAAACGTGTCAGCCTGCGCGAACACCTCGGGGTCCCGATTTGCAGAGGTAATGAACCACCGAATACGGTCATCCTGGTGCAGGATTTTGCCGCGCATCTCGATGTCCTGCGAGGCGATGCGCTGGATGGATTTCACTGGGGCATCGTACCGTAGGCACTCCTCCGTGGCCTGCTTGGCCCGGGCAGCAGGAGCTTCTTTGAGCATTTCCCACTGATCCTGATGGCGGATGAAGGACAGGGTCCCATTGCACAGCAGGTTAATGGTCGTCTCGTGACCTGCCAGCAGCAAGAGCGACGTATTCACGAGCACTTGATGGCGCGTGAAGATGCCCTTCTTTTCGCCGCTCGCCAGCACGGAAATAAAATCATCACCCGGATTGACCAGGCGTTGATCAACCAGCGGTGAGACATAGTCAATCATCCCCTGCATACACCAGCACCGGCAGCGGTGTGGCCAGGTCCTTCATGACGTCCATGGACCCTTTTGCTTCAGCCGCATCGAGGAGCTCTTTGACGGCGTCTTTCACAAAGCCGCGCCACGCCTCCATGGATCTGGGCGTGAAATAGCTGTGCACCACCTTGCGCATCTCAAGGTGCTCAGGACGGTCGTACTGGATAAACTGGTCAGCCTGGTAATCCCGGACGTACTCATAGAGTCCCAGGTCCGATTCATTAATGTCTGGATAGGCCGGCCGCGGATCGTTTTTGAAGACGGCGTTCGAGAATAGCTCATGATGCCGAGTCATCCACACCACATCGTCGTGACGGGTGATGACCCACAAGGCGTACTTCTCGTTCCAGTGCACAGGGTCTTCTTCTCTGAGGCGGCCATAATAGGCATAGGGGTCAGCGATAGCATCTGCCGTAAACATATCATCGTTGATCGCTGTAATAGCCATAACCCCTTCCTCCCTGGTCAACAATCTCTCACATAGCTATACCCCCACGCAAACCTGCACGTTCGATGGGAGTCTATCACTTGATAGGTGGCATTCTAACAATTTTCTCAATAGATAGCATGTAAATAAATTATGCTCCCAGATCCAGTGTGCTTCTGAGCTTGGAGCGCCACACCGTGCCTCTAAATCACCCCAGACTCAGCCAAAAAGGTCAGTGCGGTTTTCGCCACGCCGAGTTCCCCACAAAAAATTGCCTCGTTGTGCTCGCCGATGAGGGGAGCACGCCGGTAGATACGCCAGGGAGAACCGTTATAAATCGTCGCCCCACCGGGGTAGATGAAGCGGCGGCCGAGTTCCGGATGCTCGACTTCCGTGAAGAAGCCACGGTCGTGCAAATGTGCATCGTTGATAATCTCGTCCATGGAGCGTACGCCCCCCCACGGGAGGCCGTTTTCCTGCCCAGCGCGCCAGGCATCGTCCTGCGGCACGTGCGCAAAAAAGTGCTCCAGGACTTCGCCAATGTGCCGCAGGTTCGCCTGAATGGTCGCAGGGTTCTGATACTTCTCGTCCAGCAGATCTTGCGCCAGCCCGTACTGGTCCAGCATTGTGGCCAGGCGCCGCAGCCGCCCTGGTGTTAAGTTAAACCCTGGCCGGGTGGTGTTGACCCAGAGTCCGTCTTGGGTAGAAAACTGCGTCGGCTCCGATTGGTCCAGCGAAGCGGCACGTCCCGTGTGACGCTGCACGACTTTCCCAGTGTAGATATAGGTGGTGCCAGCAGCTTCGGTGGTCAGGGCACAGGCCTCGTGGATTGAGGCATCAATATACTGGCCCTCACCGGTCATATCGCGGTAATACACGGCGGCCATGATTGCCATATAGGCAAAATGGCTGCCGATGTGCCAGGCATTACCACCGCCTGGTGCAATGGGAGGCGCGTCAGGCACGTCCTGCGGGTCATAGCCACAGCAGGACATTTGTCCGCCGGCTGCCAGGTGTAACAAGTCAGCAGATAAAAAATCCCGCCAGGGTCCTGTCTGCCCAAAGGGTGTCAAAGAACACAGGATGAGTCGGGGGTTGAGGAGAGAGAGCACTTCATACCCCAGGCCCAGTGCTGGCAAATACCCTGGGGGATAGGTCTCGAGCAGAATATCCGCCGTAGGGACGAGACGCCGGAGGAGTCCTTGACCCTCTGGATGTTCTAGATTGAGCGTGATGCCGCGCTTCGAGGTGTTATAGTGCCAAAAAGAGAGACTCCGCTCACGATGCGGTACGTCTTCGCAGAACGGCCCCACCAAGCGGGTATGCTGCCCACCGGGCGGCTCAATTTTGATCACATCCGCCCCCAGGTCGGCCATGAGCTTGCCACAGAACTGGCCCTTCTCGTCAGCCAGTTCGAGGACCCGTAGACCGTGTAGAGGGCCGGGGCAGGCAGGGGTGTCCCCCGCTTGTGGTGCACTCATGTGAGAGCCTCCTCAATATAGGGGTACAGGGGCAGGCGTGTGGGCCAGAAGGTGCCGTCCGTATAACCGTCACGAATGTCCTGCAGACTCAGCCCCAGCAGCTCGGTAAGCACCTCGCGCGTATGCTGGCCGATGAGTGGCGCTGGCCGAGACTTCTCTGCTGGTCATTTCGACAATTTTAAAGTAATGCCCTGGACTTTATACTGTCCCAGCAGCGGGTGTTCCAACTTGGCATAGAATCCTCGGGCCCGCAGCTGCGGATCGTGCTCCACACGGTCCTCCGGGCTTTGCACCGCCATGGCACGTACCCCGGCAGCCTGGCACTTTTCCATCAGGGCATATTTCTCCAGAGTTTGCGTCCACCGCTCGATGCCCCGGTCAAGCGTTTCTTGATGCTCAATGCGCCCCTGCAGGGTATTGAATTTAGGGTCGGTAGCCCAGGCAGGCGAGCCCATGACTCCCACCAGGTTTGGCCACTCCTGATCGGAGCAGCAGACAATGACACACCAATCGTTATAGCCCCCACCTTGCGTGCGGTAGGCGTTATGCGGCGCAACTGTTGGTCCACGATAATTGTTCACCAACGGTGCTCCAGGCCACACTGTACGGTTGCCGGGTGGGTAGCCCTGGCGACGCGCTGGGCGCCCGTTCACGGTGCGATCCAGAAAGGCGGCGCCAGTGAGCGTGGTCCCCATGGTCATTTGCGACAGGTCAACGTGCTGCCCCTGGCCCGTGGCATGACGATGGCGTAGAGCTGTGAGGGCCCCCATGACGCCGTACATACCGCCCGTATCGTCCAGATACGACCAGCCCCAACCTGCTGGCGGCTTATCGGGTAACCCCGAGAGGAACGTTTGTCCAGACAAAGCCTGCGCTGAAGGACCCATAGTGGTGTAGTGGTGGTTGCGCCCGGTGTGACCAAAGCCCGCCATCGAGACGTAAATAATGTCAGGCCGCAGTTTTTTCAGGTCTTCGTAGCCTAGCCCCCACTTCTGCATCACCCGCGAACTAAAATTTTCCATGACGATGTCGGAGATGGCTGCCAGCCGTTTGGCAATCTCCAGCCCCTTGGGTGTACGAACGTTGAGGGTGATGCCGCGCTTGTTGACATTGGTATCAGCAAATTGCCCAGGCGCATTTGGACCGGGCTCCACGCCCGGGGGGATGACCATACGGTTGCTGCGCAGGATGTCTAAATTCTCGGGCCATTCGATCTTGATGATCTCTGCACCAAACACTCCCAACCAGCGCGTCGCCCATGGGCCAGCGCGCACCCAGGTAAAATCCAGCACACGCACGCCCGTAAGCGGACGGGGTAAGGTCATATGCCTCTCCTTCTGCGGCGATGTTCTTGAGCTACCCCCCTCCCACCCGCTTTGCTACTCCGCCATGTTAAAGCGTTCAGACTCAGGCGGCTTGGACCACAGGGCATCGGCACCGCTCATGGCGACAGCGCGCTCAGGGCTGGCACGCCAGGCGTCGTAGATCTCATTTGTCGTCCAGACCACCAGGGTGGTAATTTTTGTTGGGTCGCTGCGCGACAGCAACGTCTGGCGACTGACAAAACCAGGTGCTTTGCTTTGCGCTTCGCCATTGCGATCTAACAGCTTCCGGGCCTCGTCGACTTTGTCTGCTTTGGCCCAATGGTGCGTCAGCACACCGAGCATAGGATCTCCTTCAGTCTGGTAGTCCTCAGTCTTTTCGCCTTGTCATTCGCAGACTCGCAGTTGTTGAACGCGAGTGTAACAGCGCCCGCCAGGCCCGTCAATTGGTGTGCGCGGTCGGTAGAAAGCAGTTGCTTCGCCGTCTCTCTGTGCGCATGATGCCACCTATGCACGACCCGAGCAGACGTTTGTACTATGGCTGGTTTGTCTTAGCCGCCGTCTCAGGCATGAATTTCGCCAACGGCGCCACTGCCATCGCTGTGCTCACCGTATTTATCCTACCGCTGAGCGCTGATTTTGGTTGGACACGCACGCAGATCTCCGCAGTCACCAGTGTTGGCGCTGTCGTTGGGGCACTCATTGCCCCCTTTGCTGGCCGTCTCGTGGACCGACGCGGAGCCCGTCTGCCGCTCGCCCTGGGTGGGGTGTGTATCGTCTTGGGCCTCTACGGCCCTCCTACTCGCCGATTAACGGCCGCCAGCACCTGGGCCCCCTCATTGCCGGGGTAATCTTCGATATCACCCAGAGCTATCATGGTGCCTTCGTGACTTTTCTGGGATTGAGCCTCGTTGGCACTGCGTTGATTGGCCTGGCACGACCACCCAAGCATCCATGTACGGCCGCGTGATTCTGGTACCCCATCTCTCCTGCGTTACTGCGCTGGCCTCCCAGAGTCTATCTGCCCCAGCGGGCGTACAAAGGTATACCTCGCCGGATCAACGATGAGCTTTTGGGCTGCCTTATTCACACTCTTTGTCGGTATACTGAAAGGCAGGATGACCACAAACGCCAACGTGCCCACGATGGTTGCCGCTACCCCTGCGGGTCTCAGGAGAAGCCCATCCGCTATGATCGCTTCTGCTGACACGTCGCCGCGGTCTTTGGCCATATAGGAATCTTCAGCCGCGTGGACCAGGCTCGTGGCACAGAGAAAGAGCACCGCCACGATGAGGGCAACACCTGACTGCATCCGAGACCGGAACATACATCACCTCCGTGTCGTCTACACTGAACAGTTATACACCATAGTACCGTACATATTATTTTGGCACTTCTAGTATCAAGAGGCAAGAACCTACCGGACCTATGGGGGAAGAGTGCCCAGGTTAGGCTTGGAGCTGACATGCGCTTGCAACCGAGCGGCGGCAGCACTACAATCGCGCCCGACTAGGATTGCGATGCATAGGGAAACAAATAGAAGGAGCATGCCATGCAGTGGGCGATCAAAACGCAGCGGCTGTTCGATGGAACGGGGAGTCCATTAGTGCGTGATGCTCTGGTCGTTATCGAGAATGAACATATCATTGCGGTCGGACCGGCTTCACAGGTGGCATTACCAGCAGGCGTGTCAGTACTGGATGTCGGGGACCGCACGGTGATGCCTGGGCTGATCGACGCCCACGTGCACATTCTCTGGAGCGGCAGTGTAGCCAGCGGTCAAGAATCGCGGGTGGCAACGGATAGTCAGGCGCTCCTCATGGGCGTGCGTAATGCCCAGGTGGCACTCAAGAGTGGTTTGACGACGGTGCGTGACTGTGGTGATCGCGACTACTTGAGTCTGGCCTTACGGGACTTCATTAACCACGGTGACCTGGCCGGGCCACGCTTGCTGTGCTCAGGGCCAGTAATTACGAGTACGGCCGGACAGCTGTGGTGGCAAAGCATCGAATGTGACAGAGTGGACGAACTGCAGAAGGCGGTGCGTACGTTGGTCAAGCACGACGTCGATTTTGTCAAGCTCATGGGCACTGGGGGCAATGCCACACCAGGGTCCAACCCTGAGGCGTCGCAATACGATGCCGTGGGGTTTCAGGCGGTGGCAGAGGACGCGCATCGCATGGGGCGCAAAGTTGCCGTCCACGTGCACGGAGTGGAAGGCATGCGACGTGCCGTGGATGCCGGGATCGACACCCTGGAGCACTGCCCGTTCCGGGCGCATGGCCGGATCGCGTACGATGCACGACTGGTGACCGACATTGTGGCTCGAGACCTGATTGTGAGTCTCGCCATGCCGGCGACGTGGTACCGTCTGCGTGCCGAGGAAATGCGCGAGCCGCGCACCCACCCTGGGCATCTCTGGGAGGACCGTTACGAGACGATCCGCCGTATGCACGCCGCCGGCGTGAAGCTGGTGGTGAGCAGCGATCAGGGCTCTACAGGGACCCAGATCGACGAGTTACCACTGCTCATGGAGTTTTTAGTTGAGCAAGTGCACATCCCTGCTGAGGCGGTATTGCGTGGCGTGACCGGGCTGGCAGCCGAGGCGCTAGGGCTGGCAGACTGCCTGGGGACACTGGAACCTGGGAAACTGGCAGATATCGTCATTGTGGATGGCAATCCGCTCGGAGACGTGACGGCCATGCGGCGCGTCCACACCGTGGTCAAAGACGGCGAGACACTGGTACGTGATGGGGCTATGCTCTGGCCCACCCCGCATCTCGCTACACTGGCAAGCCGGTAAGCCGTTTGACGATGGGCTGCTGCTGTAAGTCGCGTATGCCTACGAGCAGAGCACCGCGTGGCACACGCGCCGCACTCCGATTGCCTGAGTCCCTGCCAGTTTTGCTGTCTTTCCCTCCCTCTGTCAAAGAGGTGCCAGAGAGGATTCCCCCTGGCGCCACGGCTGTGGCCATGCAAACTGTGCGCATAGCCGCAGGGCGTCTCCCCTAGCGCCACGGCACGTCGGCGGGCTACGGCCGGCGTATTGCTTTTTGCTCGCTGATACTCTAGCATGGCAGAGGGATGAGAGACGCAGATACTTGACTCGCTGCATATGATGGGAACGCACCATGCAATTTGGGCTGTTCTACGAGTGGCCAAATCCGACTTTGCGCAACTGGAAGCTGCTCTTTGAAGAGGGTGTGGAGCAGATCCAGTACTCCGAAGCACTCGGTTTCGATTATTGCCTCATTGCCGAGCATCATTTCACCAACTACGGCAACTCGCCAGCACCGCTCATGCAGGCACTGTACATCGGGCAGCGTACCAAGCGCCTCCGGATTGGTACCGCGGCGGTGATTCTCCCAGTCTGGCAGCCCCTGCGCCTGGCTGAAGAAATCGCGGTGCTGGACAATCTCATTGACGGCCGCTTCATGTGCGGCGTGGGACGTGGCTATCAGGCCTACGAAATGGCTGGTTTTGGAGGGAATCTCGGCGAGTCCAGACAAAAATTTCACGAGACGTTGGAGGTACTGCTGAAGGCGTGGACCCACGAGGAATCGTTTGCTTATGACGGTGAATACGTCAAGATTCCCGCCCCGGTGACGGTGTTTCCGAAGCCCTTGCAAAAGCCACATCCGCCCTTGTGGCTCGCAGGGACCAGCGCTGAATCGATGCAGCTTGCTGCCCGCATGGACATGCTACCACTCTCCTCAAGCATGATGGGCCTCGCCAGCGTGCGGACACAGTTCGGGGCGCTGGTGCGGGCCCACGCCGACCTCGGGAAGCCCATCCACAACTTGCGGCTCGGCTTACAGTGTGTGACGCATGTCGCCCCCACGGACGAAGAAGCCTATGCGGCGCTGCCATACGCGCGCTGGCAGCACCGGGCGCAACGTGGCCTGAACCGGCAAGATGTCACCAATGGCCGAGTTGACGCCAGACCGTACGAAGGCGAATTGGCGGAGGCGACCTACCTGGACCGGCTCTTCTTCGGCAGTCCTGCAACGGTTATCGGAAAGTTCAAGCGTGTCGCCAGTGTCGGCGCCACCCACGTCAGCAACTGGATGATGTTTGGCGGCATCGAGCACGACAAATTGATGCGCTCGATCAGGCTCATGGGTGAGGAGGTCATCCCAGCGTTAGGCGATGCCCACCCGCCTGCTGACCTGCCTGACAAGCTCCTCCACGATACGGCGACGACGCCATGAGAGCACCTGTCCATAGCCGCTTTCTCCTCGGGTCGCTGATATAATTTCCCTATCCTGAGTACCCTGCTCGTGCCAGAGGGAGCTGTGGCTCCCTGATGGCTTGACGATAGCGCATGCCGGAGACGCAAGGAAACACAGCTCAGGTAAGAACTCGTCCACGTTGAGGAGCGCGTCAGGCTCCGTCTTCCTCGTCCTTGACACACAAGATTAAGAGACACTATAATAGGCATTTATGCGAAAATGAACACCATCTATGGGCTTAGGGCAGGCGAGAGGGCCGCAGATCAGGGTGAGAATAGCGTTGAAAACCCTGACGAAAGTGGAAGGGTTACGAAAGGAGGGAGGTATGTATGCCAGGAGTCAAAGTACGCGAGGCTGAGCCTTTTGAAAATGCCTTGCGGCGATTTAAGAAGCAGTGTGAAAAAGCTGGAGTGCTTTCAGAAATTCGCAAGCGGGAATACTACGAGAAACCCAGTGTAAAGCGTAAGCGCAAAGCGATTGCCGCCAAGAAGAAGGCGGCGAAGGCCCGGATGTTGATGGGGGCCTAAGCGTAAGGTATCTCCAATGTCTCTGTGTGAGCAATTTCAAATTGATCTCAAGCAAGCGATGAAGAGTGGCGATAAGGTGCGGTTAGCAACACTCCGTCTCCTCATGGCGGCGATCAAAAATCGTCAGATCGACAAGGGTAGAGCGTTGGATGACGCTGAGGCGCTGGATGTTATACGGCTGGCTACGAAGCAGCGGCGCGAAGCGATTGCATTCGCGCGCCAGTATGGCCGTGAGGATATTGCGCAGCAGGAAGAGCAGGAGCTGACCATTCTTGAAACGTACTTACCAGAGCAGCTCAACACAGATGACCTAGTTCAACGTATTGATGCGGTAATTCAGGAGCTTGGGGCGACGTCGGACAAAGACTTGGGGCGTGTCATGCGGGTTCTGATGCCAGCGGTGAAAGGGCGAGCGGATGGCAACACCGTGAATCGCCTCGTGTGCGAGCGTCTCGCTGGCTCCCTTCCTGCATGATGCTGCTGAGTAGAGTGCGGGCATGAATGATCATACTGAAGCGGTGTTGGATTATCCGCTCATGCGTAATGCCCTCCAGGCGTATGCGGTAACGCCGATGGGTAAGAGGTTCGCCGCCCAACTGCACCCTCATGCCGATGCCACGGTGCTGCATGTGCAGCTCCGCGAGACCTCGGAAATGGCGGCGGCGCTAGCCGTGGGCGCGGACCCGCCGCTGGCGCCAGTGGTTGATCTCCGCTCCTATCTCGAAGCGGCGCAGATTGGCGGTTTTTATCTCGAAGGCTTGCAGTTCCTTGAGGTGGCCCAATGTCTCGAGGTGCTCCAGCGCCTGCGGCGCTACGGCCAGGTAGAGAGCCAGCGTCTGCCACTGCTCAGCCGCCGCCTGGCGCGGCTGAGTGACTTCAATATTTTACTCCGTGAAATTCGCACCGCGCTCGACGAGAAAGGCGCGATGCGCGACCATGCCAGTCCGGCTTTACAAGATATCCGCCAACGTCTCAGACGGGTCCGGGACCGCGTCCATCGTACCCTACACGATCTCATGACTACATACAGTAGCGTGGTGCAAGACCCGGTCGTGACGATTCGGAACGAGCGCTTTGTGGTGCCGCTGAAGACCGATTTTCGGCAGGCACTGCGGGGTATTGTGCATGGGGAGTCCGCCAGCGGTGCCACCGTGTACGTTGAGCCCGCAGGCGTGGTGGAGTTGAACAATCAGTTACTCCATATCCAAGCTGAAGAAGAGCGCGAAGTGCGCCAGATCTTGCGGCAACTCACGGAGCGCCTGGCAGCGCAGAGTGTGGCTATCGAACAGGCCCTGGGACTGCTGGGAGAGGTGGACTTGATCGTCGCCAAGGGACGCCTGAGCCGGCAGATGCAGGGCACTGCCCCACAGTTCACGTCGCGTCCTGAGCTCCGCTTGCGCGGAGCGCGCCATCCGTTGCTGCCAGCGGCAGTGCCCATCGATATCTCTCTAGGACCAGACGATCGCACCCTGGTCATCACTGGGCCGAACACAGGGGGCAAGACGGCCGCACTCAAGACTGTGGGTCTGCTGGTCCTGATGGCACAATCAGGGCTGCATATCCCCGTGCAGGCTGACAGCGTGCTGCCACTGTTTACTGAGGTGTTTGTCGATCTGGGGGATGAGCAGAGCCTGCAACAAAATCTCAGCACCTTTTCGGCCCATCTGGCCAATATTCGCACGATGATGGCGCAGGTCTCTACGCACTCGTTGGTGCTTCTGGACGAGTTGGGGGCTGGCACTGATCCCATGGAAGGCGGTCCCCTCGGAGTGGCCATTCTGGAGTATTTTCACAACAGCGGCGCCATGACGCTCGCTACCACGCATCACAGCGTCATCAAGGCGTATGCCACGGCGATGCCAGAAGTGGCGTGCGCGGCGGTTGATTTTGATCTCGAGACACTGCAACCGCGCTATCAGCTCCTCTATGGCCTCCCTGGGCGCAGCAAGGCATTTACAATTGCGCAGCAGCTCGGGCTGCCAGTCCAGGTGATTGCCCGCGCCGAACAGGAAGCAGGACTGACGCAGCTGCGCAGTGAGCAGCTGTTGGCACGTCTCGAGGCGGAACGGCAGACCCTGGAGACGCAGCGGCAGCAGCTGCAGGCCGAACGGGTCGAGGTGGGTCGCTTGCACGCCGCAGCGCAGCAGACGCTGGCCCAGGCAACCGCCGAGGAACAGCGCATCCGCCAGACGTTTTATAGCGAAGGACAGATGCTGTTGAAGGCGGCGCGACAAGACCTGGATGCCACGCTTGCAGCGGTGCGGCAACAGGCCCCGGAGGGGACAGTCATTGCCTTTCCGCAGGAGGCCTGGCAGCACGTGGTGCAGAGCGTGGAGACGCTGGCACCGGCCATGGTAGAGACGCCTGCCGCCCCCCTGGCGCTGCAGGTGGGAGATCAGGTGCGCGTGCGTGGTCTCAATATCACTGGGTATTTGCGCACACCGATAGCGGGCAGTGGGAACATACAGGTCGATGTCGGTGGGAAAACCATTACGGTGGCGGCGGCGGCCCTGGAACGCGCTGAGGCGCATGGCGACAAGGCTCCCACTACAGCAACAGCGCGCCCCGCGCGGCACCGACAGCGCGCGGCTGCGGATGAGCTTTCGCCTGAGCTGTGTCTGCTTGGCACGACGGTCGATGAGGCGCTACCAGCAGTGGAAAAGCATCTCGATCGGGCTTTTACCGAAGGGCTGTCGCGGGTCCATATTATTCATGGAGTAGGCAGTGGGCGGTTGCGCCAGGCCATTACGGCCCTCCTGGAGCATCACCCATTGGTACGACGTTTTCAGGCTGGTGATGCCGGTGGTGGTACGACTATTGTCGAACTCGAAGGGTGAACTCGTGAGTCAGCTCATTCCTGAAGAGGTTGTTCAGGAAGTCCTGCTCCGGGCTGACATTGTCGATGTGATCGGCGATTATGTTCAGCTCAAGCGCACTGGCGCTAATGCCAAGGGCTTGTGCCCGTTTCATCAAGAGAAAACACCGTCGTTTACGGTCAGCCCCGCTAAGGGGCTTTTTTATTGCTTTGGCTGCCAAGCAGGTGGCAACGTGTTCGGGTTTCTGATGCAACACGAGAACATGACCTTTTGGGAGGCGGTGCGCTTCCTGGCGGCGCGCTATGGAGTACGCATTCCGGAAGCCAGTCTGCAGCAGCGGCAGCAAGAGACCTTGAGTCCACTCTATGCCTTGCATCAGGCAGCAGCGGCGTTCTTTCATGAGTGCTTGCTGCGCGATCCGGCGGCTCAGGCGGCGCGGGTGGCCTGTCGCCAGCGCCAGATGACACAGGAGATGGTTGCCCGTTTTGGATTAGGGTATGCTCCAGCAGCGTGGGATATCCTATATCGGGCGATGCAGAAACAAGGGTTTTCCCACGAGATCCTGGTGCAGAGTGGTCTGGCGGTGGTACGTGATCCCCAACGTGGGGCCTACGACCACTTCCGACACCGCCTCATGTTCCCCATTCACGATCGCCTGGGACGTCCTATCGCTTTTGGGGGTCGGGCACTCGAAGGCGGCGAAGCTGTGCATGTCCCCAAATATTTAAATTCTCCTGAGACCCCCATCTTTCACAAAAGCCACATCCTCTACGGTTTTTCCCTGGCCAAAGCGGCCATGAGACAACGCCAGCAGGTGCTGATCATGGAAGGGTATACCGACGTGATTGCCTGCCACCGTCAAGGGGTGACGCATGTCGTCGGGACGCTTGGTACGGCCTTGACCGAGCATCATGTGGGGCTGCTCAAGGGTGTGGTCAAAGAGGTCGTGCTGGTCTTTGATGGCGATGCCGCGGGTGGGAAGGCCACTGAGCGCAGTATTGAGCTCTTCCTTGACGCTGGTATGCGGGTACGAGTAGTGACGCTACCAGAGGGGGAAGATCCAGACAGTTTCCTACGGCAGCATACAGGGAAGGAGTTCCTGCGGTATGTGGACGAGGCGGTCAGTTTTGTCGACTACTTGCTGACCCGGGCGGCGCGCTTTGCGGATCTCCGGACTCCTGCCGGGCGAGCGGATTGTGTGGACCAGCTCTTGCCCCTACTGCGCAAGATCGAGAATGAGGTTGAACGCTGGGGCTATGTGGCGCTCGTAGCAGAGCGACTAGAGGTACCCCGAAATGTACTTGAGCAGAAGATAGATCCCCGTCAGACGTCACGAGTGCACACGCCGTACCAGCCGTCAACGCGTTCCATGCGCCCACCGAGCCCAACCCGAAAACCGCCCGAGTATGTTCTGCTGCAGACGCTCTGTAATGACCTGCGTCTCTTGGACCAGGTGCAGCACAAGATCACCCCTGAGAATTTCGACGACGCTGACTTTCGTGCCGTCTATACCATGTTCTTACGCTTAGCATCTCAGGGCGAGCTGACAGTGTTTCCTCGCATCATGGACGAGGTGACGAATCCGAAGCAAACGCAGCTTCTGCACCAAATGGCGGTGGAACCCGCTCTCTCGAACCCGGCAGATATCTCAAAAGCGCTGCATGACTGCCTCACGGGAATACGCCGGAAGAAGCCCAAGGAACAGCGGCAGCGCATCATCGAGCAACTTCGGACGGTCAGTGATACCTCTGAAAATCAACTCTTACAGGAGTACAACAGACTCAGCAAAGAACAACCTATTGGTTCCTCATAACATACATTCTCAACATCGGTACAAGAGAGGCCCTTACGTGCACACACCTGTCAAGATGAACAGCAGAACGCACGGTGTACTGTGGCATGTGGGGGTGTGATGCCAGTGTGGAGGCGTGATCAACCATGGCGAAGAACGATAAACGAGCTGAGGTCAAACAGTTGATCTCTCTGGGCAAAGAAAAGGGGTACCTCACCTATGAGGAAGTGCACGACGTGCTACCGCCTGATGTCGTGTCACCCGAGCATATTGACGCCCTGATGACACTCGGTGATCTGGATATCGATCTCGTCGATCCTGAAAGCCCTCCTGAAGATGTGGCCGGCGCGCCCGAGAATGGCCTTGCCGCGGACTACGTTGAGGACGGCCGGAGCCTCGATTTAGCCGCTGATGTCCTGGGTAAAACCGACGACCCTGTGCGTCTGTATCTGCGTGAGATGGGGACCATTCCCCTGCTGACCCGGGACGGGGAAGTGGAAATCGCCAAACGGATCGAAGAGGGACAAAACGACGTCGTGCAGGCGATCGTCTGCAATACCTTAGCCACCCAAGAGCTACTGGCGCTGAGCGAACGGGAGCCCCTGAGCAAACCAGACGTGCTAGATCCGGATGAGGCTGAACCTGGAGCAGACGACTTCCCTCAGGAGCCCTGTAGGAGTAGTGCGAGTGTACAGGAGATTGTCGAGCGGCTGCGGGCCCTCTATGCCGAAATTGCCACTCTGCACGGGGGCGGAGAGGACGAGACGCTGGCAGCAAGCCAGGATAAAGAACTCGCGAGGAAAGAACGCACCATACGCAATACGGCTGCCAAGTTTATCCGGGATCTCAACCTGCGACCGGAAGTCGTGGATCAGGTCATCCAGAAGGGCGACGGATTGCTGCAGCGCATGCTGGCGTGCGAGCGGGAAATCTATCAGTGTATGCAGGAAGCTGGGAGTCACGCCCAGATCCTGCGGCTGCACGTGTGCGAGGACCTGTCGGAGGGTGTCGAGACGCCGGCATTCCTGGAACGCTCGATGGAGCTGGGGGTACTGGCACAGCGCCTGCGGCGAGCGCTGCAGAGTCGGCAGCAGCTGGAGGTGGAGACGGAGACGACCCACGAGGCCTTGGCAGACACGCTGCAACGTATCCGCTATGGTCAACAGAAAGACCACGAAGCGAAGCGTGAACTCGCCGAGGCGAATCTGCGCTTGGTTGTCAGCATTGCCAAGAAATACACTAACCGCGGGCTGGGCTTTCTGGACCTCATTCAAGAGGGTAATATCGGCCTGATGAAGGCGGTTGACAAGTTTGAGTATCGCCGGGGA
>WNGA01006830.1_pt1 | contig 16119 bp, 16 predicted proteins | sample 5400061 | NCBI WGS metagenome assembly WNGA01 (sample SAMN13153366, study PRJNA577476) | soil metagenome | isolation source: 100 cm soil or saprolite under grassland replicate 2 | place: USA:California | collected 2016-06-15 | reverse complement strand
CAAGATCAAGCGGGAGCCGCGGGTGGCAATGACCTGGGTCGGCGATGGATCGACCAAGACGGCCGCGGCGCACGAAGGCACCAACTTCGCCGCCGTGCAGCGCGTCCCGGCCATCTTCATCATCGAGAACAATCAGGTCGCGTTGGGTACGCGCCTCGAGCAGCACCATCTGCCCGCCGACTTCAAGGATTGGCCTGCGAGCTACGGAGTCTGGGGCGCGACGTTCGACGGCAACAACGTGCTCGATGCCTACGCGGCTACACGAATGGCGGCCGAGCGGTGTCGCAGCGGTAACGGTCCGGCGCTGTTGATTGCCGAAACGTTTCGCATGGGCGGCCATGCCACGCACGACGAGCGTGAGGCGCGTGAAACCTTTCCGGCGGAGCTGTTCAAGACATGGGGCAAGCGCGATCCCGTTGGGCTCTATGAGGAGTACTTGAAGGCAGAAGGCGTGAAGGCCAAGCAGCTCGGCGAGATCGAGGCTGACGTGACGGCGCAGGTAGCGAAGGCCGCCGAGGAGGCGATCGCGAGTCGGGAGAAGATGCCGAAGGCGGAGAGCGCGTTGGATGGAGTGTATGCGAAAAATGGGCGGTAATAGGGGGCAGAGGGCGGCAATGGTCGGCATCGTTCTCTCCACTCTCGCCGGTCCCGCCGCGGGGCAGCAGCGAGGCGTCGATGTCCGTTCGTACGACGTCGGCATCGTGATTCCCGACAGCGGCAGCTCCGTCACAGCCTGGGCTGCCATCACGTTCCGGCGCGTACCGTCCAGCGACGATACCCTACGCCTCGATCTGGTGGGGCTGTCGGTGGACTCGGTGCGGGAGTCAAGGAGCGGGCACCTGCTCCGTTTTGCGTACGACGGCAGGCTGCTCAAGGTGTTGATCGCCGGGCTGCCTGATCCGCAAGACGCGGACGAGGAAGACGTGGTCGTCTTCTACCACGGACTCCCACAGGACGGCCTCCTCATCGGCTCCAACGCGCGCGGGAAGCGCAGCGCGTTTGCGGACAATTGGCCCGAACGCGCTCGCTACTGGCTTCCGACCGTTGATCACCCGAGTGACAAGGCCGGCATCCAGTTCCATGTGGTCGTGCCGGATGGATGGCGCGTGGTCGCCCCGGGATACGACGAGGGATGCCGGCGACGCCGGTCGGACGCACGCTGGTTCTGCGAGTGGCTCCAGGCCGCACCAATCCCGGCATATACGATGGTCATCGCTGCGGGTGAGTTCACCGTCAGCAAGCACCGCCCCGTGATTAACGGTCGCGACACGATCCCCATCGAAGTCTGGACCTATCCGGAAGACTCGGCGTTCGCGGACTCGGTCCCGTTTCGTCGCGCCACGGAGATCGTCGAGGTGATGCAGCGGCTGATCGCGCCTTTCCCTTATGAGAAGCTTGCGCACGTGCAGTCATCCACGAAATTCGGCGGAATGGAGAACTCGAGCGCGATCTTCTATGCGGAGAAGCCCTACATCGAGCGGAAAATGGGTGAGGGCGTCGTGCGGCACGAAACGGCGCACCAATGGTTCGGCGACGCGGTCACGGAGCGCGACTGGCCGCACCTCTGGCTTTCGGAAGGCTTCGCGACCTATTTCGACGGCGTCATCGAGGCAGCCCTCGACGGAGACTCAATATTGGCGAAGCACATGCGCGCCAACGCAGAGTCGTACTTCGCGTCGGACGTCACCGACCGGCCGATTGTGGACTCGGGGTTTGCCGCCGATCCCATCAAGCTCCTGAACGCGAACAGCTATCCCAAGGGCGCGTGGGTGCTGAACATGCTGCGGGGATTGATGGGCGATTCGGCGTTCTTCCGCGGGCTGCGTACGTATTACAGCACCTATCGCGACTCGACGGCAACGAGTGAAGACTTCCAGCACGTGATGGAGACGGCGGCCAGAGCGGACTTCGGCTGGTTCTTCCACCAGTGGCTATACCAGCCAGGATACCCGCAGCTCGACGTCACGTGGCAATATGACTCCGGAGCGCGGCGGGCGGTCGTGGGTATCACGCAACGCCAGAAACGGGAGTGGGGTCTGTTTCGACTCCCCGTGCTGACGCTCGAGTTCCGGGCAGCGGATGGCGCGACCCTGCGGCGCAATGTCGCGGTAACGAGTGGAAGCCGCGAGACGTCTGCCCGCTTCGACGTGCCGTTCCCGCCTGCCGAGGTCCGAGTGGACCCGGACGGCAAACTGCTGCTACGAGTCACCGCCATCGGTCGGAGGTAGCCAATGCGCCAGCGTGCGCTGTCAGTTTTTATCATCGCCGTCGCCTGCCGCGGTCCCGCACCGGCAGCGGGCCAGGGCGCAGACGACGCGCTGCGCCTGCCGGCGGGCTTCAAGATCTCGGTGTTCGCAGAACATCTCCCAGGCGTCCGCTACCTCGCCCTCGGCCCGCGCAACGTCGTGTATGCCTCGCAGCCCGGCTCCGGTCTGATCGTCAGGCTGGCCGACGCGAATCACGACGGCATCGCCGACAGCGTCGTGACGATCGCCAGCGGGTTGACGGGGCCGTTCGGTATCGCTTTCCGTGGTGACACGATGTATGTCGCCGAAGAGCGCGACGTGAAGCGGTTCGATCCTGGTGGCGCGGTGCCGGTGACCATCGTACCGAAGGTGCCCGGCGGCAACGGCCATTCGACGCGCACGATCCTCTTCGGACCCGACGGCAAGTTGTATCTGGCGGTTGGTTCTTCCTGCAATCTCTGCGACGAGCGCGACTCGCTGCGGGCCGCGGTGTCGCAGTTCAATCCCGACGGCTCAGGCGGTCGCATATTCGCGAAGGGCCTCCGCAACACCGTTGGCCTGGCGTTCAATCCGACAACGGGCGAGCTGTGGGGCGGCAACAACGACCGCGACAACCTCGGCGACGACCTTCCGCCGGAGCATATCAACATCATCAAGGACGGCCGCAATTACGGCTGGCCCGATTGCTATCTCCCTGGCAAACCCAATCCCGAGTACGGATCGGCTGACTGCTCGCAGGTCGAGCCGCCGGCCATCACCGTGCAGGCGCACTCTGCGCCGCTCGGACTCGCGTTCTACACGGGCACGCAGTTCCCCCGCGAGTATCGCGGCGATGCGTTCGTCACCCTGCACGGCTCGTGGAATCGCTCCGTGCCGACAGGAGCCAAGGTCGTGCGCGTCGAGGTGGACAGCGGTGGGCAGCGCGCGGTGGGCGTGGATGATTTCATCGTCGGCTGGCAGCGTCCGGACGGTTCGCGTTGGGGACGGCCCGTAGGTCTCCTCGTGCTGCCGGACGGGTCGCTGCTTGTGAGCGACGACATGGGCGGCAAAATCTGGAGGGTGAGCTATGGACGGTAATACGGCGGCGAAGGGCGGCAATGGGCGGCGAGGGGCGGCGAACGTGATTCTGGCGTCAGCGGTCGCGATTGTGGCTTTGGTGGCGGTGGTTTTGCCGCCCTCCGCCGCCCTTCGCCGCCTTTGGCCGCCCGACATCCATTCGGAGTACGTCAAATTCCTTTCGGGGCGCGACACGGTGACGGCCTACATCGCCTACCCCGAGCGGCCGCAGCCTGCGCCGGCGGTGATCGTCATCCACGAGATCTTCGGCATGTCGGATTTCATCCGGCAAACGACCGAACAACTTGCGAAAGACGGTTTCGTCGCCATCGCGCCCGACCTGTTGTCACGCCGCGGCGGCACGCCGGCCACGCCCGATTCGGCGCGCAAGCTTATCGCAACACTGAACCCCGATACCGTGACCCAGGATCTCGATGCGACCCGGGCCTATCTCAACAAGCTCAAGCCGGTACGCTCCGGTGAGATCGGCATCATCGGCTTCTGCTGGGGTGGCGGCCAGAGCTTCCGGTACGCGACGAACACGCCGCAGCTCAAGGCGTTCGTCGTGTGTTACGGTCCGAGTCCCAATGCGGCCGACATGGGGAAGATCCGCGCGAAAGGGCTCGGGGTCTACGCGGAGAACGACGCACGCATCAACGCCGGGTTGCCCGATGCCGCGGCGGCCATGAAGGCGGTAGGCAAGGATTATCCTTACACGATTTATCCGGGCGTGGGGCACGGTTTCCTGCGGACGCGCGAAAAACCGGAGGTGGCGGACAGCGCGTGGAATGCCGCGATCCGGTTCTTCCGGGCGCAGCTGAAGAGCTAACGGCGCGCGGCGTCGGTCAAGTAGGCGCGCGCCCGATCGAGCACCGCGTCGCGCCCGGCCAACACGTCCTCGACCCGTACCGCCAGCGGGATTTGCGGCGCGATCCCCGTCGGCACGAACTCCTTGCCGTCGGGGAACGCGTCCCGCGCTGCGGTCACCCGCAGCTGCCAGCCACCCGACAGCGTGCGCACCACCGTCTGTCCCGTACTCCCGGCGGACGACTCGCCGAAGGTCGGTCCGCGACCGCCCGCCTGAAACGCGACGAGGAAGTCCTCGGCCGGACCGGCGGTGCGTGGCGACACAAGGACCGCGACCGGCCCCGTGTATGCGGCGTGCTCGTGGGTTGGCGGCGGCCAGATCATGCCTGACGGCGTGCTGATCCAGAGACTCGTCGAATCGGGACGGTACAAGGGCATGCGCTGCCGCGCCGAGAGGAAGGGACGCTCGATGAGCCGGGACAGGAGCGCATAGCTGTTATCACGGCCATCGACCGTCCAGGTCGCCTCCCGCAGATCGACAATCAGGCCGCGATGCCGCGGTCCTTCGCGGACGGCAGCGCCGATCGCGCGATCGAATTGACTGACGACATTCGGATCTACGAACGAGGTCACCCGGACCCAGATCGCGCCGTCGGGCAGCGTATCGACTTCGAGGGGGTGAGGCTCGATCGGCCAGCGCGCCGCCAGCGGGACGCTACGCGTGAGGCTCGCGCCGCGCTCGGCGCCACCGGGGAGGCGCAGCACGAGAAGCAACGCGGTGCCGCGCTCGCCTTCCAGCATCCGGGCGACCGCCCGCTCCCAGCGGCTCGCGTCATTCGCCGCCGAGACTTCCGGCAACACGGAGTCGCGGATCCACTGCGCCGCGGGGACGCCCTGCACTGCAAGGACTTCCGCCAGCCGCTCGGGACGGGCGACGCGCATTTCGTCGTTTACGGCATAGTCCATAATGAAGGGCCGCCGCTCGATGCTGCGCAGTTCGAGCGGGGGGCGCGCAATGCGGTTCGCGATGCCCGACGGCGGCAGGATCTCGAGCTGGCCGTCGTTCAACAGCGCGCCCCAACGCCGCAACCGATGGAAGTATTGCACGTCGGTCGGCGCGGGCCGTGCTTGCGTAGCCGTGACGGTCGCCGCGAAGGCCGAGTCCCAATTCGCGCGGACGGCGTCCCAGTAGGCATAGTTGTAGCGCGCTTCGGCCCACAGGCCAGCGGCGATCAACTGTCGCTCGACGGGATTCGCGCGCTGCGCCACGAGCGGCGCGGGGGCGGCGAGCAGCACTGGGAACCACGCTGACAACCACGGCGTACGGGATGGCATGACCATAATTTATCTGTTGCTGTTCGCAGCGCCCCAATTGTTGCTGTACCTCTACTTGCGCGAGCGCCTGCCGCTCACCGCGCGCCGCTGGCTCACGCTCGTCTTCATCGTCTTCAATATCCCCTGGGGCATCGTTGCCGTGCGCATGTTCTCCGGCAGCCTCTGGGGCATCAGCCGGATCCCCTACATCGCGCCCTGGATCGCGTGGCAGTTCCTCGGCTGGATATTCTGTGGTCTGGTGACCCTGTATATCGTAGCGAAAGGCGTGCGTGGTGCGTGGTACGTGGTGCGGGGGCGGTTGCACAAACAGTCCCACGCACCACGCACCACGGACGACGCACGTTTGTCCAGACGACAATTCCTGGCCCGCGCCACCTACGCATACGGCGCCGTTGGCGTGGGGCTCTCCGGATATGGCATCTGGAGCGCCGAGCGGCTGCCGTCGATCACCCGGCGGACGCTCGTGTTTCCCGATCTCCCCCTGGCGTTGAACGGATTGCGCATCGCCCACGTATCGGACGTGCACGCCGGCATCCACATGTCCGAAGAGAAAATGCGGGAGATCGTCAAGCAGACGAATGCGCTTGGCGCCGATCTGATCGTGCAGACGGGAGACATGATCGATATCTCCCAATCGTTCATCCCCGACTACGTGCGCGCCTTTCGCGACCTAACTGCGCCGCTGGGCGTGGTCACGGTCCTGGGCAACCACGATCGCTACACAGGCCAGGACGCGGTCATTCGCGGTGTGCGTGACGCGGGGCAGGTCTTCGTGAAGAACGGCGTGCATGTGATCGAGCGTGGCGGGGCGGCGCTGGCGCTCGTGGGAATCGACGACCCTCGTAACTGGCGGGCCGACGATCCGCAGGACGGTGATCTCGAGCAGGCGCTCCGCCTCACGCCGCCAGCGAAAGACGCGTTCCGCATCCTGCTCGCTCACCGCCCCGGTGCCTTCGACGGCGCGGCGCCTCGGGCGATCCCACTCACGCTCGCCGGCCACATCCACGGCGGTCAGTTCTATCTGCCCGTGGTCGGCTGGTCCCCGGGGCGATTGATCACGAAATACGTAATGGGCCACTTCCAGCAGGGAGCAAGCCAGTTGTACGTCAGCCGCGGCATTGGCGTGGTGGGGGTACCGCTGCGGGTGTTTGTGCCGCCGGAAATCGCGCTGTTTGAGCTACGTCGGGCGTAGTCGTTCGGTGTGGGTAGGGGCGCAGCATGCTGCGCCCCTACTGCGCCCATCGTTCACGCGCTAATCGCGCGCCATGCTGCATCGATCACTAATCGGACGCCGGTGTCTTCAGGTTTCCACTCGCCGGTAACTGCCTTCTTCAAGGCGTGGCTGATCGTCGCCAGCCAGACCCCTGCCCAGATTTCTACTGCCCCCGCTCGCACCGAGCCTTGCGCCTTGCCCTCCGCGATGAGCCGTTCGATCGCCACCCGAAACTCGCGCTCAACTTTGCGACTTTCGTCGTCGAGCACCGCCCCGAGCGGCTCGAGCAATCCGAGCTTGACGACCGCAGTGTCGCGGGCGGCTCCCTCGATCAGCCCGTGGGCGACCGCGGTCAACTGTGCCCGGGCTGTCCCGGCGTCCGGACCTCGCGTCGTTTCCTGCACGACCTTCGTTGCCCACCGCTGCGCCGCCCGATACAGCTCATTCACGAGCTCTTGCTTGCTCGCGAAGTGGCGGTAAATCGTGCCCTCCGCGATGCCCGCCTTCTTCGCGATCTGCGCCGTCGTCGTGTCGTGGTAGCCGCGCGTGGTGAACAGCTCCAGCGCGGTGCGTACCAGGCGCTGCCGCGTCAGTTCAGTTGCGGTCACGGCTGCGAATCTACTAGCTTTCCCGCCGCTTCATCTCCCAACAATCACTCGGAGGCGTTGTCGCGATGCGCATGCTCGTGCTGGGCGCCGGGCTGCAGGGTTCTGCCTGCGCGTTCGACCTGCTCCAGCGTCCTGAAGTGGAGCGCGTCACGCTCGCCGACCTGCACCCCAGACGTGTGCCCGCCTTCCTCAGAAGAAAGAAGAACGACAAGCGTCTCGTGCCGGCGCGCCTCGATGCGAAGAGCGGTCCGCGGCTGCGGAAACTGATGCGTGGCCACGACGCCGTCATGAACGCGCTGCCGTACTACCTCAACTATGCGGTTGCGAAGGCCGCGGTCGCCATGGGCCTGCACTGCGCCGATCTGGGTGGCAACACCGAAATCGTGCAAAAGCAGAAGACGCTGCATGGCGCCGCCAAGAAGAAACACGTCTCGGTCATTGCGGACTGCGGTCTGGCTCCAGGCATGGTCAACATCATCGCTGCCGAGGGGATCAGGAGAGTTGGAGAAGCCGAGAGCGTCAAGATTTTCGTGGGCGGACTGCCGCAAAAGCCCGAGCCGCCGCTCAACTACCAGATCGTGTATTCCCTGGAAGGGGCGCTCGATTACTACACGACACGGTCCTGGGTGCTGCGCGAAGGCCGCCCCGAGCGCGTCGATGCGCTGTCGGAGCTCGAGGACGTGGAGTTCCCGAGCCCGGTCGGGACGCTCGAGGCATTTCACACCGGCGGCGGGATCTCGACCATGCCTTGGGCCTACCGGGGTAAAGTGCGCACGATGGAGTACAAGACGCTCCGCTACCCCGGCCATGTCGCGATCATGCGACCAATTCGCGAGATGGGCCTCTTGTCATTGGAGCCAGTGAAGATGAAAGGCATGGAGATCGTGCCGCGCGACGCATTCATCGCAGCGGTGTCGCCCCAGCTTACCAAACCGAACGGCCGCGACCTCGTCGCGCTGCGCGTCGAAGTGCAGGGACGGAACGGCCGCCGCGTCGTCTGGCAGCTGCTCGATTATTTCGATGAGGCGACCGGAATCAGCGCCATGATGCGGACAACCGGCTATTCGCTCGCCATCACGGGTGTGATGCAGGTGGATGGGCGCGTCAGCTCAGCGGGCGTGTACACGCCGGATGAGGCCGTCCCGTTTCTGGCGTATGTGGACGAATTGCGAGCGCGAGGAGTTGAGATACGTGAGGTGATGTAATCGCCGAGATTCAGAAGCTCCATGCTGTGGCAAACGTGACTTGCATGCGCTCGGTCCCTTTGCCCCCCTCCAAGAGCACCAGCGTATTGCGCATGAGCGCCACAGCCACGCCGCCACCCAGCGCTGCATGCAGACCGCGGCGCGTGAGGCGAATCGACTCACCCGGACCGAAGACGCGCCCCGCATCGTAGAAGGCAAACAGCTTGACCTCGAGCAGGCGCGGAGCCCACACGAGCCCGTACCGCGCCTCGACGCCGCCGACGATTTTGCCGGGCCCCACAAAACGGCCGTCGTAATATCCGCGGAGCGAGCGAAATCCACCGAGCGCGACGACCGGCCCTTCACTCGTTTCCATCGTCTGTTGTGCCGCGAGCGGCGCGGTGCCGTTGATGTTCTCGCCGCCGACCCGCGCTGCGAGAACCAGTCGTTCGAGCGGATGCGCATACACGTGGAGCGAGGCGCTCGTCCGGGTATAGCCGCGGCCCCTGCCTACAAGGGCTTCGGCGAACACACCGCGGTGGGGATCCACTTCGACGTCCCGCGTATCGAGGACGAGGCCGGCGCGTGCGACGCGATCGGCAAACGGGCCGGAGCTGTCGCGCTGGTACCGGCTCACCCCTGGGAGCGCACGGAACGCGGTGCGCTCGAGCGATCCACCGACCAGCACGCGGAGCGGGCCGACGATCTTGCGTTGGATGGTGAGGCGTGCCGAGCGATTCGCGCGACTGACGCGATAGAAGTACGAGTGACCCGGCCCGGCCGTGCTGTCGCGATCGTAGACCGTGTTGTTGCCCTGGCCGAAATAGCCGAGTCGGTTTGCGCGGGTCAGGCTCAGCGTCAGTCCGAGCCGCCAGCCGTCCCAGTAGGCGGGCGCCTGCGCGTCGATGATGAACGCGTGGCTGCCCTGTGTGCTGGCGCCGACATCGAGGGCAACGCGCCCGAAATTCGGTTCGGGGCGGTCGGCGAAGCCCATGGGGCTCGACCAGTCATAGTGCCCGGCGAACCAGAACCCGTCGACGGAGCTGTAATAGACGAATGGGTAGAGGTGATCGACCCAGGTGTGCTTCGGATTTGGTTCGTCCTGCGCGGCGAGTGGGGAGACCAGCGCGAGGAGGAGAAGACCTACGCGCGCGTGAATAGGTAGGCCGTATCGCGGATCTTGGCGTCCACGCCGTCGTGCGCCGCGAAATGATTGGGGTAGAGCGACGCGGCGCCGAACTCCCCTCGCTTCGTCAGCGCATAGAACACCAGGTCGAACTTTGGCTTGCCTTGCGCGTCCAGCAGCCGCGCTTCCGTCTCGGCGACGACGCGCTTCAAAGTCTCGAGGCATGCGTCCGTGGGCTTCATGCCGCGCCGCATGTGCTCGACCGTGAGGAACCCGCCGCACACCTTGATGTTCGCCTCGCCGAGGCCCGTCGATCCGGCGGCCCCGACGTCGTTGTCGCAGTACTGCCCCGCGCCGATGATCGGCGAATCGCCGACCCGACCGGGAATCTTCCACGAGAGGCCGCTCGTCGTCGTGACGGAGGAGAGGTCGCCCTGGGGAGTGACCGCGTCGCAATTGATCGTCCCGGTCTTCGTGACGACGAGGTGATCCGAATCCGGCACGTCCAGATAGTTATCGGTCGGGCTCAAATTGGCGCGCCACCGCAGCCATGCCTCGCGCGAATGGTCGGTCAGCAGGTCTTCTTCCTTGAAGCCGAACGAGAGGGCGAACCGCTTGGCGCCTGCACCGACGAGGAAGATATGCGTCGTGTATTTGAGGATCAGCTTCGCGACTTCCGAGGGCGTCTTGATGTTCTCGAGCGCGCCAACCGCGCCCGCGCGCTTGGTGGGGCCGTGCATGCAGGAGGCGTCGAGCTGTACCACGCCCTCCGCGTTGGGCAGGCCGCCGTAGCCGACGGAGTCGTCGTTGGGATCGAGCTCCTGGATCTTCACGCCTTCGACCACGGAGTCGAGCGTGTCGGCGCCCTGCATCAGCATGTCGAACGCTTTTTGCACGGCGCGCAGACCGTTCGCACTCGCGATCGCGACGGGCTTCGCCGCCCAGCGGGACGGTGGAGGAAGCGGGCGCGGGGAACGCATCGGGTGCGGAATTCCCATCACCGCACTCGCTGCAACGCCGCCCGCGGCGGATCGCAGGAACTCGCGACGCGACACAGACTCGGGCATGCACGGTTTTACCCACTCGTCTTGCGGCTGTCAACTTGCTATCGTTCCCAGCCCGTGGAGCTTTCGCTCGTGGTCCCCGCGTTCAACGAGCGGGAAAACCTCGCACCGCTGCTTGCGGAGATCGCGGCCGCCCTCGAGGGCCTGCGCTACGAGGTGATCATCGTGGACGACGGCTCGACCGACGGCACATGGGACGCGCTCAAAGCGCTCCGGCAGCAGTATCCCCAGCTGCACATCATCGCGTTCGAGCGCAACGCGGGTCAGACGGCGGCGTTCGCCGCCGGGTTTCGCGCGGCAAGCGCGCCGATTGTCGTCACCCTGGACGCCGACCTGCAAAACGATCCCGCCGATATCCCCAAGCTCGTCGATGCCTTGCAGCGCTCGGGAGCCACGGCGGTCGCCGGTTATCGCGCCACCCGGCGCGACACGTCGTGGAAGCGGCTCCAGAGCCGCATCGCCAATGGCGTCCGCAATCGGCTCAACGGGGAAGTGATCCGGGACACGGGTTGCTCCCTCAAAGCCTTTCGAACCGACGCCGTGCGCGCCTTGCCCCTGTTCGCCGGGATGCATCGTTTCTTGCCGACGCTCATCAAGATGGAGGGCGGCACGGTGACCGAAGTCCCGGTCGGCCACCGGCCGCGGAAACATGGCGTCACCAAATACGGTATGTGGAATCGCGTCTGGCGGTCGCTGATGGATGCATTTGCCGTGCGCTGGATGCAGCGCCGCGCGCTGCGCTACCGCGTGCGGGAGGAGATCTGATGGCGGGAGCCGACAGCACCCACGACCAATGGCTCGTGCAGATCGATGCCGAGCTGGACGGCGAGTTGTCGCTGGTCGAGCGAGCCGCGCTCGCCAAGCACCTGGCGACCTGCGCGCACTGCGCCGGCGCGCGCGCGAGCCAGCTCGAGGTCCGTGTCGCGCTGGCACGCTCGGCCGGTAATCCGCATGCGTTCGTCGTGCCGCGCCCGTCAATCCGCGCCGGCACGCTGGCCCTGTGGGTCACGCTGGCGCTGGCGACCGGACTCCTCGCGGGATGGATTGCGGACCGTCGCTGGGGCGGGCCGGGCGGGGGCGCAACACTCGAGGAAACGCGTGGCACTATCGTCGTTCAGTAGCGTCATCCTCGCGGTGGCCGCTCTCCAGGGGCCGGGCACTCGGCTCACCTATCGCATTCGGGTCATCGAGCCTGCCGCGGTCGCGCCACGCATCCTCGCGAGCGGCGCGGTCAGCGGAGCGCTCGACAGTGACATGCGCCTCACACTGCGCACCGACACCGCCGAAGTCGAGGCGCTCTTTCAAGTGACGCCGCTCGGCGATACGGTGACGCTCCGCGGGGAATTCTTCACGCGCCGCCAGGTGGGACGCTCGCGGCGAGGATTGGCGCTGTGGGAGGAGGACACCTACCGGCGTCTCGTACGACTCGCGTGGAGCGATACGGCGCGGATCTACCCGTTCGGTGCTGCCAGGCGGGGACAAGGGGCGACATCGAAGGCGTTGCGCGTGGAATTGATTCTCGAGCGGGAGTTCGCGGGGGGCGAGACTCGTTCCGCGGAAGCCTTTGATCTCGTCGATTCGGCGCGCGACTTCCGGCTCGAAGCGGTTGTCCGCCCCAGGCGAGCGCGCGTCATTCTCAACCTGCTGCGCGGGGACACCGTCAGCGCGCCACGGCCAATCGATCTCGTGCCGGGAGAGCCGCCGCGCATCGTACAGCTCGTGCTGCGGGGGCGCGCGACCACGCTGGTGCTGAGTCTCACGCGACCCGATCCGGCGCGCTCCGCACGCGAGCGCGCGCTCGCGCTCGACGCGGACGTGGTCTGCCTCCGCGTCGCGCTCCCCGCGGGGACGGAGCCGCTCGGCACCATCTGCGGACGGCTCAATAACGTTGGGCGACAGCTCGCGTTGCCGACGGGCGACACGCTTGCCGCTACCTTTGGCTGGCCGGGCTGGCGCTGAATGACTCCCCGCAAAAAACGGCTCGATCCGTCGATCTTCCACCTTCCCGTCGACAAGATGCGGGAGGGCTATTACTCCGACAAATATTTCGTGCGCGCGCGCGATCTGTTACGCAAAGACAAGCATCGCCCGCGCGTGACGATGCAAGTGTTCGGAAAATCCCACGCCTACCTGGGCGGCATCGACGAGGCGATCGCGATCCTGAAGCTGTGTGCGGAGCGCTGGGACGAGCTGGTGGTCCACGCGCTCTATGACGGAGACGAAATCCAGCCCTGGGAGACCGTGCTCCTCATCGAAGGACCGTACGACGCCTTTGCCGTGCTCGAAACGCTCTATCTCGGCGTGCTGGCTCGGCGAACCCGGGTCGGGACGAACACGCATCAGGTCGTCGAAGCGGCGAAGCCCAAAGAGGTGATGTTCTTCCCGGCCCGGCACGACCACTGGCTGGTGCAAACGGGCGACGGCTACGCCGCACACATCGCCGGCGCGATCGGCGTGTCCACCGACGCCCAGGCGTCGTGGTGGGGCTCCGAAGGAATCGGCACCGTGCCCCACGCCCTCATTGCCGCCTATCAAGGGGACACCGTGCTCGCGTCGCGCAAGTTTGCCGAGCGAAGCGACCCCTCGATTCGGCTCATCACGCTGGTGGATTTCGACAACGACTGCGTGGGGACGTCACTCGCCGTGGCACGCGCGCTGGGCGACCGGTTGTACGGCGTGCGGCTCGACACGTCGGAGACGCTCGTGGACAAATCGGTCATTCCGCAGATGGGGACGTTCAAACCGACGGGCGTGAGTCCGCAGCTCGTGCGGAACGTGCGTCGCGCGCTGGACGCCGAGGGCTACCGGCACGTCAAGATCGTGGTGTCCGGCGGCTTCACCGTCGAAAAGATCCGGCAGTTCGAGGACGAAGCGGTTCCCGTGGACGCGTATGGAGTGGGCTCGAGCCTCTTCCAAGGGCGGTTCGATTTCACGGCCGACGTCGTGATGCTCGAGGGCAAGCCATGCGCCAAGGTCGGCCGCTCCTATCGACCGAATGCACGGTTGGAACAGGTGCAATGAGGCACTCTAGAACGTCATGGCGAGTCGCACGCCGAGCTGGCGCTGGCCAGGGATGTACATCGGGGTAAGCGACAGCCTTGCGTCCGAGCGTGCCCGCCGGTTGCGCACATTGTGACGCACCCGCGCGATATCGTAGATGGTTGAGACGGCGGCGAGACCGGTTCCGGTAGCGATTATGACCCAGGCCAGCTCATAGTTGCCGTCGCCCTTGCTGCAGTTCCATCCACAGATTCCGAACGCCGGCAACCCCGACAGCAAGGTGAGCCCGGCGCGCAAACCGATGCCCCTGGCCCCCCGGCCACCCAAACCCGCTGCGACGTAGCCGAAGGCTGGTCCGAATACCAGACCGGCCGATACCAGCGACGCCGCTCCAGATCGATCGGGTCCTCTGGACGACCAGGCGTCGGAGGACTGTCGTACCCAAAGCACGGTACCGGCGGCGACGGGAATCGCAGTGGCCCACAGGGACCAGCGAAACGCTGCTCCCTCCGAGACCCGCGGAGCGGGTTCCTGCGCGACGGCTGGTGTCGCGACGAATAACGCGAGCAATGCGAACCGCATGGGAATCCCCCGATCGAGTTGCGCAGAGCATCGATCCGGGCCGTCAAGCCCGCGTCAAGCTCGAACGGGTCCGAGTAGGGGCGCAGCAGGCTGCGCCCCTACATCTTGCGTACGCCCAGGTGTCTGCATAATTTTCCGCTCAAATGAATAATCATGCATCTATCCCGGTCGGCGTGCTGGGTGCGTCCGGGTATGTCGGTCAGGAGTTGTTGCGTCTGTTGGACGGCCATCCGGACGCCACAGTCGCCTTCGCGACGGCCGAGTCGGCGGCCGGCGAGTGGGTCGACGGGCACGAGCTCATCAAGGCCGACGACGCGCCCTGGCAAGAGGCCGAGATCATCTTGTCGGCGCTGCCGCACGGTGTGTCGGCCCGCTACGTCCACGAGGCGCGCGCCGGCGGCAAGCGGACCGTGGATCTCTCCGCCGACTTCCGGCTGTCGCCCGACGCGGTCTACGGGCTCACCGAATTCACTCGGCCGCGTCTCGCCGATGCCGAGCTCGTGGCCAACCCCGGATGCTATCCGACGGCCGCTCTGTTGGCGCTGATTCCGCTCGCGCAGCTCGGGCTGATCGATCCGTCGCGCGAGGTCATTATCGACGCGGCTTCTGGCGTGACCGGTGCCGGACGCAATCCCAAACGCGAGCTGCTCTTTGGAGAAGTCACGGAGGATTATCGGGCGTATGCGATCGGCAACACCCACCGCCATCTTGCGGAGCTGAAGCAGTCGTTGTCGCGCGAGGGAGGGTTCACCGGTGACCTCGTCTTCACTCCGCATCTCTTACCGGTGAAGCGGGGCATCCTCGAAACGATTCATGTGCCGCTCACGCGGGTGCTCGATCAGTCGACCGCCGAGGGGCTGTACAGCGCCGCCTACGACGCCGAGCCGTGCGTGCAGGTGATGCATGGCGCGCTGCCATCGCTCAAAGACGTCGTGTACCGCAATCGAGTGGCGATCGGCGTCGCCGAAGTCGTCGACGTCCGGCGGCCACGGCTGACGGTCATCGCCGCGATCGACAATTTGGTGAAGGGCGCAGCGGGGCAGGCGATCCAGAACATGAACGTGATGCTCGGACTTCCCGAGACGGCGGGACTCGCGTGCTGAACGTGCGCGTCGTCAAAATCGGCGGCAACGAGCTGGACCGCCCCGAATGGGTGGCCGCATGCGCTCGCGCGCTCAGCACGGGCGGCCCGGCTGTCGTCGTCCACGGCGGCGGCCAGGCCGTGAGCACCTGGTCGCACCGGCTCGGTTTGCCCGTCGAGAAACGCGACGGCTTGCGCGTCACCACGCCGGAGATCGCCCAGCTGGTCGAGATGGTCCTCGGCGGGCCGATCAATCGCACGCTGGTGACCGCGCTGCGGGCCGCCGGTCTCGATGCCATCGGCTTGTCAGGCGTCGACGGCGGACTGCTGACCGCGCAGCCGCTCCAGAACGGAACGGAGCTGGGCGAGGTCGGCGAGATCGTGAACGTGCGGGCATCGCTGCTGCAGAGCCTGCTGCTGGCGGGCCTGACGCCTGTCGTGGCACCAGTCGCCCCTTCGCTCGTAGCGCCCGCCCGGCCGTTGAACGTCAACGCTGACCAGGCCGCGGCCGCGATCGCCGCCGCCTTGAATGCACAGGAGCTGCTCTTCGTATCGGACGTGCCGGGCGTCACCGTCGACGGCATCACCCAACCCACCCTTGCGGCGGCCGAAATTGAGACACTGATTGAAGGGGGCGTCGCGACCGGCGGCATGGCCGCCAAGTTGCGCGCCGCCGCGCAAGCGTTGGGGGCGGGTGTTCGGGCCGTACGGATTGGTGATCTCGACATGTTCGAGCATGCCACCGCCGGCACCCGCCTCCTCGCGGTGCCGCCGGCTTCAACTCCCGCAACGCAACCCGCGTGACACTCCCGCTGAC
>WNGA01012312.1_pt1 | contig 16137 bp, 16 predicted proteins | sample 5400061 | NCBI WGS metagenome assembly WNGA01 (sample SAMN13153366, study PRJNA577476) | soil metagenome | isolation source: 100 cm soil or saprolite under grassland replicate 2 | place: USA:California | collected 2016-06-15 | reverse complement strand
CACGAGCACCTCATTCATCCCGCCGAACTCGGTGTTCATCATGTGCTGGAGCTGCTCGTCGCTGAGCCGCGAGAGAATTCCCTCGGCCCACGCCGCGAACTTCGTTTCCACGTCCAGTGCCATGCGGTTGCCGGCGTGGCGGTAGGCATCCCGCAGACCCGCGTACGTTTTGTGCAGCGTATACCAAGGCGACCACAGGCCGTTCAAGTCGAAGGCCGCCGAGCGAATCTCGCCCTTCGCGAGCCGCCCAAACGCCTCGCGCCCGCCCTCGAGCGCGCTCAGGTAGCCGTCACCGTGCTTGTCCTGGACCTCCTTCAGCTCCCGTACGATGTAATCGGCTCTGGTCTTGCAGCGCGCGTCGCTCGTCGCCGCGAACATGAGACTCACGGCCGAGAGGTGATGGCCCGCGATGTGTCCGGTGAGATTGCGGCCGCCGCCGTCCCAGCCATCGTACGGTTCCGCTTTGCGTATGAGTCCCGCGCGCTCCCGGTAGTAGGCGAGCATCCGGTCGGGATCGAGTCGCAGGAGGTAGCTCGCCATCAGCTCCTGCGCGTGTTTCAGTGGCCCGCCCGTGAGCCGCACCGCCGCCAGGGGGAGCGGCCGGGCGCGGACCGTGCCCGCTTCACCCGCCGGATGCGGAGCAGCGGCGATCGCCTCAACGAGCGCGGGCCGGGCCAAAAGGGCCGACGCCCCGGCGCCGAGACCGAGCTTCAGGGCGCTACGGCGAGACACGGTCATGGAGCACCTCCTTGTGGCCTTTCTTGACACTCGTTCGATGAGGTGTAGTCTGGGCTCGCGATGTCTGGCCTCGATTGGCTCTTCATTGGACTGTATTTCGCGCTTCTGCTCGGGATCACGTGGCGGGTGATCCGGCGCAGTAAGGATACGGCTGCGGACTACTTCCTCGCGAGCCGCAACCTCGGCTGGTTCATCGTCGGCGCGTCGATTTTTGCATCGAACATCGGCTCCGAGCATCTGGTGGGCCTCGCTGGCGCGGGCGCGACCAGCGGCGTCGCCCTCGCGCATTACGAGCTGCACGCCTGGTGCCTGCTCGTGCTGGCCTGGGTGTTCGTCCCGTTCTACATGCGCTCCATGGTCTACACCATGCCCGAATTTCTCGAGAAGCGTTTCTCGCCGGGCGGGCGCTGGGTGCTCTCGATTATTTCGCTCGTCGCCTACGTGTTGACCAAGTTTGCGGTCGGCATCTTCGCGGGCGGCGTCGTCTTCGCCACGCTGCTCCCCGACGCGCAGCTGCGGTTGTTTGGGACGACGCTCAGCGCGTTCTGGGTCGGGTCGGTCGCGGTCGTCGCGCTCACAGGACTCTACACCATCGCCGGCGGGATGCGCGGTGTGGCGTACACCGACGCGGCGCAAACCATCGTTCTCATCGTTGGATCGGTGTTGATCACCGTGTTCGGCCTGGCGCGGCTCGGCGGCTGGCACGAGCTGCGCGCCGCATTGCCGTCGGACATGTTCAATCTCTGGAAGCCGCTCATTCCAGCGGGTATGGAAGGCACGTGGGCGCCGGTGCGGGAAACGTCGCGCATCGCCTGGTACTTCAACGACTACTTCCCCTGGCTCGGAATGCTGTTCTGCGCGCCGATTGTCGGTCTCTGGTACTGGACGACCGACCAGTACATCGTGCAGCGCGCACTCGGCGCCCCGAATGAGCAGCAAGCGCGACGAGGGTCCATCTTCGCCGCGTACCTCAAACTCCTTCCGGTCTTCATCTTCATCATCCCCGGGATGATCGCGCTCGCGCTCGCGCGTACCGGCAAAGCACCAGGGCTCGCCGGGATCGTGGACGCTTCCGGCAACGCCATTCCCGACGCCGCGCAGGCGGCGTTTCCGTTGATGGTGAAGGCGATCCTCCCCGCGGGTATACGCGGCCTCGTCGTCGCGGGACTTCTAGCCGCGCTCATGAGCTCGCTTGCGGGCGCGTTCAACGCCTGCTCCACGCTCTTCACGATGGACATCTATCAGAAGCTCCGGCCCGGCGTCACGCAGCATCAACTGGTGTGGACAGGCCGCGTCGCCACGGCGGTGATGGTGCTGATTGGGCTGCTCTGGATTCCGGTGATCCAAGGCGGGAGGGGACTCTACTTTTACCTGCAGGGAGTGCAGGCGTATCTCGCGCCGCCGATCTTCACCGTCTTCTTCTTTGGTGTCTTCATGAGGCGACTCAACGCCCAGGGAGCGCTCGCGGCGCTGGTCGTGGGCTTTCTCCTCGGGGTCTTTCGTCTCGCCGTCGATACGCCGGTGAGCCTGCAGCTCGGCAACCTCGCGCACGGGTACGCCCCGGGCTCGTTGCTGTGGATCATCAATAACATCTACTTCCAGTACTACAGTCTCTTCATCTTCATCGTCTCGGCCGCCACGATGGTGATTGTGAGCTATCTGACGCCGGCGCCGGCGCCCGAACGTCTGATCGGGCTTACCTACGCGACGGTGACGCCAGAGCAACGCGCCGAGTCGCGGGCCAGTTGGACGCGGCGCGATGTACTCGCCTCCGCCGTCGTGCTGGTGTTGATCGTCGCGGCGTATCTCTACTTCCGAGGCTAATCCGTGTTTGCGCTTCTTCTGGTACTGCTCGTCCAGCGTCAAACGCAGAACTTCGATCACGCGTGGCGCTTCCATCTCGGCGATGTCTCGGGTGCTCAGGAGGTGGCATTTGACGACGCCGGTTGGCGCACACTGGATGTGCCGCACGACTGGAGCATCGAAGGCGAATTCAGCGAGCAGAATCCCGCCGGCGTAGCGGGCGGCGCATTGCCAGGCGGCGTGGGCTGGTATCGGAAGTCTTTTGTCGTGCCGCGGTCCGACAGTGGCAAGTTGGTGTTCGTCGAATTTGACGGGGTATACCGCAACAGCGAGGTCTGGATCAACGGTCAGTACCTCGGCAAACGGCCTTACGGATACAGCTCATTCCAGTACGAGCTGACGCCACACCTCCGCTACGGCGCGCGCAACGTGATCGCGGTGCGCGTCGACAACTCCCAGCAACCCAACTCGCGCTGGTACTCGGGCTCGGGGATCTACCGCCACGTGCGGCTTGTGACGACGGACCCGGTGCACGTGGATCAGTGGGGCACGTACATCGCGACGCCGGCGGTGAGCCCGGAGTCGAGTCGCGTGACGATCAGGACGACCATCCGCAACGAGCGCCATGCGGATCAAGCGGTCGCGCTCCGGACGACCGTCTACGATTCCGCTGGAAAGGAAGTGGCGTCGGTATCGACCGCCGCTCGCATCCCCGGCGATTCCGTGACGGAGATCGCGCAGGACTTACGCGTCCCGCGTCCCATCCTGTGGTCGCTCGAGCGGCCCTATGTGTATCGCGCAATCGCACGCGTCACATGCGGAAACAGACCGTGCGACACGTACAGCACCCCGTTCGGCGTGCGGTCGTTCGCCTTCAGAGCCGATTCCGGATTCTTCCTCAACGGCCGCCACATCAAGATTCGCGGCATCTGCCTGCATCACGACCTCGGCGCGTTAGGCGCGGCGGTGAACACCCGGGCGATCGAGCGACAGCTCGAGATCATGAAGGCGATGGGCGCGAACGCGCTGCGTACGTCGCACAATCCGCCGGCGCCCGAGCTGCTCGATCTCACCGACCGGATGGGCTTCATCGTGCTCGACGAAGCGTTCGACATGTGGAAGAAGGAGAAGACCAAGTTCGACTATCACCTCGACTGGGACGCGTGGCACGTGCGCGATTTGACGGACATGGTCGTGCGCGACCGCAATCATCCCAGCGTGTTCCTGTGGAGCATCGGCAACGAAGTGATGGAGCAGTGGACCGACGGTGACAGCACCGCCGCCCCGATCGCGCGCGAGCTGGCGGGCATCGTTCACGGCCTCGATCCGACCCGGCCGGTGACGCAGGCCGCGAACAATGGCAGTCCCAAGAACCCCGTCTTCCACGCGGGCGCGCTCGACCTGCTCGGCCACAACTACCACCACGAGGTCTGGGCGGATTTTCCCACGCAGTATCCAGGCGGGAAGTTCATCATCACGGAGGCGATGTCCGCCCTGAACTCACGCGGCGTGTACACCCAGCCTTCCGACAGCGTCGCCGTCTACTACACACCGTACGAGAAAGACAAAGGCGCGCAACCGCCCGCCACCGGCCGGCTCTCTTCGTACGACAACAGCCGCGCGTTCTGGGGCTCGCTGCACGAGGAATCGCTGCGCCTGTTCGAGCGCTATCCGTTCCTCTCGGGGATGTTCATCTGGCAGGGGATCGACTACCTGGGTGAGCCGACGCCGTACGAGTGGCCGGCGCGGAGTTCCTATTTTGGCGCGGCGGATCTAGCAGGTTTTCCAAAAGATCCCTTCTACTTGTACCAGAGCGTGTGGACGGACCGGCCGATGCTGCACCTGTTGCCGCACTGGAACTGGACGCCTGGCGACAGCGTCGACGTATGGGCCTACACCAATGCCGACGAGGTGGAATTGTTCCTGAACGGCGCATCGCTTGGGGTGAAACGAAAACCGGAAACCGTGAGTCACTTGATGTGGCGTGTCGCCTACGCTCCGGGGACGTTGCGTGGCGTTGCCCGCACAGCCGGGAGAGTGATGGCCACCGCGGAAGTGAAGACGGCTGGGACACCGAGACGCATCGCGCTCGCACCCGACCGCGGCCGCATCCGCGCGAATGGAGACGACCTGTCGTTCGTCACCGTGACTGTAAAAGACAGCGCAGGCGTCGCTGTCCCAACCGCGGAGCCGCTCATCCGGTTTCGAATCAGCGGCGACGCGCGAATTGCCGCTGTGGACAACGGTGATGCGGTCAGCCACACGTCATTCCAGGCGCAAGCAGTACGGCTTTTCAGCGGCAAGGCGCTCGTGATCGTGCGAGCTGGCAACCGCGCGGGGACCGCTACATTGACTGCCGCAGGTGAGGGGTTGGCACCCGATACAATCTCGATTCGGATGGGGCCGCACTAATGAAGACCAGGGGCTTGGGTAACACCGGCTACCGCGTCAGCGAAATCGGCTTCGGCGGCTGGGGTATTGGCGGCGAGATGTGGCGCGGCGTGGACGACAGCGAAGGCCGCAAGGCGCTGCGCGAAGCGGTCGAGCAGGGCATCACCTTCTTCGACACCGCGCTGGCGTACGGCAATGGCCACAGCGAGCAGGTGATGGGTGAAGAGCTGAAACACGATCTCCGCGCCGCCCGCGTCACCGTCGCGACGAAGATCCCGCCGATGAATCGCCAGTGGCCCGCGAAGTCGACCTACAAGCTCGCCGACGTGTTTCCCGCCAGCTACATCGCCTCGTGCACCGAGCAATCGCTCAAGAATCTCCGCGTCGAGGCCTTGCACGTGCAGCAGCTGCACGTGTGGAACGACGTTTGGCTTTCAGATCGCGACTGGGAAGCGTCCTACCAGCAGATCGTTCGTCTGAAGGAAGAAGGAAAAGTCCTGCACTGGGGCATTTCCATCAATGACCACGCGCCCGAGACCGCGCTGCGTGTGCTGGCCGATCCGCTGTTCGAAACGGCGCAGGTGATCTACAACATCTACGATCGCTCACCGGAAAAGGCCTTGTTCGCGTTCGCGAAGCAGAAACCGCTCGGCATCATCGTGCGGGTGCCGTTCGATGAGGGCGCGCTCACCGGGCAGATCAAGGCCAACACCGTTTTTCCGGCTGGTGACTGGCGCGCCGAATACTTCGAGGGCGATCGCAAGGCCGAAGCGGAGCGGCGGGGGAAGGCGCTGGCTCAGGTGCTCGACGACCAGGTCGAGACGCTGCCCGAACTGGCGCTGCGATTCTGCCTGTCGTCACCGGAGGTCTCGACGGTCATCCCGGGAATGCGCCGGCCGGCGCACGTGCGTCAGAACGTGATGGCCTCGACGAAAGGCGCGTTACCGGCCGGGATGCTATCGAGGCTCAAGCCTCACGCGTGGGACAAGAACTGGTATTCGTAGTCCCCCGCTAGGAACCGGGCGCTGGACTGTAACTCCCAGATGAGGATGCCGAACAGCCAGAGTCGCTGCGCCCGCCGCGAGAGCATCGCGGGAACCTAGTACAGCGGGCTCGGTCTGCCACGGGGCCGGTGTGACGCGGCCCACCCAGGGCGTCACTCGGCCCGCAGGCGACTTGGTTTTACACAGCCCTAGAACCAGCGGCGCACGGACATTTTCACAGCTCCCGCAGTCTCCTCCCGAGCAGTCGCTTCTCCGGCTCTTCGGTAGCGAGCTGCAGCGCTCGCTCGTAAGCGATGCGGGCGTCGGCCTTGCGGCCCAATCGCCGGAAAAGATCCGCCCGCGCGGCGTGCGCTAGGTGATAATCCGGCAGCTCACCCCGCGCGAGAATCGCATCGATGAGCGCCAGCCCGTGCTCCGGGCCATCGCGCATCGCGATCGCGGCGGCGCGGTTCAGCTCGATGACAGCTGACGGCTCGGCCCGGAGCAGTACTTCGTAGAGCCCGACGATTTGTGCCCAATCAGTTGCCGCAGAGCTCCGCGCTTCGGCGTGCAGCGCCGCAATGGCGGCTTGCAGCGTATACGGCCCAAATCCTCGTGACGTCAACGCCCGTTGGACCAGGGCGACCCCTTCCTTTATCTGCACCTCGTTCCATTGCGAGCGGTCCTGTTCTTCGAGCGGGATCAACTCACCGGCTGCGGTGATACGTGTGGCGCGTCGCGCGTCATGCAGCAGCATCAGGGCGAGCAATCCGATCGCCTCGGGCTCGGGAAGCAGGTCGGCGAGCAGCCGCCCCAGCCGGATCGCCTCGGTCGCGAGATCGGCACGAGTGAAGTAGCCCTGATTGAAGACGAGATAGACGACGTGTAGCACGCTCGCGAGACGATCGGGAAGGTCGGCGCGCTCGGGAACTTCGTAGGGGATCCGGGCGTCGCGAATCTTGGTCTTGGCGCGCACGATGCGCTGGGCCAGGGTCGGGGCGGTCGTGAGAAACGCCGCCGCGACCTGCTCAGTCGTGAGACCGCACACCTCGCGCAGCGTCATGGCGACTTGCGCGTCAGGATTGAGGGCGGGATGGCAACAGGTGAAAATCAGCCGCAGGCGGTCGTCGGCGACGTCGTAGTCTTCTGCGTCGCTTAGCTCGAGCGGCACGTCCGCCTCACTCGCGACCTCGCGGCGGCTCTTGCGAAGCCGGTCGATCGCCTTGAATCGCCCCGTCGAGATGAGCCAGGAGCGCGGATTCGCCGGTATGCCTTCGACCGGCCAATGCTCGATCGCCGCCGCGAACGCGTCCTGCAGCGCCTCCTCGGCGAGATCGAAGTCGCCGAGGAGACGGATCAGGGTTGCGAGAACGCGGCGGGATTCCGCGCGGTAGACCGACTCAATCGTGTCTACGGCTGGTTGAACTCCATGATCGGCCGCACTTCGACTGTGCCGTGCTTCGCGCCGGGAATTCGCGACGCCACCTGAACGGCGTCATTCAGGTCCTTCGCATTGATGAGGTAGTAGCCACCGAGCTGTTCTTTCGTCTCGACATAGGGTCCGTCGGTGGTCGAAACCTTGCCGTTCCGAACACGGACGGACTTCGCCGTCGGGGTGGGCTGCAGCGCCTCGCCGCCGACGTAGTTGCCGTTCTTCTTGATGCTCTCGGTGAACGCGTTGTACTCGGCCAGGCCCTTCTGCATATCGGCTTCCGACGCCTTTTCCCACCACTTCTCGTCTTCGTAGATCAAGCACAGGTATTTCATGGCTTCCTCCACTGCGGTGAACAGTTATCCCCAGATGGGGCGGACTTCGATGGATCCCCACTTGGCGGATGGAATGCGCGCCGCCACCTGGATGGCGTCGTTCAGATCCGTGGCCTCGATGAGGAAGTAGCCGCCGAGTTGTTCTTTCGTCTCGGCGAAGGGACCGTCGGTGGTCGAGAGCTTGCCGTTGCGCACCCGCACCGTCGTCGCGGCGTCGGTGTGTTTGAGGCCGTTGCTCCCCACGTAGTGCCCGCTCTTCTTGATGTCTGCGGTGAAGGCCCAATAGTCTTTCTTAGCCTGCTCGATCACGTCCTGCGGGACGTTCGCCTCTTGCTTCTCTTCCTGGTACACCAGGCACAAGTACTTCATTGCGTCCTCCAGAAGAGTCTGAAATATGCCCGTCTCACTAGCTGGTCGTTCAGGGCCCTGTGATTTCGACAAGTGGTCAGGTAGGGGCGCAGCCTGCTGCGCCCCTACTCCGCTAACTTTCGCCCATGCCACGCTATGCGGCTTTTCTCCGGGGCGTAATGCCGATGAACTGCAAGATGCCGGCGCTGAAGGCGGCGTTCGAAGCGGCCGGATTTACTGACGTGAAAACGGTGCTGGGAAGCGGCAACGTGGTGTTCGACGCCCGTAGCACATCGGAACAAGCGCTCGAGCAGAAGGCCGAAGCAGTGATGGACGAGCAACTCGGCCGGGCGTTTTTCACGATCGTGCGACCCATCGAGCAGCTGCGGACGCTGCTCGCCTCCGACCCCTACAAGCCATTCAAGGTCAGCCCTCAGGCGAAGCGCATCGTCACGTTCCTGCGCGGGCGGCCCAGGGGGAAGCTCAAGCTCCCCGTCGAGATGGACGGCGCGCGAATTCTCGCGATGAAGGAGGGCGAGGTATTCAGTACCTACCTGCCGAATCCCAAGGGTCCGGTGTTCATGACGCTGATCGAGAAGACGTTTGGCAAGGATCAGACGACGCGGACGTGGGATACTGTCGCGAAGGTCGCGCGCTGAGCTATTTGCTGACGTTCTTCGGCCTCACATTCGGTACCTGTTGTGGTGCATGAGGAGACGTGTGACTCCACTACCACAGGGCCGTACACGGCTCCAAGTTCCAGATCCCCCTCGTTAGGAGACTCGACGTGCCTCGCACAACTACTCCCCGCAAAGATGGAGGCCGCGCTCGCGCGACGGCTTCACGTGTCGCAGTCCAGCAGACCGTGCCCGAGAGCCGCTCGCGCGCACCCGCGCGGCTCTATCGGACGAAGAACGATCTGCCCGAAGCAACGCGCATCGAGGTGATTGCGCTACTCAACCAGCGGCTCGCCGATTGCATCGATCTGCAGACGCAATGCAAGCAGGCGCATTGGAATGTGAAGGGCCCAACCTTCATCGCGCTCCACAAGCTGTTCGACGAGATCAACGAATCCGTCGAGGAGTATGTGGACCTGATCGCCGAGCGGATCGTCCAGCTCGGCGGCATCGCGGAGGGAACGATCGGTGCGGTCGAAAGTCGATCGACGCTCGTCGATTATCCGCTCGCACTCTCTAGCAGCGCGGAGCATGTCGCGGCGTTGTCGGACGCCCTGGCGGCCTTTGGTCGCACGGCGCGTGTCGGCATCGAGGAGATGAACGAGCTGGAGGACGCGGGCAGCGCCGACATCCTCACCGAGATCTCCCGCGGCGTGGACAAGTGGCTCTGGTTCGTGGAAGCGCACCAGCAGGGAGCATGAGTCGCGAGACAAGGGCCGCGCGCGGCACGCTACAGCCCTCGGTCGGGGATCGAGACCATGCGGCCGGCGCAGCCGGCGCGCCGGTGACGCTGGTCGAGTACGGCGATTTCGAATGTCCCTACTGCCGCCAGGCGTACCCAATCGTCAAAGAACTGCAGCGGCGCTTGGGATCGGACTTGCGGTCCGTATTCCGTAACTTCCCGCTCACGAAGCTTCATCCCCACGCCGAGCATGCGGCGGAGGTGGCGGAAGCCGCGGGTGCGCAGGGGGCGTTCTGGCAGATGCACGACCGCCTGTTCGAACGCCAGTTTGCGCTCGACGACGAGAACCTGCTCGAGTACGCGACTGATCTGGGTCTCGACGCCGACCGGGTGCGGGGCGAGCTCGATGCGGGAACCTATCGCACGAGGGTGAAGGAAGATGTGCTCAGCGGCCTCAAGAGCGGGGTCAATGGCACGCCGACGTTCTTCATCAATGGCGAGCGGCACGACGGCAGCTATGATCTCGAGTCGTTGCTCGCGGCTCTTCAGGACGCCATGGCGAGGATGGCAAAGGCGTAGGTCCCTGATTATGCTTCCCCTTGGCGCGCGGTAACGCGCGCCCCAGGCTGGGAGCGGTTCGTCCCCCCACGACGGACCGAGGCGTTACCCAATCGGCCCCCCAGCTTTGGCACCATAACAATGGGAGCTGCATCCGATGGGCACGTCCATACCAACGACTAGTACTCGCGATCTCATCGCCGAGATCAACGAGCTTCGCACCGAACGCCGCGCCGCGATCCTCGCGCACAACTATCAGCGTCCCGAGATCCAGGACCTTGCCGACGTCGTGGCCGACTCGCTCCAGATGGCGCGCCGGGCGACCGAGCTCGACGCGCCCGTGCTCGTGATTTGCGGCGTGCACTTCATGGCTGAAACGGCCGCGATCGCGAACCCCGACAAGCGCGTCCTCATTCCCGACCCCAGCGCCGGCTGCTCGCTCGCCGCGACGATCCAGGCGGCCGACGTGCGGGCGTGGCGCGCCACGCATCCAGACGGTCTCGTAGTGGCCTACGTGAACACGGCGGCCGATGTAAAAGCCGAGGCCGACTATTGCTGCACGTCGGGCAACGCCGTGGCGGTCATTCGGGCGCTCCCCCGCGACGTGCCGGTGTTGTTCCTGCCCGACATGTATCTCGGCAACTATTTGCGCAAGGTCACCGGTCGCCCGCTCGATGTCTGGCTCGGCGAGTGTCACGTCCACGCGGGGCTCACGCGCGACACGCTGGCCCAGCGCCGCGCCGAGTATCCCGATGCCGAGTTCCTGGTGCACCCCGAGTGTGGCTGCGTCACGAGCGCGATGTACTACGCCGAGACCGAGGGCGACGTCGCCGCCGGACGCACGCAGATCGTCTCGACCGAGCAGATGATGCGGCGCGCCCGGGTCTCGCCCGCTCGGCGATTCGTCGTAGCAACGGAGACTGGCGTGCTGCACCGCCTGCGGCGTGAGAACCCGGACAAGGAATTCCTGGCCGCGCGGGAATCCGCTGAATGCCTGGAGAAGCTGCGCGACGCGCTGCGCGACCTGAAGTACGAGGTGAGCGTGCCGCCGGACGTTGCCAGACGGGCACGACGTGCCATCGATCGGATGCTGGCAATTGGCTGAGGCGTTTGGTCTGATCGAGGTGCGACGCGCGCTGGCGGAGGACCGGGCGGGAGAGGACGTCACCACGCGGTTGCTGGGCGCCGCCGCCAAACAATCGGCGGAAGCGCGGTTTGTGGCAGAGGGCCGCTTTGACGTGGCCGGCGTGCCACTCCTGGCGACGGTGTTTCACGAGCTCGATCCCGCTGCCGCTGTCAGTCTCGCGATCCCGGAGGGATCGTGGGCCCTAACCGGAGCAACACTCGCGGCGGTGTGCGGCGGCGCCGGCGCGCTACTCGCGGGCGAGCGCGTGGCGTTGAACTTCCTCCAGCGATTGTCGGGCGTCGCGACGCTCACCCGCCAGGTGGTGGATGCGGTGAGGGGGACCGGCGCGAAAATCACCCACACGCGTAAGACGACTCCCGGACTCCGGAACCTCGAGCTGTACGCCATCCGCATCGGGGGCGGCGTGGAAAACCGCGCGTCGCTCGCCGATGCGATCCTCTGGAAGGACAACCACTGGGCATTGCTGGACGGCCGTTCGCTGCGCGACGCGCTGCGGAACGCACCGGATAATGTCCCGGTTGTCGTGGAGGTGGAAACCGACGCGCAGGTCGAGGCGGCGCTCGCGGCCGGCGTCACCCATCTGCTGGTGGACAACCAACCACCCGATCAGCTCGCCGCCTGGGCGCGGCGCGCGGGGCCCGCCGTCACGATCCAGGCCTCGGGTGGCATTACGGCCGTCACGGCGCGCGCCTATGCCGACGCGGGCGCCTCGTTGATAGCGATCGGCGCGCTCACCCACTCCGCTCCGGCGGCGCCCATCCGGTGCGACATCAGCGCATGATCAACCGCCGCGAGTTCATTGGCACGACCGTTGGCGCGAGCGCCACGCTCGCGGGGCTGCGCTTGCCGTTCGATCTCGCCGATCCTCCTGCTCCCTTCCCCCCGCTCCCCGCGCCCCGCCAGCTCGCCTGGCACGAGCTCGAGTTCTACGGCTTCCTCCATTTCACCGTCAACACGTTCACGAATCGCGAGTGGGGTTACGGCGACGAGTCTCCGGCGGTCTTCACCCCGACGGATTTCGACGCCGACCAGATCGTCGCCGCCGCGCGGGACGGTGGGATGAAGGGACTTATTCTCACCTGCAAGCACCACGACGGCTTCTGCCTCTGGCCGTCGCGCTACACCGAACATTCGGTAAAGAACAGTCCGTGGCGCGCGGGACGCGGCGATGTCGTGAAGGAGATCTCCGAGGCCTGCGCCAGGCAGGGCGTGCGATTTGGCGTCTACCTCTCGCCGTGGGACCGCAACCACAAGGATTACGGCAGTCCGGAATACCTGGTCTACTACCGCAACCAGCTGCGCGAGCTGCTGACGAATTATGGGCCGGTATTCGAGATCTTCTTCGACGGCGCGAACGGCGGCGATGGCTACTACGGCGGCGTGTATGAACGGCGGGAGATCGACAACCGCACCTACTACGACTGGCCGAACACGTGGCAAATCGTGCGCGACCTGCAGCCGAATACCGTGCTTTTCAGCGACGCCGGCCCGGATATTCGCTGGGTCGGTAACGAGAACGGGATTGCCGGCGAGACATGCTGGGCCACGTCCAATCGCGATGACTTCTCGCCGGGAAACGCGGATGTTGCGCGCCTGAATCGTGGCGACCGGCCGGGGACGCACTGGGTGCCTGCTGAATGCGACGTTTCCATCCGGCCGGGCTGGTTCTACCACAGGCACGAAGACAATCTGGTGAAGACGCCGCAGCAGCTGGTCGATTTGCACTATTCCTCGATCGGCCGGGGCGCGTCGTTCCTCCTCAATCTCCCGCCCGATCGCCGCGGCCGAATTCACGAGAATGATGTCCGTTCGCTGCGGGAATTGCGGCGCATCATTGACGCGACGTTCTCGACCAACCTTGCCGCGCCTGCGCACGTGAGCGCGAGTAATTCGCGGGGCGGCGGCAGGGATCGACGGTACGTGCCCGGGAACGTGCTGGATGGCAGCGGTCTCACCTATTGGGCGACTGACGACGACGTGCGGACGCCGACGCTCACGCTCGAGTTCCCGCGGGAAGTCTCATTCAACGTCGTGCGGCTCCGTGAATACGTGCCGCTCGGTCAGCGCGTCGAAGCGATTGGGCTGGATCAGTGGCAGAACGGTCAATGGGTGGAGTTCGCGACCGCGACGAGCGTCGGCAACTGCCGGTTGATCAGAGGCCCGCGTATCACGACGTCGCGGGTGCGGCTCCGTGTTACGCAGGCCTCCGTGTGTCCGGCGATTTCAGAGTTTGGGTTGTTCGCTGAGCCGGAATAGAGAGTCCAGGTCTCCCTTTTGACGTGTTCCCACTCTAAAGAGTGGGCCCAGTGAATCACTGCGCTTAAGCGCAGTGCCTTGTCGGGCCCACTCTTCAGAGTGGGAACAAAACAATAGAGGAACACGCCGATTTCGCTTTGATCCCACTGTAAACAGTGGGCCCTGTGAACCACTGCGCTTGAAGCGCAGTGCCTTGTTGGGCCCACTCTTCAGAGTGGGAACAATTGCACGCGGCTTGACTCTCCGCATTCAGCATATCCTCCATGGCAGCGCATCAGCTCTACTTCCATCTCACCTGGTCGACGCACCGCCGCATGCCGATGATCGACGCCCCAACACGCACGTTTCTCGAGGGGTTCTTTCGGCGGACTGCTATCCAGGAACGCGTTGGCATCATCGCGCTGGCGTTTCTGCGGACACATGTCCATCTCCTCGTCCGCTCGAGTCCGCGGGTGGACGTGTCGAGGCTGGTTCAGTTGCTCAAGGGCGGGAGTAGCTACGCGGCGAGCCGACAGCCCGACAATCGGCTCGGCCTCAGATGGAATCGCGAGTATTCAGTGACGAGCGTAAGCCCGAGATTGCTCCAGAACGCGATCGATTACATGGAACGACAGAACCGGAGGCACCCTGATGAGAAGATCCCACTCTAAAGAGTGGGCCCAGCAACCACTGCGCTTGAAGCGCAGTGCCTTTTTGGGCCCACTCTTCAGAGTGGGAATAACTACTGCGCCATCTGCTGGGCCTCCTTCCGAATCAGCGCGTAGCCCAGGCTATTGAAGTTGTAAGTCGCGAGCTCGCGAAACATCGGCTTCGCCTTGTCGCCTTGACCCGAACCGTCCAGCGCCATCGCGTAGTGATACTTGATGTACGGATCCAGCAGGTTGCCCTGCGCGAAGTGTGCGGCCGCGTCCGCGTTGTGTCCTTGATACAGAGCGACAAACCCCTTCAGCTGATGCACCGGCTCCATCTTGCGGGGGTTCGCATCCGGCGTGACGAGCGTCGTGAGACGCGCGATCTCGCGTTGCGCGGTCCGGTAGTCGCCTTCGCGGGCCGCGAGCCAGGCGTTGAAGTAGGCGACGTTCTGTTCCTGCGCCCGGCGGAAGCCGGCACTCCCGCCCTTATCGGCCTGCTGCATCATCAGCGGCGTGCGCTGCTTGAGCGCCGCATCCGCGGACGGGAAGTCCCGCGTATCGATCGCGATCAGCGCCACATTCGAGAGCGCATTGATCTTCACGTTGACGGGATCGGGGATCCCCATCCCATCGGCCTGCGCGACGAGCTGATTGAGCTCAGTGATCGCGCCCTTGGCGTCGCCCGCGTAAGCGCTGACGTACGCGCGGAACGGCGCGAAGAAGCCCCGCTCGTTGCCGCGTCCCGCGGCCATCGCTGAGTCGTAGTCGGCGCGCGCCGCGTCGTAGTCGCCCGCGAACGAATTGACGTGGCCGCGCTGCTGCAGCAGTCCCGCGTCGCGCGGATTGAGCTCGTGGCCGCGCGTGTATTCGACGCGCGCTTGCCGCAGGTTGTTCAAGGCGCGCTGCGCGTCGCCCAGGTTGTCGTGCATGGTCGGCTCGTTCGGCGCGAGCGCCTCAGCGGCCTGGTAATGCTGCAACGCCTGATTGAAGTCGCGCGGCTCACCGAACAGGTATGAAGTCCCCATCGCGATATGGGCGACCGCGAACCGCGGTGCCAGCGACAGCGCCTTCTCGTACGAAGCCCGGGCGTCGGCGTTGTTGTTTAGTCCCGCCTGGATATTTCCGAGCGTGAGATAGGCGCGCGGACTGTCGGGATACTTGGCGACGAGCTGCTGCGCCGCCGCCAACTGCCCGCTGACGTCATTCTCGAGGCCCTTCCGCGCGATCTCGATCTGCAGCCGCTCGGCGTCCGACGCACCCGCGGCGAGGGCCTCCGCGCGCGCCAAATTGGTCTGGAATTCCTCGAACGAGTTGCCGGTGTTCGCGACGTTCAAGTAGGCGATCGCGAATGTCGAATCGGCTGCCACGGCGGCTTTGAAGTGATCGAGCGCTTCGAAGTTCCGGGCCAGGTCGAGCTCGCGTTGTCCCTGGAGGAAATGATTGCGGGCGTCGGCGGACGACGTGGTCACCGGAATGCCCATGATGCCGCTGGTCACGCCATCGAGGGCAGCAAGATCGCGATTGGTTGACGGTGGTGCAGCTCTGGCTCCGCACGAGGACAGCAGAAAAGCGACTGCGACGGCGAGCAGCGGGCGATGCAGGCTCGACATGTCGGCTCCTGACGAGGATTTCTAGGAGCCTGCCCGCGCGGACGACCATTGACAAGGGCGAAGACTCGCCGAAACCTGTCAGCGAGTTGTGCGAAGATCCTCTTCTCTGAACAGCAGTCCCACAACCCCGCGCGTGGCGTCGACTTTTGGTCCCAGATCGCTGAACGTCGCCACGCGTCCATCAGCCTCGGCGCGCACAGTCGAGTTCGCGAACAGCGGGTAGTAGCCGATCGCCATCCGCACCGCGCCGGGCGGTACGGTGCAGCCGCACCGCATCGATCCGGCAAGCCCCGCGTTCACGGTGATCGCCAGTGGCCGGCCCGTTTCATTGGTAATCAGCGGCGCGAAGTAGGCGCCGTGCGTGGGACGCGCGCTCGCGACGACGCGCACCGTCCCGCGCGGTCGCGCGACGGCGATCGTGTCGCCGAGCGATACGCCGAGCCGCGACACGAGCTGCCACGAGAGATCGAGCCGGCGGGCGCGCTCGAGCTTCAGGCTGAATGATCCACCGGGAAGAATGCGCCGCTCCTCGCCCCCGACCTGCA
>WNGA01006818.1_pt1 | contig 16139 bp, 19 predicted proteins | sample 5400061 | NCBI WGS metagenome assembly WNGA01 (sample SAMN13153366, study PRJNA577476) | soil metagenome | isolation source: 100 cm soil or saprolite under grassland replicate 2 | place: USA:California | collected 2016-06-15 | reverse complement strand
CAGCGGTGCCTCCACGAGCGGCGTGGGTACGGGCGCCCTTGGCGCGCCACCCAGGCCGCCCACCAGCGCGTCCGTCGCCTGCACCAGGCGGCGCTCGTGCTCCACGCAACGCGTGCAGTTGCGCAGGTGCACGTCGAGGCGACGGATGTCGGCCTCGGGCAACACGCCGTCGAGACGATCCGAGATCAGGCCCTCCGCTCGCTCGCACCAGCCGCTGCCGCCGAGGTTGACCACCGTCCGCCGCAGCTCCTTGCGCGCACCGGCGAGCAGCTCGCTCAGCTCGCGCTCCGACACCCCCAGCGTGACCGCGACGTCCGCGCGAGGGCGCTCCCCCAGCACCACCAGCGCCAGCGCGCGGGCGGCCGGCGGCGGCAGCAACGGGAGCCAGTTGCCCACCTCGCGCAGCGCGCTCGCCGGGTCGATCGGACCGGCGGGGCGGGCAGGCACGGGTCGCAGCGGCGCGTGCTCCATGAGCCCGACCAGGATAGCCCGACGCTCGCACCGACCTGCGCTAGCGTAATTCCCGACCAGATTTCAGGAAGAAATTGGAGGAACCGTGGCGGACTACGCCAAGGACGTGCTCGTCGACACCCAGTGGGTCGAGAACCACCTGAGCGACGAGTCGATTCGCATCGTCGAGGTCGACGAGAACCCCGCCCTCTACTCGGAGGCGCACATCCCCGGCGCGATCGGATTCGACTGGAAGAAGGACCTTCAGGACCAGCTGAGGCGCGACTTCCTCGGTCCCGCCGAGTTCGGCGAGCTGTTCGGCAGCCGCGGCATCTCGAACGACCACACGATCGTTCTATACGGCGACCGCAACAACTGGTTCGCCGCCTACACGTTCTGGTACCTCCAGTACTACGGCCACGACAACGCGAAGCTGATGAACGGCCCGCGCGAGAAGTGGATCTCCGAGGGCAGGCCCACCTCGATCGACATCCCGAGCTACAACGCCCAGACCTTCTCGGCCCAGCAGGGCGACGAGGCGATCCGCGCCTATCGCGACGAGGTGCTCGCCGCGCTCGACTCGGGCACCCGGCTGGTCGACGTCCGCTCGCCGCAGGAGTACTCGGGCGAGCTGATCGCGATGGCCGGCTACGAGCAGGAGGGCGCGCAGCGCGCCGGCCACATCCCGGGCGCCGCCTCGGTGCCGTGGGCGCAGGCGGTGAAGGACGACGGCACGTTCAAGTCCGCCGACGAGCTGCGCGAGCTCTACACCGAGAAGGGCGTGGTGAACGGCGACCCGATCATCGCCTACTGCCGGATCGGCGAGCGCTCAGCCCACACCTGGTTCGTGCTGCACGAGCTGCTCGGCGAGGGGGACGTCAAGAACTACGACGGCTCCTGGACCGAGTGGGGCAACATGGTCGCGGTCCCGATCGAGAAGGACGTCTGAGGACCGCTCTCAGAGGAAGGGCGCCAGCCGCTCGAGGAGCGACTGCACGATCCGGGCGGTCGCTCCCCAGACCAGGTGGCCGTCGACCGTGTAGGTCGGCGTCTTGATCGGCACGCCCTTGCGGAGCAGGCGCTGGATCTCGTGGCCGCGCACGAGGTCGGCGAGCGTGAACTCGAGGACCTGGGCCACCTCGCTCGCCTGCGGGCGCCACGTCTGGCCCGGCTCGATCAGCCCAACGAACGGGAAGACCCGGTAGCCGGTCACGAACGTGCCCACCGGCGGCAGGGCGCCCACCAGCTCCACGCCGGCGGGATCGAGGCCGATCTCCTCGTGCGCCTCGCGGAGCGCGCAGGAGCGGAGGTCCTCGTCGGGATGGTCCTGGCGGCCGCCCGGGAACGAGATCTCGCCCGCGTGCCGGCGCAGGTCCGCCCGGCGCTCGGTGAAGACCGCCGTGAGCGGATCGCGATAGAGCGGCATTAGCACCGCCGCGTCCTTGGACCCGGGCGCATCCATCTCCGCGGCCTGCTCCGGTGTGAGCAGCAGGTCGCGAAGCTCGGGCACGCCGACTATCGAAGCTCCGCCGCGCGCTCCGCCAGGCCCGGCCAGCTCTCGATCGGGCTGGTGGACCGCACGACGCGCATGCCGGCCGCCACATAGCGCTCGAAGGCGGCGTCCGCCTCGTCCGTGTAGTCGACGACGCCGGGCACGACGACAGGTGACGTACAGTCCTCGAGCAGGTAGGTGCGCTCGGCAAGGCGGCGCTCGCGCACGTCGTCGTCCTCCAGGAGGTCGTCGATGGTCCACGCGAGGCAGTGGCTCTTCGCCTGCCCCGCCACCACGACGGCATCGAAGGTGAGCAGCTTCTCGATCAGCTCCGTGTTCATCCCACCGAGGCTCTCACCGTCCGGTCCCTCGGTCACCTCCGGCCCAAGCATCGAATAGTGCTCGGTGAGCGGATTGTCGCCCTTCACCTGGAACTCGGGCCGACTGTACCGAGCCACTCCGTGGAAGAACACGGCCTCCTCGACCGCCGAGACCAGCGCATGGCCGATGCCACCGAGCAGGGCGTGGTACGGCCAGATCGTCAGGTTGTACTTGCCGCCCTCCGCGAGCCGTCGCGTGTAGTGCGCGAGGTGGCGCGCCGCGTAGTCGGCGCCGATCCCGAGCGCCTCGGCGACGGCCTCGTTCACCCTCCAGCGGCCTCTCTCGACGTCCTCTGGGGAGATCAGGGTATACGGCTCCGGGTGGTTGCCCTGCTCGTCGACGAGCCAGATCGCGTGGAAGACCTGCATGGCGTGGTGCGTGTCGAGGCTCGGGACGATCTGGGTGATCGTGCCGAGGTTCCGATAGACGAACTCACAGAGCCGGCGGTTGTCGTCAACCGCGCCCGTGCCCGAGCGTCCGGCGACGAACAGCTCGAAGCCGGGAACGCAGAAGGTGTTTTGGACGTCGACTGCGAGGAGGCAGACGCGGAACGAGTCGTCGGCCGCGGGCCGGATGCCGTGCTCCTCGGCCCAGGCCTCGGCCTCGCGTGCGCGGTCCTCATATGGAACCCGCCAGACCTCACCGGCGCGAGCCGGGTCGAAGTGCTCCGGGACCGGAAGCTCGCGCATGGCGGTCTCGAGTTTAATGCTCCCCCGAATGCTCGAGCGCGTCTTCGACGGGCTGTCGCAGTTCTGCCGCCTCGTCGGCGGCGCGTCCAAGGGCGCGCAGACGATCGAGCGCGACGGGGTGCTCGCCGCCGTGGTCCCGGCGGCGCCGGAGCGTGCGGTCGTGAACAGCGTGGTGTACCGGAGCGCGGATGCCCTCGAGGCGGCCTACGACGAGCTGGCGGAGGTCTACGGCCAGGTCGGCGCCACGTGGACCGTCTGGGTGTGGCCAGGGGACGATGCGACCGCGCGCTTCCTCGACAGCCGCGGCCACGTGCTCGACGCACAGCCCACGGCGATGGGGCACGAGCTCGAGGGCGTGGAACGGCCGTCTCCGGACGCGCTGCCGGACTGGACGGCCGAGGGCGACTTCGCCGTGGTCGGCCCGCTGAACGACCGCGCCTACGACTTCGGCACCGACTCGTTCACCCGCGCGCTACAGAGGTCGCCCGGCGACCACACCCACGTGTATGTGGCCCATGACGACGGCGAGCCGGTGGGCTGCCTGTTGATGACCGAACACGACGGCAACAGCGACGTCGAGTCGGTCGCTGTGGTTCCCGAGGCGCGGGGGCGCGGCATCTCCCGGAACCTGCTTCTGCACGCGCTCGCGGACGCCGTCGAGCGCGGCGCCGAGACCTCCACGCTCGTCGCCACGGCGCTTGGCTACCCGGTCTACGAGCGGGTCGGCTTCCGGCCTCTCGGGCGAGCGTCCATGTGGGAGCTCAGACCAGCTCCACGGTCTCCTCGAACATGACCTCGCCCTCGAGCACGCGGTGCACGGGGCACTTCGCGCCGATCTGCATGAGGCGCTCGCGCTGCTCCTCGGGAAGCTCCTTGGGGAAGTTGACCACCATGCGGAAGCGCGTCGGCGAGCCCCGTTGCGCCGGCTCGTAGTTCACGTCCACGGTCACGTCTCCGAGCTGCCAGCCCTTCCGCTGCGCGTACATCTCCATCGTGATCGCGGTGCAGCTTGCGAGGCTCGCGGCGAGGAGCTCCTGGGGGCTCGGACCGGTGTCCTCGCCTCCCTGGTCCTTCGGCTCGTCGGCCGTCAGCGTATGGTCCCGCATCTCGACGGCGTGGCTCAGCGTGCCGTTCTCGCGGCGGGCGGTTGCTCTCATCCTCTCCCCTCGAAGAGCTCGGGCTCCGGCTCGTCGGCGAACCTCGCCATCGCGTAGACCGCGTCGGAGAGCCGGTTCAGATAGGTCAGGACCGTGTCGTCGGCCAGGTCGCCGTCCGCCTTCAGCTCGGCCACGCGCCGCTCGGCGCGGCGGACGGCGGCACGAGCCACGTCGAGGCGCGCCGACAGCTCGGTGCCGCCCGGGATCACGAACTTCGGCGGGAGCTCCACGCGCTCCATGTAGCGGTCGATGTCGGACTCGAGGCGGTCGACCATGTCAGCGGTGACCATCGAGACCCCGGCCTGGAGCCGGCTGGCGGCCTCCGGCGCGGTCGCCAGCTCGGCACCGGCGACGAAGAGCTCGTTCTGGAGGCGAAGGATGTCGCGGTAGAGCTCGCCGCCGCGCTCCGCGGCCGCGCGCGCGAGGCCCAGGGCGGAGGCCGCCTCGTCGACCGAGCCGTACGCCTCCGGCCGGCCCCCGAACTTGGGCACGCGCCCGCCGTACCAGAGGCCGGTCGTGCCGTCGTCGCCCTTGCGCGTGTAGATCTTCACGCCAGCGGATTGAACACGAGGCCGGTCGGGACCTTCGGGTAGAAGTAGGTCGACTTGGGCGGCATCGACTCGCCCGCCTCGGCCACCTCGCGCACCTGCTCGACAGGGGTCGCCCGCATGAAGAAGCCGGCGTCGGCCGCGCCGCTCTCCACGCGCTCGATGGCGTCGCCGAGGCTCTTGGAGTAGTCGAGCCCGCGCAGGTGGGATATGTCGTCCTCGCTCATCTCGAGCGCGCCGCGGAGGACCAGCGCCTCGAGCACCGCCGTGTCGAGCCGGCGGTAGGGCTCGGGCATGCCGGCGAGGGCGTCGTCGGCGATGCGCTGATCCTTCAGCGTGAGCCGGAAGGGCTGCTTGAAGTGGGCGTCCATGTAGCCGAACGCGACCTGCCCGTTGCCCGCCGGCGGCTCGAGATCGTCGGCCGACTCGAGCCGCTCGACCTCGAAGTCGCGCAGCACCACGTCGCGGAGCGTCTCCTGCTTCGCGCTGTCCTTGAGGTCCGTGAGCAGGCGGTGGGTCGGGAAGACGAGCAGGCCCGGGTCGTCGAGCGCTACGAGCAGCATCAGCGCGTAGCGATGGTCGCCCTCGCCGCCGACCTCCTCGGCGTACGCGCGTGCGGTCTCGTAGCGGTGGTGGCCGTCGGCGATCAGGAGCTCGGCGTCCGCGACCGCGCCCTGGAGGGCGGCGATGCGGTCCGGGTCGGCCACCCTCCAGAGGGCGTTCTGGGTGCCCTCGCCGTCGGCGGCCTCGGCGAACGCGTCCTCGCGGGTGACCTGCGCGAGCGTCTCCCGCGCCGCGCCGCTCGCGTCGGGGAAGAGGCTGAGAATGGGGGAGAGGTTGGCGCGCGTCGCGCGCGTGAGCTTGAGCCGGTCCTCCTTCGGGCCCGGGTGGGTGCGCTCGTGCGGCCTGATCCGGCCCGCCCCGTAGTCCTCCACGCGCACGCGCGCGAAGAACCCGGTGCGCGTGCTGGCGCTGCCGTCGGGCGCGCTGTAGTCCTGGCGCAGCACCCAGAGCGCCGGCTCGTCCTCCTGCACGAGCACGCCCCTGTGCCGCCACTCGCCGAGCGTCCGGGTGGCGTCGTCGTAGCTCTTCGGGAGGTCGAGCTCGACCACGTTGTACGGGCTGCGCGCCGCCAGCTCGGCCCGTTGATCGTCGTCGATGACGTCGTAGGGCGGGGCGATCAGGTCCTCCAGCGGCCCGGCGACGGCCGGGTCGTAGCGGAGCGTGTTGAGCGGCTGCACGTCGGCCATTCGACGCGCGCCACCCTAGCGCGGTTGCATCGGGTGGCCCAGGAGGAGATGATCGACATAAGCCACTAAATGAGAGGAAGTGGGAATGGCCACCACTGATACGAGCCCGGCGGCAACGAGCCAGGGCTACCAGCTCGAGGGTTCGCTGCTCGAGGTATGCAGCTGCAACACGCTGTGCCCGTGTTGGATCGGCGAAGACCCCGACGACGGAACTTGCGAAGCGGTCATCGCCTACAACATCACGACCGGAAGAATCCGCGGTGTCGACGTCAGCGGGCTGACGCTCGTGGGAGCCGCCCTCATCCCGGGGAACATCCTGGAGGGCAACTGGCGCGAGATCGTGTTCGTGGACGACCGTGCGTCCGACGAGCAGATGGAGGCCATGGTCGACTGCTTCACCGGCAAGCTCGGCGGCCCGCTCGGCGACCTGGCGCAGCTCGTGGGCGAGCTCGTCGGGGTTGAGCGCGCCAAGATCGAGCACTCGATCGTGGACGGCGCCGGCACGCTGACCGTCGGCGACAAGATCGACTGCACCATGCACCCCTACCGGGGACCCGACGGAAGCGTCACCACGCTGAACAACTCCATCTTCTCCACGGTGCCGGGCTCGCCGGCCTACGTCGCCCAGGCGGACCACCAGAAGGTCTCGATTCCCGAGCACGGCTACGAGTGGGAGCTCGACGGGAGGAACGCGGTCCAGTCCGACTGGAAGATCGACTACCAGGGCGAATGACGAGCCTGCCCCGGCCGATCTTGGTCGGGATAGCGGCCGCCTGGGCAGCCGCAATCGGCGCCCAGGTGGCCGGCGTCGCCGCGCTCGCGAACCACGACGAGCTGCTCGGCGGGAGCGGGCCGCCGGTGGTCGTCGCCGCGCTGATCGCCGTACTCGCCTGGCAGGTGATGATCGCGGCGATGATGCTGCCCTCGAGCCTGCCCATGGTGCGGATGTACTCGCGCGCCACGGAGCGCGCGCCGCGGCGGGGGCTCTCGATGGCGGCGTTCATCGGCGGCTACGCGCTCGTGTGGAGCGCGTTCGGGCTGGCCGCCTTCGGCTTCGACGCGAGCATCCACGCCGCCGTGAACGCGAGCCCCTGGCTCGAGCATCACGACTGGTGGATCGGCGGATCGGTGCTCGCGCTCGCTGGCGCGTTCCAGTTCACGTCGCTGAAGGACGCCTGCCTCGACAAGTGCAGGCACCCCGCCCAGTTCCTGAGGCGCTACTACGAGCGCGGCCCGGCCGGCGGCTTCCGCCTGGGCGCCCGCCACGGCGTCTTCTGCGTCGGCTGCTGCTGGGCTCTGATGCTCGTGATGTTCGCGGCGGGCGTGGCCAGCCTCGTCTGGATGGCCCTCCTGACTGCGGTGATGGTCCACGAGAAGACGCGCCCCCTGGGCGCCCGGACAGTCCCGGTCACCGGCGTGGCCCTGCTCGGAGCGGCATCCGTGGTGCTGCTCTACTCTGCGTACGCCGCTGGCGCCGTCTGAACGAAATGCACCTATCCGAACCCTGACGCGGCCGCGCGTAGGCGTCGCCCTGTTCGCCGCGGGCAATGCGTTGCTCGTCGCGGCATTCGCCGCGGGCGGGCTCGAAGCCGCGGACGTTTCGGTCTTCGGCTGGAAGCAGCAAGCCGCCTGCGTGGCCGGCGTGGTGGCCGGGCTACTCGGGCTCGTGCTCATGGCGAGCGGCCGCGGCCGGGATCCGCAGGATCGCGAGTCCCGCGAGCTGCTCGTGGCCGCGGCTCAGCTCCTCGGCCTCTGCGCACTGGCGGTGGCGGAACCGTTGTTCGACCTGCTGTCCGACAACGCCGAGTTCTTCGCTTCGCGCGGCTCTCGGGGACCGGACGTGACCGTCTTCACGGTCGCGTTGGCCCTGGGACCCCCGCTTGTGCTGTTCGGCATCGAGCTTCTGGCCGGGCTCGTGGATCGGAGGGCCCGGCGTGCGGTCCATCTGGTGTTCGTGGCCTCGCTCGTCGCGCTGCTCGTGTTGAACGCGCTGAGCGACGCCGATCACGTTCCCACCGGGCTCCTGGTTCTAGTGGCGGCCTACGCCGGAGCCGCGGCGGCGACGGCGGTCTGGGGTACCAGGTCGGCCGCGATGCTGGTGACCGCGATGGCGCCGGCCGCGCTCCTGTTCGCCTTGCTCTTCGTCACGTCCCCGGGAATCTCGGCGGTCTTCGCCCCGGAGGCCAGCGGGCAGGGCGCCGTCAGCGCCAGGGACGTGCCGGTGGTCATGGTGGTCTTCGACGAGTTCCCCCCCAACACACTGCTCGCCGCGCCGCACCGGATCGACGCCCGCCGCTTCCCCAACTTCGCTCGTCTGGCCCGGACGTCGACCTGGTACCCGAACGCGACGACGGTTGCGGACGAGACGACCGAGGCGGTGCCGGCCATCCTGACGGGCCGGTACCCCCGCCCGGGAACGCTGCCGATCAGCTCGGATCACCCGAACAGCCTCTTCACCCTGCTTGCCGGGACGCACCGGCTGAACGTCCACGAGGAGATCACGCGGATGTGCCCCGAGCGGCTGTGCGGAGCGAGCCGGGAGGGCTTCGGCCGCCGGATGCGCGCGCTCGCCTCGGACAGCTGGGTCGTATACAGGCGGCTCGTCCTGCCCGCCGGGCTGCGCGAGGGGCTGCCCGACATCAGCACCGGTTGGAAGGATTTTGGCGGCTCGGCGAGCGGGCCGGCCGCCGGTGAGGACACCGTCGGGTCCATCCAGTCGGGCCGGGTGGAGCGCTACCGGGACTTCCTCGCATCCCTGGCTCCCGCCGGCCGGCCCTCGCTCGACTTCGTCCACGTCCTGCTGCCACACGTGCCCTGGACCTACCTGCCCTCGGGCCGCTCGTATTCCCACAGCGATTACCTGCCCGGGCTCAGCCCGGATTTCCGCTGGACCGGAGACGCCGGGGCGCGCTTCTCGGGCTACCAGCGAATGCTGCTGCAGGCCCGCTACGTCGATCGCCTGCTGGGGAAGCTCCTGCGGCGGCTGCGGCAGACGGGCGTCTTCGACCGGGCCGTGGTCGTGGTGGTGGCCGACCACGGCGCGTCGATCCGGCCAAACGAGTTCCGCCGGCGCTTTACGGCCGCGAACGTCGGTGAGCTGGCGGCGATGCTGCTCTTCGTAAAGGCGCCGGGGCAGCGCCGGGGCAGGACGATGACGAGGCACGTGAGGACGCTCGACGTGCTGCCCACGGTCGCCGACCTCGTCGGCGCGCGGGTGCCGTGGCACACGGACGGGCGCTCGCTGGCGAGCGGCCCGTACCCGGAGCCCGCGCGACTGAGGTTGCATCGCGTGTTCGGAGACGTCGACGTCGTCACGAGCGTCGACGCGCTCGAACGCCAGCGCGCGGAGGCTCTCTCCGAGCAGCTCCGGCTGTTCGGGACCGGCACCCCGTTCCCGGGCCGGGGCGGGCCCGGGCGTCGCGATGAGCTGATCGGCGAGCGCGTGGCGGACGTTGGCGTCCGGCCAGGCGCGGCACGGTTCGTGGTGGCCGACGCCGCCGCGTTTCAGCACGTGGAGCCGGCAAGCGGCGTGGTGCCCGCGCTCGTGACCGGTGGATCCCCGGGGCCGGGCCTGGGAGACCACAGGGAGGTTGCGATCGCGGTGAACGGACGGGTCGCCGCGGTGGGCCTGACGTTTGACCTCAACGGCGGCCAGGCGTTCGCGATCGTGGTGCCGGACTCCGTCCTGCGGCCGGGCCGGAACCGGGTGCGAGCGTTCGAGGTCGACTGAAGCTGCCGGCGTCGTCTGACCTCGGCCTAGACTTCCGCAGGACGGGGTGTGGCGCAACCTGGTAGCGCGCCGCCTTTGGGTGGCGGAGGTTCCCGGTTCAAATCCGGGCACCCCGATGCAAATGGCCGACCCGGCACACGAGGCGCGCTCGGGCGGGCGGATCAAGCCGATCCTGCTTGCCGCCGCCATGGCGTTCCTTGCCCTGAACGTGTGGACCGGGAGTCCGCTCCTCGCGGTATGGCTCGGCTCCAAGGTTCAGGGGGAGGAGAGCCAGCCGTCCATGGGCGCCTACGCCGTGGTGATCGTCTCGCTGATCGCGTTCAGCTGGGGCCTCTACCAGCTGCTGAAGGTCGTCATGAGCGCGTATCAGGACGCCACCGGTACCGCGCCGACCGTGCGCACGCACGCGCCGTGGCTCCGCAGCATGCGCGGCGAGCGGCCCGGCTCCGCGGGCGCGGCCGCGAAGATCTCCGGCGCCGAGCGAGTCGTCGTGGTGACCGTGCTCGTGGCCGCGGCCGCGTTCGAGATCTGGTTCTTCTTCTTCAGCGGCTCGTCGATCGGCGGCGGCTCCGGCCGCTGACCTCGTCACGCGCCGCCCGCGCGCCTACGCTTCACGTGTACTCGCCCCGGTAGCTCAGCTGGATAGAGCGGCGGCCTTCTAAGCCGCGGGTCGCAGGTTCGAGTCCTGCCCGGGGCGCTCGGCGAGACTTAAGCGCTTCTGCGATGCGCGAGAGGCGAACGCGCCCGTCTACGCGGTCGCGGTACGACGATCTCGCCGAAGAGTTGAAAGCGGCCTTGCTCGTAGTCGCGCGCGGTCAGCGCCGCGGCGATCGCGTCGCGCATGTCCTGGTTCGTACGCCGCGGCACGTCCAGTAGCTCGACCGCGGCAAGCGCCTCGCGCGTCCAAACGGACCGACGGCGGCCGTTGCGCGCGCCATGCCAGCGGGTCCAAGAGGCGGTCGGGAAGCACTCGATCACCCGGGCCGGCTGGTGTCTGAGCGCGTCATAGAGGCGCAATCCCTGGACGATCCATTCGTAGTACGGATTGCCTTCGAGCTTGGCGCTCGGTGGGGTCCATCGGATGCCGCACACGGCGTCGCGTAGCTCCTTCTCCCCAAGCCGGTGCGTCCACCCGGGCGGTGCGCACGAGCGCGGGCTGTCGATGGCGATGACACTCGGCTTGGCCGACGCCGCCCACGCGACCACGTCGCGGACGGACTGGCGCTGCCGCCAACCGATCAGACGTTGATCCTCGACTAAAGCAGCATCGAAGGCCTTTCGCTTGCCACCGACGTCGACCCCCATCCATAGCGCCACCAGCTCATAATGACGACCGACCAGCGCCGGCTTGGCAGGAGCTCAAGGGCGCGAGGCCGGCGGCACCTGCGTCAAATTTAGGTCGTCTAGTGGCTGTCCGACGCGATGGAGCAGTGGAACGCGAGAGGGCCGCGCTCAGCCCAGGCCGCGCGATACTGCGCGTATGAAGCTCCAGGCGACGATCGTCATTTCCTACCGGGCCGACTCGTTCGGCGACGCCGGCGGCGCGCTCGACGACGTGCTGCAGCGCGCCCGCGAGCGCGATGACGTCGAGATCGACAGCATCCAGCTCAGTACCCCGGCGAGCGCCGGACCGGTGAGCCTTCCATACGTCGAGAGGCCGCCCGCCCCGCCGCAAAGAGTGCCGCACCCGCTGCCCGACGGCGAGCGCAGCTAACCGCCGCTCCAACTCACGGACGACGGTCCCTTTTGGTGACCCAGAAACGAGTCGGGTGACGCACGGCTTGGCGCGTCGTCACGACCTCTTCGCCGGCTGCGATTCCGATGCACACGAGCGTATGGTCATTGCCTCGGCCATGACTCACCGATTGGGCACCCATCGCGGCGCAGGCTTGAGGGTCAGGCTCTACGTCGTCCCCGGGTCGAACGCCTCGCTCACGGGCCGGCTCCTCCTCGATCACAAAGGGATCGAATATGAGCGGAAGGAGCTCGTGCCCGGAGCTCATGTGGCCATCCTGAAAGCGCTTGGATTTCCGGATATGACTGTGCCTGCGATCAAGATCGATGGACGGCGTGTGCAGGGAACGCCGTCGATCGCGCGCGCTCTCGAGGAGCTTTGGCCCGATCCGCCGCTCTTCCCGGTCGACCCCGTAAGACGTAAGGCCGTCGAGGACGCTGAGCGCTTCGGCGAGCAGGAGCTTCAGCACGCCGCACGCCGACTGTTCTATTGCGCCGGCCGGCGCGAACCGGAGAACTTCAAGAGCGTCGTGCTCGGCGGCGAGACGAAGCTCGGGCCGGCGCGCAGGCTTCTTGTGACGGCGGGAGCTCGCGCGATTGTCTGGGCGGCAACCCAAGGCCACGGCGCGACTGACGAGGTCTGCCGCCAAGCGATCAGGGACCTGCCCCGGATGCTCGACCGGATCGACGCGTGGATCGAGGCCGGCTTGCTCGACGCCGAGGTGCTCACCGCAGCCGACTTCCAGACCGGCGTGAACCTGCGGCTGCTTCTCCTCTTCGAGGACATCGCGCCCTGGATCGAGGGGCGCCCAGCCGCGCGGCTCGCTCATCGGGTTGCAGCGGTGTATCCAGGTCGCGTTCGGGCGGTCTTTCCTCCGGAGTGGCTCGAGCCCCTCCACGGAGCGGCGCCGGCGCCACCGGACGCCTGAGTCGCGCGGCCCGTGTCCCTCAAGCAGAGAGCGCGGTTCTATCGAGTGTTACGCGAAGAGACGGGGCGCAATCCGTCCGAGTTGCGCACGGCCCCCGCCGCCGAAGCCTTTCTCGCCGAGCCCGAGTAACCCGCCGGGGACGATCGCACGGTTCGGATTATGTGAGGCTGGGTGCGCTATGGCAATCGACTCTCAGCAGATCGGGACCTTCGCGATGCAGTTCATGGACCAGCTCAAGGAGCAATACGGCGATGACGCCGAGCTCAAGACCCTCCTGGTCGTTGCCGCGATCAGCGCCCAGGACGAGGCGAAGTTGGAGCTGCGTGCAATGGATGCGGACGGCGGCTCCGTGCCCTCCTGGACGCTCAAGGGCATCGCATCGATGGTCGCGGACAACCTCTAGCGCCAAACTGCGCCGAAACTATGCGGTCTCGCTAGGGTGGCCGGATGACTCAGATCCGCTTCAAGCACGCGGCACTCGCCGCTGTCGCAGCTTCGCTCGCGGTTCCCGCCGCGGCGGGCGCGCAGGCGCCCCCGCCGCCGACGGCGGCCAACGGCGCGACCGTGAACACCCTCGCGCAGGGCCTGCCCACGCCGACGCAGTTCGCCTTCTACAGGCGGGCCGTGTTCGTCAGCGCGTTCGGCGGCGCCGAGGACCCCTCGATCATCGGCGGCGTCTACCGCATCCGCAAGGGCAAGGCCAAGCGCTTCCGGAGCTCGCCGAAGCACGTTGCAGGCATCGCCTGGCGCAGGGGCACGCGCAAGCTGTACGTCTCGGCGAACAAGCGCATCGTCGTCATGAGCCGCTGGAACGGCCACCGGTTCCTGCGGACCAGGACCATCTACAGGGGTCCGCAGGGCTTCAACGGCTTCGCCGGCCTCGCCTTCGGTCCCGACGGTCGCCTCTACGCCGGCGTCCAGGCGAACACGGCCAACGACGGGAAGCCGGACACCAGCCCGTTCGCGCGCTCGGTGGTCTCGATGAAGCCGAACGGGACGGACATCCAGGTGGTCGCGAAGGGCCTGCGCCAGCCGTGGCAGCTCACCTTCGTGCAGGGCATCGCGAACCCGTTCGTGTCGGTGCTCGCCGACGAGAGCACGCCGACGCCGCCGGACTGGATCGTGAACGCAAAGCCCGGCCAGGACTACGGCTATCCGACCTGCACCCAGCTGCAGAAGCAGCCGTGCCACGGCTTCGCCAAGCCGATCGCCCTGCTCGAGAACCACGCCTCGCCGATGGGCATCAGCCCGATCGGGCGGACGCTCTACGTGGCGCTGTTCGGCGGGCTGACGCCAGACCACCCCGTCGTGGTGTCGATGAACACCGCGGGCAAGCAGATCAAGCCGTTCCTGAGCGGCTACGTGGCTCCGGTGCTCGCCGTCGGCACGCGCAAGGGCAGGGTCTACACCGGCGACCTCACCGGCGCGATCTATCGCGTGAGCGCCGGCTAGGGGGAGTCGAACACAGCTCCGGGTAAGGGCCGGCAATGCGTGCGATGACAGTCATTCCCGGCCGCCCGGGCAGCGCCGAGCTCACCGAGCTGCCGGAGCCGGAGGCGAAGCAGGGCGAGCTGCTCGTCGAGCCGCTCTACATCGGCGTCTGCGGCACGGACAGGGAGATCCTCGACGGGGCCCACGGCGAGCCGCCGCCGGGCCGCGAGCGGCTGGTGCTCGGTCACGAGCTGCTCGGGCGCGTGAAGGACACGGGCCGGCTCGTGGCGGGCATCGTGCGGCGGCCAGACCCGGTGCCCTGCGCCTGCTGCGCCAGGGGCGAGTGGGACATGTGCCGCAACGGCCAGTACACGGAGCGTGGCATCAAGGCGCTCGACGGCTACGGCGCGGAGCTCGTCACGATCGAGGAGGACTTCGCGATCCCGGTGCCCGACGGGCTCGGCATGCTCGGCGTCCTCAGCGAGCCCTCGAGCATCCTCGCGAAGGCCTGGGAGCAGATCGACCGGATCGGCACGCGCGCCTGTTCGGTCCGGGAGCGCGTGCTCGTGATCGGCGCCGGGCCGATCGGCCTGCTGGCCGCGCTCATGGGGGTCCAGCGCAAGCTCGAGGTGCACGTGCTCGACCGCGCGACCGAGGGCGTCAAGCCGGAGACGGTCGCGGCGCTCGGCGCCGAGTACCACACCGGCGACGTCACGGAGGTCGCGAAGCGGTGCGACCCGGACATCGTGCTCGAGTGCACCGGCGTCGCGGAGCTCGTGGCCGGCGCGATGCAGCACACGGCCCCCGGCGCGACCGTCTGCCTCACCGGCGTCGCGGCGTCGCGAAACCTGAGCGTCGACGTCGGCGCGCTCAACAACGAGCTCGTGCTCGAGAACGACGTCGTGTTCGGCTCGGTCAACGCGAACCGCCGGCACTTCGAGCAGGCGGTCGCGGCGCTGCAGGCGGCGGACCCCGACTGGCTGAAGCGTCTCATCACCCGCACGGTGCCGCTCGACCACTGGCAGGACGCGCTCGAGAAGGGCGACGACGACATCAAGGTCGTGGTCGAGTTCGCCCACCCCTAGCGGCGTACTGGCGCTACTCTCGACCCGATGCCGACCTCACTGGTGACAGGCGGCGCCGGCTTCCTCGGGTCGCACCTGTGCGACTACCTGCTCGCGCGCGACCAGCGCGTGATCTGCATCGACAACCTCGAGACCGGCTCGCTCGAGAACATCCGGCACCTCAAGCAGGGGGCGAACTTCCGCTTCGAGATGTTCGACATCACGGCTCACTACGACATCGACGAGCCGGTCGACGTCGTCTACCACATGGCCTCGCCGGCCTCGCCGATCGACTACGCGCGGCTGCCGCTCCACACGCTCAAGGTGGGGGCCTACGGCACGCACAACACGCTCGGCCTCGCGAAGAGGCACCGCGCCCGCTTCCTGCTCGCCTCCACCTCGGAGGTCTACGGCGACCCGCTCGTCCACCCGCAGCCCGAGACCTATTGGGGCAACGTGAACCCCATCGGCCCGCGCGGCGTCTACGACGAGGCGAAGCGCTACGCCGAGGCGCTCACGATGGCGTACCTGCGCCAGCAGGGCGTCGACACGGCGATCGTCCGCATCTTCAACACCTTTGGCCCGCGGATGCGCCCCAACGACGGCCGCGCGATCCCGGCCTTCCTCGGCCAGGCGCTCGCCGACCGGCCGGTGACGGTGTTCGGCGACGGCACCCAGACGCGCAGCTTCTGTTACGTCGACGACCTGATCCGCGGACTCGTGCTGCTCGCCGAGTCCGAGGTCCACGAGCCGGTGAACATCGGCAACCCGAACGAGATGTCGCTGCTCGATATGGCCAAGCTGATCATCGAGCTGACCGAGGCGCGCTCGGAGGTCGTCTTCGAGGCGCTGCCGGTGGACGACCCGCAGGTCCGCCAGCCCGACATCGCGCGTGCGCGCGACCTGCTCGGCTGGGAGCCGGAGATCGACGTTCGCGAGGGCATCCGGCTCACCATCGAGCACTACACGAAGCTGCTGGGGCAGCCCGCCTCGCGATGAGCTCCGCCGAGGCCAAGAACCTCGAGGTGATCTCGAAGGCGATCGACCACCACAACGAGTCGTGCGAGTGGCCGGCCGTTGCCGTCGAGCTGAACCCGTTCGAGGTCGAGCGCCTCGGCTGGGACGCGATCCGCGGGCTCCCGATCCGGCCGAACCCGGCGCTCGGGACCGGCTCCTTCCGCATCGTCTGCGCCCGCGAGGAGGGTCTGCCGGCGGACGAGGAGACCGTCGAGGCTGTGGCCGATCAGACGGTTCCGGCGGAGTTGACGCAGGCTCGCTGAACCT